>Ga0272441_10014756_pt1 | contig 11015 bp, 7 predicted proteins | sample SSMProp6N_FD_193582 | JGI IMG/M metagenome (GOLD analysis project Ga0272441, IMG submission 193582) | Marine sediment archaeal communities from Little Sippewissett salt marsh, Falmouth, MA, United States - SSM-Prop-6N | ecosystem: Environmental > Aquatic > Marine > Wetlands > Sediment ...
TCATAGGCACTATAACCTACCAGCCACAATTCGTCACCATAGCCCGTCAAATCCCTAATTCTGCAAAATCCATGATCATAATCCGATGAGCCCAGGTAAGTGCCATTCTCAATCATTCTGAACGATCCTGTATGAGAACTGTATGCTACATTCTTCTTGATCCCATAAGGATCGCTGGTATGCAGTGAGAAATATATACAATCGTCCTTGGGAAAGAAATATCCGGCTGTATAATCCTGAGGCAGGCCATATTCATATTCCAACCAGTTTCCAGTCCTACTGTCAAAAGCATAAAACTTACTGTCAGAAATAAAGAAAGCAATGCTATCACTGCATCCATAGCTTCTGTATAACTGCTGGTAATTATCTCTTAAAAGGGAGCCTTCATATCTTATTGTATCCCAATCAGATGTTACCGAGCTATAGCCAAAAAGAAGATCATCCGACCAGGCCAGTATCACTGAACCCTCGTTTATTACATCATTGAATGTCTGAACCTCTCCCATATCGGCCTTTAGCCATTCGCCTTTCTGTATGTCAAATACCAGTACATATTGCGAGTTTGCTCTCGTATAGGTACAACATTCGGCACCGCAATCATACATATAAGCTCCGCTACCGAATCCATCCAGTGAGTATTCCACCCAGGCACCATCCTGTGAAAATATTTCACCAGGAGGCTGGATATACATAATAACAATAATAACTAACAGTATTCTATTATAATTCATAAAGCATTAGGGTTGGTTTATTTATAATTATCAAAGTTATACCATTATTGAGAGAAAGTCAATTATTGTACTACTTATTAACTTTCTGAAGTTGATAAAGTTGATAAGGTTTATAAAGTTTATGGAGTATAGTTTTGAATGATTATTCCTTTTTATAATTTCAAAGAATCAAAACTGCCTGCAAGGAGTCAGGCTCTCAAACATTCAAACACTCAAACATTCAAACTAATAAAAAGAATGAGGCTATTCATATTCAGCATAATTATCATCCTTTCTGGGATAATCTTGAGCTGCCAGCAAGAAAAAACATACACTGTTCACAGGGGTGCTATTATCCGTGCTGACACAACAAAGAAGAACATTGCCCTTGTATTTACCGGTGATGAGTATTCAGATGGTGGTGATCATATATTAAAAACATTAAATAAAAGCAATATTAAAGCATCATTCTTCTTCACCGGCAGGTTTTACAGAAACCCTGAAAATACCAGACTTATTAATAAGCTAATATCTGATGGACACTATATGGGTGCACACTCCGACATGCATCTTCTATATTGTGACTGGGAGAACCGGGACAGCCTGCTGGTGAGCTTCGAAGAATTCTCCACAGACCTGGAAAATAATTACCTGTCAATGAAGGAGTATGGCATAAATAAGGATGGTGCAAAGTATTTCCTCCCTCCTTTCGAATGGTATAATGATACAATAAGCATATGGACCAATATAATGGACTTACAGCTGATAAATTACACTCCGGGCACCTTGTCCCATGCTGACTATACAACACCCGGTATGCCCGCCTATACAGGCAGTGACGAAATATTTGACAGCATAATGACATATGAATCAAATAACTCCTCCGGTCTTAATGGTTTTATACTTCTTATGCATGCGGGAACATCACCCGAAAGAATTGATAAGTTTTATTTCTTACTGAATAATCTTATATACGACCTGGGAAATAAAGGTTACAGTTTTGTCAGGATCGATTCACTGCTAAAGTAAAATTTGTTTCTTTATGATCATAACCACTGTTTTATGAAAAACCCTGAGGTTTTCCTATATTCGTCGGTAATGTATTTATAAACAATCGATCCCTCAAATTATGAATGAATTGATTAAGAGATCTTTCCTGTTAACTCTTCTTTTATTAATATTTTGCTCTTCATATTCATATTCTGTTGAAACAGAGAATGACTCTCTGATTCTGGCTGCAGCCAGGAACGGTGATATTATAACTCTTGCTGAGCTTCTTGCATCTGAAGAAGAGCCCGACAGGAGATACGGAAATGAAAAAAGGGCACTGCTTTCTTACTCTATCCAATACCAGCAGGTTCCTGTCGCAGAGTACCTTCTTGAACTGGGCTTTGATGTGGAAAAAAGAGATGAGGACAAAAGCCCCTTAATGTTTGCTGCTAAATATGGAGTAAATCTGGTTGTAGAACCATTGATACAGTTCGGGGCCGATATAAATGCAATAAACACCTCCGGAAACACAGCATTTCACTATGCTGCCAGGTATAATAATAAAGAAATGCTGAGGCTTCTCACTGAGAAGGGGGCAGCTATTAATATCCCGAATGAAGACCAGTGGACCGCCCTTGACTATGCAATAATCAATAATAACCCGCAAACATTTGATTACCTTGTTTCTATTGGAGGAGTAATCTTCAAAAAGCAGCTCCCTGATTATTTCGATGGGCCTTATATTGATATTATTGATAATGATGCATTAAAGCTTAATTACCTTGTAAACAGGGCCGGCAGAAAAGGAAGCAAACTACTGTCAAAAAAGGTTAAAGCATCTGATAATACAGTATTTTTTAAAGGATTAAAGAAAGACAGAGAAAATGAATACTATATAGAAACAAATCCTGCTGTTCCTCCATCTATATATGATAAGCCTTCAAAAATTCTCGTAATTGGAGATATACACGGCGAGTACGAGCGAATGGTTGAAATGCTTATCAACGGAGGTGTTATTGACAACGACCTTAACTGGACATGGGGAGATGGTCACCTTGTTTTTATAGGAGACATACTGGATCGAGGAGATGGTGTTATGGAGGCCTTATGGTTGATATACAAACTTGAACGACAGGCTGAAATTCAGAACGGTAAGGTTCATTTTCTACTTGGTAACCACGAGGTAATGGTTTTGAAAAACGATATCAGGTATATCTCAAAAAAATATTACGGGCTCACTACTAACCTGGGTATTACCTACCAGGGACTATTTTCAGAAAATACCGTTATTGGTAAATGGCTGAGAACAAAAAATGTTGTTGAGAGAATTGGCAACACCCTGTTTGTTCATGCTGGTATATCCCCTGTATTGCACTCCCTTGGATATTCCTTGGATGAAATAAATGAGGGATTCAGAAATTTCTTAAACACTGAGCCGGAAGAATATAACAATCTTGACAGGTTCCTCTCCGGAAGATTCGGGCCAGTATGGTACCGGGGATACCTGATGGCTTCAGGTGGCCTTGGAAAGATTGAACAGGAAGCCCTGGAAGATATCCTGGAAACATATTCTTCCGACCAGGTAGTAGTCGGTCATACCGAGGTGGATTTGATTGAGCCTGTATTAAACAACAGAGTATACCCTGTTAATATACCACTGGCTGATAAGAGTGTTATCGGACAGGCCCTGCTAATCGAAGGTGAAAGTTTTTACAGGGTAACAACAGATAGAGAGAAAACCAAATTAAACTAATAATATAACATTCCTGTAAAACAGCCCATGATACTGTATTACAGGAATGATATTACCAGAAATATATTACCTGGCCTTATTATACTCCTTGTCCTTGAAAGGAACACCTTCCTTCATCCACTCAGGTGCTTCCGCATCTTTCAGGTAGTGATCAAAGAATTGCTTCATACGCTTCTGAAAATCAATCTGGTTATTCTTGTTGGCCAGGTGATGATTCTCTTCGGGATATGATAATAATATAACTTTCTTTCCCAATCGCCTTGCAGCATTATAGAATTCAAGTCCCTGGTTCCAGTCTACAGCACCATCAACGGTACCATGCAAAATCATAAACGGAGCGCTTATGCCCGGTGCATTATGTACAGGTGACTGTGCAATATAATTCTCCATATCATCGAACATGCCTTTACCCATCCTTACCTGTCCTTTTTCAAAAATTCCATGATTATTTGTGCCTGAATTCTTATAAAGAATATTATACATACTTGTGAGGTTTGTAACCGGTGCACCTGTTACCACGCAGGCATACATATCAGTTTGTGTGAGTATGAACGATGACTGGTAACCACCCCAGCTATGACCCTGCAAACCAATATGATCAGGATCGGCATATCCCTCATCAATAACTTTTTTAGTGGCAGCTGTTACACAATCCAGTGCATTCCATCCGGGTTGCCCTTCATAATATTTTATATCGGGCATAAGGACGAGATAGCCATTGCTGGCATATGTCGACATATGGGGTCTGTCATCATACCTTGGTGCTGAATAGCTATGGTGCCTGTTCGACATCTTTTCATAGAAGTAAACCAGCATGGGATACTTTTTCCCTTTCTCATAGCCTGCAGGCAGTGTAAGAGTGGCCTGCAGCCTGTCGCCATGCTTGTTCTCAAATTCTATTAGCACCCTCCTGCCCCAGGCATATTCTTCCTGCTGGGGGTTGGCATCTGTGATCTTTTCAGGTTTCCTGAAACGTGAATCCACAGTATAATAATCAGGGTAATCGACAAATGTCTGGCGGGTAAAAATAAACCTGTCAGCCTTCTTAGCCTTTGTCAGACTACCAAAGCTGGCATCATCAAATATCAGCTTATCAGGTGCTTTACCATCATTTAGCAGGAAAAATCCTGATTTTTTTGTCCATTCACCATAAGCCGTCAGGTAATTATCTTTTTCAAGATCGATATAAGGATCTTCATCAGCCCCTCCCGACATCATTCTGAAGAATGATCTGCCGGGCCTGTTGATACGAAACCTTATATCATTATCTGTGCCGTAATTACCCGTAAGATTATATGCAGCGCTACCATCCAGTGCCACAGCCCACAGATCAAAGCGGTGATTCAGAAAAACTGTTTCCCTGTCAGATGACCAGCCTGCAAGTCCGTATGAAGGATTTTCATAAGGGTGATCTTCTTCAATATCAATAAAACTGACCTCCAAACCGGAAGTAATATTGGTAAGTTTTTTATTTTCCAAATCATAAGCTAAGAAATGACCGTTCTTGAAATAAAGGAAATAGCTACCATCAGGCGATAGACCCATGGAACGTCCTATCTTCTTCTCAATAAGTGTTTTGTTTCCAGTAACCGGGTTTATAAGATAATAATCACTCTGTCCCCCTCCCCAGTTGGTATCTGCAATATAAGGTTTGGGGTCGGAACCAATTATTCTGTCAGCATTGCGATTATGCATGCTGTTCCTCATATTATCCGATTCAATCTGCACAAATGACATATCGTCCAGATGCAGAAGCGCTGAGTATGTAGACATCTGATCTCTCCTGTTACGAACCATCTGCACTGACTGTATCTGCTCATCATCCCAGTGCCATACATCAACATTGGGTAATGTATCACGGCTCATCTTCTCAACTTTCTCCTGCTCCTTGATACTCAGTATAATCCTTTTATTATCAAGGCTGAAAGCAAGTCTTCCCTTCTCACTCAGAACATATCCTTCAGGAAAATCCTTATGATCGGCAGGTGTATACTTCTTTATTGCCTGTTTATCCGATCCAGTATCTGTGATCACGAGCAATTCATTGATAGTCTGGGCAAGAGTATCGGGTTTGTATCCTTTCAATACAGCCAGCGCATTTCCTTTGCTGCCCCACTCACTACGATACAGCATCTCATCATCCCAGCTTAGGTTTGAATATGAAAGGGTATCAGTATCAAGTGCTTTAATCTCACCAGTGCCCGGATTCATCAGGTAAAGTCCATTTCCTGCTTGGTCTTCGGCGTCAACTGTATAGGCAAGAAGTGTGCCCTGCTTATTGAACTTAAACAGGTTAACATTACCAATATTCATCAGTGTACCCGTCTCCAGGTTCCTGATAAGCAGGTCAGAGCCTTTATAATCCCTCTCTCCGGCTTTTTTCTTTATCAGAAGGAAGTCGGACCCGGGAGATAATTCAAGATCATCAACCTTGTCCCATTCAACTTTTTTACCGGTTTCGAGGTTAATCAATATCCCTTTATCGTATACGGGCTTTTTACTCTTCCTTAGTTTTTTGGCCTTTTCGTTCTGCAATTTTCTTTTATAAACCAACCAGCGTGAATCTCCCGAAAATTCAGGGCCGGTACAATATGGGTCAGATATAAGCTCTCCGGTATTCAAATTCCTTATATACAGGGTATCATCCCCTCCGTTAGGCCTGTAGGCATAGGTCATCCAGTTACCATCATCTGATAGTTGCACAGAGGTGATACTGCTCCACCTGTCGTAATCGTCCACATTGAGTATTTTTCCGCTGTCCTGTGACTGAGCGGACATTCCTGTCAAAATAATGAATACATTGAGCAGGAATAATTTGATCCTTGTTTTCATAGGGAATAAGATAGATTAAAATTATTATTAAATAAGTATTTCGTATGCTGTCTTCATTATTGCAAGACATCTTCGTGATCTTCTGTTCTCCGTAGCATGAAGGTTCCATGCCGGCTGGTGTTCAATAAGAAGTATGTTCTTCCATGGTTAACCCGGTCAAAGCATAGCTTGCTGATGGCTTTTTTTTTGCGACAAGCAGCATGTGCGAATGCGACTGAGCCGTCAGTTAGCCGATGAGCCCGGATATCATGGTGACAAATATAGGAGAGTATATAAATTATTGTATGCTGGTAAACATAATAACTCGCTTTCATGGTATGGATTAAGTTCAAAGGCGTGTTTTTCGGGCCGGGCAATACGGTCCATGTCGTTTTAAGGCAGGATAGCAGCAAGCCTCCGGTCAGCAGGCAATGAAGGAGCCCGTGGATTCCTGATTCACTGCGGAGCCATCAGTTATAGTCCTGCAGTTAATAGCAAAAGCTTGATCACCACTTCTTGCCGTGGCATTCATAGCAGGATACTCCTACCGAGCCACCCGTAAGATCTGCCCCATGACATGCCGTGCAGTTTGCAAGGGGCTGGGCATATCCGTCCTTGTGCATATAGCCACTCATACTTACTGTATGATCAGAGGGCGGATTATAGTTCGAGGTGTTCTTTTCACATGAAATGATAAGTACGAACAATACTGACATGCTAAGAACCAATAATTGATATTTCTTGTTTCTTTTCATTTTTACCTGATTATTATGTTGATGCAGAATCCTAGCACCTTCCCCTGGCACATGGACTGTTTGTAATAAAAAATCCCATAAACCCCCCGATACCAATACTCTGAAGGACTTCTCCTGTATTAATTATTTTTGCACTATTCCCTTCGGTAATATAATAAAGCAAAAAACCGGCAAGGGCCCCTATTGCAATGGCTAACAATGTTTTCTTTGTCTGTACAGAATTAATGAACCGGTAGAACCAGCTCTCCTCCTTTTCAATCTCAAGTCTTTTGAATTTCATATATCTAGATATTTATACATGCAAATGTATAATAATATTAGACAGTATCATATTTCCTGCTCAAAATTTGTTCATTTCTATAGCAACCTGGACGCAATGATTAAAATTACTTTCCGGATAAGGGGATTCTGAATTGATATATAAAAAATATGATATATTTTTAAAGTTCTGTTTTTGAATAATGAGGGCTTCTGATAATAAAGAAGCTATCAGATGTTGGTCAGACATTTAAAGGATTAAACATTCAATAATCCTCAAAACGAGCTGCTAATTAAAGAACTGATTTCTGACGGACACTACCTGGGGGCACTCTCTGACCGGCATCTGTTATACTGCGACTGGGAAAATCGTGACAGCCTTCTTGTGGATTTTAAGGAGTTCTCAGCTGACCTGGAAAATAATTACCTGGCAATGAAGGAATATGATAAATTTTTTTATTTGCTTTCAAAACTGATCTCAGAACTCGGGAATAAAGGATATAGTTTTCACAGGATAGATGAATTATTGTAAAATGTATAAATTCACTTAACTATGAGCAAGAAACCCCTTACTCTGTTTATTCTGTTGCTTACAGCAATATCAGTAATTTTTACTGCTTGCAGTGATAATGACAGGTCCGCATCCAGTCCCAATATCATACTCATATATTTTGATGATCTGGGTTACGGGGATGTTAGTGCATACGGTGCCCATGAGATTTCCACTCCAAATATCGATATGCTTGCTGAAGGTGGAATAATGTTTACAGACGCTCACTCATCATCAGCAACCTACACACCCAGCAGGTATGCCATTCTTACAGGTGAATATCCATGGCGCAACGAGAAAGCCAGGGTATTGTCCGGCGTCGCCCCACTGCTTATTGATACCGCTAAGCTCACTCTCCCTCAGATATTAAAAGATCAGGGATATCATACCGGGATAGTAGGTAAATGGCACCTCGGACTGGGTAATGGAAATATTGACTGGAATAAGCATATCTATCCCGGACCCAATGATGTCGGATTCGATTATTCATATATTCTTGCTGCTACCCAGGACAGGGTTCCTACAGTATATATTGAAAACGGGAATGTTGTGGGACTTGACCCGGATGATCCTATAGAAGTAAGTTATAATGAAAACTTCCCGGGTGAACCAACCGCCCTGGAAAACCCGGAGATGCTGAAAATGATGTGGGACCACGGGCATAATAATAGTATTGTAAACGGGATACCCAGGATTGGTTTTATGAAAGGAGGGCAGGAAGCAAGGTGGGTTGATGAGAATATGGCCGATACTTTCCTGGTAAAAGCCCACAATTATATTATTGATCATAAAGATGAACCTTTCTTTCTCTACTATGCACTGCAACAGCCACATGTACCCCGTACACCGCATGAGCGTTTTGTGGGTGCAACAGGCATGGGTGCCAGGGGTGATGTTATTGTTGAAGCAGACTGGTGTATAGGACAGTTAATCAAGACCCTGGAAGAAGAAAAATTACTGGAGAATACATTCATAATATTATCAAGTGATAATGGACCGGTTATAAATGACGGTTATGTTGATTACGCAGTTGAGATGCTGGGTGATCATCATCCCTCAGGACCGTTCAGGGGTGGTAAATACAGCCTTTATGAGGCCGGAACAAGGGTTCCTTTTATAACATACTGGAAAGGCAGTATTGAACCTGGAGTGTGCAGTGCACTTGCCTCGCAGATCGACCTGATGTCATCACTGGCAATAATGACAGGCAGCAACGGGAGGGGACCGGACAGCAATGAGATGCTGGATCTTTTTCTTGGAAAGGATACGGCAGGAAGAAATACACTGATACTTGAAGCAGGAGGAAGAACAGCCCTCAGAAAAGATGACTGGGTACTAATTCCTCCATATCCCGGCCCTGCCCTTGCACGAAATGTGAATATAGAGCTTGGCAATTCTAGTGATTACCAGCTATATAATCTTAATGATGATACAGGCCAGCAGGACGACCTTGCAGAAACAAATCCGCAGAAGCTGAAGGAGATGATTGAGGAGTATGAGGGGATTATAAGATGATACTCGGTACTGGGTATCCCACCTTCGCTAGCGCGAGTCTGACTTTCCACCGAAGTCTGGCACGGGTCTGGAGACCCGCGCCAGCGAAGGAGGACGATACTATATTATCAGAAAAAAACTATTTTGTTACACCATAATCCAAATATTACTGAAATGAAAAAATTATTGATTATCAGTGTTTTGATCATAGTAAGCTCTTTAATCTCGGGTGCCCAGGACCGACGCCTGCCTGCTGATACCGCTATCATAACAAAACATTCAACTACAATAAATGGTGAAAAATTATCTTACACTGCCACTACAGGTACCCAGCCTGTATACATTGATGATGAGGAAGTTGCCTATTTATACTATACATATTACACAAGAGATGTCCAGGGCAACAGGGACAATCGTCCACTGATTATTTCATTCAATGGTGGACCGGGTGCAGCATCGGTATGGATGCACATGGCTTACACCGGTCCGAAAATAGTTAAGATTGATGATGAAGGATATCCGGTTCAACCTTATGGAGTCAGGGATAACCCCTACTCTATTCTTGATATAGCTGATATTCTGTATGTTAACCCTGTAAATACAGGATACAGCAGGATGGTGAAAGATAAGGATGGTAAGATGCCCGATGGCAAGCTGTTCTTCGGTATTAATGCTGATATTGAATACCTGGCCGCCTGGATAAGCGACTTTCTGTCGAGAAATAACCGCTGGTTGTCACCTAAATATATTATTGGTGAAAGCTATGGTGGCACAAGGGTCTCCGGCCTTGCGTACGAATTGCAAAGCAGGAACTGGGTCTACCTGAATGGAGTTATCATGGTCTCCCCGGCAGATTATAAGATATTTGAGTCGGACGTTCCCATATCATCAGGACTTAACCTGCCATACTATACTGCAACAGCATGGTACCATAATATGCTTAATCCCGAACTTCAACAAAAAGATTTACTGGAAATACTTCCTGAAGCAGAAGACTTTACAATAAACATATTAATCCCTGCTTTAACACAGGGAGGATTTATCTCAGATGAAGAAAAAGAGAAAGTTGCTGAAAGAATGTCTTATTATTCAGGCATATCGAAAAAGGCAATACTGCAGCATAACCTTGACCTGCCCACCAGATTCTTCTGGAAGGAACTGCTGAGGGATAAGAGCGGTCAAATGATCGGTAGGCTTGACTCCAGGTATATAGGAATAGACAAAACGGAGGCAGGCATAAGCCCTGATTTCAGCATTGAGATGAGTACATGGAACCATGCCTTTACCCCTGCTATAAATTATTATACCCGTGAAGTGCTTGGTTTTAGAACTGATCTGAAGTACAATATGTCTGGTAATGTGAGGCCATGGGACAGAACAAATAATAATGTCAGGGAAAACCTCAGGCTTGCCATGGCCGCCAATCCTTTTCTAAATGTAATGTTCCAGGGAGGATACTACGATGGTGCATGCACATACTTTGCCTCCAAATATACCATGTGGCAGATTGATCCCAGTGGCAAGATGAAAGACAGGTTAAGCTTTAAGGGATACCGCAGTGGTCATATGATGTACCTGAGGCGCGAGGACCTTAAGCAGGCCAATGATGACCTCAGGGAATTTATCCGGAACACGCAACCGGAAGGGCCGGCGAAGTATCAGAGATGAGGGATGAGTTATCCACCTCCGCTGGC
>Ga0272441_10014757_pt1 | contig 11015 bp, 9 predicted proteins | sample SSMProp6N_FD_193582 | JGI IMG/M metagenome (GOLD analysis project Ga0272441, IMG submission 193582) | Marine sediment archaeal communities from Little Sippewissett salt marsh, Falmouth, MA, United States - SSM-Prop-6N | ecosystem: Environmental > Aquatic > Marine > Wetlands > Sediment ...
GGAAGATCCTCCGTTCGATCAAGCGATGCATGTCGTTTCACGACGCTCTCCGATGCTTCTCACACCATCTACCATTCACCATCTACCATCCACCATCCCAGATCCGCGAGGCGTACTCGCGGATTTGGGGTGGTTGCTTGTCCCTTGACATTGTCCCGCCCGTGTGTTATATATCACAGCAGAGACCCGAGTCTCACAGGAGAGATCATGTCCTACGGAAAGGCGCTGAGGAAGGGGTTGGATATCCTGGAAGCGGTGCGGGCCGCGGGTGCGGACGGGATCGGATATGGGGCGTTGCGTGACCGGATCGAGACGGCGCCGGCGTCGTTTGCGCGGTTTCTGAAGATTCTGTCGGAGCGCGGGTACGTGAGCAAGGGCTCGGACGGCGCGTATCGGCCGGGCTGGCAACTGGCGGCTCACAGCCGCGCGGCCTTGGCGGGTTACGACGTGCGGGAGCTGTCATGCTCGCATTTGCGGCGTCTTGTCGACGAGACGGAGGAATCGGCGGAGGCGGCGGTGTACGAGGGCGGGCATTTTCTATTTGTTGCGCGTGCGGAGAGTCCGCGTTCGGTGGTGTTGCAGGCGCGTGCGGGCAGTCGGTTCCCGATTCGGGGCACGACAGCGTTGGGCTTGCTGGCGCTCGCGTTTGGCCTGGCAGAGACCGACGATACGACACGGCCGGAGGATCTGGCCGGGATTCGGCGCGACGGTTTTACCGAGTTGCTCCAAAACAGTGACGAGGTGTATCGCGGGGCGGCGGCGCTCCGGGACGGGCAGGGCGCTCTGATCGGTTGTCTATGCGTTGCGGCGCCCGCCTTTCGTGTGCGACAGAAGGAACGCGCGTTGTTCCGCCGCCTGCTCACAGCGCATGCTGTGGAGGTCTCCCGCGCGTTGGGCTGGACGGGCAAACCTTCGGAGTGCGGCGGGGCCCTTCGGAGTGCGGCGCTTAGAGTGCCGCCCTGAAGCACGCCCAAGAAGCGCAAGTACGGCATGACACAACGATCGGGAGAGACAACAGACAGGACGACGGGAAGGTCGAGAGAGGTTCTGCAGGACGATTGGGACGGGACGATTCGGGAGGGCAAGCCGATGCCGGCAGTACTGGAAAAGATCGGGACACAAACGATGACGAACCGGGAACGGATCCTGGCGACGCTGCGCGGTGAAGAGACGGACCGGTTTCCGGTCTGGCTGAAGATGGCGAACGCGACGTGGCGTCTTTCGCAGCCGGAGCCGTATCGCAGCATGGAGAGCGTGGATCTGCTGGCGGCAGCCGGTTGTGATTTGATGGCGAGCAACTACTTGAACGTTCGCGCCGAGCACGCGCACATCACCCGGCAGACGACGCAGGAGGGGGGGCGTCGCATCACGGTGACGACGACGCCGGAGGGCGAGCTTGTTCGTGAAGAGAAGCTGGACCCGACGACACAGTCCTGGCATCCGGCCCGGTATCCGGTTCAGAGCGCGGACGATCTGCGCCGGCTCCGTTGGTGTTACACCGACACGACCTACGCGGTGAAAGAGGAGCAGGCTCGTGCGGCACTGGCCCGCAAACAGCGCTTGACGGATCGGGACCTGATCGTCAATTCCAGTGTCGGGCCCGGCCCGCTGATGCAGCTCGTGGAACACATCTGCGGTCCGGAACAGACCGTGTATCTGATGTACGACGAGCCGGAGCTGTTCGCGGAGGTCCTGGCGTTGATGCACGGGGACCGGTTGCGTTTGCTCGAGGCGAAGCTCGCGTTGCCGGTTTGCGACACGTTCTGGATGGTGGAGAACACCTCGACCTCGCTGATCAGCCCCTCGATGTTCGAGCAGTTCTGTGTGCCGCACCTGACGGACTACGGGAACCGGATTCTGCAGGCCGGCATAATCCCTGTACATCACATGTGCGGGCTGCTGAACGCGTTGCTCGAGACAATCGACGCGTTGCCCGCGACCGTCAACGAAGCGTTCACCACGCGGCCGCTTGGCGATGTCTCTCTGGCCGAAGGCCGCACGCGGATGCCGTCGAAAGCCCTGATCGGCGGCACAAACGCGACGCTCTGGCTGGAACCCGTCGAGAAGATCGTAGAGACGGTCGCCGAAGACCTGGCGAATTGCCCGGACCGGCGCCGCATCTTTCTGACCTCGGCGGGCGTGCTGCCGCCGTTGGTCTCGTTCGAGAAGGCGAAACGCGTGGCGGACGCGTTCAAGACGCTGTAGCCCACGCGTCGCGCACGCGTTGGATCGAGCGGGACATGACATCGCGGAAGGCACCCGCCTCCGCGGTCAGTCTTGGGTTCAGTTCCAGGTTGATGTCGCCGTCGAACCCCGCCTCGCGCACGGCGCGCAGCCCGTCTTCGACCGGGACGCTGTCGTAGAGCGGCGGCCGGTGGTCTTTGCCGTCGGCCACATCGTGCAGGTGCACGTGTCGGATCCTGCCACGCCACTGTTTCGGCGGCAGGAACGGTTCGCCGCAACGCTCGACGGAGAAGAAGGCGTGCCCCGTATCCCAGCACAGGCCCAGGCTCGTCCCTTCGACCGTTGCCTGCAGTTCCGGGAAGGTCTGGCCGATCCGCCAACGGCCCGGCTCGGATTCCTTGGCCGGGAGCTGGAATTCGCTGACGACCGTGACGTCGTGGCCTCGTTCCCGGACCGTCTTTTCGAGCCATGCGAAACACTCGCGGCTCCGTTCGACATAGTAGGCGCGCGCGGCCTTCTCGGGAACAAACTCCTGCGTCGTGTAGTTCTCGGCCGCGTGCAGCACAAACACGCACGTCGCCTTCTGGGCGCGCGCCGTTTCGTCGCACAGCGTGAGCGCGCGCAGCAGGTTCTCCCGGCACGCGTTGCCGGGCTCGTCCCGGAAACAAACGGGGTTCTCCTCTGCACGCGTATACGGATGCAGGTTCGTGCGCAGCCCGTGCGCCAGATTCGCTTGGATCAGCTTGCGGAAGTACGCGATGTCCCATCCGGTACCCAGCGGCAGTTCGATGAACTGCATGCCCAGTTCGCGGATTGTTGCCAGCGGATCCGCGAGCCCTTCGAAGAGCTGCCGGTAGATTTCGGTACGCGGATAGTCCGACTCCAGTTTCATTCCGATTTGCATGATGTTCACCTTAATAGAGTGTGTTGCGGTCACGCAAGCGGCGTTCTCGGTGTCTGCCGTGCAGTCCGGCAGAGTCGTCAGAAGGTGTTTGTCGTGAGAATCGTCAATGACACCAATGGTTTTCGAAGCCAACAGCTGTCTGCAATGCCGTTGAAACGGGGCTCCAAATCGTGAGGAAACCTTCGGCGGTTGGTGTCCCGCGTTGAATATCCAACAGCCAACAAGGAATATCCAACTTCCAAGTAGGAGACGCCGCCGGACATCGCGGTTGGATATCGGAGATTCCTTGTTGGCTGCTGGATATTGAGACGACCGAATCGTTCCTTAGCTCAACACCTATGCCCGGGGGGGGGGCACGCCCGCCCGCTCACTCCTGCGCGCGCTGCCATTCGACGACCTTGTGGTAGGGCAGGCTGCCGCCGAAGATGTCGAGCGCGCTGCCGATCGTCAGGTCGATCCGGCCGCGGCCGAGTTGCTTGACCACGTCGAGATGCGCGAGCGAATAGGCGCCGCCCGCGTAGGTTGTGGGGATCGGCGCATGTTCGCCGAGCAGTTGGACCAGGTCCGCCTGGATCCCGTGCATCTTGCCTTCGACGTCGACCCCGTGCACGAGGAATTCGTCACAGTGCTGGGCGAGCCGTTCGAGCGTCTCGCTATCGATGCGGACATCCGTGAACTTCTGCCACCGATCCGTCACGATCCAGAACGCATCGTCGCGTCGGCGGCAACTCAGGTCCAGGACAAGCTGCGACTTGCCGACCGTCTCCGTGAGTTTGCGGAGCCGGTCTTCGTCGATCCTGCCCTCACGGAAGACATAGCTTGTGACGATCACGTGGCTGGCCCCGGCCTCGAGGAACGCCGAGGCGTTTTCCGGGGTGATCCCGCCACCCGCCTGCAGGCCCTCGGGAAACGCGCGCAGCGCCTCAAGCGCGGCGTCGCGGTTGCCGGGCCCGAGCGAGACCACGTGGCCGCCCGTGAGCCCGTCGTGTTCGTACATCTTCGCAAAATCGGCCGCCGACCGCTCGGTCTCGAAATTCGTGATGGGCGTTTCGCTGGACTCGTCGCGCAACGAGCCGCCCACGATCTGGACGACCCGCCCCTCGCGCAGATCTATGCAGGGCCTGAATCTCATCTCGTTCTCCTTGGCCGGGGCGCGTGCGTACGCGCCAGGTTTACCTGCCATTATGGCAGTAGACGGCGGCGTTTCAAGCTCTTTGCCCTTGATTCTTTGGGGGATCTCGGCCACGATGATGCGCCATGAGTGCGAAGAAAGACAAGGAGCAGGTCGCGCTGGATGCGCTCAGTTCGCTGTGCAAGCGGCGCGGGTTCATCTTTCAGAGTTCGGAGATCTACGGTGGGATCAACGGGTTCTGGGATTACGGTCCGCTCGGCTGCGAGTTGAAACGCAACATCCGGGATGCGTGGTGGCGCGACGTTGTGCAGGCCCGCGAGGACGTGGTCGGGCTGGACGCCTCGATCATCATGCACCCGCGTGTCTGGGAAGCGTCGGGCCATGTGGGCGGGTTTGCCGACCCTATGGTCGATTGCCGCGCCTGCAAGAAACGGTTCAAGGCGGACGCGCTGTGCGAGGAGCAGGGCGCGAAGCTGGAACGGACCGAGAACGGGTTCGCGCTGCCGGACGGTATCAAGTGCACTGCTTGCGGCTCGGACGATCTGACCGAGCCGCGCGCGTTCAACCTGATGTTCAAGACCTATGTCGGGCCGGTCGAAGATGATTCGGCGGTCGCCTATCTGCGTCCGGAAACGGCGCAGGGCATCTTTGCGCAGTTCGCGAACGTGCTGGCCACCTCACGCCAGAAGGTCCCGTTCGGCATTGCGCAGGTCGGCAAGGCATTCCGCAACGAGATCAATCCGCGCAACTACACGTTCCGTTCCCGTGAATTCGAGCAGATGGAACTGGAATTCTTCGTCAAGCCCGGGACCGACGGGGAATGGCACGAGTATTGGGTAACGGAGCGGATGAAGTGGTACGAATCGATCGGGCTCCCGAAACAGACGCTCGAGCGCTATGTCTACACGGAAGACGAGCTCGCGCACTATGCGAGTGCGTGCGTGGACGTGATGTACCGGTTCCCGTTCGGGGCCCAGGAGCTCGAAGGCATTGCGGCGCGCGGCGATTTCGACTTGAGCCGGCACCAGGAGTACAGCCACAAGTCGATGGAGTACTTCGACGCGGAGAGCAACAAGAAGTACGTTCCGCACGTTGTGGAACCTTCGGCCGGGGTCGACCGCATCGCGCTCGCGATCCTGTGCGAGGCCTATTGCGAGGAGTTCGTGCCGCGTGCCGGTGTCGAGGGCGGCGTGCGGAGTGCGGAGCCGGGCGCGCAGCCGCCGGACGGCTACGAGCGGCGGACGGTCATGAAGTTCGCCCCGCGCATGGCGCCGGTGAAGGTCGCCGTGTTTCCGCTGCTCAAGAACAAACCGCCGCTCGTCGAGAAAGCCAGAGAGTTCTTTGTCCGGCTGCAGGGCTGCTGGCCAACGTTCTGGGACGCGGTCGGCGCGATCGGCCGGCGCTACCGGCGGCAGGACGAGATCGGCACGCCGTTCGGCGTGACGATCGATTTTCAGACGCTCGAGGACGGGACCGTCACGCTGCGCAGCCGCGACACCATGGAGCAGGTCCGGCTGGATATGGACGGGTTGCTCGAGCGGCTCCATGCGGAGCTTCAGTGATCAGTGGTCAGTGATCAGTGATCAGTGGTCAGTGGTCAGTGGTCAGAGGTCAGTAATCGGTGGTCAGTCACCAGCGGCAGGTATCCGTTCCCATGAGCACAGAGCATCTCCAGAGCATCCTGGCGCGCGTGGAAGCGGGCGAACTGTCCGCCGCGGACGCGTTGGCCCTGCTCGGCGAAGGGGAAGAGGCCGACATCGGCTTTGCCAAGATCGACCTGGCCCGGCGACACCGGCGCGGGTTGCCGGAAGTCATTTTCTGTCCGGGCAAGACACCCGAGCAGGTCGCGGAGATCGTGGGCGTGATGCGCGAGAAGGGCCAGAACGTTCTTGCCACGCGCGCGGAACCGGACCTGTTCGAGCGCGTGCACGCGGTGCATGCGGACGCGGTCTATCACGAACAGGCGCGTTGTATCACGCTGGATGTCGCGCCGTTGCCGCCGCCCGCGGGACTGGTCGCGATCGTGAGCGGCGGCACCTCGGACATTCCCGTTGCGGAAGAGGCGGCGCTTGCTGCCGAACGCATGGGGGCGCGGGTCGAGCGCGTATTTGACGTGGGCGTTGCCGGCCTGCATCGGCTGATCCGGCATTTGGACATGCTGCGTACCGCGCGCGCGATTGTGGTGGTGGCCGGCATGGAAGGTGCGCTGCCGTCGGTGGTCGGCGGGCTCGTGGACCGGCCGATCATCGCGGTCCCGACCAGCATCGGCTACGGGACGGGAATCCAGGGCATCGCGCCGCTGCTGGCGATGCTCAATTCGTGCGTGCCCGGCATCGCGGTCGTGAATATCGATAACGGGTTCGGGGCCGGGGTGGCCGTCGCAATGATCAATCGGGTGGCCGAGGCCGAAGTCGGAAGTCGGAAGTCGAAGTGCAGCACGGAATGAAGACGCTGGTTTTCGACAGTCTGGGCGGCGCGAGCGGGGACATGGTCCTGGGCGCCTTGATCGACCTTGGCGCCGACCGTGACCGGCTCTACGCGCAGCTTCGGGCCTTGCCGGTCGGGGCGTTCGAGCTCGAGGCGGAGCCCTGTTGCGAGCAGGGACTTCATGGCGTCCGCGTGACGGTTACTGTCGGCGCCGGCCACCACCACGGTCATACCCACGAACACCGCGATTTGGGCGCTATCCGCGAACTCATCACGGGCAGCGGGCTGCCGGATGCCGTGCAGCAACGCAGCATTGCGGTCTTCGCGCGATTGGCCGAGGCCGAAGGCCGCGTGCACGGGCAACCGCCGGAGAAGGTGACGTTCCACGAGGTCGGCGCGGTGGATTCGATTGTTGATATCGTCGGTGCATGTCTGGCGCTGGAATCGCTGGGGATCGACGAAGTCGCGGTTGGCCCGCTGCCGCTCGGGCACGGCAGTACGCAGTCACAGCACGGCACGATCCCGATCCCTGCACCCGCCACTGTGGCGTTGCTGGAAGGATCGGTGGTGGTCCAGACCGACGAGCCGCACGAGCTGGTCACGCCGACCGGCGCGGCGCTGCTGCGCACGTGGCGGACCCGTGAGCGCGGGGGGGTGACCGGTACGATCGCCGGGGTCGGGCACGGGTTTGGGCACCGCCGGCTGGAAGCCCGGCCGAACCTGTTGCGCGCATGTCTGTTCGAGTCAGCGGGCCAGGCGGATCAGGCGACGCCTTCTGCGTGCCTGATGCTGGAATGCAACATCGACGATATGGTCCCGGAACTGGTTGGTGGCCTGACCGATACGTTGCTGGCGGCCGGCGCGCTGGATGTGTTCGTGACCCCGGTGCAGATGAAGAAGCAGCGTCCGGGCTTCCTGCTCTCTGTGCCCTGCCGGCCGGCCGACAAACAGAGGCTGCTGGACCAGATTTTTCGCGGCAGCACGACGTTCGGCGTGCGCGCTTATGCAGTGGACCGCACCGTTCTGGCGCGTCATCACGAGGTGGTGCAGACCGCTTTCGGCGAGCTCCGTGTGAAAGTGGGCGAGTGGCGCGGTGCGCCGATCACGCGCGCACCCGAGTATGAGGACTGCGTGCGGCTGGCCGAGGCCAACAACGTGTCCGTGCGCGCCGTTTATGAGGCCGCCGTTCAGGCGGCGACGAAGCCGGCCTCTTGAAAAGTGCCGCGGGCATTCCTGCCCGCGGTTCCGGGAGCGACATGAAGCCGCAGGCGGGAATGCCTGCGGTGCCGGGGAAAGACGGGGATGGGCACAACACAGACAAGCTGGACCTGCGAACAGGCGGCGGAGCTCTACGGCGTGCCGAACTGGGGGGGCGGTTTGTTCGGTGTCTCCGCGCACGGCGACGTCGAGGTGCTGCTCCGGAAACGTCCGCGCCCGGTCCGGATCAGCCTGGCCGAACTGGTCGGCGGCTTGAAGGAGCGTGGTCTGGACACGCCGGTGCTGCTGCGGTTCTCCGATATTCTGTCTTCGCGCATTGCCGAGCTTCACGGCGGCTTTCGAAAAGCGATTGAAGAGGCGGGTTACACAGGCGCCTACCGCGGGGTCTACCCGATCAAGGTGAACCAGCAGCAAAAGGTCGTACAGGAAATCGCGGAGTTCGGGCGTGCCTATCATCATGGATTCGAGACGGGCAGCAAGGCCGAGCTGATCGCCGCGATGGCGTACATGCAGGACCCGGACGCACTGATCGTCTGTAACGGCTACAAGGACGAGGAGTTCGTGGACCTCGCTCTGCACGCATTGCGGATCGGATTGCAGACGATGCTCGTGATCGAAACGCCGGGCGAACTTCCGCTGATCCTGGCACGGGCGGATCGGCTGGGCGTCAGCCCGCGGCTTGGTGTCCGCGCGAAACTCGCGAGCCGCGGTGGCGGACACTGGGACGGATCCGGCGGCGATCGCAGCAAGTTCGGGCTGAACGCCGCCCAAATCATCGACGTCGTCGATCATCTGCGTGCCTGCGACAAACTCGATTGCCTGCAGATGCTGCACTATCACGTGGGTAGCCAGGTTTCGGACATCAGCAAGCTGCGCATCGCGATCGGCGAGGCCTGCCGGTTCTACGTCGAGCTTGTCAACGAGGGCGCGCAAATGGGGTTCATCGATGTCGGCGGCGGGCTCGCGGTCGACTACGACGGGTCGCACGCGAACACGCCGAGCAGCCGCAACTATTCCACCGCCGAATACGCCGCCGACATTGTCGAGGCGGTGATGAATGCCACCCAGCAAGACGGGCTTGCGCCGCCCACGCTTGTCAGTGAGTCCGGGCGTGCGACCGTTGCGCATCATTCGGTGTTGGTCTTCGACGTGCTCGACGTCAGCCGGTTCGAACCGGGCCGGGTCCCGGACGCGCTGCCGGAGGACGCGAGCGAGATGCTGTGTAACCTCATGGATGCGTGCCGGAACCTGCGCGATCACAACGTGCAGGAGTCCTTCCATGACCTCGTCTATTATCGCGACGAGCTGCGCTCCTTGTTTGTGCACGGGTACGTGCCGCTCCGCGAACGGGCACTCGGCGAGGAGCTGTTCTGGCATGCGATCTGCCGTATCTCCGAGCTGCTGCGGGGCCAGGAACGTGTGCCGGAGGAGATGGAGGGGATCGAGCCGATGATCGCCGACGTCTATTACGGGAACTTCAGTGTCTTCCAGTCGCTGCCGGATGCCTGGGCCATCAACCAGCTCTTTCCCGTTATGCCCATACACCGGCTCAACGAACGGCCGACCCGGCGTGGCGTGCTGGCGGATATCACCTGCGATTCGGACGGTAAGATCGACCAATTCCCCGGCCTGCATGAAGCGCGGGCCGCGTTGCCGCTGCACGAAATGCGCGAAGACCAGGACTACTATCTCGGCGCGTTCCTGGTCGGCGCCTATCAGGAGACGCTCGGCGACCTGCACAACCTGCTCGGCGACACGAACGTCTTGCACGTGCGCGTGAACGATGAGGACGAGGTCGAGTTCGAGACCGAGATCGAAGGTGACACCGTGGCCGAGGTGTTGTCCTATGTCGAGTACGAGCCCCGCGAAATGCTCGCGCGCCTGCGTGCCAGCGCCGAGCGCGCCGTGCGGCAGGGCCGCATCTCGGGCAGCGACCGCCGCGAGATCGTCTCTGCCTATGAGGCCGGAATGCGGGGGTATACCTATTTTGAGAAGTGAGAAGTGAAACTTGAAACTTGAAACTTGAGTGAAGACGCGAGAACCCTTCCTATCAACACCCAACACCCAACACCTGACACCTGACACCTGAGACCATGGACGCGTCGCACGAGAACGTTTTTCTCGAAGACATCCCGGCCGTGCAGGGCGGCGAGGCGGCGCCGTACGCTGTGTTGCCGATTCCGCTTGAGCGGACTGTATCGTTCGGGGCGGGGGCCGGGCGGGGGCCTGCGGCAGTGCTGGCGGCGAGCGACCAGCTCGAGTTGTTCGACGAGGAGTTGCGTGAGCCGTTCGGGTTGCGGGTCCAGACCCTGCGGGCGGTGGATTGTGCGCAGGGCTCGATGGACGAGGTGCTGGCTGCGGTTGAGGAGGCGGCCGCACCGGTCATGCGGGCGGGCCGGTTTCTGTTGGGACTGGGCGGCGAGCACACGGCTTCGCTGGGGCTGATCCGCGCGGCGCGTGCGGGGTTCGGCGAGTTTTCCGTGTTGCACTTGGACGCGCATACCGATTTGCGTATGGAATACGAGGGTGAACAGCTCTCGCACGCCTGCGTCATGCGGCGTGTGCGCGAGCTCGGTGTGCCCGTTGTGCATGCCGGGATCCGCAGCCTGTCGGAGGAGGAACACCTGTTTCTGGAGTCTGACGGCGCGCCGGTCTTCTGGGCGCGCGACATCGTTCGGGCCCCGGACGATGCCTGGATACAGGCGTTGGTCGCGCGGCTCGCGCCGCGCGTTTATGTGTCGATCGATATCGATTGCCTGGACCCGGCGCTCGCGCCGGGCACCGGCACGCCGGAGCCCGGCGGGTTGGATTGGTATGCCCTGACCCGCTTGCTGCGCGCCGTTTGCGCAGCGCGCGAACTGGTCGCGGCCGACCTTGTCGAAGTCGCGCCGGTTCCCGGATCGGTCGTGACCGAATTCGTCGCCGCGCGGCTCGCGGCGAAGATCCTCGTCTATCATCGCGCCGCGCAGGGCGCGTGAGCCACCGACAAAGAGACCCCGGCGAGCTTGTCTCGCCGGTGAATCAGATTATCGGGGCGCCGTCGTCGGCGCCCCTTCGCTGCCGCCCCGCCGCCCGCGGGCGGCGGGGCGGGAAGGGCGTGCGGCGGCCGCGCGCCTGTCTCCGGCTCCTGCCGCGCAAGGCGGCAGGGGG
>Ga0272441_10014758_pt1 | contig 11014 bp, 10 predicted proteins | sample SSMProp6N_FD_193582 | JGI IMG/M metagenome (GOLD analysis project Ga0272441, IMG submission 193582) | Marine sediment archaeal communities from Little Sippewissett salt marsh, Falmouth, MA, United States - SSM-Prop-6N | ecosystem: Environmental > Aquatic > Marine > Wetlands > Sediment ...
AAACTCCCCCTCGCGCGCTCCCTTATCGGCCTGGACGATCCAGATCGGGGTGTCGGGGATGCGCCATTTTGCGGGTGACACACCATCGTCGAAGGCCTCTTCGTCAGGAACACTTTCTATATTAGGCAATTCGACACGCCCAAGGATGTCGAGCAAATATGCAGTTGTTTCGGTTCCGATCTCATCGCGAAGCGATTGCGGGACAGAGGACAAGTCTATCAGCTCGTGGAACTGAGAGGTAATCACGTGCACCTTCTCGGCAAGTTCACGGGATTTGTGCAACCTATAGGATCGCAAGGTCTGTTCCAGCTCGTCCCTGAGGCGGAGAAACGATTTGAGCGTGGCACGCGGGCTGTCCGTTAGGATGTGTCTGAACGTGGGCTTACCGCTGGCAGTCTGCTGCGTCCCCGTGAGCGTGTTCTCCCCGACTGATTTGGTTTCTGTCGTTTCCTGGGCGTGAATGAAAGTGGCGGCGCAGCAAATCAGGACGAGGGCAAGCCACCACCGTAAGGCGGTGGGATAATCGAATTTCGAGCACAAATTAAACACAGTGATCTCCTCTGTGGACCCTAAAAAAAGTGATGCACCCAGACGTCCTGCAAGATCACGAACAAGAACGCCGTTGAACAGCCGAACTCCAGCACCCCCGTTATCGCAATCAATGTCCCGAGATGTCGCCAAGGATACTTCAGCAGGATGTCGCCGTAGCCCAGAGTCGTGATCGTCGCGGCGGTGAAATAGATGCCTTCCGTAAGGCTTGGTATGAGCCGCGTCCGGCGCAAGAACAGGCCCCATGCCGCGGCCTCCGCCAGATGCGCCAACATCAGTAACAAAAAGCAACCAAGGAGGATGATCTTGCCATAATTTTCCGGTCCCAGATGTGCCAGCAGCCATGCCTTGTGACGAACCATCTCGCCAGATACATCGAAGATCACGAATACATGAAAAGCAAACAGCACAAGCGCAAGCAGCAGTGCAAAAACATGGACCCCAGCAATCTTGCTCCAAGAACCAGGTCGATGTCTGTCCACTTTTGTTCCATCTGATTTGTCTTGATGCCCACCTTCGGTGTCGGGCGGAGGGTCGCATCGCTTGTCATGCTCCCGTCTAGACGCCTTGGAGGCGGGCGTCAAGCCTGCGCCATCTGATAGAGAAGTCTCCGGCAGTCGCCCAGGTTTCTTCTTATCGATACTTGCCTTATCCAGATAGCGATCGTACACCTGACGACGCAGTAAAAGCCAAGCCAGCAGGGAAATGATGACGGCCAAGCCGGTCACCAGCCAGAAACCATAGGGATTATGTTGGTCGGGGATTCCAGCGACGTTCATCCCCAGCAGGCCGGTAATGAAGGTCAACGGCAAGAACACAGTCGCAACGATGGTCAGATTGAGGCTGGAACGGGTCATGGTCTCCGAGCGTTGCGCCTCGACCTGATCCTCCAGCATCTGCACCCGCGTGCGGTATTCCTCAAGCCCGTCTAAATGGCGGGTAACGTGCTGTGACGCCCTGACCAGCGTTTCACGATCGTCGGCATCCAGGGCCAGGGCGGGATCGGTCGTCATCGGAGCAAGCACCTGCTGGGTGGAATTCACTTGCCGTCTGGTGCGAAAGATTCGGCGCCGAAACTCGCTCAGCGTCTGCGGGTGTGGTACTGAACTGCCGTCGAGCAGTGCATCCTCGACGTCATCGATGTCTTGGGTCAGATCGGAGATGACCGGTTCCATCCGGTTGGTCATACCCGACACCATAAACCCCAGCAAGTCCATTGCCGTCACCAGCGACCTGTCCGACGACAGGTTCTGTCGCAACTCGTCCACAACGGCGACCGTCCCGGATCGCACCGTGATCGCCCTGATCGGGCCGATCAGCAGCTTCAAGTCGGCGAGATCGGTGAGATCTTCCGTTGGACCGGGACGCAGCGTTCTGATGCTCAGCAACGTGCCGTCTGGCACTTGTTTATAATGGCTGAAGCGCACCGGCTCCAACAACGCCGTTCTCGTCTGCTCGCTGATCTCCTGCCACGCCATCAGCCATTGGCGATCGGCGTCATCGGCAATGTCGATGTCGAACCAGGTGACGCCATCGCCACCGGTGTTATTCGAGGCTTTTCCGGGTCCGAATCGGGTAATCTCAGGCATGGTGGATTTCCTTTAGTTAATGGGGGAAATAAGACTCTGGGGTCCAGTGTACCGTTCAAGGCCGCGGTCGATAGCGCATTAAGGCGATCAGCGGTTACATTTTCTTTGCTACGCCGATCGTGCGAGCCTTCATGGAGTCGTAGATGGGCATGTTGCCCATCAATGTGGGGATGGCCATAGCCGCGAAACAGGCCCAGAGCATTGGTAAAGCCTGATTGAAGGCACCGGTCATCTCGAAGATCAGGATCATTCCCGTAACCGGCGCGCGAACCGTTGCAGTTAAGAAAGCCGCCATGCCGGCGATAGCAAAGGTAGCTGGAATCGCACCGGAATCTCCTACGAACTGCGGGCACAGTAGTCCGAATCCCAGGCCAAGGCACGCACCCAGCGCAAGAATGGGCGCGAACAGGCCACCAGGCGTGCCCGCGGCATAAGACAGCGGGCCAAGCAGAAACCGAACAGCGAAAATGATGGGCAATGCTGTCAGCCCGATTCCACCGACGAGAGCCTGTTGGGTAATCGTATCGCCGCCGCCAACCATGTGCGGGGCAAACCATGCCAAAGCACCAACCAGCGCACCGATAAAGAGTGCCCGAACCTCCGGTCGCCAACGGCTCAAACCGTCAACCAGCGCACAGGTTCTGATGATCAACCGGTTGTATGCAACTCCTGCAAGCCCAGCCAGGATACCCAACACAGCAAAGATCGGGCCGGTCCAGAAGCTAGGAGTGGGGAGGGTTGCCACCTGGAAATCGGGTTGCTGTCCGAGCAACAGTGACGCGACCGCAATGGCCGAGCAGGAGGCGCCAAGTGCGGCGATGGCAATCCGAATATCAAATCGACGGACCAGTTCCTCCAGCACGAATACCGCTCCGGCCATCGGAGAATTGAACGCCACGGCCAGCCCGGCGCCGGCACCCGCTGCGAAAAGGGCAAGACGATCAGTGGTTGGCAGCCGGAAAATTTTTCCCCAGAACTCAGCCAGGTTGGCACCGATTTGCACACTGGGTCCTTCCCGTCCGAGCGCTAAACCACCCCCGATGGCGAACAGGCCACCAATGAATTTGATGGGGAACAGTAGAACCGGGGCTGCGGGCAACTTGCCCTCAATCACCGCCTCGACATGGGGTATGCCGCTACCGGCCGCAGGTTGCCCGGAACGCTGCACTAGCCAGGCTGCGAACGCGGTGGTTACAGCGATCGTGGCACAGACCAGGACGAAGCCCATCACTGGCCACTGGTGGCCCCAGACGATCGTGGCAGAGCGAGCTATGTTCATGTGCTCCAGTGCCACCCGAAAGCACCCGATAACAAGACCGATTCCGGCACCTGTGAGTAGCGATAGCAGGGCCAGTTTTGCCAAGCCATATTTTCCACTTTCACCGCACTGGGCCGCTTCGGGATTCGAACTCATCGATTCAATTTTCCTGTTTTTTTAGGGAGTAGTGTATCAGTCATTCGTGTCCCTGAATTAGTAGGGTCAGGTCTTCATTCTTGACATAATTATCTTTTTCTCGATCTCTGCGATTTTTCTTCCCTGTGTTTTGTCATTGCGTATTTTTTCTTTAACGCGCCTGTTTGCCTGGGAAACACCGGATTCACCGATCCCGAAACAGGCTCCGATATCTTTAAGCTTCTCACCTGTATGCCTCTGGCTAAGATATATTTTTACATTGCTTTTTTTATTTTCAGCCACCTGAGCCAAACAACGTCTTCGCAAGGAGTTTGTCCCGGCCGTGACATTCCTGCAGCAATAAAGCGTGTTATCCTCCTAATTCACGTCCGCCGTGCGGTACAGTATGGAGCCCGGTACCGGTTGGATCGAATCGCCGGCCGATCCGGCAGATCTCGACTCACAGGACGGGCCCAAGCATGGCAATGGCGTTGTTCCAGAGCCGGCGGCGCCAGGTCCAGCGCGCCACCATTTCAGCGCTGATTTGTTTGGATTTGGCGATGTAGCTTTCCTGCCGCTCCCGCATGTCGGCCGTCAGCGACCGGTCATAAAATAGGATGTTGTTCTCGTAATTCAATTCGAAACTGCGGCGGTCCATGTTGGCAGAACCGATTAGGGTGACCTCCCCGTCAAGAGTCAGGGACTTGGTATGCAACAGCCCGCCCTCGTACTCGAAGATTCGGACCCCGGCAGCGAGCAAATCGCCGTAGAAGCTTCTACTGGCCGCGCCCACGATCCATGAGTCGTTTTTCGCCGGGAAAATAACGGTCGTATCGACCCCGCGGTGGGCGCTCGCGCACAACCCGGCCTGCATGGCCTCGTCGGGCACAAAATAGGGGGTCGAGATGACCAACTCGCGGCGGGCGGTGTACATCAGCAACTCGAACATCTCGGGCATGGCCGAGTAGCGAAGTGTCGGCCCGGTCCCGACCACCTGGGCCGGCAGCCCGGGCGGAGCCGGCCGGATGGGCTGCCGCAGCAGGTGACTGATGTCTTCGTCTACGCCGGCCATCCAGTCACCGACGAACAGGTGTTGGTTCTGGCGGGCGATCGGTCCCTCGAAGCGCATCATGGCGTCTACCCACGGTGCATACTTCGCCTTGACCAGAAACTCCGGGTCGGCACAGTTCTGGCTTCCGCAGTATGTGATGACATCGTCTATAACGACGATCTTGCGGTGATTGCGCAGGTCGATCCGGCCCTTCAGGGGCCGCAACAGCGGATTGCCGATCGGCAGGGCAACCGCCAGACGGACGCCCGCTTCCCGCATGGAGTGCCAGTGTTCGGAGTGGATCATGATGCGCGAGCCCAGGTCGTCCGCCATGGCCCGGCAGGTGACGCCGCGCGCCGCAGCCCGCTTCAGCGCCTCTGCCACCTTGAAACCGTTGTTGTCCGGCAGCCAGATGTAGAACAGCAGGTGGACGTGGTCTTGCGCCGCATCGATGTCGGCCACCATGGCGGCGATGGTCGCATTCGAATCCTCCAGCAGGCGCGCCCGGTTACCGCCGACGGGGTCGAACCCGTTGACCGTTTTTCCGGCTTGAAACAGATGTACGTAGCGTTGCGGCACGTCGGCCTGCAGGTTCGCCGCGCCCGCTTCTTTCGCGGCGGCCATATCTGGCAGCCGCGAAAGGACCGCGCGCATCCGCTCCACACGGCGTCGGCCGATGTTCGTTTCGCCCAACAGGATGTACGACAGGATCCCCACCACCGGGACGGCGATGATGACCACGATCCAGGCGATCCGCGACGCCGGCTCCCGATGGGGTCGTAGCAGCACCCTCACGATGAGCGCGACCTGAATGAGAACGTGCAGGGTCCAGAAAAAGGACCATAGAAAAGGACTCTGGCTCATCGATCAATTTCTCCTGTTACAAGTGATCTCTTCGCTAAGTTTACGGAACGGCCGAAATGGCCGGTAGTTGGGGCCGCCTTGATTCAATATCATGATATTGTCAAGAATGAAGACCTGACCCAGTTGTTTTCTACCGACGTCGCTTAACTCTGCCCGCCAAACCGCATTAGTTCGCGATAACACTTGCCGGTGCGGCGTCGAAACTGCCCCCCAAGGCAAGGTGAAGATTGATGCGGTTGGCCAGAAGGGCGTAACGCAATTGGATGAGCTTCGCTTGATTCTGCAATAGCCCTTCCTGAAGCTGCAGGACCGACAGCATGTCCATAGCGCCGACCGTATACTTGAGCCTCGCGATGCGCACGGACTCGGCACGATCCTCGCCCCCCTTTTTCTCAATTTGGAGACGCTGCGCCAGGAGCGTCTCGTTGGTCAACGCAACCTCCACCTCATAAAAGGCCTGCAGGGCGACGCTGCCATACAGGGCAACCGCCTGCTCCTGCTGGGCAGTGGCGATTTTTACCTGGGCCGTCAATCTGCCGCCCGTATAGAGGGGCACTTCCATGCCGGCAGCACCGTGGAGCGCCCACGGGTTGAGGTTAAGCAATGAGAGCAATCCATCGCTCACGCGCCCTCCTTCCAGCGTGAGCGCGAAGCTCGGCAGCAGCGCCAGTTCGGCGGCCTCCCGCAGCCGGAACGCGGCCAGCACCTGGCGTTCGGCCGCAACCAGGTCAGGCCGCCGCTCCAGCAACGCCGACGGCAACCCTGCCCGAATGGGAGGCGGCAACGGGCTGAACTCCTGCGCCACCGCCAGTTCCGCCGCAGGGTAGCGTCCCAGAATCAGCTCTAGCGTTCGTCGCGCCTCGCTGTACTGCCCCTGAACGGTGCGGAGGGTGTTCTCGGCTGCGCTGAGATTCGCACCGGCTTCGGCCACGTCGAGATCATCCACCTTGCCCGCCGCCCGCCGCACCTTCACCAAATCGAGCAACCGCCCGTAAATACGAACAGCCTGTTCGGCGAGGTCCTGAAGACGTCCCGTTTCAATCGCCAGATACCAGCTTTTTGCCACTGTTGCGGCCAGGGACTGGCGGGCAAAGGCATAATCGAGAGCGGTGGCCTTGAAGATCTCCTCCGAAGCCACCCGTTGAGCTCTCAACCGGCCCCAGAGATCGACTTCCCAGTAGATGCCTGCAACCGCCTGGGTGCTGTTGAACCACTTGTCCTGATCCGCGTCGCGCGTGGTGGCAGCACCCAGCTGTGCGCCGATCTGCGGCAGGAGCTGAGAGGTGACCACCGCCACTTTCTGGCGGGCGATCTCGACGCTTGCGGCGGACAGTTGCAGGTTGAGGTTGTGCTCGATGGCTTCCGCTACCAGGGCGTCGAGCCGGGGGTCGTTGAAGGACCGGAGCCAGTCATTGGCCACCTGGTCCGTGAACGCTGCAGAGCTCCAAGTCGACGGAATCGTGGTTCCCGGAGGCAGGGCCTGCTTCACCACCTCCTCATGCTGCGGTGCACTGGATAGGGCGCAGGCGCACACGCCCAGTGTGCAGAGCAGGGTCATCAATGCGCACCAACCAGCAGACCGGACCCTTCTGAAAAGAGGAAACGCTGCAATGATGCAAGATCGGATCAACAGTGCGTTCACCGGTGAAATCATCGCTGATATGGCGTCTATGATAATGATCACTACTCCACTATGGCGGCACACCTGCATGCCGCTATTCCAGCATTTCACATCAGAAGGGAATGGGATACAGCCAGCTGAACCATGTGTAGGTGCGGATGCTGATGCGGCGCAACGCGGCCCAACTACCTTTCAAGCCATCGGTGTAAATCGCTGCCGCGCCCTGCGCGCCGATCGGGAACTTCGACAGCTCCGCACTGTCGAACAAGATCTTCACGGCGTATTGGCCCTGCGGCTTATCCGGCGGTGCCGGTTCAAAGCCCGGCAGCGTGCCGCTCGGGAGCAACTGGCCCACGCCACTGGCTTTCCAAATGGCCTCGACCTTCGCGGTGAAGATCTGACCGGGATACAGATCCAGCGCGACTTCCACGGGTTGGCCGGGCTTCACGTACTTCAGGTGTTCCTGGAAGAAGTCCGCAAGCAGGTAGCGGCCCTCGTCGCAGATTAATGACGCAATGGCCCCGAAGCGAACGATGCCCGACACCATGCCGGGACGCACCTGGAGGTTGACGATGCGGCCGTCTTCCGGCGCTACCATCAGCGTGTTGTCGAGGTAGTAGCGCGCCTGGTCGAGCTCGGCCTGGATGGCCGCCACTTTCGTGTTGACGCCGTCAATCTGGGACTCGTAGTTCAGTTGGGCACGCAACAGCTCGGCCTCTGCCTCCTTGATGGCAGCCTTATCGGCCGCAACCTTGGCGGTCCACTTCTGCGCGTCTTCTTCGGGGCCGGCGCCCTGCCGGGAAAGACCGGTCGAAAGTTTTTGCTGATAGGTGGAGTACGCGAGCTCGCTCTTGAGCTTTACGACTTTTTGCGCCGTCACTTCGGTATCGGCCTTCATCACTCGGACGTTTTGCTTCGCCTGCGCCAGCTGCGCTTCGAGTTGTCTGACCTTGTACTCGTAAGGCCGGCGATCGAACTGGAACAGCGGCTGGCCTTTTTTGACCGGCACGTCGGGTTCGACCAGCACCGCCGTGACCAACGTCGGTTCAGGGAGCCGCGGCACGAGTTGAATGGTGTGCTGGATCACCTTGGCGTTCGCGGTGTAGGGCGTCACGAAGCGCAGGCCAATGATAAATATCAGACTCACATGCAAAACGAAGAATAAGACGAAGAGCCCCCACCCGTATGTCAGTCTAATCCACTTGAACTTGAAAAAGACCAGCCAGAAGAGGAACCCTGCGATGGCGGTGATGAGCAGCCCAGCAACCATGTCAGTCTTTCCCCTATTTTTCCTTTTTGCCGTCCAGAGGTTTTTTCTCTTCTTCCGGCGCCCGGGATGTTGCCGATACAGGCTTGCCTTTGAGTCGCAGAATATCCTCGTCGATGGCCGCCTGCTCCTCCCGGGGGAAGCGCCGGATATCGACGACGTCGGTGGGCTTGATGGCCCAAATCAAGGCCTGGATCCAGGGTACGACACCAAGGAAGCCAACCCAACCCATCAGGTTCACTGCTTCGGCTTCCGGGTGCTTGCGGGCAATCGCGATCTTGCCCGGAAGCCCTAAGATTAGAAGAAAAGCTCCCCCGATCGCCGCACCGATAATGATGAGAGCTGCGAACGTCACGTAATCCCAGAAGTCGAGTTGAAAACCCATAAGGTTTCCCCCTTTTGGATCCTTTATCGTCAGTGCAATGAACCGGCCGGCGCTTTGTTATACAGGCTGTGCCAGGGCAAAGGAATGCCGGAATGCCGTTTCCGCATCGGTCCCCAGGTGTTCAAAGAATGCCCGGGTCATGACAAGGTAGTGCTGGAGCATAGTGGCTCTATACCGCTTTTCAAGAATCCATTCTGACACACGAAAGGATGGTATAAGTGGTTATAGAAAAAACGTTTTGTTATTCAATGGTTTTTCAACAACCACTATACCGGTAAGGCTCTGGACAGGGTCGATGTCCCATTTATGAGCCCATCAAGCCTTGGCCGCGCTTAAGGCCGCCTGAAGCTTGGCCTCATCGTCATGCGAAAGCGAGGTCTTGAGAACCTTACCTCCCGATCCCTCGAGTTCGGCGAGCACCTTGTCCGGCGTGGCTTTGCGCACCAGGACAAAAAGCACCGAGCTGCCGGGGGTCATGCTGGCCGCCAGCTCCTTCATGAACTTGTCGTCGACGCCAACATCCGTGAGAGCGCCTGAAACGGCCCCTGCCGCGGCCCCCACCGCCGCTCCGAGCAGCGGATTGAGAAAGATCAGTCCGATCAAGGATCCCCAGAAACCGCCGCCCACGGCGCCGGCCGCCGTCAGGTTGACGGCTTGGTGCAGCTTGACCTTGCCCTTCTCATTCTTAACGGCCACGACCGCGTCCTCAAGGTCGATCAAGTAGTCTTTCTGCATCTTTCTCAGCTTGAGGCGGACCTCCTCCGCCTTGAACGGATCTTCATAACCGATAACCACTAAATTGCTCATCTTTGTTCTCCTTTCTGTATTACGACCTTTAATGCCAATGAGGGGATGCCATGCCATGGGCCTAACCCCCCACGACTTAAATTACCGTAGCCGTTCACAGGATTGCAAAGTCCCATGCGCTTCAAACCAACTCATTGTAAGCGTTTACAGGGTGCCGCAGATGCAAGGCGTCGGGCGCGCAGACGTACTTTTGTACTTCAAGTGCCCGACAACAAAGCAGATGCGGTGCCCTGTGAACGCTTACAAATTACCAGTGTCGCCGGACCGATTCCGAAGGCAGTGATTCAACGGCCTTCTTGTCGAGCTTGAGGTAAACGGTGTCTTCCTCGATGCGATCGATGGCCGACACGGGTATCGTCACCTCTTTTTTGCCCCACAGGTGCCCTTCCATCAAAATCAGGTGGGAAATATGGCCGGTCAGCGGGTTGACCAGGAATTCACCCAGCACACCGGCCTTTCCATCCGTGGCTTCCACCCGTGCGCCACGGTAAACCGCCAGTTCGCCCGGCGGGATCTGTTCCTCCTCGACCGGGATGACGTCGGTTTTCATGGGGGTCGCATAGGGCAAGAGGTAAAAATCGAAATCATGACCGATGTAACTTTCCATGAAGTCGATATTTTTTGTTTTGTGATAGCGGGTTTTGACAAACGGATCCATGCCGGCCATCTCGCTCCTGCGGATGTTCAGCCGGACCTTCTTCTCTGTGGTTTCTCCGAGGTGTTCAATAGGAATCAGACGTTCACCCTCGTCGCCAAGTGTCTTGTCACGCACGACGATGTGCGTGACGTTTTTATTGGTAGGATCAATGATGATCGTAATGGTCTTACCGCAAGGTCCGTCCAAACACTCGACCTCTGCTCCTAAAGGGATTTCAGACATTTATCCTCCTTCATCCGCTTGGTAAAATTTTATGGATTTATCTTTGACCATATTTTTTCCTTTTCGAAGTATTGGCTTCGCCTTTTTTATTTAATTCCTATTTTGCTTTTGCTTGTTCTCAGCATGCATTTATCCTCTACTTTCTGGTGGCAACCCAAGTGCCTTTCGGAGAATAGGGAGCATTCAGGGCGAAGGTGCCGCTCACCTCGTTTTCATCAGCCGATAAATCACCGGAAACGGTGCTGCCGCCGAAGACATCTTCACCGAACACCGTTCCCTCGAGATGGTTGCCGGTGATGTTTCCTTTAAGAGTGAGAAACACATCCTCCTCCAATCCCTGAAAAGCGCCCTCGAACGAGCCGCTACCGTCCGGCATCCGGTAAAGGTCAAACTGGCAGGATCCGGAAAGCAAAGCGCTACTAAACGTGCCCTCATAGCGGCCGATTTTCTGAGCACCTTGAGGTAGTGATGGTCCGGCACAGCCGTATATTGCCACCAAAAACAGTAATCCCGAGATTATAAGTTTTCTGTGAGTATTCATTTTACCTCCTTCTTCCAGTGGAATAAATAGGGCACGTCCTTAATATGTAAAGTTTTATGAATCAGGT
>Ga0272441_10014759_pt1 | contig 11014 bp, 7 predicted proteins | sample SSMProp6N_FD_193582 | JGI IMG/M metagenome (GOLD analysis project Ga0272441, IMG submission 193582) | Marine sediment archaeal communities from Little Sippewissett salt marsh, Falmouth, MA, United States - SSM-Prop-6N | ecosystem: Environmental > Aquatic > Marine > Wetlands > Sediment ...
TGCCTTCCGCTTCCTTCAGACCCCGCCTCGCGGCGACGCCCTTGCGGTTCGGCTAGGGGTTCCTGCCACCAAGACCCCCAGAGGACTTGCACCTCCTAGTCTACACGCCATGCCTGGCGCACCATGCGAAAGGGCGGCGACGCTGTTGAGGCGCCCCGCCCTTTCGAGATGTTCGCAACGAACTGCGCGGCTAACGCCGGCGGCGCCGCAGCGCGGCCAGGCCGATGCCCAGAAGGGCAAGCGTGGCGGGCTCGGGCACGTGAACGGCGTTGATGCGGATGTTGTCGATCCGCTCGGTGCCGTAGGTCACGAGGCTGGCGAAGCCGACTTCGGCGATCCGCGAGAGATTGGGGTCGGCGGCCCCGCCGATGGTCATTGTGGTGGGGTCGAAGGCCAGCCAGTCCATGTCATCGAAGTTCAGCAACACGTCGGTGAGGAACGTGCCGCTGTTGTGGCTGAACGTGGTGGCGCTGACGACATAGCGGTCGCCCACCGCCTCGGACAGCAGCACGCGGAACGGGCCGTCGCCCCGCATGTCGAAGAGCATGTCCTCGATGCCCTGGGTGAAGTCGAACGTGCCGCCGACCGCCTGTGCAAGCGAGAAGGCCCACTTTGCCGATGGCTGTATGCCGGTGAAGATGTAGCCGCTGGAGGAGACAAACGCCGCGCCGTTGGTGGCGTTGAGCGCGAGCACGGCATTGGGGTCGCCCAATTTGCTGGGCGTGAGCGGCTCGTTCCACTGGCGGCCGGAGGCATTGCCGTTCCAGCCGGGCCACGTCTCGTGGATGAGCGTGGGGGCTTTGGGCACGGCACGCACCACGATGTCGTCGATGCGCTCGGTCGCCACGTTCACGAGGCTTGCGAACCCCACTTCCCACACGTTCGAGAAGGCCGGCGTGGCCGTGGCGCCCGCCGCCTTCGTGACGGGGTCGAAAGTGCGCCAGGTCATCGAATCGAGGTCCACCGTTGTGGCGGGGAAGCCACTGGCGGTGAACACTTGGTCGCTCACGTAGTAGCTGCTGCCGGGCGCGTCGCTGATGAGCACGCGGAACTGGCCGCCCGAGTTGTTGAATGGCTCGAACGTCAGGTCGTACTCGTCGTGGGTGAAGTCGAAGTAGCCGCCCTGTGCGCGCTTGAGGGTGAAGGCCCACTTCTCGCTGTCCTGGCCGCCCGCGCCCGTGAAAACGTAACCGCTGCGGGACACAAAGGGCAGGCCGTTGGTGGCGTCGAGCCCCACGGCGGCGCGGGGGTCGGTGAGGTGGTTCGCCGCGTTGAGCGGCTCGTCCTGCGCCCGGCCGGGGTCAAGGGGCCAGTAGGAAGCCCACGGCTCGTCGATGAGCACGGTGGGCCTGTAGGCGGCGTGCTGGAAGCCGTTGAGCTTCACGTTGTCGATCCGCTCGACGCCAGTGGTGGCGAGGCTGGTGAAGCCCACTTCCCAGATGCTCGAGGTGTCGGGGGTGACGGCGCCGCCGACGGCCAGGGTGTCGGGGTTGAACGCCTTCCACGTCATCGCGTCGAAATCGGCGGTGGCGCCCGTCCAGCCGTCGCTGCTGAACACCTGGTAGCTCACGGCATAGTCGGTGCCCGCGCCCTGGCTCAACACCACCTGGAACTGACCGCCGGAGGTGTTGCGCTGAGAGAAGGTCAGGTCGTTGGCGCCCTGAGAGAAATCGTAGTAGCCGCTGGTGGAGGGCATGAGGGTGAATGCCCATTTGCTGCTGGACTGCTCGCCGGTGTAGATGTAGCCGCCCGACGACACGAGGGCTTTCGACCCACCGGTGTTGTTCACGGCCAGCGTGCCGCGCGCGTCGCCGAGTTTGCTGTTGTCCAGGGGCTCGTTCGACTTGCGGCCAGGGGCGCTGCTGCTCCAGCCTGGCCACGTCTCGTTGAGCACATTGGGCGCCTGGGGCACGGCCTGCACCAGGATGTTGTCGATGCGCTCGATGCCCGTAGTCGTGAGTCTGGCGAATCCCACCTCGTGGATGCTCGACAGGTCGGGCGTCACGGCCGCGCCGGCGGTCATGGTGCCGATGTCCAGCGACTTCCACGTCGTGGCATCGAAGTCCACGTTCGTCACGGGCCAGCCGCTGGCGGTGTAGACCGTGTCGCTGATCACATAGCCGCTACCCGCGTTCTCGGCCAGGATGGCCTGGAACTGCCCACCCAATGTGTTGAAGGGCTTGAAGGCCAGGTCCTGCGGACCGTGGGTGAAGTCCATGTACGTGCCGTTCGACGGCGCCAGCGAGAACGCCCAAGGGTTACCCGCTTGGCCATCGGTGTAAACATAGCCGTTCGACGACACGAATGTGGCAGGTGCGTTGGTCTGGTTCAGGGCAAGCGCCGTGCGCGGGTCGGCCAGGCGGCTGGCGCTCAGGGGCACGTTGCCGCCCGACCAGCCCGAGCCCCACACCTCGCTGAAGATCACCACGGGCGCCGCCATGCTGGTGGCCGCCCACACACACGTGAGCACCAACACGCTTGCACGCGCAAAACCGCTTCTACGCATTGCCTTGTCCTCCTTCGGCCAGGAATATCAACACGCTCGCAGCCCCCGAGCCACCGGTCAGGCATCAACCGACAGCGAACTCGGCTCCCACGATGGGTCAACCCTAGAGTATATAGATACCAACACAAGATTAGCTAGCAAATACCATGCCGTCCTCCGCCAGTCTGTTCGCCAAACACGATTCGCCCTATCTCGTTGGATGACAGGCTATTACGCGATTGCGAGACTCGCCACAGGGCCACTACCTGACATCTTGACCTGCGGACAACACCGCGCCACCACACGCTTCGCCACCCCCCCACCACCACTGGCACACAGCGTAACCATTTCTATAGCAACTGCTTACAGTCTACGGCAATCGGCTCGCGGGGGGCGGTGCCTCGGCCTCGGCCCGCCGCACGTTTCCGTTCGGCAACATGCCTAAGTATTTCATAGATGGGGAGATAGGCTTACCATGCACCACCACGTGTTGCAGCTCGTCAACGCCAGTGGAACGGCGGTAAGCTATTCCTGACACAATACTTATGTGGAGTGGCGAGCGGCAGGCCAGAGGAACGTTGCCGACGGGCAACATGGCGAAGGCACGGCTATTGCGTGGCAGGGCCTTGCCACAGCACCTCGAGGTCGTCGTAGACGACCCACGTGCCGCCCCAGTGCCGGCCGACCTTGACCAGAAGATACCGCGTGTTGGGGCAAGTGGTGACGCGGACACTGTGGCGAGTGAAGCCGTCGGGCGAGGCGCCAAACGTCCATTCGCGGTGGCTGATGCGCTTGTCGGCAGCGTCGCGGTTGTGGACGTAGAGGCGGGCGTAGAACGGCTTCTTGGACGCGCCGCCCGTGCGTGCCCAGAAGCTCACTTGGTAGTGGGTGTTGGGCTCGGCGGGCACCCTATGGCCGATGAACATCCACTGGTCTTTGTCCGAGTCCGAGCGATAGGCCTGCGTGCCGCCGTGCACCAGCGTACGCTCGAGCGTGCCGAGCTTGCCGTAGGGCTTCCAGTGTTTGCCGAGGCCCTCTTCGAAGCCTGGGTTCTTGAGCAGGTTCGTGCGGGTCTTTTGGGCCATCGCATCAGTGGGCACGAACCGACGGTTGCTGCTCAGACAGAGCATGTCAGCGTTCGGCTGACCAGACGCGTCGGCCATGCCGTGGAGTCGCACGGCATTCTCGCCGGCGCGTAGCTGGAAGCGCTCGCCCCGCACCCATCGCCAGCCCTTGGCGTCGGCGGGGATGGCCACGGTGGCGCGCAGTTCGGCCGACTCGGCCTTGCGCGATACGCCAACCGCCTTGCCCTTGGCCCGGCCGCCGTGGACGTGTGCCCACACTGCGTAGGCATCGGTCTCGGGTGCGGCGACGGTGAGTGTGGGCGCTGCCGTAGGCACCCAGAGCACGTGGCCGCCGGTCTTCTCGAACGTGGCGCGCTTGAGGGCATCGAGCACCTGCGCTTGGGTGGCCTTGCCGCACTCGAAGAAGAGGCGGCGCGTGTCCATGGGCACAAGGCAGGCGTCGCCCTCGGCCTTCCACTGCACAGGCGTGCCGGCCTGGTCGCTGAGACGGCAGCCGGCGCTGGGGAGCGGCAGGCAGAGCGTGCCGCGTCCGCGATTGGTGCGGTACGTGATGGTGTGTTTGCCGTCGCGGGCGAAGACGAGGGCCGTGGCGTCCTTGTATCCGCCCGGCCGTGCGAAGCCCACACGCGGGCAGCCGAGCCAGGTGCGTTTGCCGGCCGCATAGTCGGCGCCCACGGCGTGCATGAAGGCAAGGAGCCCCTCGAAGCCGAGTTCCTTCTCCTGGAGGCTGTGGTCGCCGCCGCCGACGAGTTCGGTGGTGACGCTCCAAAGGCCCTGGTAGGCTGCCCAGTTGCCGGCGTAGGGCACGGTGCGGCCGTCGTGGGCGCTGCGGCGGAAGATGAGCTGGCTAGGGCCTTTCCACAGGAAGCGGTCGCGGAGGTGGGCGGCCATGACCTTGCAGGCGGCGTCGAACGTCGTGCGGTCGGGGCCTGCGATGCTGTGTGGGGCGATGAACATGGCGCCGTGCTGGACGCCGTGCATATGGGTGTTGGCGTAGCCGATGATGGGGTGGTTCCAGATGTGGTCGCGCACCACGCGCGCCTCGGGCTCGGAGAAGGGGGCGGTGCCGCGCAGTTTCAGGGCGCGGCCCGCCCGCCAGCCGTAGCCCTTCGTGTAGTCATCCCAACGGAAGTCGAAGTTGCGGTTCAGGTCGCAGCCGTTGCTGCTCTCCTGCCGTAGCGAGCCGCTGAGCATAGGGATGACGACCACGCTGAAGTGGCGGAGCACCCACCGCGTGCGTGTGTCGGCCTCGGGCACATTGGCCAGATACTCGATAAGGTCGAGCAAGAGGTAGGGGTTCACCCACTCGCCACTGTGGATGGCGCCGTCGATGAGGAACGTCGGGCGGTCGAGCGCGCCCATGCGGAAGCGCCAGATGGTGCGGCCCCCGCTGTCCTCGCCCACGGGCTCGCACGCCCATTTGCCCGCCACGCGCGCGGCCACGGCCTGCTGGAGTTTCATGTACTCAGGATACTTGAGGCGGGTGGACAGGGCTTTGACATAGCGGGCGGAACGGGCGATCAGGTTGCCGGGCAACAGCCACTTGAGCACCGAGCCCGAGTCGTAGCCGGGCTCGCCGTTGGGCGCAAGCAGGTCGAGCGCCAGCAGGCGGCCTTTGCCGATGCGGTGTTCCACGGCCACAGGCTTCTTGCTCGGCAGCAGGGCCAGCAGCACCTTGCCGCCGGGTCGCACGGCGTCGAGGCATCGGGCGACGCGGCGTTTGCCCTGGGTGCCGAAGTGCTGGAAGCTCTGGCCGATGGCGAGCCCGCGCGTGGCCTCGCTGCTGCCGACGACTTCAACGCGGTGCCGAGAACTGGATGCGACTTCGGTGGGCTTGGCGCCCGCTTCCCACGCGGCGTAGGGCGCGAGGTCGACGATGGCCGTGCCGCCGGCCTCGACAAACCGTCGCAACACTTGCTCGGGCACGGACGACGTGATGACCACTGCATCCACCTTCCCCTGCCTCAACTCACCTGGGCCTGCCAACTCCACGACCCGGCCGGGGCACAGGACGGCGAGTTCCTTCTTGACGCGCTCGGCCTCGGGGCCGCCCAGGAGGCCGACGCGGATGGCGGGGCGCTCGATGGCGGCAACCTGGGCACCAGGCTCGGCTCTGCCGGCGATGGGCCTCACGGCCACGCCTTGCTTGCCCTTCTCGGCCGCGAGGAAGCCCAGGAAGTCGTCGCCGCGCGTGACCTCGAACACCGTGCCGGCGGCGGGCGCGGGGGCGAGAGCCACGCGTCCATCGGGGGATACCGACTTGACGGTGGCGGCAGCCGCTGCCGTGTGTGCGTCGAGAACGACCGAGAGCACCAGACAGAAATGCATGCATGCCAGGACCAGGCGTGGTGCCACGTGGGCCTCCGTTCAACTTTTTGCTTTTTTGGGGAGCCAGGGTTTGGGGTTTCGCTTCGGATGCAGGTTGGTGAAACGGAACTTCGTCCAGTCGTCGCCGGTTCGGGCCATCCAGGAGGCCAGGGTGTTGTCGAGTTCCGCGCGGACGGTGGCCAGCGAAGGTCGGGCGATGAGATTATGGAGTTCGTAGGGGTCGCGTGTGCGGTGGTAGAGCAGCCAGGGGCCTTTCTCGTTGCGCACGTATTTCCATTCTTTGGTGACGACGCCACGCCAGGGGAGCATGCCCTGCCAAGTGCAGTAGAAGCCCATGTAGAGCGACGACGGGTCGGCGCCCTCGGTGCCAAGGATGGCGTGGGACAGGTCGTGCCCCTGCACGACGGAAGGGATGGGTGCGCCGGCGAGCGACAGAAGCGTGGGCATCACGTCCACGCTGTTGAACAACACGTCGCTCTTGGCCCGCATCCTGCCGCGTCGGGGGTAGCGGATGATGAGCGGGATGTTGGCCGATTCGTCCCAGGGGCGGCACTTGCGGAACTGGCCGTGCGAGCCGAGCATGTCGCCATGGTCGGAGGAGAAGCACAGCACGGTGTCCTCGGCAATGCCCAAGCGGCCGAGGGTCTCCATCAGGCGGCCCAGGTTCCAGTCGAGGTTGGAGACGGCGGCATAGTAGCCGGCGATTTGTGCGGCGTCGCGTGCGGCCGTGCCGCGCAGGTTCTTCTTCGGCACGTTGCGACGTCGACGGACCCGACGATACTGGCGCATGTACTCGGGCGGGGCGACGTAGGGGTTGTGGGGCGGGCCCCAGGCCAGGCACAGGAAGAAGGGGCCGTCCTTGTTGGCCTTGACGAACTCGATCGCGAGGTCGGTGAAGCCATCGGGCTCGTAGCCATTGATGTGGAGTGGCTTGGGGGTGTCGCGGAAATAGCGCGTTTTGAAGTAGCTGTGCTGGCAGATGTTGCCGGCCCAGAAATCGTAGCCCTGCCGCGGCGGGCCTGGCGGCACGAAGCCGGGCGAACGCGGGCCGCCGTGGAGATGCCACTTGCCGACGAACCCTGTGCGGTAGCCGTGGGCTTTGAAGGCCTTGGCGAGCGATGCGGAGTCGAGCGGGAGCTGCACGTCGTTTTGCATCACGCCATTGGCGTGGCTGTAGCGGCCGGTGTTGAGCGTGGCGCGATAGGGCGAGCACACGGGGTTGGCGCTGTAGGCGCTGGTGAACAGCACCCCCTGGCGAGCCAGTGCGTCCATGTTGGGGGTCTTGACCTGGCGGTTGCCCATGCAGCCCATGGCGCAGGCGCGCATCTGGTCGGCGAACACGAAGATCACGTTGGGCCGCTTGGCGTTGGCGGCCTTGGCGCGCTCGCCCTGGAGCAGGATGGCCGGGCCGGCTGCCGCGGCGGCCGCCCCTTTGATGAACCCACGGCGCGAGAGTGTCACGTCTGTGCCCTCACTTCGGTGGTTGCGGTTGCTTCGCCCAATCGCCGCAGTGTATATTGAACCCGCAACGCTCGCTGGATGCAAGGCCACTCACAAGGAGTCGACTGGATGGAGCGCCTCGACGTGGTGATGGTTCGCAACACCCTGGACAACATCCCGCAGTTCGCCCTGCCCGCGCCGTATGCCGTGCGGTGGTATCGCCCGGGGAACGAGGCGGCGTGGCGCCGCATCCAGACGGCGGCCGACAAGTTCAACACCTTCCCGCCCGAGAAGTTCGCCCAGCAGTTCGGCACCGACCCCGCGACGGTGGCGCAGCGGATGTGCTTCCTGTGCGACGGCAGAAACCGCGAGGTGGGCACGATGACCGCGTGGTTCGGCGAAGCGGCGGAGTGGGAGGGCTGGGGCCGCGTGCACTGGGTGGCCGTGGTGCCCGAGTTGCAGGGCCTCGGCCTGTCCAAGCCGCTGATGGCCGCCACCCTGACCCGCCTGGCCGAGTTGGGGCACACCCGTGCCTACCTCACCACCGCCACCGTGCGACCGACGGCGATCAACCTCTACCTCAAGTGTGGCTTCCTGCCCCACATCCGCGACGCGGCCGACCTCCGTGCCTGGCAGCTCGTCCGCTCGAAGCTGCGTCCCGAATACTGGCAACCCGCCCTCAAGCAGGTAGCGGAGTTGGAGTGAGGGGGCAGGATGCTGGGTGCTGGATACTGGATACTGGATACTGGATGCGGGTTCCTGGCTTTGGCTCGCAGCTTTCCTGTTTTGGCTTGCAGCTTGTGGCTTGCAGCTTGCAGCTTCTTGTGATGCTGGTTCTTGGCTCGTGGCTCGTGGCTTTCGTGATGCGTGATGCGTGATGCGTGATGCGTGAGAAGAGGATACTGGATACTGGATGCTGGATGCTGGATGCTGGATGCTGGGTACTGGTTCTTGGCTCGTGGCTCGTGGCTCGCAGCTTATAGCTGCCTCCTCCCCTCGCATCGCAAGTCACGAACCGCCCCTCTTCCGCCGCGTGTGCGCGAGCAGCCATTCGTAGAGCTTCGGGTTGTCGTAGGTGGCGGTCCACGAGTCGTGGCCGGCGTCGGGATAGAGGGTGAACTCCACCTCGCCGCCCACTTTCTTGAGCGCTTCGACCATTTCCTCCGACTTCTTGGGCGGCACCACGCCGTCCTTGGCGCCGTGGAACACCCAGGCAGGCACGCCCTTGAGCCTGTCGGCTTGCCAGGGGTCGCCGCCGCCACACACAGGGGCGATGGCGGCGAAACGCTCTGGCCGCTCGATGGCTAACCCCCATGTGCCGAAGCCGCCCATGCTCAGGCCCGTGACGTACACGCGATCCTCGTCCACGGCATAGCTCGCGATGATCTCGTCGAGCAGGGCGTTGAGCACGTCGAGCGACCACCATATGCCGGTGGGGCACTGGGGCGATACGACGATGAACGGGTAGTCGCGGCCTTTGGCGATGAGCTTGGGCGGGCCGTGGACCTCGACGAGCGTCAGGTCGTCGCCGCGCTCGCCCGCGCCGTGGAGGAAGAGCATCAGCGGCCACCGCTTGCCCTTCTCCACGCCGTAGTTGCGCGGCAGGTAGAGGAGGTATCGACAGCCGACGACTTTGGTCACCGCCCTCTCAAACGATTGCGGATGCTGGCCCACCTTCACGATCACGGACTCCTTTCGCAGGCTTCGGCTGGTCCATCGCGGCTGCGCAGTTTCGCGCGGGGCGCAAGCGGTCGCCAATACGCCAGCGATGCAGCACACGCCCACCACCAGGGATGTTTTCATCGCGCATTCTCCTCGCTTTGGCCGCCGAGGATAGCACATTGCGGCGTGGAAGTGAAGACCCCAGCGGCGCAGGGCGGCGCGGCCGGGGTCTTGGGTGATGGGCGATGGCCGCTCAGGCCTTGGTGGCGGCCGCGTAGCGGCGGGCGACGGCCGGCCAATCGATGATCTGGCAAAAGGCGTCGACGTAGTCGCCGCGCTTGTTGGCATACTGAAGGTAGTAGGCGTGCTCCCACACGTCGCACACCAGCAGCGGCGTGGTGCCCCAGATCGTGAGGTTCTCGTGGTTCTCCACCTGGAGCACCAGCAGGCGGTTGCCGACAGGCTCGTGCACGAGGATGCCCCATCCGCTGCCCGCAACGGCCTTCGAGGCGGCGGCGAAATGGGCGAGGAACTTGACGGGCGACCCGAAGTCGCGGTCGAGCGCCGCGGCCAGCGCGCCGGCCGGCTTCGTGGGCTCGCCGGGCTTCATCGAGTTCCAGTAGAGGGTGTGGAGCACGTGGCCGGAGCCGTGGAAGGCGAGCTTGCGCGACAGGGCCTGCACGGCGGCCATGTCGCCTGCCTCGCGGGCCTTGGCCAGCGCGGCGAGTGTGGCGTTGAGGCCCCGCACGTAGCCGGCGTGGTGCTTTTGGTGGTGGATGCGCAGGATCCGCTCGTCGATGGCGGGCGCGAGCGCGTCGTAGCCGTAGGGCAACGGCGGAAGCTCGTAGGCTCCGCCGCCGGTGGGTGGAGCCGCGCACCCAAGCTCGGCGGTGAGCCCGCCCGTTGTGAGCGCCAGCGCACCAATGCCCAGTGACCTCATCAGATCGCGGCGTCCCATTTCCTGCCTCATCGTAGTGCCCTCCGTGTGTGTGCTCCGTGCGATGCGGGGCACAGGGTTCAGGCGAATGTCACATACCGCCGCTTCGACGCAGCACAGATGGGGCATCTGCCGGGGGCATCGCCCTCGATGGTGTGGCCGCAGACGCCGCAGATCCGCACGGGGCCGAGCTTGATGTCCTTGCCCTTGTCCACCGCCTTCTTGGCCTTGGTGTACATGGCGGCGTGGATCTTCTCGGCCTCGATGGCATAGTGGCAGCTTCGCACCGCAGCCGTCTCACCCTGAAGCTTCGCCACGTCCATGTAGGCGGGATACATCTCGTTGACCTCGAAGGTCTCGCCCTCGATGGCGCCCGCCAGATTCTCTGAGGTCGTGCCGAGGCCGAAGCCCGCCGCCGACGCGACCAGGAAGGCGCCCGCCTCGCTCTTCATCGCCTTGAAGTGGTTGGTGGCATGGACCTCCTCGGCGTGTGCGATGGCTCGGAAGAGCCGCGCCACGTTGGGGAATCCATCGGTCTCGGCCTTGGCGCCCCATGCCTTGTAGCGCATGTGTGCCATCGATTCGCCGCCAAACGCGCTCCGAAGATTGCTCGCGGTCATCTCACGCATCGACATGCTCTCCTTCCCTGGCGCCAGGCCTTTCTGCGGCGCGTGTGCGGCAGCGTGCGCATCCACGCCGCCAAGCGACAGTGTGAGCGCGCCCAGGCCAGCCGCGCGCAACACTTCTCTGCGACTCGGGGACAACGACATGGCAACACTCCAACGGCATCGGGATGCAATGTCTTGGCGACGGCGTTCGCCGCACGCCCAGGCCCTGCTTCCTGCTCTACCGCCCGTCCCACGAAGCTGCGCAGGTTGATTCGGGTGTGGTTCCAGGTTCCTCCATGTTCTATTGTAGACAACGGTCGTATGGGATCAAGGGCAACCTGGCCGCGCCTGGAATGTTCCCATGACAGTAGGCCCAAATTGAACACCCGCTGAGTGGTTCTTGGCCTATCGACGTAAGTGAGCGCAGGCAAATGACTTGCGCGATGCAGCAGGCGCAGGCCAGAAAAGG
>Ga0272441_10014760_pt1 | contig 11013 bp, 9 predicted proteins | sample SSMProp6N_FD_193582 | JGI IMG/M metagenome (GOLD analysis project Ga0272441, IMG submission 193582) | Marine sediment archaeal communities from Little Sippewissett salt marsh, Falmouth, MA, United States - SSM-Prop-6N | ecosystem: Environmental > Aquatic > Marine > Wetlands > Sediment ...
AGTCGACGTCGTGGTGGGCATCGAGGCGCGCGGCTTCATCTTCGGCCCACTCGTGGCCGAGCGACTGGGCGTCGGCTTTGCGCCCGTCCGCAAACCGGGCAAGCTGCCTTACGATACCATCAAGGAGACGTACGAGCTTGAATACGGGACGGACACCATCGAGATTCACACCGACGCGGTGGCGCAGGGCCAGCGCGCTTTGCTGATCGACGACCTGCTCGCCACCGGCGGCACCATGGCCGCGTGCTGCCGCCTGGTCGAGGCGCTTGGTGGACGCATTGCCGGCTGCGCCTTCGTGGTCGAGCTCAGCTTTCTTGGCGGGCGCGAAAGGCTGCAGGGTCACGACGTGCTGTCGCTTGTCGACTATGAGTCGGAATGACCGGCCCGCAGGGCCGCGGACAGAACCGCGCCCGTAGCTCAGCAGGATAGAGCGGCGGTTTCCTAAACCGCAGGCCAGAGGTTCGAGTCCTCTCGGGCGTACCCGGTACTGAGGAATTCTGATGCGCCGCGTCTCGCTGTTCCTGATGCTGGTCGCGCTTGGCGGTGCGGGCTGTGCTGCGCCGTCCCTGCCCGGGAAAGGTGCGACGCCCGACCGGCTCTTTGCGGACGTGCCCGCTCCTCCTGGTTGCGACCTTCTTGGTTCGTATACCTATGCGGATGGCGCCCAGCGCTACGGCGTGCTGATTTACGAGGGCAGGCTGAGTATCGAGGCCGTCGTCCGGCACTTCGAGACGCGGATGGCGCGCGAGAACTGGACGTTCGTCCAGAAGCTCGGCACCTCTGAGGTGGTCCTTCGTTACGGCAAGGGCCGTGGCGGCAGCCAACATTGCGACATCGCCGTGGGACCCGCAGATGTGCGCGGCCGGCGGCGTCTTCTGCTTCTCGTTACAGGCACAGGACTTTAGATGAAGAAAGAAGAGAAAGAGCGGCTGCAGGAAGACGATGCGTTCATCAAGTTTGTGAACAGGACGTGGGAGAAGATCGTCGGGCGCCGCAGGATGTTTCTTGCCCTGGTGGCCGTGCTGGTGATCGGCCTAGTGGCCTACGTTGTTGCGTATACCATCGTCGACCGCGCCAGCGACAAGGCCCTCACCCAGATCGACACGGCTGAGACACTCAAGGAGCAGGAAGCGGCTCTCGCACAACAGCCGAATTCACCCGATCTATTGCTCAAGTTGGGATCCGCTTACGCCAGGCGAGGCACCAAGGACGACGTGCAGACTGCCGAGGGTCTGCTGGCGCGCGCGCTTAAACACGCGAAGACGGACCTTCAGAACGGCGTTATCTCGCTCGCACTGGGGAAGGTAAAGATGGACCTTGGCCAGTCGAAGGCCGCTCTCGAACTGCTGGAGGCGGCTCTCGACAACCGCCATGCGGCGGCGCTTTATCGGAGCGAGGCCAACTGGCACGCCGGCCGATGCCTGGAGTTCCTCGGGCGGACGGACGAAGCCGCCGACCGTTATCGCGATATATACGCCGCCCGGGAAAGCGCTGGCGATATTTGGGTTCTCTTGGCACAATATCGGGCGACCAAGCTGCGTCAGGCCGCACTGGAATGAACTTGTGGGCCGCTGGCCCGGTACTACCGTTTGGAAGGAGTGGGATTGATGGCTGATCTGAACGCAATCGCCGAAAAACTGATCGCGGGCAAGGCGGACGATGTCAAGCAACTCGTCCAGCAGGCCGTGGACGAGGGTGTTGGCCCCAAGGACATTCTGGACCAAGGCCTCATCACGGGGATGAACGAAGTAGGCCGTCGCTTCAAGGCCAATGAGTTCTACGTGCCCGAGGTCCTTATCGCCGCGCGCGCCATGCACTACGGGATGGGGGTCCTGGAACCCAAGCTGGCTGAGGCCGGCGTGGAGCCGGTGGCCACAGCCGCCATCGGTACGGTCAAGGGCGATCTCCATGACATCGGCAAGAACCTGGTCACCATGATGCTGAAGGGAGCCGGCTTCGAGGTGCAGGACCTTGGGGTCGACGTGTCCGTAGAGAAATTCGTCGAGTGCGCGCAGAGCGGCGTCCAAGTGCTGTGTCTCTCTGCACTGCTTACCACCACCATGCCCCAGATGCCCAAGGTCATCGAGGCGCTGAAGGAGGCCGGTGTCACCGATGTCAAAATCCTGGTGGGCGGCGCTCCGGTGACTCAGAAATACGCGGATGAAGTGGGGGCCGACGGATACGCGCCCGACGCGGCCAGCGCGGTGGACAAGGCCAAGGAACTGCTGAGCATCGACTGAGCCGTCGCCGATAACCACGATACCTGACCACACGGCCCCGCCTGTGCGGGGCCGTGCTGTCACTGGATTGGCTTTGCCGTCCGTTTCCCCCCCCCGTGGCTTGCGGAGGGCGCTCGTGGCGCCGAAATCCGACCGCGAGATCGAGCGGATCGACGTCTACGATTATCGCGCCAGAAAGGCGATGCCGGGCCGGCGACTGGACGCATACCTCGCCGCGAAGTTCGGCAATTACTCCCGCTCCTTTCTCACGGGATTGGTGCGTGACGGGTGTGTCACCATCAACGGCAGCCCGGTCAAACCGCACTACGAGATCAAGCGGAACGACGACATCCACATCGAGTTGCCTGTCTTCGCCCGGCACACCCTCACTCCCGAAAACATCCCCATCGATGTGATTCACGAGGACGAGCACCTGCTGATCATCAATAAGGCTCCGGACATAATCGTTCACCCGGCCCGAAGTCACATGACGGGCACGCTGGTCAACGCCTTGGTCTACTACTGCCAGTCGCTGCCGGAGTCGGAGGACGGGGTGCGACCGGGTATCGTACACCGTCTGGACCGCGATACGACCGGCGTGATGGTCGTGGTGAAGGACGAGGGATCCCGCGGCTGGATCGGCCGCCAGTTCGAGTCCCGGCGCATTCAGAAGCACTACCTGGCGGTTGTCGAGGGTCAGCCGAAATTCGATTCGGACGTGATCCGACTGCCGCTGGCGCGAGACCGGAAGAACCCGGAGAAAATGGCGGTGGACCGGAAGAACGGTCGCGAGGCCGTTTCGATCTACACGGTTAAGGAGCGTTTCCGGGGTTTCTCGCTGGTGGATGTCGATCTGAAGACCGGGCGCACTCATCAGATCCGGGTGCACCTGGCGGCGATCGGTCACCCGGTCGTTTGCGATGTGACCTACGGGCGACGCGACGCGTTGTACCTCTCTGACCTCAGCGGAGCCGCACCTGCTGAGGACAAGGCCCCGATAATCGACCGGCAAGCGCTTCATGCGCATTCGCTCACCCTCACGCATCCTGCGACTAAACAGGCAGAGACGTATGTCGCCGGGCTGCCGGCTGACATGCAGCGGTTGCTCGAAGCGCTGCGGACCCATCGCTCGTTGTGACTGGCGACGACCCGCCGGCGCGCTTGTGATGGCCCGTTCGTGGAGTGTGTTTCACTGCTACTGTGAGGGCGCGTATACTCAAGGAGATGTTGGCCGCTCACATCGGCCAGGGGCCGATTCAGGGGGGAAGGCGAATGTTACGTCGATCCGGCGCACCGCTTCATTGGGCAAACTGTTGCGTTGACACGGCCGAGAAGGAGGTCCGCGACCTCGACAATGGGCAGTCGCTGTGGCATATCGAACTGATTCTGGCGGCCGGGCAGGCGAAGCCATACCATTCGCTCAACGCTGCGTATGCGGATGGCCACAGCGATTGTCGGCACTGTTTGCCCTGAGGCCGAGCGGCCGGGCTGTGGCACGCAAAGGGCAAGGCCCCGTCAACGGGCCGTCCAGCCAAATTCATAGGAAACCGGGAGCATCGGAGCTGTCCGGCGCACTCGGTACACTCGGAAATCGCTTAACTGGGCCAGTTAGAGGGGGTGGTGCGGTGATCAGCAACGCAAGCCCCGTGGAAGCCCCAGGGGGAGTGGCCAGGACTTCCGGGGGTGGGGCTTAACGACTCGCAGACAGTGCTGCGAGCAGCAGACCACCGCACCGGGAACCATATGTAACATGTCCACGGCACAAAGTCAAGTGCTAAAATCAGTTAAGAATAACGACGTGAAATCCCGCCCTGAGCGGGCGGGTGTATCATTTGATCAGGCCAGAAGTCTATTCAATGTCGGGCGCACGATGCGGAAGTATGCCCGATGGAAGAGAAGATTGCGCCTGTAACGAATAGTGTTCAAAAACGGTGTGTGTGGCGCATAAAAACAGGGTCGGTAAGGTGCGGGGCGGACCGGAACGGACGAGCGAGAAAGGGGCCAGCGCCTTCCTGTTGGCGCTTCACCCTGCTTCTATCTTCCCCTGCCCGATGGTCAGTTGCCCGCGCCGGATTTGCGGCGCTTGAGTTTGTTCAACGCGGTCTCGAGCTTCGCCTTTACCCATGGCCACTTCTCATCCGCGAGCAGTTTCTCGATTACCGGGAGGCACTTGGCGGGGTCGCCGATACGGGCCAGGGCAGTGGCGCACCCGGCTCGCCAGTCCTCGCTGTACATCCGCAGCTTGAGATGTTCGAGGATGCGGTCGGTATGGTCGGGCTCGGTCACGCCCGCCACCCCCAGCGTCTCGATGGCTTTGAGCGTGCGGATGGGGTACTTTCTGCTGCGGAGCCACCGGGCGGCGTTGTCCACCGCCTCCTTGTCGCCGATCCGTCCGGCGGCTTTGCACGAGATGGTGCCGGTGTCGTGGTTGCCGCTGCGGCAGAAGCGGCGGATGGCGGGATAGCCGCGCGGATCGTTCAGGCGGCCGAGCGCGCGGATGATGCCCCACCGCGCGTTGGTGCTCGTCTTCCAGGCCAGGGCGTTCAGCTCCGGTACCAGTTCCGTGTAGCCGCTGAGGCCGGACATCGCGGCAATGGTCCCCGCGCAGTTGCCGTGGGTGGGCGAGCCGAACTCGCTGTCCTTCTCCGCGAACTTGATCGACGCGTCCTTGTTCAGGATCTTGCGAAGGAGCGGCGTGGCCCGCTTCCGGTCGATCTTGAATAGCGCTTGGATGGCGTGCATCTTCGCGTGCGTGGTGTCTTCGGTCGCGACCTTGACGAGCGCGTCCCAGGCCTTGGCCTCGCGTTGGGCGCTCAACGCCGCGGCGGCCGCGCTCCGGACCGCCGGGTCCTGGCTGGCCAGGTCCTTGATGTACTCGTCAGTCGTCTTAGACCTCGGCGCCGCCTTCGGCCCGATGACCGTCCGTACGTCGGAGGAGGGGAGGGGACCATCGGGCTGTATCTTAGGCGGCGGGATGTTTGTCTCGACCGTCGGCGCCTTGTTGGAAGGGAGGGTGCGCGTGATGATTTTCTTGCACACAACGTCCTTCCAACTCCTGCCAGCGGTCCAGATCGTGTAACTGGCGGGCAGGCCGCGCAGTACAGCAAGGTGTTGGCGGCCTTTCATCTCGGCGTCGTCCCATTCGTACAAGACTTCAATGGCGTGCCCTTTCGCCAGTTTGCCGTGGACAGTGATGCGGTTCTTCCCGGCAAGGAGGGGCGGGAGCGAGCGGGGGTTGAGTTGCACGACGTTCGTCACAAACAGTTGGCTTACCTTGGCCCCGTTTGTCAATCGCAGGCGAAGCAGGTATGAGTACCGTCCCGGCGGGCCACCGTTTGTCTTGGTCAGGTTCTGTTTCGTGTAGTAGATGCCCGGCTTGACCGGCTGCCACGCCCGGCCGCGGTCCGTCTCAATCGTCACGTCCCCGGTCGCCTTCGTGGTGACGTGTCCGTCCGCGACGATGTACGGCAGCATCACGCGGTAGATGACCTCCGCCGGGATGGTCGGATCGACCTGCACGAGGACGCCGTCCTTGACCGTCGCGTTAATCGGCTGGGCGGCGAGCGAGTTCCGCCAGTTCGGGCCGAAGTCCACGGTCCACGCGAACGTTCCATTCCCGAATTGGCGCTTGTACGGCGGCTGGTCTTTCTCGTCCCACGGGCGGACGCCGACGTTGTCGTCGTGCGGCTTACCGATGTTGCCCCAGAGGCGCACGGTGTTTTCGCCGGGATGGAGGGTCATTGTCCTCGGGGAAGGTAGGGCCATCTGCGGCATGTGGCACCAGCCCCACATCCACATCTTCTTGTCGATCCACGGAATGTGCGTCCGCGACGGATGGTCGTACAGCGAGAAATCGGCCCCGATGTCCTCCGCGTGGGCGATGCGGCTCCCGTCGCGGGTGTAGACGAACCAGCCGTAGTTGGTGTCGAAGGTGTGGTAGCGGCCCACGCCGTCCTTGTCCACGTACCACAGGTCGGCCAGGGTATGGCCGTGGCGGTAGAGGCGTCGGGCGGGGTAGCCGATGCTGCGCCAGATGTCGGTGAGCAGCAAGCTCAGCCCGCCGCAGTGGTGGGCGCCGTAGACGTTGAGGATTTTCGAGGCGTCGACCCAGCGGCGGCCTTCGCGGGGGCCCCGGCCGTTGGTCCGCATGGTGCACCGCCGCATCCACCGCCAGCAGGCCAGGGCCTTCTCCTCGTCCGTCTTCGCGCGTTCGATGCGGATGGCGTCAAGGCCGAACTGCTTCAGATCGGTCGCGTCGGGCCAACGGTCGCAGGTCACCTTGAAGTCCGTGACGGCCGGCTTGACGCAGACCCCTGGGGTGATGTCCGCTCCGAGCGCACGGGAACAGAGCAGGCCGACAAGTGCGATGCGAGAGAAAGAGGTCGTCATTCGGGCTCCTGTATGAAGCGGCCGAGCAGTGTTGTCTCCTATGAGTGTACCGGATTTCGTGCGCGGGGCGCAAGCTAAACGGCTTGACCTGAAGTAAAGGTGGGCGTAACATCTCGGGCGCCATCCGGTCTGCGACAACAGGACGAGTTCGGAAAGCGAGGGCCAGGGACCGATGACGGTGGAAGCGGAGTTGAGCCGGGCGTCATTCGAAGTTACGGAAGCGTGTAACGTCGAACTGTGTGTCACTTCGAGCCGGAAGTTGGGGCCAAACGACCAGGTCGAGTTCCAATTTCCGAATTCGTGGTCTTTGGTCACGGGCCCGAGCTTCACGCGCGGGTTTCAGACGGACGATCCGTCGGAGCCCCATTATTGCCAGGTGACCGCGCCGGGCTGTGGAGCCGTCTTCGAGCACGCGATCGTGCCGAGCCAGTTGAACCACCCGGGTCATGGCTCGCGGCACGGGCGCTGCATCATGGCGACCGTGGTGAGCGGATCGGTCCCGGCCGGCCGGCGGCTGGTGCTGTGCTATGCGAATACGTTCGCACCCTACGTGGCCGAGGTGGAGACGGTCTGGGTGCGGGTGAAGGGCGAGACGCCGGATCCGCTGCCGACGCTCACTACGACCCCTGGAGTGGCCGAGTCCACGCGGCTGATCGTGCCGTCCGGGGTGGAGCCGGGCGAGCGGTTCGAGGTGCTGGTGGTTTCGCTGGACCGGTTCGATAACACGTCGAGTTCGCGATACGAGGGGCGGACGCTGGTGCGGTCAGACGGGTTGACCGTGGCGCACGACCTGGCGTTCACCGGCTCGGCCCGGGTGCCGGTACAGGTGGACGAGCCGGGCGTGTATCGGTTTGTGCTGGACGACGTGGTGTCGAACGCAGTGCGGGTCGGCCCCGGCATGCGCGGTCCGTACTGGGGCGACATTCATATCCACACCAAGCTGTCCAGCGACGCGCAGGGCGTGAACCCGTACCGCTACGCGCGCGAGGTGGCGGGGCTGGACTTCGGAGCGGCGATGGACCACTGGAACTCGCTGGGGGAGGGCGGGTACGACATCCTCGAGAAGTGGGCGGCGGCGGACCACGAGCCGGGGCGGTTTGTGACGGTTCTTGGCGACGAGCGGAATCCGACGAAGCTGACCGGGCACCACAACCTGTACTTCCGGGACCTGGAGCAGTTCCGGGCCCATCGGGCTCTGGCAGAGCACAGCGGCGAGGCAAGTGCAGAGGCCGAGGCGGATGCGATGGCCGGGCTTGACCCGGAGCGGGCGATGCTCATCCCGCACCACACCGGTATCAGCTTCGGCAACCTCAGACGCGGCTCGCTGGGCGCGGCGGTCGACTGGGACGCGTGGTCGGGCCCGGACGCTCTGCGGCCGGTGATGGAAATCTACTCGCACCACGGACAGAGCGAACTGTACTGCCCACAGCACTGCCTGGCCTACGAGTTCAACCGGACCCGCAACCCGGAGCGCCGGGGCAACAGCTCGACCCCCGGCCCGCACTACGCGCAGGACTACTGGAAGGCGGGGCGGCGGCTCGGATGCTTGGCGTCGTCGGACGAGCACAGCGGGCAGGGCGGGCGCCGGCACGGCGGGATTGCGGCGGTCTTCGCGGACGAACTGACCCGCGAGGCGGTGTTCGATGCGATTCGCGCCCGACGATGCTATGCCACGACCGGCGAGCACATCCTGATGGAATTCATGGTGGACGGCGTGGCGATGGGTGGGTCGGCGACACGCCCGCAGGGCAGCACGGTCGGCCTGTCGCTCAAAGCGTGGGGGACGGCCCTGCTGCTCCATGTCGAGATACTGCGGTTCCGGTTCGGTCAGGACGAGGCGTTCGTCCCCATTCTATCCGTCGCGCCGCGGCACGATTCGGGCGCGCAGCACATCGGGGCGCAGGGTCCGCAGCCGGAGACGCTGGACGCGGCCTATGAGCTGGACGACGAGGTGACCGGGCCGTGCATGTACTACGCGCGAGTGACACAGGAGCCGCTGGGCTGGCCGGGCATGGCGTGGAGCAGCCCGGTGTGGATTGACACTGAATGAGCGGGCAAGAACGATGGCGGATCTGAGGGCGAAGTGCAGGGCGTTTCTGAGCCGCCCGGTCCCGCCCGGCTGTGATGGCGAGCCGGACGGGGTGGACCTTGTGACGCTTCGCGTCTGCGCCACGGGTTGCTTGGAGAAGTTCGTGAAAAGCGGGCAACTGCCCGCGGCGGACGCGCTGATCCTGGGCGTGTGCGTGGACCAGGTCGCCGGCCTGAAGTCGATGCTGTCGGGTGAAGCGAAGGCGTATTTCTCCGAGTTGGCGCAGTTGGCGCGGGTGACTCTCTCTGAACGGAGCGACTGATGGGAACTGTGCGGAAGATGTATCTTGACGTGGACGGGGTACTGGTGGTGTGGGACCCACTGCACAACTGCACCGAACTGGCCCGCGGGTTCGGCCGCCTGATGCGATTCTGCCGGATGCATGCCATTCAGCCGTACTGGCTCAGCGCCTGGAGCAAGCACGGCGACCGGCTCGGCGCGCTCAACCGGCTGTTGTGGCCCGATACCTGCGGCACGATGGCGGCGCCCGAAGTGGCCGACTACGGCGATGGGCCGAAGGCGGCGGTTGTCGACTACGAAAGCGAGTTTGTTTGGGTCGAGGACGGACTGGGACCGGACAACGTGGACATCCTTCGTCAGCACAATGCACTCGACCGGTTCTTCTGGACGGACGGCGTGGATCCCGATTGCCTCCTCAAGTTCGTGGCGTTCACGCAGGAGCGACTGGGCCTGCCCGAGGTCGACGACTGGGGCACTGCGCCCGACTCGCCGTTCGCCCGCCCGCGCAGCCGGAGCACGGATCCGCGTTGAACGCGCTGAAAGGGGATGGAATGGACGACTCGAATAGGCCGGGACTGGTTTTGGCGGCGGCCGCGCTGGTGTTAACCGCTGCGACCGGTGCCGCAGCCAGGGGGCCGGACTGGTGGGGCTTGGGCGCGGTCGCGGTCAGCCCGGACGGAAAGACCGTCATCACCGGCGGCCAGAATTGCACGCTGTACGTGCTCGAGGCCGCGTCGCTGAAGGTCACGCGGCGGCACTGGCTGTGGACGCGGATCGGGGCGCTCGCGTTCAATCGCGACGGCTCGGTCATCGTGATCGAAGACGACAAGAACACGGTCCACTTCCTTCGGGCAGACACGCTGAAGGCAGTGGCGATGGTGAAGGATACCAGCTACGTCAGCGTGTGCCGGTCGGCGGACCTGGTGGCCGGGGCACGTGGCGGCGGATGGCGCGGAGCCCAGGCGGTCTGCATCCTCTCGCTGAACGACGGCTCCGAGAAAGCGAAGATGGACCTCCCGGATGGCACGCAGGTCAACCGCGTGGCGCTCAGCCCCGACGGCCATCGCCTGGCCGTCCTCACCCGCGAGTTCAAGAACGACGAGACGGTCGTCAAGCGCGATCAGCAACCCAAGGACCTGAAAGGCACGGCTGCGTCCGAGTACCGAATGAAACACGACGGCAAGGGCTCGAAGCTCCTCATCTACGAAGCGCCCTCGGGCAAGCTGCTCCAGACACACGACCTGTGGTACACGTCTAGTCACCGGAACACGACGCTGCTGTTCGACGGGCAGACCGCTGTGGTGTTCAACTACAATAGCGTCAACGCGAAGATCGAAACGGACGGGTCAATAGAGCTGTTCGGGGCAGGCGGTCTCGCGTATGGCCGCGGGGTGTCGCCGGATGCGAAAGCGTTCCTGAAGGGCGGCATGGGCCCGCTCGGCGGCGTGCACGTGACAGTCAAGGATCTAAAGACGAAGCGCTTCCGGATCAAGGCCATCAAGGGCTGGCCCGAGTACTTCGCGGGCTTCGCGTTCCACACGGATGGTTCCGCTTACGGCGTGACCTCCTGCTTCCGCATCGTGAAGCTGAGCAAGGAGGCGAAGGTCGAGAGGGTCGTTCCGGTGTATTGAACGAGACAGGAGCGGGAACGTGACAAGACAGCGCATCGTGGCGATGATTGCCGCGGTCCTGGTGCTGGCGGCGGGCTCTCCGACCCTGGGCCGCGACCCGCAGTGGTGGGGCCTGGCGGCGGTGGCGGTCAGCCCGGATGGCAAGACGGTCGTGACCGGCGGGCACAACCGTGTGCTCTACGTGCTGGACGGGCAGACGCTCAAGGTGACGCGCCGCATCTGGTTCGAGACCCGGCTCGGCTGGGCCGCGTACAACAGGGACGGCTCGGTCCTGTTGGTTGAGGACGAGCGGGAGTATCTGCACTTTCTGAATGCGGAAACACTGAAGGAAATCAGCGTTCTGCCGGACTGCTACGTTCATGCCCATCACCGCTCCGCCGACCTGCTGGCAACGGTCAAGTTCGACCGGAAAGAGCGGAAGAAGCCGCCGTACATCCGGTTCCTC
>Ga0272441_10014761_pt1 | contig 11012 bp, 6 predicted proteins | sample SSMProp6N_FD_193582 | JGI IMG/M metagenome (GOLD analysis project Ga0272441, IMG submission 193582) | Marine sediment archaeal communities from Little Sippewissett salt marsh, Falmouth, MA, United States - SSM-Prop-6N | ecosystem: Environmental > Aquatic > Marine > Wetlands > Sediment ...
CCTGGTGCCCGGCTACATCGACATGCTCAGCGAAGAAGCATGCAAGCGCTTCATCCAGAGCACTCACGAGAGGTACTTCGCCCGTGCGCGGGAGATGTTTCCCAACACAATCCCGGGCTTCTTCACAGACGAGCCCGGGTTCTACAGCCCGCGTACCACCGAGGGCTGGGTCGGCCTGCCCTATACCGAGGACCTGTTCGACGACTTCGAGCAGCGCCATGGCCACGATCTACGGGACCGGCTGAGTGAGCTTTTGGGCGATGGCCCCACAGCCCAACAGACGCGCTGCCGTTATTGGCGGCTGGTGTCTGAGCGCTACAGCGAGGCCTACGGGGGCCAGATCCGCCAGTGGTGCGACGAGCACGGCGTAGCCCTCACGGGCCATTGCCTGGGCGAGGAGGGCATTGCGGCTCATGTGAGGATGAGCGGGGACCTGTGGGAGGCGCTCAAACACTACACGATTCCCGGCATCGACATGCTGGCCAATGCCGACGGGTTCACCTACCCCTACCGGATGAGCTTCTACGGAGACATCGACCGGCGGGCCCTGCACCTGACCTGCAAGTACGTCCATGGCGTTGTCCGGCACACCGGCGGCAGAGAAATGCTCAGCGAAGCCTACGGAGTATGCGACTGGGGCCTGAACCTCATGCGCCAGAAGCGGGGCTTCCACTACCAGGTAGCCCTGGGGGTCACCCTTTTCAATGACAACTCGCTCATCACCAGCATCGCCGATTTCCGCAAGTACGCCATCGCCGGGAAGCACTTCACCCAACCGTGGTGGGAGCACTATCGGCTGTATGCCGACTACAACGCACGAGTGGCGTCTGTGCATGCCGAGGGTGAGCCCGTGGCGGACATCGCCGTGCTATTCCCCAGGTCGGCGGTGTGGGCATCGGCTGATGAGAGTGTGTTCGGGCAGTCGTGGTACCACCTGGACCCGGAGACGCCGGCGGGGCAACTGCAGGACCTCACATACGATCTTCTGGATGAGATGATCCGCCGGCAGTGGCACTTCGACTACATTTTCGAGCCCGTCCTTGAGGCCGCCCACGTCGAGGGTGATGAACTGGTGACCGACCATGCGCGCTACAAGGCGCTGGTGGTACCCTCGGCCCGGTGGTTGCCTGAGCAATGCGTATCGGTACTGCGCGAGTTCGCCCGGGCCGGCGGCAACCTCATCTTCTCAGGCGATCTGCCACGGTACGCGGTGGAGAGCCTGGATGATCTATCCGGTCAGGTCGAGGAGATGCTCAAGGGCCCCGGCGCGCTTAGTGTACCGGCCTCGGGCGCCGCCATCTGTGAGGCCCTCGGCGACCGCCTGCAGCGGGCCCTCACCGTTGAGGGATCCCCGGCGCGGGAGTTCATCACATCCCACCGGCGCATCGCCGGCAGTGACATGCTGTTCGTGGCCAACATGGCCCAGGAGGCGGCGGACGTGCAGCTCACGGTGGCAGCTCCCGGCCCCCTGGTGATGTGTGACCCTGATACGCTGCAGTACTACAGCCCCCCCCGGGCGGACGGCGAGGCCTTTATGTGGCACTTCGAGCCCTGGCAGGCGTTCCTCATCATCACCGGAGATGTCGCCCGGCAGATGAGCCGAAGCGGGCGGCTCGAACCCTCACCCCTGTGGCTCCGCGCCGACTCCGAAGAGGTACTGGACGGCGAATGGGCCTTCGAGCTGCAGGGGGGCAACATGCTGCGGCCCGAGGTGACCATCAGGCAGGACCCTGAGAACTGCGGCGCCGCGCAGGGCTGGCAGCACGATACCGGGCAACAGGGCTGGATTGAGCCTCAGGATGGGGTCCTGGACGAGCCGGTGCGACCGGGCGATGCGCCCTGGTACTGGATGCGGGCACGCGTGGTGTGCGAGGCCGGCGCAGAGCCACAGACTATCGTCCTGGACAACCCGGACTTCCTCGATGTCTTCGTCAACGGCCGTCCCGCAGAGCCGACCTGTGGGCCATCCGTCTGGACTGAGGAGAACCTGGCCTTCGAGGCGCGGGGGCTGTTTGTGCAGGGCGACAATCACGTACACATTCGCGCCAGGACCAGCAAGTACAATGACCCGCGCATGAGCGCCTTCGCCGGGCTTACGGAGAATCTGCTGCAGCCCGTTGTCATCCTGGGGGCCTTCCGGGCAGCGGACGACGGGCGCCTGGTGCCGCCGGCCGATCGGGTCGGCGTGGACGCGCCCTGGGAAGAGCAGGGCATCCCCCACTTCGCCGGTACAGGGGTGTACAGGCGGACCATCACTGGAGCATCCGGCAGGCGGACCCTCTTGCGCCTGGAAGGGTGCACGGATGCGGTGCAAGTGCTCGTGAATGATCGCCTCGTCGGCACCCGGGCATGGCCGCCGTATGTGCTGGACCTAACGGAGCACCTCGAGGACGGTCCCAACGAGTTGGCAATCCACGTGAGCAATACTCTGGGCAACCTGATCACACGCACATACGCGGGGGCCCAGCCACCCGTCTACCCACAGAGCGGTCTCACCCAGCCGCCCAGACTGCTGTTTGTGCAGACCTGAGGGCCGTTGCGCGCCGGGCGGTCGCAGGACTACAATGGGCGCGATAAGCAATGAGCGGATCAAACGCGGGCGCGGCAAAGGACGGCCTTCGGGCCGCGTATCTGGATCGACTAATGGGCGTCCTGGCGGGCGATCCCAGACTCGAGGCATTCTTGGGCCAATTGCCCCTGGAGGCCCTCGTGGTGTCGGTTCGCGACGGTGCCGCCTCGGTGGAGCCGGGGCCCGAGGTGGTCCTGAGTCCCGACGACCGCCAGTTGCTGAACCGGTGCTTGGATGAGGCCCTCGTGGCGGCGGAGCGCGTCATCTCGGTCGAGCTGGATGTACCGCGCCCGAGCCGTCCCCTGTCCCCCGCCAACCCCTCACCCCACCTTGTGGCCGCGCGCTCGAATCTGGACAACGGTAACCCCGGCAGGGCGCTAGAGATTGTCCGGGCGGCGCTTGAGCGCTGGCCGGATAACGCGGACCTGCATACCTACAACGCCCTTGCCTTGACGGCCCTGGGGAACCTACCGGCGGCGGTGCGAGCCTACGAAGCCACGCTGCTCCTTGATCCGGACAGCGAGTTTGCCCACGCGGGAGCGGCGAGGCTTCTCGTGCGTCTGAGCCGGTGGGAGCAAGCCCGGAGCCACGCGCAGGCCGGCCTGAAGCTCAACCCGGGCGAGCCCGTAATGCTCCACACACTCGGCCTGGCGTGCGAGCAACTCAGCCGCTATCACGAGGCGGCACAAGCTGTTCGGCACGCACTGGAGGCCGATTCGGAGTTACCCGGGGCCCGGGATGATCTTGACCGGATTGAGACTGCTCTGGCCCAGGACGAACAGGTTGTCCTCGCCGGCGTGCCCCCACCTCCGCCCCCGGATGGCGATACGTTGGATATCGAGCTTATCGGACAGGGAGACGCATCGGAGGCCGAGGAAGCGCCGCAGGCCGATCCGTGGACCGAAGATGAGGCGCCGGCCGGCGATGCCCGATGGGGAACGGCGGCACACCGTAAGGCCACGGCGACGACCAGGGAGTGCGCCGTGTGCGGCGGCACCAATCCGCCCCGAGTGGCCTTCTGCATCCACTGCGGCAACCGCGTCGACGAGCAACCTGAAAGCTGAGCCTTTGTCTCCGAGTGATCGGTGCCGCGTCTGCCCAATCCCGGCCCGCGCGGGCCGGCCACGAACTCAGCCGGCGTCCACCCACACCGAGTTGGCCCACGCCATTTCCATATCTGCCTGCGTCACCCGCAAGTAGTAGTACATCCCCGCCCCCAGGGGCTCCTAGTCAACCACATCAATGACGGCTTCATCGCTCCCCGGCGTGGGACCACCACTCGGCGGCTTGTCGCCCCAGGCCAACGGGTGTAATCTCTGTGGAGACCCTACATGCCCATGGGCGCCGGGGCCAAACCGACGCCCCTAACGACAGGCCTTCTCCCGAGGTGACACATACCACGATGCGCATTGCCATGGGCGGCATCGCCCACGAGACCAACACCTTCGCCACAGGTCGAACTGAGATCGATGACTTCAAGCGCTCCGGCGGGTTCCCCGGCCTATTGATGGGGGATGCGGTGGTCGAGGCGCTCCGCGGCAAGAACATTGACACGGGCGGGTTCATCCGGGCCAGCGAGGAGTTGGGCTTCGAGCTAGTGCCGCTGATCTGGACCTTCGCCCAGCCCTCGGGCATCGTCCGGCAGGCGGCGTACGAGGAGCTCATTGGGCTGCTGCTCGAGCAGCTAGACGCCGCCATGCCCGTGGATGGTGTCCTGCTGGACCTGCACGGCGCGATGGTCACCGAAGACCTGCCCGACGCCGAGCAGGACATCCTCGATAGGGTACGGTTGGCCGTTGGCCCCGACGTGCCTGTAGTAGCGACGCTGGACCTGCACGCGAACACCACTCCCGCGATGGCCGCTGTGGCCACGGCGCTGATCGGGTATGACACATACCCCCATGTGGACTGCGCGGAGCGGGGGGCCGAGGCGGCGCGGGTAATGGTCGAGGTGATTGAGGGCCGCGTCAAGCCCACCCAGGGCTATGCGCAGGTTAACATGCTCATCGGGCCGCCCAGGCAATGCACGCTTCTTTCGCCCATGAAAGACGTGTTCGAGTTGGTGCACGAGGTGGAGAAGCGCCCGGGGATTGTCTCGGCCACTTTCGCCGGAGGCTTCCCCTTCGCCGATATCTACAACGCCGGGGCATCGGCGGTCGTCACGGCCGACGGCGACGCCGAGTTGGCTCAGGATGCCGCGGATGAGATCGCCGGCTATGTCTGGGACCGGCGCGAGGAATTCCGCCTGGAGCTGACGCCCGTCGCCGAGGCCGTCCAATACGCCGTCGAGGTCGGAGAGGGCCCCATCGTGCTGGCCGACGGCTCGGACAACCCCGGCGGGGGCGCGCCGTGTGATGGCACGGTCATGCTCGCCGAGATCATTAACTCAGGTGCGCCGCGCTGCACCGTAGCCGTCATCGCCGACCCCGAGGCCGTGGCCAAAGCCGTCGCGGCCGGCGTCGGCAAGCAGGTGACCCTCACCCTCGGCGGGAAGACCGACAAGCTACATGGCGATCCCCTGAACGTTACCGGCTATGTGCGACTCGTCTCTGATGGCGTGTATGAGAACCGTGGACCGATGATGACGGGCATGCCCGTGACACTGGGTCGTACTGTGGTATTCGTGGTGGGCGGCGTTGAGGTTATCATCACCCAGCGGCGCGCTCAGCCCTTTGATATGCAGTGCCTGCGTAGCGTGGGGATTGAGCCCACTCAGCGGCTTATCATCGGCCTGAAATCGGCGGTGCACTTCCGCGCAGACTACATGAAGGTGGCCAAGCGCATCTTCGATCTGCAGACGCCGGGCATCCATAACCCTGATGTGACGCGGTACGCCTACAAGAACCTGCGTCGTCCCATGTGGCCGCTTGATGAGTGACCGCAGCACCGTGGGGCCGCGCCAACGCCTTTCCATTGGGAGAGCCACCATGAAGCGCTCCATCGCCCTGGCCATGGCCGTGGCCTTCAGCGCCGCGCTGCGGGCGGACACGCTGCTGGTAGTGGACGATGTGGAGGGGGCCGTCGGCCCATGGCGACGCACCCGCGTGGTCGCTGACCCTGTCAGGAGCGGCACACGCGCCCTGAGGTGGGATGTGCATGCAAGCCCTATCCTGGACTCCCCGCGCTTCTTGTCCGACTGGAGCCGCTTCGACGAGCTGCGCTTCTGGGCGCACAGCGAGAAGGCCAGCGGCTTCAAGATCCCGATAGTCTTTGTGTCGGAGGGCGGCTACTACATCATCGACTGGCGCGTGGACTGGGAGGGCTGGAAGCAGCACACGATCAAGCTGTCTGATGCGAGGCCGGCCCACAAGCCCGCCGGCTGGCATCTGATCCACAGCTTCGGGTTCCGCCCCCAGGGCTATGGGCAGGACGCCGTGCCCGAGGGGATGGCGCTGGTGTTCGATGACTTTGCCCTGCACTCGGCGGAGGACTTGCCCCATACAAACCTGCTGGAGTGGGTAGCGATGGAGCGGCGCGAGCAGATCCGCAAGCTGAAGGCCCGCGGCAACCCGTACTTCCACAGCGCGCTGGACAGTGTGAAGAGCCTGAAGCCCGAGCCCAGCCTGCCCGAGGAGATCACCTCGGCGTGGACCTTCCGCGGCCTGGCGGACAGGGCGTTCACGGCGGCCTGGGCCGCCGGCTCCGACGACTCGTCCCGGCACGGGGATGACACGCTGGTCGCTCACGCGGCCGCCATCATCGACTACTGCCTGGAGCGCCAGCAGGACGGAAGCTGGTTCTACTCCCGCAAGTGGGAGAGCGGAGACCCCAACTGCGACCGGTTCGCCCTGGGGCCCATCATGGACGCCATCTGGTTCCTGCGCCGGCTGCCGGACATGCAGGAGCGCTGGCAGCGATGGGAGGGCCCCTTGAGGGAACTCGTGGAGTTCCAGTACGTCCACTGGGGCCGGTACAAGGAGCACGGCTTCACCGACAACATCGCCTGGGGCGCCAGCGCGGGCCAATACCCAAACCAGGACGTCTTCCACCTGTACGAGATGGCCCTCGCGCACCACTTCTGGGGCGATGAGAAATACAAGCGGAGCGCTGATGAGACGCTCCAAGCCCTGTGGGATCACCTGTTGCCGGACGGGGGCCTGAACTACATCGGCCCTGAGACGGAAATACCTGTGTACCATGATGTCAACGTCCAGTGGATCGCGCGGTACTACAAGCTCACCGGCGACGAGGGCGCCCGCGACCTGCTGGCCCGCACGGTGGACTACTACCCGCTGGTTTCCTCGAATGAGGGCCGGCCTGAGTATTACAGCGACTGCTGGTGGAAGCACTACTGGTCCGACGGGCAGGCCTGCGGCCCGGAGATCGTCGCCGGCATCACGGGCGACGGGCGCAATAAATGGCTTGCCAACCGGCTCTTGGAGCGCCGGGGCACCGGCTCGTCTTGCGCATGCATCTATGCGGGGATGTTCTACTCGGACCAAGTGCAGGAGCAGCCGCTGGCTGACAACTGGCTGAGGATCGATGGCAACATCGGGGGTCCGCGGGGGCGCTTCGGCACGTGGCACTTCGCCGGGACCACCGGCGGCGGTGCGCGAGACACCTTCGTGGGCGCCATGGTGTGCCGGCCGGGCCGGCCGGAACCGTTGAGCGGAGCCTTCATGGCCGCCAATGTCGAGGTGGGAATGGGCGAGGGCCGCCGCGACCGGACCAACCTTTACATATCCGGCCTCGATGATGTCGCCGACGCCCTTGTGGTTGGCGACGCCTCAGCGCTGGCGGTCCGTTACTGCCCCCGAAAGCCCTACATCAACAGCGACCCGGACCGGGACATGCCGCCGACACCCTGGAAGGCTACCCAGGTGTGGTTGCTCACGAAGGCGGGCCTCATCGGCCTGGTCGAGCTTGAGGCCACCGGGGAGCAAACGGTCGCCTACCTTGGCGGCGAGCTCAGGTTCGGACCATCCCTGGCGCTGGGGGAGACCGACGGCGAGTACGCCTGTGGCGACATTCGCATGCGCCTGATGGAGAACCGCTTCGCCTCAGTGGGGCACGGCCCCGCCAGGCCCGGCTACGCCCAGTCAACCTGCAGCGCCTCCGCGGTGGTTCTCAGAACCGCCGGCGAGACCCATACGGCCCGTCCCGGCGAGCCGGTGTCCTTCATCGCCGCCGTCTGGCCCGATTCGCAGGCCCCCGAGATGAGTTGCGAGCGACTGGGGGCCGATGGCCTGTGGGGCTTCCGCGCGCAGTTTGGCCAGGCGGTCTACACAGTGGCCTTCAACCCGGGCGATGCCGCCGTCACACTCGCTCTGCCGGGCAGGTCTGTGACGGTGCCCGCTCAGAAGGTGCTGCTATTGGACGCGGCAGGACAAGCGCTGGAGGGCGCGCGGTGATGACGAGTAAGGAACGAGTTCTGGCGGCCGTGGGCCGCAAGCCCGTGGACAGACCGTGCGTGGACTATCAGGCCAACGCCGATGTCAGCCAGGCGTTGTGCCGGCACCTGGACGTCCCCGATGTTGAGGCCCTGCGCCGCGCGTTGGGCTCCGACCTGCGGAACCTGGTCAGCGCTGCACCGTACATCGGCGACCCCATCCCTGCATTGCCAGACGGCACTGTGCGGGACTACTGGCGCATCCCCAACAGCCAGGGAACGTACTCGGCGCGGGCCTATCGCCCACCATTGCGCGACGCCCGGACGGTGGCCGACGTGGAGGCGCACCCGTGGCCTTCCCCCAGCGATTTCGACTACTCCGGCTTGCGGGGTGTGTGTGAGAGCCTCAGTGAGTATGCCCTTTGCGGCGGGGGGTGGAGCCCGCTTCTGTGCACGGCCATGCACCTGACGGGCATGGAGGAGTTCTTCATGCTCATGGCCGGGAACGCCGCCGTGGCCGAGGCCATCCTGCAGCACGTCACCGAATTCTTCTACGAGTACACGCAGCGGTACTTCGAGGCCACGCGGGGCGTGCTGGACATCTTCTTCATGGGTGATGACTACGGCCTGCAGAGCGGGCCGATGATGAGCCAGGGCATGTTCCGCAGATTTCTCATGCCCCACATATGCAGCTTGTTCGAGCTCGCGAAGAGCTACGATCTGCTGGTGATGATGCACTCGTGCGGGAGCATTCGAGCCTTCATCCCCGACCTGATGGACGCGGGCATGGAGATGCTCGACCCGATTCAGGTGCGCGCCGAGGGCATGGACGTAGAGAGCCTCAAGCGCGATTTCGGGAGCCACATCACCTTCCATGGCTCGATCGACACACAGCAGACCTTGCCCTTCGGCAGCGTGCAACAGGTTGAGGCCGAGGTTCGCGCGCGGCTGGAGTTGTTCGCCCCGGATGGCGGCTTCATCTGCTGCGGCAGTCAGGACTACATGATCGACATTCCGCTGGAGAACCTCATCGCGATCTACCGGACCTGCGGCAGCGCGACCGTGTGAACTTGGGGGCTGACGTAAGGCGAAAGGCAAGCGGCGACGCCCCGAGGGACGTCGCCGCTTGGTGCTATCGGTCCTTGCGCTCGGGTCCTACTGGTAGTGCGCGTCCCAGTTGCGCTGGGTGAGACCGCCATTCTTCATGAACTTGACATGGCCATCGAAGAAGGCGTAGTTGCCCCCCCCGTTGTGTCGAAGTCCGCCGTGGGGCCAGGTTGTGTCGGCCTGATAGCCGGCGATGTCGCCGGGTCCGTGCGGGCCTGCCACGATGCAGTCGGCGTCCATGAACTCCACCAGCTCGGCGGAATAGTTGATGCTCGATTCCTTGATGCCATCGTTCCAGTATCCGCCGTCACCGGCCGCGTCGGCCCGGTACCACGTCTTGCCGTATCCCGTGTAACCCCGAATGCAGAGGGGCTCCGAAACGCAGGGCGTTGAGCCCGAGGGCGCTCCGGGATAGCCTGCCGGGAAGTGCCACGCCACAGCGTCAAGGCTCGGGCACTCCATGACCTGGTAGTTCTTGGTATACGGCTGCAAGAGCCCCTGCCACCAGATGCGTCCTGAGCCGCCACCGACGTTCCCCCAACGCCACATCGGCACGGCGCGCCCATCGTAGTCGGTCGAGTACATCTTCGCCCCCAGGGCGATCTGCTTCAGGTTGCTGCCACAGCTTGCCTGCCTGGCCTTCTCGCGAGCACGCGCGAAGACCGGGAACAGGATTGCTGCCAGAATCGCGATGATTGCGATGACGACGAGAAGCTCTATCAGCGTGAAACCACGTCTCATGTCTTGACCTCCTGTATAGTCATCAGGCGCCGAGCGCCTGTACGGCACTTGCTTGAGTGCGGCTGTCGAGCTGTGAACACACCTCGTCGCGAGAACCGGTCGCCGGCACATGGCGACCTCACCCGGGCCGCGCCACGCATAGCGTGCGCCGCGATGAGTACCGGGTTGCTCGCGTCTACCGTCCAGACCAGGTATTGAGTGAAGGGGCGGTCGCCTGCGGGGTCGAGGGTAGAGTGCCTCGAAGGCGGTCGTGCTCAGACCGCCAGGACGCAGCCATCAAAACCCGAGCCGAACAACGATCCCGATCCAGTGTTGCCTGGTATGGCCGACGCGACGTGGGCCGTCGGCCTAGTGTTTGATGAACCTCTGCACACACGCGCCCATGCCACCTTCAACCTGCACCTCGATCCCCACGGGGCTGCACATGCCCCTGGAGACGTGTGTGCAGTGGTCACAGTAGCACGGGGTAATCTCTCGGCCGTTCTCCTTCAGATGCAGAATGGCCGGGCAAATCTTCACGTCCAGAACAAGTAGGTTCCCCTCAAGCACCATCTCGACCTCGGTGCCGGGCTCCTGGGGGAACAGAGTCTCCCAGTGGTCCATCAGGGCCGGCAGACCGCGCTGTCGGATGGCCTGTGTCACGAAAGCGTAGTGCTCCCGGCCCATCTCCTGCCAGTACTTGTGGAGGGCCTCTTCGCCATAGGTGTCCAGGATGTGCCGGAATGTAGCGTTGATGCCGAAGAAAAAGTCAGGCGCGCCCATCTTGCTGCTCCTGCCGCGTGATGGTGACCCGCTATGGGACTTGAGGCCTGGAGTATTCCTCGTGCCGGCGCACAATCCTCCTGCGTTTCCAGACGTCTCAGGACGAGGGTTCGTTCGACGGATGCGTCTATGCTGCCTGCGGGCGCCCAGCCGAGCGCCTCTGACCATCTGGGAATATTTGCCCGTAAGCAGAAGGTGAACGGACCAAACATAGAGAAGAGCAAAGGTAAGGGTACAAAAAGGGTACAGTTCAGGTGGGATTCCATGTCAGGAGGAGGAGTTATTGTGCGCAAAGGTTTCACGCTGATCGAGTTGTTGGTCGTGATCGCCATCATCGCGATCCTGGCCGCTATTCTGTTCCCAGTGTTCGCCCGAGCTCGTGAGAAGGCCAGACAGACATCTTGCCTGTCCAACCTCAAGCAGATAGCCCTCGCCACAGTCGCCTACGCGCAGGACTACGACGAGATGTTTCCCGGGGTGAGGATGGGAGCCAACTGCAACACG
>Ga0272441_10014763_pt1 | contig 11012 bp, 10 predicted proteins | sample SSMProp6N_FD_193582 | JGI IMG/M metagenome (GOLD analysis project Ga0272441, IMG submission 193582) | Marine sediment archaeal communities from Little Sippewissett salt marsh, Falmouth, MA, United States - SSM-Prop-6N | ecosystem: Environmental > Aquatic > Marine > Wetlands > Sediment ...
TGGCTTGAAAGGGAATATTTTGAACGCGTGGGAGTGCTTTCAGGGGATACGCCCGATATAACGGATTAGGCCCGGCGGACTGCGGGAGGACAATTTTGGAAAAATCAATAAAAACACTTGATTTCAGCAAAAATATGCTACTAAAGTAAAGGCTGAGCGGGACTGCGAGGGCAGTGACCGCATATGACTGATTTTTTTTTGAAAGGAGAGGAGCTATGCGAACACGGTGGTTGATAGTTCTGGTGCTGGCGCTATTTGTTGCTGCGGGCTGCTCGAGCATGAGCAAGCGGGTAAAGTGTGCCAGCGTTGGTGCAGCGGCAGGGGCAGCGGTCGGCGCAACCGTCGGCGGCATATACGGCCATAACAAGATAGATGCTCAACTTCGGGCAGAGTGGGCTCTTGTCGGCGGCGGTATCGGAGCTGTTCTCGGCGGCGTAACCGGGTACCTTGTCTGCCAGGACGAGCCGCAACCCGCTCCTCCCGTTGAAGAGCCGGCTCCCGAGCCGGTCGCACCGAAGCCGCTGCCGGAGAAGATTATCCTGAACGCCGTGCAGTTCGATTTTGACAAGGCGGTTATCAAGGACGAGTATGCTCCCGTGCTCGATGCGGCTGCAGGCGTTCTGAAGGAGCATGGAGACCGGCAGGTTGTGATCACCGGCCATACCTGCTCGATCGGTGCGGAAGCGTATAACCAGAAACTTTCCGAGCGCCGGGCCGCGGCGGTCAAGACGTACCTTGTCGACAAGGGTATTGAGGCGTCCCGCCTCACGACCCGCGGCGCAGGCGAGTCGATGCCGGTGGCCGACAACACGAACCGGGAGGGGCGGATGATGAACCGGCGGGCTGAACTGGAGGTCATGGATTAGGCCGGCCGCTTCCTGAGAAGATTCACACAGCGTAAAGAGGCCCTTAAAGGGCCTCTTTTTTTTAGCATGCCCTGCATATGACGGATAGTCCCAGGAACAGCACGCCTGATACACAGGCCGGAGGTCAACGCCGCTGTTTGTTGTCCGTCAGGCATCTGAAGCCCAGCAGCTTTGCCGCTGATTCGCCGCTGTCGAAGATGATACTCATGGAAACATCCTGCTGCGTTTTGCCCTTTTTGCATGTAACCGTATACAGGTATGATGTCGATGCCGTTTTCTGCGCTGCCGCGATCTTTGCATCAATGCCGGTTTCTTTTATGAACACGAAAGAAACCGGGGCGCCGAGACGTTCGTTGGACTGTTGTTGCACGGTTTCAAACAGGCCGTACGGGTACTGTTCCATCACAGCGGGGCTGAAAAGCAGGTAGGCCTGTTTGTATTCCGCCCTGATGAGGTGCTGGATAAATTGTTCTGCTACGTCTATCTGTGTAGCCTTAATGGCATCGGTTGTTTTTTGCGGCATGGCCGCACACACAGTTGCCAGACAAAGGCTGCAAAGGAAGACTGCCAGCGATATTTTTTTCATGATACAGGGTTCTTTCTATGTTTTTGCGATTACCTTAGTGTGTCTGCCTTTTTTACCGTATGATAACCAAAAAGTGCCTGCAGCGTCGCTATGACGCTGCAGGCATTGTGTTACTCGTGCTTCCGCTTTCGCAGAAGGAAAGGGCAGGGCGCGCTTTGAACGGCAAAGCGCGCCAGCCGGGTTGATTAATAGTCGTAACAGACATTGCCTTCGGTGTAGTTGCTGCCGCCGCCGAAGGTGCAGCCGATGCTGGGGATACCCGTGGCGATAAACTTCTTGCCGTCATAGGTAAACTCGCAGGTGCCGCAGGTGCTGAACACACAGCGCTCATAACGGCAGGTATCACCCTGGGTCACCACGATGCTGGAGGCATCCGCTCCCTGCTGGGCAGCGCAGACATTGTAGATGTCCTGTGCGGTCATGTTGACCCAGCCTTCGCTCGGCGGGAAGTCGGCACAGTTCTCGGAGGTGAAGCTGCTGGAGTAGCGGCAGCTCCATACCTCGGAGTCGTCCGGACAGTCAGGCTCGCAGGCACCGCAGCTCAGGCAGTCAGACGGCCCGTCGACGCACTCGCCATCAGGACACTTGTAGAGAACGCCCGGACAGCAGACTTCGCCTGCAGGAAGGCACTGCCCGCTGCCGCACTCAACCGGCGTTTCCGGAGGGCAGCCGCCCACGCGCTTGAGTGAGATCGACGTGTCGATCAGCGTCTGCACAGACGGATCGTTGTCAACCGGGAAGGAAAAATATGATTCGCCCTCACCCCACCAATAGTCACCGTTGAGCGGGATCGGCGGGAAGGAATAATCCATCTGCAGGTGTACGTACAGGTAGTAGTCGCCCTCAAGGGAGAATTCACCGTAGTACTTGCATGCCGGTACCACCATGTTGTAGGGCGGCATGCCCGGATCCACGATCTGGTTGGTCCAGGTTCCACCATCCGGCGGACGCGACGGGGGGAACTCCCAGGTGTTCGCGTCATAGTACAGGGCGATCAGCTTGTGCGGTGCATAGGGCAGCTCCTCGGGCACGTTGATGGTCAGGTTCAGCCCGTCGCTCTGATCGCAGACCAGGTTGTGGCAGCCAAACTCATTGGTGATTTCCGGCACATGGGTCGTGTATTCACACGGTCCCCAGCAGTTGCCGGCGTCATTGCAGAACTGTGCGCCCGTATGACCGTTTACCGTGCATTCACGGCTTACGCCCGGCTCACACGTTGCAGGCTCGACACAGGTCGTCGCCGGCACGCCGGTATCATCGCGCACGCAGCGCACATCGCCGACCGTGCAGAGGTGGTTGTAGAGCACACCGCCCAGCTCGAACATGACCGTTGCGATCCAGCGCTCGTCATCCGCAGCCGATTCCAGGGCGATGCCTTCCAGGTAGTGACCGGCCGAGTATTTGTCGATTTTGTTGCATGTTCCCGTCAAATTGGGATCAAGATAACAGCCGTCAACACCGGGGCCGGCACCGTATTCGCCGCCCATGCAGGCCGGGTCCCAGCTGTCCAGGAAGTTGAGGGTTCCGTCATTGATGGGGCAGGCCCCGCCGGCTTCGGTATCGGGATTGCCGGCAATGATGGAGCGCAGCTCGCTGATGAGCGGTACGCGCCAGTCATCGAAACCGCCCAGCACCAGCTCTTCGCAGTACTCGACGGCTTCCTTTGTGCGCAGGCCCACGTCGCCGTAGTTATAGGCTTCACGCTGGGGGTCCTGCCAGCACAGGTTCGTTTCGGGGTCGCACCACATGGTGTACTGCTGTTCCTTTTTGATGCCGAGCTTCAGGATGGTGCCGTCGGTACCGACCGCGAAGATTGTTTCCTCGTCGATGCCGTCGATCGATTTCAGGCTGGCCGCAACCGGACAGGCCATGACAGCCCAGGCTGATCCGTCATAGTGCAGGATGGTGCCGTTGTTGCCCACGGCGTACACGTTGGAGCTGTCGCTGCCCCAGACGTCTTTCAGGTCCTGGGTGGTGACATTGGTCGTAACGCTCCAGCCGCTGCCGGTATTCTGCACGATGGTGCCGCTGTCGCCCACGGCAAACACATGGCCTTCCGGGCTGACCCAGACACCTTGGAGGCTGGCGGTGGTGCCGGTATTGATCTTGTTCAGGAAATACGAACCGGTAAAGCGATACACATTGCAGCCGCCATTGGCGTCGCCGACCGCGTACCAGTCGTTTGACGCATTGCCGTCGATCGCCCAGAGTTTAGCCGCGATTCCGGTATCGTGGGCATCCGCGCTGCCATTGTTGTAGGTATAGACATTGTAGTTGAATTCGTAGAAGAACCACTTCTGGTTGTTCTCTCCCACCGCGACCATATAGTTATGGCCGGTACCCCAGATACCTTCGAGGGCATAGTCCTGGGTAGCGCCGAGCATTTCATAGAACTTGCTCCAGGAATTGCCGTCATAATAGAAGGTCTGGCGGTGCCAGTTGCCGACGGCATAGATCTGGTTCTCGTCAAAGCCGTACACGGCCCGCAGGTTGCGATCCGTCACACCGGATGACTGGGTATAGAACGTTTCACCGCCGTCATCGGAGCGCACAATCACGCCGCCGTTGCCGACCGCCACGGGGTTGCCGCCGGGGCTGACCCAGACACCGTTGAGCTTGTTGGCTGTCAGGCCGGGCGTAATGTCGAGCCACTCGGCCGCCACTTTGCAGCCTTCGTCGATCACGCCGCTGCAGTTGTTGTCGATCCCGTCGCCGCAGATCTCCGGAGCGGCAGGATATGTCGTTGCATTGTTGTCATTGCAGTCAATCAGCCCGCACTCACCGCCTTCGATGGAATAGCCGTCACCGTCAGCGTCCGTGCAGGTGGGCGGGGGCGGACTGCCGCCGCTGGCAAATGCTGTTGAGCCCGACAATATAAGGGCCAGTGAAACAAAAAGAACACATACAATTTTTTTCATGCTTGTAACCTCCCCTTGTGCTTTTTGGCGGTTTCGTAAATAAAAAAATGCATACTTACCGCTACGGGCTGGTGATTTGCGATTTTTTACGTCCGCTTTTTGCCCGTTTGCAGCATGTTGCTTTTTTGAAACAGCCTATTGAGTGTATTGCCGTTACTGCCGATTACATACAGACTGAAGATACCTGTGAGCCCAATATAAAACCAGTTTATACTCCTCCTTTCTATTGGGATAGTTAGTGTTTCCAACTATTGCCAGTTTGATTGTTTACTAGTGTTGCAGGTTGAAACGGAGAGGTCAATACGGTATTAATTCCCGAATAATACCTATATAAATTAGGTATTATTCGAGGGAGAGCAGGTAGGTCCGCAGGTTGGCCTTTTTGTTTTTCAGGCCTGTTTTGTTGCGGATGCTGTCACGGTGGCCTTCGACCGTGCGTGTGGAAAGTGCCAGTATATCAGCTATTTCCTTGGTGCTTTTACCGGATTTGATCAGATTGGCTATCTTGATTTCGGTTGGCGTGAGGTTGATGAAACGGGCCGAGTTTGAGAAGGAGGATATGATATCCTTGAGGTTTGACTCAATGACTTCCAGTAATGAATGTTGCCGGTCCGTGACCCTGCCCTCGTTGATCTTGTCAATGTAGGGCAGGACGAGTTCATTGATGTTGGCGGCTATTTTTTCCTCGAGCGCCTCTTTTTCTTCATTCCTGCCCCTGAGCAGCACCCTGAGCGCGGTATTGGCCTCTTCCAGATGCATGGTGCGTTCGTTCACCTTGTCTTCAAGGGCTGCATAGGCGGTTTTGATTTCGTTTTCCAGTTTTTTGCGCTCGGTAATGTCGCGCACTGTCACGATAATGGCAGGCGTCTGTTCGGTGCCGTCCCGGAGGTTCGTTACCTTTGTTTCGATCGGGAATACCGTGCCGTCCTTTCTTTGGTAGAGTGCTTCATAATAGTCGCCTTCGGATTTTGAGAACATCTCTTCCGCCATGCGGGCGATCATTTCGTCATCGGCTATATCGGGTGAGAGCTCTGCAGGGTACAGGCCGATGAGTTCCTGCGGTGTGTACCCGAGCATGTCGCCGAAAGCCTTGTTCGCCCAGACTATCGCCCCTACGTCGTCGGTTACGAATATGCCGTCGCCGGTCATGTTGAATATATTGTCGAGAAAGTCATGGGCTTTCTGTACGTCGCGCATGGCCTGGTACAGTTGCCTGCGTGCCTGCTCCAGCAGTGTTACATCCATGACGCAGATAATGATGCCCGCGGAAAGGCCGGGCAGCCCACGTGCCCCGGCTATCTTCAGGTGTACAGGAAAGATGGAGCCGTCCTTGCGTGTGTAGAATGTTTCATATATGTCGATGAGGCCGTTTTTATAGTCTCCGTAGCATTCATCGACCATGGGGTGCGCTTCTCCGGCCATCAGGGAGGAGCCCACGCGGCCGATAAGCTCATCAGCAGTGTAGCCGGTCATGTCGCACAGTGTTTTGTTGACAAGTGCGATTGTGCCATTGTCGCTGGTGATGAGGATACCGTCACCGGTCGTTTCGAATATCTGCCTGAAAAGGGCGGGGTCGATATTTTTTTCTGCCGGCTGCATGCTGTGAAGCCCTGACATTGAGGGTTCCTTCATTGTTGTGCCTGCGGCCGCGGTATGCAGACAGTTCAGTCCGTAACGATTCGCGGGATACGGTCGTTGATGCGGGCGGTCACTTCATAGTTGATGGTCGAGGCCCAGCGGGCCATCTGTTCGGCCGTAATGCGCTCATCGCCGTCGTGTCCCAGCAGGACTGCCTCGTCACCGGTGTTCACGCCGCTGATGTCGGTCACTTCGGCCATGATCAAATTCATGCATATACGGCCGCGTATGGGCGCGCGCCGGCCGCGGACCAGCACATGCCCTCCGGCAATACCGCGGTCGTACCCGTCGTAATAGCCGACCGGTATCACTGCCAGGCGTGTCGCATGCCCGGTTTTAAAGGTGCAGCCGTAGCCGATGTACTCGCCGGCGGGTACGTCCTTGATCTGGGCGATACGCGCTTTCCAGGTCAGGGCGGGCGTGAGGGTAAATCCGTTTGTCCGTTCCCTGACGAATGAGACATAGGTTTCATTCGACGGCCACATGCCGTAGGCGGCTATGCCCGGCCGCACCATGTTGAAATGGCTGGCGGGCAGCAGGAGCGTGGCGGCCGAATTGGCGCAGTGCACGATCGGGGCGCGGATGCCGCATCCGGCAAGCAGGTCAAGCGCTGCATGCAGGCGGTGCAGCTGCGCTTCGGCGAAGCTGTGGTCGGTGGTGTCCTCGATATTGGCGAAATGGGTCGCAAGTCCTTCGAGCACCAGATCCGGGTTTTGGGCGATCGCAGCGCACAGGGGCTCGAGCAGGCCGGGTCCGATGCCCTGCCTGTTCGTGCCGGTTTCGATCTTGACATGCAGGCGCGCCGGCTTGCCGCACGCGCGCGCAGCCCGCACGACTGCGTCCAGGTCGCACGCATTGTAGACAACCATGCGGCAGTCAAGCTGCAGCGCTTCTGTGTAACCGTCGGGGGCGAGCGGGCCGAGGATATAGACTGGGCAGGTAAGCCCGGAGCGGCGCAGGCTGCGGGCCTCGTGCAGCGAATGCACGCTCAGCCAGTCAGCGCCCGCATCGATGAAAATGCGGCCTGTCTCGCACAGCCCGTGTCCGTAGGCATTGGCCTTGACGCAGGCGCATAGAAGCGTTGATTGTCCTGTCAGGGAGCGCAGCCGGGCGATGTTGCTGTGCAGGGCGGTGCGTGAGATTTCAACCCAGGTGAGCTCGGACATGGCAGGGCGGCATCCCGGTAATTGGCGGCCGATGCGGCGCTAGATGATCTTATTGAGCGGGTACTCGATAATGCCTTCGGCGCCTTTGTCGAGCAGGCGTCCGACCAGTTCGCGCACCTCGCTTTCGGCGATAACGGTTTCGATCGAGAGCCAGTCCTTCTGGTAGAGATTGGCTACCGTGGGCGCGGTGATGCTGGGCAGCTCGGCGATGACATCCTCTATCTTCCCGTGCGGCACGTTCATTTTCAGGCCCACCATGCCGTCAGCGCGCAGGGCCCCCTTGAGCAGCCGGGCGATCTGTTCGATCTTGGCTTTTTTCCAGCCGTTTTTCCAAGCCGCCCCATTGGCGATCAGTTGGGTATTGGTCTCCAGCAGCGTATCGATGATTTTGAGGCCGTGCGCCTTTATGGTGCTGCCGGTTTCGGTAACTTCCACGATCGCGTCGGCCAGGCCTTCAACGACCTTGCCTTCGGTCGCACCCCATGAGAACGCCACTTCAACGCTGATATTGCGTTCTTCAAAGTAGCGCCTGGTGAAATTGACAAGTTCGGTGTAGATTTTTTTCCCCTCGAGGTCTTCGATTGTCGTGAACGGCGAGCCTTCCCTGACAACCAGCACCCAGCGGGCCGGCTTGGTGGTCGCCTTGGAGTAGACGAGATCATCCACCACCACGACGTCAGCCTCGTTTTCCAGTATCCAGTCACGGCCGGTCAGGCCCAGATCGAGCGTACCGTTTTCAACGAACCGGGGCATTTCCTGGGCGCGCACCAGGGAGCAGGCAATGGCCTCATCGTCGATACGCGGGAAATAGCTGCGCGAGCTGGTGACAATGTTCCAGCCCGAGCGTTTGAACAGGTCTATGGTGGCATTCTCCAGGCTGCCTTTGGGGATGCCGATCTTGAGTTTTTCCACGTTTTTTATCCTCCTGCAAAGCGTAATTGTGTTAAAGTAACATACTTTATTTCAGAGGGTCAATGTGAAAATGAGAACCGTTAAGCTCACCATCCAGTACGACGGGACCGAATACTACGGCTGGCAGAAGCAGGCGCGCCACCCCAGCGTGCAGCAGGTCCTGCAGGAAGCCCTGGGCATCGTGTGCGACCACAAGGTTACCCTGCACGGCTCAGGCCGCACCGATACGGGAGTGCATGCCCTCGGGCAGGTCGCCCATTTCAAGACAGGCTCGCGGGTTACCATGCAGCAGCTGCACAAGGGCCTGAATTCAATGCTGCCCGATGACGTGGTGATTCTCGATGCCGTCGAGGTCCACCCTGATTTTCATGCGCGATTTGACGCGACCGCGCGCACCTACTGGTATTTTATCTTGAACGCTGCGGTTCCCTCGGTGTTTTACCGGCGCTATGCCTGGCATATCAGAAAGCCGCTTGACATCGAGGCCATGCGCGTTGCGGCCGCCGCCCTGGTCGGCGTGCATGATTTCAGCTCGTTTCTGGCCCGTGAGCGCGAAGATGTCTGCAGGGTGCGGGAGGTCAGACACGCCAGGCTGAAACGTGTCGGAGGGTCGCTGCTGCTGTTCGAGATCCGGGCGACTTCGTTTCTCAGGCACATGGTGCGGGGCATCGTGGGCACATTGGTCGAGACGGGACGCGGCAAGATGAGCGCGGCCGATATGCAGGCTGTTTTGCGTGCCCGCGACCGCTCGCAGGCCGGCCCGACCGCTCCGGCCCATGGGCTTTTCCTGAAGGAAGTTTCCTACTAGCGGGATGTCCCAAAACACCCATCTGCTGCGGTGTGCTACGCACGGCGTACAAAAAAGTACGCCTCATTCCTCATAATGTCGCACGCCTTGCATCTGGGCATTTTTGAACATCCCGCCTAAGAGGTTAATGCTGGTCCTCCGGTTGCGCTGCGGGGGCTGCCGGTGCAGGCATTTCCTGCATGGCAGTGTGCAGCACCTGCTGAAACGTATCGATCTGCTGCCTGCCTTCGGGGGTCTGGAAGGCGGGGTAATGTGTAATAGGCTCACGCCGGCCCCGGTGAAATGCCATGGCCGAGTCCTGAACGGAGCGGAAGGTGCGGTCGAGCACATTGATAACAGCCTTGCGGAACAGGATGAAATTCAGGATCGACTTCACGAACGCATTGTGGGGGAACACCATGCAGCGCACCGTGTATGTTATTTCCTGCACCCCTGTTTCTTCAAAATCGAGCAGCACCAGGGCCGTACCGCTTAACCGCCATGCCAGGATTTCGACCGTGCCGAATCCGTAGTACAGTGCACTGGTCTGTTCCTCATTCTTCAGCACCGTTGTGAAAACGCCCGAAACGTTTTCGCTTGAAGCTGCAAAGCGTTTGCGGGAGGCATCAAGGTAGGATGCCTGATAGGCGGTTTTCTGGTAGGCGTTTACCAGCTGCGTTGAAAAGGGCAGGTCGTTCATCAGGTAGACCATCACAGCGGCGGGCATGGGAAGCGTGCCTGTAAGGGCGTATTCCACGCGGTGGGGGCCCGAGACCTGCCGGAAGATCTGCCGCCCCTGGCTCGCGTCTGTGGTCAGCCCGCGTTTTTGCAGGTCTTCGAAAATTGAGCAGTAGGAGCCGGTTTTGGGGATGTCTGTTTCCGTGCAGTCCTGTTCGCTGCACCCCGGAGGCGTCTCTCCCAGGCAGCAGCGCATGGCGGCGCAGTAGGCGGCATGATCGGAAGCCGGGGCAGACGGGACGCTGCAGAAAAGGCTGCAGGCACAAACCGTAACGAGCAGGAAGAGGGGTGCTTTCATGGCGTGTGCTACGCCCCGGTGCTGTTCGTGTCAGACCGGTCATCCGGTGTGCCCGTGCCGGATGCATCAGTTTGTCCGCTTTGTTCGCCTGCACGTCCGGTGCGCGCACGCTGCATGCGCTGGCGGAGGATCGTGAGGATGCGCAGGGTTCCGAGCACGAACAGGGCTATGCCGAAATAGTAGCGCCAGCCCTCCACGCGCGTGGTCCAGGCCCACAGACCCACCAGGGCAAGAAAAGCGTATGCTGAAAGCCGGAAGAAATCAGACATGGCGTATCCGTGCAACGGTCATGAAACGCTAGTGGGTGACCGACCGCGTCCGGCCCGCCTCCTGCTGCACACCATAGCGGAATGCCGGTATTTTTGCAAGCCGGGGCCTTTATTATTGTATGGTTGTATGGATTTGTGTTAAGGCTTTGGTAAAAGCGGCTTGGATATTTACCTTACAACAGAGCTGCAGAATGAACCGCATGGGCAATGTCTCGATTTCCGGACGTGTTTTCTTGATCGTGGCGTGCCGCACTGTTTGTTTTGTGCGTAGCAACTAATTAAGGGGGGTGTGCAGCTATGGCTATATCCGGAAGTCCTAAAATGTTCGCCTACGAAGTGGCAAGGGGCCTGATGAGCTTTACCACTGCCGGGCTGCGCAAGTACAGCCCCGAGGACCTGAATGTGCTGCTCAATGCCCTGAGCATTGTCCAGCGCGAGATCAGGGCCGAGATGGTACCGCTCGACGATACACTGGCGATCCGGGACAAGAACCAGAAGCTGCAACGCCTCAGTCAGGCTGTCGGCATGCTGAACGCGCATATCCGCCAGCGCCGTATCCGCTCATAGCCTTTTTTCTCTATTCCACTAGTTCGGCTGGTTCAGGGTGCCTGCACCATGGAGCAAGGTTTGCCGGTGCCGCCAAATTTTTTATGTCAATAACATATTGTGATTACATTACTTTTTAAAAAAGTGAAAATTTAGTTCAGCGTTGTTGCTTTTGAGCGGTAAATTATTTGCACAGACTGTTGCCCCTGATGAAGTCACGATACATGTTCCGCACATTGCATATCGGCATTTCGCCCAGCCCTATGCTTTGATGGAAAATAATGTACA
>Ga0272441_10014764_pt1 | contig 11011 bp, 7 predicted proteins | sample SSMProp6N_FD_193582 | JGI IMG/M metagenome (GOLD analysis project Ga0272441, IMG submission 193582) | Marine sediment archaeal communities from Little Sippewissett salt marsh, Falmouth, MA, United States - SSM-Prop-6N | ecosystem: Environmental > Aquatic > Marine > Wetlands > Sediment ...
TGAGCGGCGGCGGCCGCGCGATCGACGTTCGGTTCTATCCTGTGCCGGCGTCCGGCGCGCACGCTACCGCGAGCGCGCCGTGAACAATTCGAGCCCGACCAACCGGATCCCGGCGCGGGCCGTGTTGTTGATCGATTCCGCCTTGAGCGTGAGCCGGTGTTTGCCGGCACGATCGAGCCGGATCCTGCCAAGCTCACTGACGTATTCGGGGTGGTATTGCGCGCGCGGGCTGTCGCTCGGACGTGGGGCCTTCAGCACGCCGGTCCGACTGCGCCGGCCGACGGTCACGCGGAGCTTGTGTCCGCCCTGCCAAGGCTGGCGGCGTGCGGCCGCGGTGACGACCTGGACGCGGTACGTGCCGGGTGTCGCGGCCCGGAACTCCCAGCTCAGCCAGTTCTGCTTGTTGTGCCAGTTCGTCGTCGTGCCGGAGCGCGGGTCGATAACCATTTGCCGGCCCGTCTTCGGGACGTGACACCGGGCCAGGAACGCGGGCAGCGTGATTCGCCCGCCATCCTGCTGCGAGGGCAGCGCGTCGACCCTGGCGTTGCCCGCGATGTCCAGTTCGACGACCGAGACATGGCGGTCAGGCCGCTTCTTCGGGAGCGTCATCTCCAGCCGGACCATGCCCGCCTGCGTGTCGCGGGTCTGTGCGAGCGGCACCGCGCGCGCGCCGCGCAACAGCCGTGCGCTCCGCACCTTGTTGCGCAGGCCGAACAGAACGAACCGGCCCTTCGGCCAGCGAAAGAAGTGCAGGTACAGCTTGCCCGGTTTCTGCGTGATGCGGCCCCAGTCAAACTCGTAGGGGTAGGGGCTCGCCGTCGTGCCGTAGATCGCGGCGCCGTTGGTCTTTGTCCATTTGCCGACCGCTTTCAGACGCTGGATGCTCGGGCCCGGAATCTCGCCCTTGGCCGTCGGCCCCACGTTCAGCAGGTAGTTCACTCCCTTGCTGGCCAGGTCTACAAGCAGATAGAGCAGACGATCTACGCTTTTCCAGTTGTGATCGTGGGTCTTGAAGCCCCACGTGTCGTTCAGGGTCGCCGGCGTCTCCCAGTCGCCCGTCACACGGCCCGGCGGGATCTGGTTGTCGCCCATGCTGCCGTAGTCCCCGACATTGTGGCCGACCCGGCCGCTGACCAGGCAGTCGGGTTGAATCTCGTGCACGAGATCGCGAAGCGCTTCGCTCTGTTTCTTGTTGATCACCGCGGGCGTGTCGAACCAGATCAGGCCGATCTTTCCGTACTGCGTGAGCAGCTCCCGAACGTTCGGCTTGACCACGGTCTCGAGGTACTTCGCGAAGTCGCTCAAAGGCCGCGTGTAGCCGTGCCAGTTCTTCGTCGGATGGTTCTCTTCCCAGTGGCCCGCACCGCCCGGCGCATGCCAGTCCTGCGCTTGAGAGTAGTAGAAGCACAACTTGATGCCCGCCTTGCGGCACGCCTTCGCAAGCTCCGCCATCGGATCGCGTCCGAACGGGGTCGCATCCACGATGTTGTACGGGTTGCTCTTTGAGCGGAACATGCAGAACCCGTCGTGGTGCTTCGAGGTGATCACCAGGTATTTCATCCCGGCCTCTTTCGCCAGCGATATCCATTGCTCCGCGTCGAATCGGACCGGGTTGAAAACCTCCGCGAACGCCTCGTAGTCCGGGATCGGAATCTTGGCATTGCGCATGATCCACTCGCCGATCCCGCCGATGTGCTGCCCCTTCCAGACACCGGCCGGAACCGCATAGAGCCCCCAGTGAATGAACATCCCGAACCGCGCCTCGCGCCACCATGCAAGCCGGTCGTCCGCCGTGGGTTGTTTCTTTGTCTTGCGTTTGGTGCTCATCGTGTCGTCCTCCCTTGGCTGGATAGAGCTTTGAACCACTTGTTCGCCTAAGGCTGCCGTCGGCCGAAGCCAAACACAGGCACATCGCACAGATTGAATATCCAATATCCAACAAGGAATTTCCAATATCCAAGGGAGATGTCTGCCTGCGTCTCGTATTTGGACATTGGATATTCCTTGTTGGCTGTTGGATATTGAATCCTTGGCCCAGGACACGACGTTTCTTCGTTGCGCCTTATGACGGAACAATCTAACAGTAGAACCACTGCTCCCCAGAGTCTATGGACAGGACCACTCCGTTTGTGTATGTTTCTAACATGGCCGCACGCGTACATGCGATGCAGGTCCGGGTGCTGACCTGCCAATATCTGTATCTGAAACGCTGGACGTTTTCGGACATGTCCGAACCGTACTGGCGGCTGTATTGGAACCCGGCACGCGGTGCGCGCTTGACGCTTGCGGGCCGGCGCTGGGCCTTGGATCCGGCGCACGTGTTCCTGATTCCGCCGCACACACCATGCGCGTCGGATCTGGAGCGGCCATTGTGGCATTTCTACATACATTTCACGGCAGGCGCGCCGTACGACATGCTGTCGCATCGGATCCTGCGCTTTGGCGTGGACCCGGCGCTGCGGGCGAAACTGCGCCGGCTGGCCGCGGCCGGGCGTGGGCGGGGTGCGTCGCTGAGCGCGGGTGAGACGTTTGCGTTGTACGGACTGGTCTGTGAGCAGTTGGCGCGCGTACCGGGCCGGATCTGGCCGTTGGGCCCCACAGACCCGCGGATCATGGCGGTACAGACGCGGTTGGCCAGGGAGCCGGGCTCGCGGCATCCGAATCCGGCCCTGGCGCGCGAGTTGGGTTTGAGCACGAACGCGTTTATCCGGCTGTTCAAGGCTCAGGTCGGCACTGCGCCGCAGGCCTACTTGATGCGGCTCCGTCTGGACCGTTCGTGTATTCTACTTCAGCACACGGCGCACAGCATCGAGGAGATCGCGGACCTCTGCGGGTTTTGTGACCGGAACCATTTCTCGAAGATGTTCAAGCGCCACCGCGGCTCGGGCCCGGCCGAGTACCGGGTGGACGCGCGGCTGCGGACCTAGCAAGCTCTGGCCCGCAGGGCTAGCCCAAGTTCGACAGTTGAGGGCGTGAATCATCTAATTTGCATTCGCGGGGAGTCGAAAGATCAATGATACCGTGCTGCTATTTCTTGTAGGGCGATGTAGTGGAGACCTGGGGGTTGATCAAAGCATACTGATGGGCCGATACTGTCAGCATGTACCTGAGACGAAACCGTCGACGGAAGAACGGGGAGGTCCATGAATACTGGACCTTGGTGGAGTCGGTGCGCACGCCACGTGGCCCGCGCCAGCGCATCGTGGCCACGCTGGGAAAGCTGCCAGGCCTTGATGAGGATGAACGGGCCGGATGGGAAGAGGTCGCCCGCCTGCTTGACGGCCGGCCGCGCTCTGCCGAGCAAGCCGACCTGTTCCGCAGCACTCCCGAACCACCCCAGTGGGCACAAGTCAACCTGTCCTCGGTTGGTGTTGAACGGGTCCGCCAGTTCGGGCAGGTCTACTTGGCACTGGCCCTGTGGCGCCGGATGGGTCTTCACAGCTTTTTCGAAGAGAACGTACAGCATGGCCGGGAGCGGATCGACTGGGCCACCATCGCCTGCATTCTCACCATCGGCCGCCTCTGCTCCCAGAGCTCCGAATTGGCGCTCAGCGAACACTGGTATGCGAAGACCGCTCTTGATGACCTGCTTGGCGTGGATCCTGCCGACATCTACGACAACCGCCTCTATCGCGGGTTGGATGAGCTGCTTCCCTTAAGAGAAGATCTCTTCGCCCATCTTCAGGAGCGCTATCGCAGCATGTTCGGTTCGCGCTTCGAGTTCCTTCTCTATGACATCACCAGCACCTACTTTGAAGGCCAGTGCGAACGCAACCCCCAAGCCCAACGCGGATACAGTCGCGACAACCGATCCGACTGTAAGCAGGTCTGTATCGGCCTGGTCGTGACTCCCGAGGGGCTACCCCTGGCTTACGAGGTCTTTGCGGGTAACCGCGCCGATGTCACGACCGTCGAAGACATCGTCGATCTGATGGAGGCCAAGTATGGGCGTGCAGAACGGATCTGGGCCATGGACCGGGGTATGGTGAGTGAGGATAACCTCGATTACCTGCGAGAAAGAGATGCTCTCTATATCGTGGGTACACCCAAGGGGCGGCTGCGCAAGTTCGAGAAAGAGCTGCTTGAGACTCGCGACTGGAAGCAGGTTGAGCCGGGCGTGGAAGTAAAGCTGGTTGATCATCCGGACAAAGCGGGCCAGGAACGGTATGTCCTGTGCCGCAGTCTGGCCCGGCAAGAGAAAGAAGCGGCAATGCTGAACCGGCAGCGGGATCGCCTCAGGGCCAAGCTCGATCAGATCGATACGTCACTGAAGAAACGCAAGGCCAAGCCCGACCCCATTGAGCGGCGCATCGGCAAGTGGCTGGGCCGGAATACGGCGGCCGAAAAGATCTTCACGGTGGAGGTTATCACTGAAGACGGCTGGGCGGTTGGTCTGCGTGTTGAGGAAGATGAGAGTAGGCTTAGCTGGGCCGAGGCGGCGCAGGGCGCTTATCTGCTACGGACCAACTGCCACGAGCAGGATCCATCGAAGCTATGGCATTGGTATATTCATCTGACGGAGGTTGAAGACGCTTTCCGTACAGGCAAGTCTGATCTGGGATTACGACCGGTTTTCCACCATCGCGAGGACCGGGTTCAGGCTCATATCTTTGTCTGCTTCCTGGCGTTGGTTATGTGGAGAAGCCTGGAGGTGTGGCTCAAAGGTAAGGGACTTGGTGACTGTGCGCGCCAGGTCCTCAAGGAGCTTGGGTCCATTCACTCCATGGATGTGGTCCTTCAGGTCAAAGACAAAGCTGATGTGCGGCTTCGACTGGTCGGAAAACCGGATAAAATGACCGCTGACTTACTGGCCCATATGCAGCTGAAGCTGCCCACGCGCCCGAAAAGAGTCCAAAATGTAGTGGAGACTCGGACCCTTTAGTGCCAGACTTTCCTAAGAAATCCGAGATTTTAGTCTCGTAACTGTCGAACTTGGGGTAGCGCGCGCGGATGCGTGGTCGCGAAGGTCCCGGCGGCGTGACGTCGAACGTGAAGAAGATCTTCAGCGGCATGGCAGGCAAGTAGGGGGTGCCCGTCCGTTTCAGCCAGCCGGCCTCAGCGCGACGATTTCCTTCAAACTGTGGACTTTCAGGCCGGGGACAGCGCGGGCCCCGGCGCGAGCCGCGAAGCCGCGTAGAACCTTGGAGGCGTCGGCGGCCGGGGCAAAGTGCGCTGCCTTGTTCTGCAGCTCCGCCAGAAGCTGGCGAGGTTTGATCGGCCCCCACTTGCATTCGCCGACGTCCGCCCATCCGTCATCGCGTAAGCCGGCGACGTCGATCTGCGTGTCCTTGTTCCAATACTCACCCACTCGCCACGTGCCGGATACGCCTTCGGCGATGTAGAGCAGCGGCAGGCTCTGTCGACATACATCTTCGAATGCCGCAGCCCAATACACGTCCAGGCGCGGCTTCAATGCCGCCAGCACCGGCTCCGGACCGCGCAGCCGAAGAATGCTCTGATGCGGTTGCACGAACGCGAAGAGCGTGCGGAGTGCCGGGTTGGCAATGCGATAGTGCACGCGCCGGGAAGTCTCTGCGCCAAGGGGTCGGACGGCGTCCACGAGCCCAAGCTGCATCATGGTGTCGAGCAACGGAACGACCGCGGACCGTTCCATCCCCGCCTCACGCGCCATGTCCGCGGGCCGCGTGTTCCCGCGCGAGAGGGCCATCAGAAGGCTGCGGTACCGCATCGCACTTCGGATCTCCTCGCGTAAGAGAAACACGTCTTCTTCATGAACCTCGTGAAACGGATCCAGGAACGTGCGCGCCATGTTCTGCTCGGCCGACACCTTGGAATCCAACATCCGCAGGTAAAACGGGTAGCCCCCGCACAGCGCCCATGCCTTGACCAGTTCCCGCGGCGCATAGTCGGGTAGGAAGCCTCTCATCTCCTGAAACGACAGCGGCAAGAGCCGGATGTTGCCCACGCGCCTGCCAAAAAGCGGCTCGTTCGACGTGAAGTACCCTTCCATCGTCCCGATGTGCGAGCCCGTCAACAGCAACGCGATCCGACCCGACCGACCCCACTCCTCCTCCCACAAACGAAACAGGACCGATGGCATCTCCGGGTCCGCCTTGCAGAGCCATGGGAATTCGTCCAGACAGAGAATCAGCTTTCGGTCTGTCGGCGCCCAATCCCGCACCATACGCAGCGCGGTGTCCCAGCGCTCCGCCGAGACGCCGTGCAGTCTGCCGGACATGCCCAACGACATGGCCGATTCCTCCAGAAACCGGCTTCGCTGCGCCGGCCCAGGCGATCTGTCCGCCAGAAAATACACGCCCGGCTTGCCTCGCATGAACTGCAGCACCAGCTCGGATTTCCCGACACGACGCGGCCCCAATACCGGCGTCAGACTGGCCCCGTCACGTTTGTACAGCCTCTCCAGAGCATCCAGCTCCGCGCGTCGCCCCACGAACTTGGCTTGCGGGATCGGTGTTCTCATGGTTTGAGTATAGCGCCAAGAGCTAAGATGTCAAGAGCTAATGCGAGAATTAGCTGTTTAGAAAGACTGTCTTGGATGCCTGTGACGGATGGGCGTTGGGCTGCTTGCGGTCGAAGTGGCGCAGTGCCGGAGGGCAGGGAAACAGAGCCGGCCTCAGTCCAGAACAGCGCGGTCCCCGAAGGAAGGCACGGACGTCTGCCAACCGTGAGTTTCGGCCACCGACTTGGCGAAGCTCTTGGCGGATTCCGGTTCCCCGTGCGTGACGAACACGTGGCGCGGCGCGGTTCCCAGACCCGCGAGCCAGCGCAGCAGCTCGTCGCGGTCGGCGTGTGCGGAGAACCCGTTGATTTTCGCAACGTTCGCCTTTACGGGGTGTGTCTCGCCGTGAATCCGAATTTCGGGGGCCCCCTCCAGAATGATTCGGCCCAGCGTGCCGCTTGCCTGGTACCCGACAAACAGCACGGTGCTTTCGGCGCGCGCGATATTGTGCGCGAGGTGATGTTTGATCCGGCCGCCCGTACACATGCCCGAGCCCGCAATGATGATTGCCGTGCCCTTGATCTGATTGATCGACTTGGATTCGTCCGAGGTGCGGGCCATCGTCAAGCCGGGAAAGTCGCACGGGTGCCTGCCTTCGGCAAGCAGCGCACGTGCCTCTTCGTCGAACAACTCCTCGTGGCGCTTGAAGACCTCGGTCACGCGGATGGCCATGGGGCTGTCGACGAAAACGCGCAGATGCGGGATCCGGTCTTCGTGCAGCAATTCGTTCAGATGGTAGAGCAGTTCCTGCGTGCGTTCGACCGCGAAGCTCGGCACCACCACGTTGCCGCCTTCCCGCGCGGTTCGTGTGATGACATCCGCGAGCCGGTCGGGGATTTGTTCCGAGGGCTTGTGCAGCCGGTTGCCGTAGGTCGACTCGACAACGACATAGTCAGCGTTCTTGACCGCGATCGGATCTCTCAGAATCGGCACGTCCCATCGCCCGACGTCGCCCGAGAAGAGCAGCTTGCGCGAGCGGCCGCCGTCTTCGAGCTCCATGGTTATCGCGGCAGCGCCCAGGATGTGTCCGACTTCGTGAAACGTCGCCTCAATGCCGGGCGCCAACCGGGTCGCTTTGTCGTACGGCACCGCGGCCAGAAGCGGCAGGGCGGCCTCCGCGTCCTCCGTTGTGTAGAGGGGGACTTCCGGGTGCCGTCCCTTGCGCCCCTCGCGCGCGTGCCGCCGCTTCTTGAACGCGGCGTCCTCCTCCTGGAGGTGCGCGGCGTCCAGGAGCACGATGCGGGCAATGTCCGCCGTAGCGGCTGTGCAGTAGACGCTGCCGGTGAACCCTTCACGAACGAGCTTGGGCAGCAGGCCGCAGTGGTCGAGGTGCGCATGCGTAAGCACGACCGCGTCCAACGTGTCGGGACGTACCGGGAACGGATCCCAGTTGCGTTCGCGCAGCTTCCGCTCCTGGTACAGGCCGCAATCGACGAGAACCTTGCCGCCGTCTGTCTCGAGCAGGTATCGAGAGCCGGTCACATTCTGGGCGGCGCCGTGGAAAGTCAGAGCAACACTCATGATCTTCGGCATTCCTATAGACAATAGACCTGGAGAAAGCAAGGCACGTCGACACACGCCGCAACCAAGAATCGATGGGTGCTGTCGGGTCGACGGGCTCGGCGGCCACCGTGCCCTGCGCGGTGGCCGGCGCCCCGTTCGACTCGAACGTGGCGCTTTCCTTGCTTGAGCGGACACGATAGCATACCAGGAATCTCACGGGCGCGGCTATCGGTCTTTTTTGTGCGTTCGCTTCAGGGAGGAAGGCCGGACATGAACCTGATATTGTTTGTTCTGACATTGCTGATCTCATTTATCGTCGTGCGCGTCGGAGCGGTCGCCCTTCAATTGACGGGGCTCGAATGGTCCGTGGCCAAGTTCCAGGCGCTCTCGTGTTTCTCCGGCACAGGGTTCACCACCCGGGAGGCGGAACTGATCGTAGGCCATCCGCGCCGCAGGCAGATTGCGAGCATGCTGATGGTGCTGGGCAATGCCGGACTTGTCGCGTTGATCGCAACCGTCGCGAACTCGCTGCGTCCCAGAATTGCAGACGTCCAATGGCCGCTCTCCTGGCTGTGGGGCGGGGTCGGGCCGGTCGTGAACCTGCTACTCATCGCGCTGGCCGTTTACGCGACGTTCCGGTTCTTGCCGAACAGCCGTCTCGCGCGCAAGCTGACCGAGTACCTGCGCCTGAGGGTCAAGGCGAGCGGGATCGTGGAGCCCGTCTCGTTCGAGGAGCTCATGGTCGCAACCGGCGGCTATGGCGTGGTCCGAGCCGAGGTCGGCGCCGGGAGCCCGCTTGCCGGCAAGCCGCTGTCGAAGTCGGGGCTTCGCGGCAAGGACATCACGGTTCTGGCCATCCGGCGCGGCGGCGAAATCATGGCCAATCCCGCCGCGGCCACGAAGATTGCGGAAGGCGACAGGCTGCTGTGCTTCGGGACTCTGGATCGGATGAAGCAGGAGTTTCGCAGGGCACAGCCGGTAGATCGCAAGGGAGGAGAACTGTGATGATTCGTACGAAGGGCTTCGCCATCCTCACTGCTTGCCTGGCCCTGCAGATGCTGCCCAAACACGCCTGCGCGCAGTTCCCGGGCATGGAGCCGGCGAAGAAGGAAACGCAGCCGGCCAAGCCCGAACACGCGACCGCGCCTCCCGCCGCCGACACGCCGGCCCGGCCGGCGGCACGGGGCAACGATAACGTCGAGCTCGGCGAGGTACCCGGCCTGCTGGGACGGTACTGGCAGCGTTACATGGGGACGGACTCCCCCTACCGCGGCTTGATTCTCGTTGCCCTCACGTTGCTGGTGCTCGTCAATCTCAAAGCGTATCTGACGCGCCTCATGCGTACGAAGCTCAAGGAGCAGGCGTTTCTGGAGGAGAACGCGGCCAGTTTCCTGAAGGTCTGGAACGGGCTCTGGAAATTCGTGATCGCGATTCTGGGGCTGATGGCCATGTCCGGGTCCCTCAGACTGCTGGGCCTGACGGCCGGGTTTTTCGGCATGATGCTGGGTTGGTCCCTACAGCAGCCTGTGACCGGGATCGCCGCGTGGCTCATGATCATCCTCAAGAAACCGTTCAAGATCGGGGATCGCGTGGTTATTGCCGGTGTTACGGGTGACGTTACCGGCATCACGCTGACGCACGTGATCCTGAACCAGGTCGGCGGGTCCGTCGGCGGCGAGGAGCGGTCGGGCCGCGGGATCCTGATCCCGAACGCCATTCTGTTCCAGCACATGATCATCAACTACACGCTCGATCAGGAGTACATGCTGGACGAGGTGCCGGTTCGGCTGACGTTCGACTCGGATTGGGACCGGGCCAAGCAGATCCTGATCGCCGCGGCAAAGGAGGTCACGCAGGACATTATTGCCAAGACCGGCCAGGAGCCGTTCATTCGCGCCGAGTTCCTCGACTGGGGGGTTCTGGTACGCTTGCGCTACCACACGATACCGACCAAGCGGCAGGAGCTCTCCACCTACATCATCGAGCGGCTCCTGCGCGAGTTCGGCAAGGAGTTCCCGCGCGTGCGCTTCGCGATTCCCAGCCAGAACATCCGGTATCGGCCGGATATCTCTGAGCACAAGGCGCGCCGCCGCGAGGACACTGGGTTGGAGCCATGCTGACGAAGAGTCCTACGTTGTCTCAAGCGGCCAGGAAAGCGCTTCCGCGGTGAATCCCCTCCCATTCTCGGATTCGGGACGTACCCTAATGCGAAAATAAGGATGAGCGTGCAGAAGAGATCGTGCCCTGTTCGCGGGGCGTCTGGCACGGTTGGGCGGGCCGCAAGAAGCCCACCCGGCGGGTGAAGAAACCGCAGGCGGCCGATTGGCCTGTATGCAACGTCTCACACGTGTCACGTCCTGCTTTGCGTTTGACACCCTCTTCCGCTCGTCGTCCGTAATCCTCGTCCGTACTCGTCGCCCGATTCCTGTGCGTTCGTCGCGCCTTCGATCGACGACCTCGTGCGACGAGTACCGGCGACGAGTACGTGCGACGAGTACGGGCGTTCGATGTTGGATGTTGGATGTTCGCCTCGCCCGCAGGCCGCGCTTATTTTCGGATTAAGGACGTACGTGCCCGCTTGATTTCGGCGCGGCGATCTGCGATAATACACGTGGTGCTCACCGAGGGTCATGAACAAGCTCCGGCCCATGGGCCGGCGGAGGTGTTCTATGCCCAAGAGTTACTACGCGATCCTCGGTATCCGATCCAGTGCCAGCCAGGCGGACGTGAAGACAGCCTATCGGCGGCTGGCCAAGGAACTCCATCCGGACCACTACCGCGGCGCGGACCGTCCGTTCCTGGACGTACAGGAAGCGTATGCGGTGTTGGGCGATCCGGCACGGCGCAGGCACTACGACGTCACGCGCGACCGCACGCGGCGGGCCGAGCTGGTGGCGCCCACGCCGCGCGCCGGGCGGCGGGTCTATCCCGGCGAGGGTGCGGCGCCCGAGCCGCTCGTTCCGGAGCGTGGGCGTACGGATCTTGGCGAGGTCTCGCCGATCCGCTCCTTCGAGACGTTCACGCCGT
>Ga0272441_10014766_pt1 | contig 11010 bp, 10 predicted proteins | sample SSMProp6N_FD_193582 | JGI IMG/M metagenome (GOLD analysis project Ga0272441, IMG submission 193582) | Marine sediment archaeal communities from Little Sippewissett salt marsh, Falmouth, MA, United States - SSM-Prop-6N | ecosystem: Environmental > Aquatic > Marine > Wetlands > Sediment ...
AGGAGTTGAGTCTCCACTAATTGAGATGCCGGCAGACCGAAGGCTTGGGGTTTTCCATAACCAGATCGGTATACGCGATGACCAGGTTTCAGTCTTTAATGACTATAATTTGCAATATAATATTGAAGCGAGTGAAATATCGGAAGAGATGAGGGCGCTCAGACATAAAATGGTTGAGGAGATGGCATCCGAGAACCCGGATACCAGCCTTCTGAAAAATATTGCTGAAGATTTTGGCGATCTGCACAAGGAAATGAAGATACTTACAATGCAGTATTACTTTAACCTGAAATCAGTGTCTGATGAAGTGCAAAAAGAAAGATTGCATTTTATGTTCAGGGAGATGCTCGATCCCGATGGGATAGTTTATGGAAGAGGTCGCGGAGGAGCTGGGCGAGGACTTAGAAGGGGAGATGGTCGAATGCGAAGAGTTTTAGAATAATCAATTAATCACCATAAAATACAATATCATGAATACAAAAATTAAATATCTGGCATTAGTTATAATTCTCGTTTTTACAGGGACACTGGTTAGTTCTGCCCAGTACGGCAGGTACTATGCTAACCAGGCCAGGCAGCCACTGGGATATTGCCTTGATATACCCGGATTGGATGACAAGCAGAAAGAAAGAATCATAGCAGTTAATGAAGCCCATCAGAAGAAGATTGATGAGCTCAGGCTCAAAAGGCAAACAGCAGCTACCTTTGAAGAGATGAATGAGATAGGGGCTGCAATGCTGCTCCAGCATAATGAACACATTAAGCAGGTTAAGGCTCTGCTGACAGAGGAGCAGAAAGCGTATTTAAATAATACGTATTTCGGTATGGGCCCTAGAGGATTACGCCAGGCGCCTGCTTACGGAAGAGGAGCTGGACGTGGTTATGGTAATTTTGCACCCGGGAGAGGATATGGCCGTGGCAGAGGAAGGGCAGCTTTCGGTGGCCGTGGATTGGGACCATGCGGAGCAGGATATGGACCGGGCTATGGCCGTGGTGCCGGATACGGATACTGGTACGATCAGGACTGATGATATATTGATGAGGCTGTCTCAAAAGCTCTTGTTTGGATTGAAATGACTTTTACCACAGTGATTCACAGTGTTACACAGTGTTCTCACGGTGTCATAATAAGCTGATAATAAGTACCCACTGTGTGTCACAGTGTAACACCGTGGTCTCCGTGGTAAATCATTTTCCTTGCAAAATACTGAAAAATAAGACTTTCAAGACAGCCTCAATAATCTGATATGGTTGATGTGGGGCTAAGCCCCACATTATCATTGGCTCCAGTTTTTTCTAATATACTCCAGGATATCGAGGATCTCATCAGGCTCAAGTGTCGTTAGCAGCTTGAGCCTTGTTTCCTTAAAATGTGGAAGGCCCTTGAAATAGTTCGACAGGTGCCTTCTCATTTCATAAATAGCCCTGTTACCCTCCTTATGCTCAATCGACTTTTTAAGGTGAAGAATGGCAAGATCAACCTTCTCATCAATAGATGGATCGGGCATAATTTCGCCGGTGGCAAAATAATGCTTTATCTCCCTGAATATCCATGGCCGACCAACTGTAGCCCTGCCGATCATTATTCCGTCAACGCCATATCTTTCAAAAGCGTATAAAGCCCTTTCAGGTCCGTCAATATCACCATTACCAATAACGGGAATCTCTATCCTGGGATTGTTCTTCACTTCTCCGATCAGTCGCCAATCGGCATTTCCCCTGTACATCTGTGAACGTGTCCTGCCGTGGATAGTTATAGCAGATATACCAACATCCTGAAGCCTTTCCGCAATTTCCACTATATTCTTATTCTCTTCATCCCAGCCAAGTCTTGTCTTTACCGTAACGGGCAGCTTAACAGCCTTCACTATGGCATCGGTCATTTCTACCATAAGAGGAATATTACGCATCATCCCTGATCCGGCACCCCTGTTTGCTATCTTCTTCACAGGGCATCCAAAATTAATATCGATAAGTTCAGGCTCTGCCGATTCAGCTATCCTCGCAGCCTCAACCATTGATTCAATTATATGCCCATATATCTGAATGCCTATGGGTCTCTCATCATTGGCGATCTTAAGTTTTCGGACACTCTTGATACCATCCCTGATAAGTCCGTCGGAGGAAACAAACTCGGTATAAACAAAATCGGCACCATAGTGTTTACAGATACTCCTGAATGAAGGGTCAGTGATATCCTCCATCGGGGCAAGGAATAGCGGTCGGTTGCCAGGGTCTGTATCACCTATCTTCAAAGCAGGGGGTTTATTTAATTGTATCTAAATAATTATCTTCGGTGCAAAAGTAACAAATTGGCAGATTATTCAGAATTGATACCACTGGGTAATAAGAAACCATTTATACAATTAATGGTCTCATTACTGGTATTGCTTACTATTGCTGTTTCAGGATTGATTATTACGGTGTTGACAGCCTGGCTGATATTTGGAATTGCACCGGGCGAAATAAATACCACTCTTTTAACCATGGAAAGCGGATATGTGGGTTATTTAAAGTACCTGCAGACTTTTCAGCATCTTACAATGTTCATGGTTCCATCACTTGCCATTGCTTACTTTATGAGCGGGGATTTTACCTCATTCCTGGGACTTAAAAGCAGGCCCTCTTTTTCATTCGTCCTATTATGTATTATATTTATTATTCTCATCATTCCACTGAACAGTTACTTCTCCTACCTGAACGCCGGACTGGAACTGCCAGGTTTCCTTGATGGACTTGAAAACTGGATAAGGCTTAAAGAAGCCCGGGCGGAAAGATTGACGAGCTTACTGATTGAAGCACCAAATATCCGGGTGCTTTTCGTTAATATCCTTGTGCTGGCCATAATTCCTGCTATAGGAGAAGAGTTCTTCTACAGGGGCATCCTTCAAAGAATACTGGGCGGATGGCTTAAATCAGGAATGCTGGCTGTGGTTCTAACAGCGATAATTTTCAGCGCTGCCCACTTACAATTCTACGGGTTTCTGCCACGCCTGGTACTGGGTCTGGGTTTTGGATTTATCTATTTATGGTCCCGTAATATATGGCTTGCCGTGCTCGCCCACCTTACGAATAATATCATACCTGTGGTGCTTTCTTATTTCTGGGGATGGCAAAACATCAATACCTCAATAGATGATTTCTCATCAGGAGATGGGCTTATTTCGCTGGTGCCGGCATTATTTGCCGTGCTTATTTTGGTAGTAATATGGAGACGAAATACAGATAAGGATTAATTGCTGTTCATTCTCTCAAGCTCACTTTTCCTGAAAACGTATACCAGTCCGTATTTCTCTGCTTCGGTTCTCTTTTCATGCTCGGGCAGATTATTGAAAGTATCCTCAACTTCATTCCAGATATCTACAATAAGTCCGTCGGCCTGCATCCTTAGCTCGTTGATTTTATCGGCATACTGACTGGTTCTTTTATGAAGTGTTTTCTGATAATGGTATGCATCAAGAAAATTCTCAAAATGAACTTTTACAACTGCCATGGTAGGATTACTAACCGGGGTTCGCCCGGATTTAATCCTGGCCGATTCACCTTCCATTACTTTATTGCCCCAGTAAATAATATCTTTCTCGGATGTTAGAGTGGGAAGTGATGAATGTCCGTTTACGAGTCCGAAGAATTCAGGTGTGTCCTGACGAAGATCGTTTCTCTGTACAGCCATATGCATAACCTTGAGAAAATGATTTATATAGGTTTTTGCTTTCTTAAGCAACTCCTGGTAATCCTTATTACCTTCAACCTGCTTATTATACGACTGTCTTTGAAGATGATAATTATGCTTGAAAGAAGGTAGCAAAGCCTGGAGTTTAACAAAGGTGTTCGGATTATATGCAAGCTTGAATGGGGGTATCTCTTTACCCTTGCTGAAAGCCTGTTCCATGGCTCTTATTCTTGCAGCATCGGTGTTTGGTAATCGACGATAGGGCATTTTTTACAGGCAGATTGTTAATAACATGTTAACATTATGTGCGAATATATAAAAAACGAGACAAACAACAATACTATTCGCCGGTGATTTTCAATACTTTTAATAAAAATTATCAATAATCTTTCAAATATGTTATTTTATTGTTGAAAACCTGTTTCTTAACCTGGGAATAATTCAGACAGCAGGGCATGAACATTTTGTAATGCTGTTTAATAGCCTTACTTTTATTTATTATTTTTAGTAACGAATTTTAAAACGCAATATTATGTTTAAACCGGAAGTATATACAAACAGAAGAGAAACACTCAGGAAATCCATGTCAGGAGGTATTATTCTCATTCTGGGTAATGTGGATTCGCCTATGAACTACCCTGCCAATCCTTTTCATTTCAGGCAGGACAGTGATTTTCTTTATTTCTTTGGACTTGACCTGCAGGGACTGGCAGGAGTAGTGGATATTGATAGCGGTAAAGACTATATATTCGGTGATGATGTTGATGTGGATGATATTATCTGGATGGGACCGCAGCCTTCAATAAGGGAGCTGGCATCAAGGTCGGGAGTCAGGCAGACTTCATCAATGGATGAACTTGAGAATACTATAAGCAAGGCTGTTTCCGATGGAAGAAAGATTCATTTTCTACCTCCCTACAGGGCGGAAAACAAGATGACTTTGGGTGCCTTATTAAGGGAGAACCCTTGCCAGATGAAAACGAAGGCATCACAGGAATTGATTAAGTCAGTAGTGGCGCTTCGTTCGTTTAAGGAAGCATGTGAAATAGAGGAAATCGAGAAAGCCGTAGATATTGCGTATAATATGCATACCACTGCAATGCAAATGTGTAAACCGGGAATTAAAGAACAGGAAATATTCGGAACAATTGAGGGGATAGCCCTTGCTCATGGTATGGGACCGTCCTTTCCAATAATACTTAGCGTAAACGGCCAGACCCTGCATAACCATAACCATGATAATATACTGACTACAGGCAGAATGATGGTAACAGATGCCGGGGCCGAAACAAATATGCATTATGCCTCGGATATCACTCGTACCACTCCCGTGGGAGGGAAGTTCGATTCCAGGCAAAAAGAAATATACGAGATAGTGCTTAAAGCCAATATGAGAGCTATAGAAAGTGCAGGTCCGGGAAAATCAAATAAGGATCTTCATATTGAAGCATGTACCATACTTGCCGGAGGTCTGAAAGAGCTGGGCTTAATGAAGGGAGATACTAATGAAGCTGTAGCCCGCGGAGCACATGCACTGTTTATGCCACATGGCCTTGGCCATATGATGGGTCTGGATGTTCATGATATGGAAGGCCTGGGTGAGAATTTCGTTGGCTATAACGAGGAGGTACAGAGAAGTGATCAGTTTGGGCTTGCTTTCCTAAGGTTTGGACTCCCCCTAAAACCCGGGTATGTGTTCACTATTGAACCAGGATGTTATTTCATTCCCGAACTGATGGAAAAATGGAAATCCGAGAAAAAACATACCGAATTTATTAATTACGAGAAAGCGGAAAAATATCTTGACTTCGGTGGTGTGAGGATCGAGGATGATGTACTGATTACTGAGTCAGGACATAAAGTACTGGGCAAGCCGATACCTAAAACTATTGATGAGGTGGAGGCCATCTGCAGCTAGCTATTTATCTGCTTCTTGAACTTTAATCCCGGATATGCGATTTAGATATTTGTTGATATGGATTAGCCTTTTCAGTATCGCCATGGCTTTCCTGGAGAGCTCTGTAGTTGTATACCTCAGGGAGATATACTATCCTGACGGATTCACTTTTCCCCTTGCTCCCTTTTCCGGACATCTGGCTTTTACCGAACTATTCAGGGAATTCTCCACTCTGGTGATGCTGGTCACGATAGCTATAATTGCCGGCAGGACTTTTTCCCGCAGTTTTGCGTTTTTCCTTTACTGCTTTGCTATCTGGGATATATTTTATTATGTATTCCTGAAGCTGCTTATTGGTTGGCCTGCAACTATATTCGAATGGGATATTCTTTTCCTGCTACCGGTAACCTGGACCGGACCGGTATTAAGCCCGCTGATAGTATGTATTATTATGCTTTTTCTGGCAGGTTTAATATTATATTATTCGGAAAAAGGTGTCAATACAAAAATAAAAGCCCCTGAATGGTATATCCTGGCTGCAGGCGCCCTTGTAGTCATAGTGGCTTTCACATGGGACTATTCGGGGTATATACTGGAAAAGTATACATTAACAGATATCTGGAATATACCTCAGGACCGTTCAGTCCTTGAATATGCTTATGGATATGTGCCTCGAAAATTTAACTGGTGGCTGTTTACCACCGGCAACCTGGTTATTGTTTCAGCAATAGTCCTTATTTACCGCAGGCTCAGATCATTATAAGTCTGCAGCTTTGTCCGCCGTAGCCGTGGCGGAGGCGGATCGGCAGTCTTCAGTCTTCAGTCTTCAGTCTTCAATCATCAGTCATCATTCTTCAATCTAATAGGCTTTATAGAACTCCCGGTTCAGTCTGGCGATATTAACCAGCTTGATATCTTTGGGACATTCGGCCTCACATGCACCGGTATTTGAGCAGTTACCAAAACCAAGTTCATCCATTTTCTTTACCAGGGCACGCACTCTTTCTTTAGCTTCGACCTTGCCCTGGGGCAGCAGTGCCAGCTGGCTGATCTTAGCCGAAACAAAAAGCATTGCTGAAGCATTCTTGCAGGCTGCCACGCATGTGCCACAACCTATACATATACCGGCATCAAAAGCCCGATCGGCATTTTGTTTCTTTACCGGTATCGAATTGGCTTCTGGTGCAGCACCTGTATTGACAGATATATATCCCCCGGCCTCAATCAGATGGTCAAAGGATGTTCTGTCCACAACCAGGTCTTTTAGCACCGGGAAAGCCTTTGACCTCCATGGCTCAATGGTTATAGTATCATTATCTTTAAAAGCACTCATGCTCAGCTGGCAGGTTGTGACTCCTTCCTGCGGACCATTGGGCCGGCCATTTATATATAAACCGCATGAACCGCATATTCCTTCACGGCAATCACTATCGAAAGCAACAACATCTTCTCCTTCAAGAACCAGTTTCTCGTTAAGGTAGTCAAGCATTTCGAGGAAGGTCATTTCTTTTGACACATCATCAAGCTTGTATGTAACAAAACTACCCTTATCATCCTTGTTTTTCTGGCGCCATATTTTAAGTGTTATATTCATATCGTTAAGATTTGAGCATTAATTATTTTACCTATTTATAGCTTCTCTGTACAGGTTTGACGAATTCAAACTTCAGTTCTTCCTTATGTAGTTTAGGATCTGATCCCTCACCTGTATATTCCCATGCAGCCACGTAGGAATAATTTTTATCATCCCTCTGTGGTTCCCCTTCCTCGGTTTGATATTCTTCCCTGAAATGAGCACCGCATGATTCTTTACGATTGAGAGCATCCATAACTATCAGGCTGGCCAGGTCGAAGAAGTCGGCCACCCTTGCTGCTTTTTCAAGTTCATGGTTAAGATCATTCAATTCGCCGGCTACCTTAACGTCTTTCCAGAATTCATCTTTCAGTTCCTTTATTTCCTTCAGCGCCGTTTTCAGTCCTTCCTCGTTTCTTTTCATTCCTGAATATGTCCACAAAATATGTCCCAGTCGTTTATGGAAAGATGTTGGGCTCTGCTTGCCATTAACTGCCATCAGCTTATTCAGTTTATCTTTTACCTCTTTTTCGGCTTTCTCGAATTCCGGGCTGTCAGTTGGTATCCTGGGTGTCTTGATATCATCAGCCAGGAAATCACCTATTGTTACAGGAAGTATAAAATATCCATCTCCTGAGCATTGCATCAGTGAGCTGGCACCCAGCCTGTTGGCTCCATGGTCAGAGAAGTTGGCTTCTCCTATGGCGTATAGCCCGGGGATGGTGGTCATAAGGTTATAATCCACCCACAGGCCTCCCATGGTATAGTGGGAAGCGGGATATATACGCATTGGTTCCTCGTAAGGATTTATTCCTGTTACCTTTTTATAAAGGTCAAACAGGGTTCCGTACTTGGCCTTGATTGTGTCTTTACCCTGGTTATTGATCGCATCCCGGAAATCAAGATAGACAGCCAGCCCAGTATCTCCAACACCGTAACCTTCATCGCACCTTTCCTTTGCAGCCCTGGATGCCACATCCCTGGGCACCAGGTTGCCGAAAGCAGGATATTTACGTTCAAGATAGTAATCCCTTTCTTCTTCTTTTATTTCACTGGCAGGTCTCTTGTCTCCTTTTTCTTTGGGGACCCATACACGCCCGTCATTCCTGAGTGATTCAGACATAAGTGTCAGTTTCGACTGGTAATCGTTCAAAACGGGTATGCAGGTTGGGTGAATCTGTGCCATGCTGGGATTAGCCATAAAAGCTCCCTTCTTGTATGCGGCCAGTGCTGCACTACCATTCGAGTTAACTGCCAGGGTCGACAGGTAATACACTGTGCCAAAACCGCCTGTGGCAAGAACTACTGCGTGCGCTGAATGTCTTTCTATCTCCCCATTAAGCAGGTTCCTTGTAATAATACCCCTGGCTTTGCCGTCAACCAGCACAATATCCATCATATCGCGGCGCGAAAACATTTCTGCTTTACCAGCCTTTATTTGTCTCGCTAATCCCTGGTAGGCAGCCAGTGTACATTGCTGGCCGGTCTGACCCTGCGCATAAAAAGTCCTGGAAACCTGGACACCGCCGAAGGAACGGTTTGCAAGGTAACCACTGTATTCGCGAGCAAAGGGTACACCCTGTGCTACATACTGGTCAATAATTCCATTGCTGACTTCGGCAGCACGATAAACATTCGCTTCCCTCGCCCGGAAATCGCCCCCCTTGATCATATCATAAAACAGCCGGTAATCACTGTCAGAATCATTTTTATAATTCTTTGTAGCATTGATACCACCCTGTGAGGCAATTGAATGTGCCCTGCGTGAAGAGTCCTGGAATACGAATACTTTTACATTATACCCCAGCTCGGCCAGGCTTGCTGCAGCTGAGGCGCCTGCTGCACCCGCACCAACAACAATAATATCAAGTTTCTTTTTGTTTGCAGGATTTACCAGCTTAACCGATGCCTGATGTTTTGTCCATTTTTCTGATAATGGTCCTTCAGGTATTTTTGAATCCAATTTTGCCATTGTAATTAATTTTCAATTTTTTTCCTGATTATTAAAATAGCCAGATTATTAAGGGAATGGATATAAATCCGGCAGGAATTAATATAGCGTAAAACACCGCTATAAAATTTACCACAGGTGTCCATATCCTGTGGTTAAGCCCAACAGTCTGGAAAGCTGACGTAAATGCATGATAAAGGTGGAATCCCAGTACTATGAAACATATCCAGTAAAATATATTATAAGCCGGAATTGCAAATAGCTGGTGGGCAACTGAATAGAAATTTTCAGCATCACCCTCAATAAATCCAAGCTTTATAAAGTAGAAATTGGTGAAATGGATAATAAGAAAAATAAACACTATTCCACCTGTCCAGATCATAAACCTGGAAAAGAATGAGGTTTTTGATTTGCTGCCTGACTTATAACCCGATGGTCTCGCCAGCCAGTTCTGGATCTGTACAATAACACCGATAATAATGTGAATCAGGAATCCGAGAATCAGCAGTATCTCAAACACTTTCACCAGAGGGAAAGTAGCCATGAAATGAGCTGCTGAGTTGAAGGGTTCGGGATCGGACTTGAGTAACATAAAGTTAATCCCAAGATGAATGGGCAGGAAGGTCAATAGAAACAATCCCGCCAGAGCCATAACAAATTTCTTTGATACGGATGAGGCGATTACTTTATTCATATGAACGGAAGGTTTAAGATTAATTTTAGGTACACTTCTCACAAATATATTTTAATTATTTTTAGCTTACTAATTAAAAACAATGTTATTGGAAATATTTTCTTAAATATGAAACTGATCAGAAAGGAAGCATCATTTGAAGACGGGATAATAAATTATTATGATAAGGGAACCGGCCCGGCTATAATTTTTCTTCATGGATATCTCGAATCATCCGAGGTGTGGTTTGATTTTATGGATAGTTTCCCCACAACTTTCAGAACCCTGGCTATAGATCTTCCCGGGCATGGTAAATCAGGTATTTTTGGTGATGAGCACTCTATGGAATTTATGGCTGAGGCCGTCAGAAAAGTGATGGATAATGAAGGAATAGAAAAAGGAATGATTACCGGTCATTCCATGGGTGGATATGTTGCACTTGCCTTCCTCGGGAAATACCCATCCCGACTCCATGCCTACTGCCTTTTTCATTCGCACCCTTTTGCCGATACAGAAGAGATAATAGAAAACAGGAAAAGAGAAATCAAGGTAGTGGAATCGGGTAAAAAAGATGTTATATACCCTGTTAATGTGCCGAGAATGTTTGCTGATTTTAATACCGGCATATTTGAAAAAGAACTTGAGCGTCATAAAGAGATAGCATCAAATATATCTGAATCCGGTATTATTGCTGTCCTCAAAGGAATGATCAAGCGACCTTCTAGACTCCTTTTGCTTGAGAAATCTGAGGTTCCGTTGCTATTTATACTTGGCAGACACGATAATTATATTCCTTTTGAGCAAATAAAAGAAGGTCTTACTTTGCCTCCCGGATCTGAACTTGTAGTGCTTGAAAAATCCGGGCACCTGGGATTCATAGAGGAGAAAGAAAAATCAACTGAAGCAATCATAAATTATTTCGAAAGATTGATAAATAATTAAAACAATCATGGAAACTATGAAAAAAACTCTACGGGCAATAATCGTTTTACTGCTGGTCATGTCATCATCCTGTAACAACGAACAGGTACAGGTTGATGGTGATGACCGAATGGGCTGGTGGCGCGATGCCCGCTTTGGCATGTTTATTCACTGGGGTCTTTATGCTGTCCCGGCAGGTGAATGGCAGGGGACAACCAATCATGCAGAATGGATACGGACAACGGCACAGATACCACTGGATACTTATAATGGATTTGTTGATCAGTTTAACCCTGTTGATTTTAATGCTGATGAATGGGTC
>Ga0272441_10014768_pt1 | contig 11010 bp, 8 predicted proteins | sample SSMProp6N_FD_193582 | JGI IMG/M metagenome (GOLD analysis project Ga0272441, IMG submission 193582) | Marine sediment archaeal communities from Little Sippewissett salt marsh, Falmouth, MA, United States - SSM-Prop-6N | ecosystem: Environmental > Aquatic > Marine > Wetlands > Sediment ...
CGCTCGCCGAGAAGGGCGCGATCCTCGCCTCGATCGTCGTCCTGTGGGTGTCCGCATTCATGTCGGCCGTGGTCGACAACGTCCCGTTCACCATCGCGATGCTGCCCATCCTCGCGGGGCTGTCGTCCCACGGCGTCGACGCGGGCCCCCTCTGGTGGGCGCTCGCCCTCGGCGTCGGCTTCGGCGGCAATGCCACCCCGGTCGGGGCAACCGCGAACGTCATCGTGATGTCATGCAGCGCCAAGACGTCCGAACCGATCGACACCAGGATGTGGCTGCGTCGAGGCCTGCCCGCGACCCTCGTCTCGTGCACCGTGGCAAGCCTGTTGCTGGTCGTGGCCATCCTCACCGGCTGGTTCTAGCCCTCCGCGCCGCCGCCCCCAACCTGGCCGACATCGACCCTCCCGACGGACCGCGCCCTGCACCGGGAGGGCGGAACGCCCGGCATCGAAGACCGAACGCCCGACGCCAAGAGGGCGGAATGCCCGATGTCAGAGACCGCCTGCACCCGACACGCCAGGAGGGCGGAACGCCCGGCGTCGAACACCGAACGCCCGATGTCTCAAAGACCGCCTGCACCCGGCGTTAAAGGCTGCTCGCACACGGAGCGAGGAGGGCGGAACGCCCGGCATCAGAGCTCGCTGCCGCCCGCGCCAAGAGGGCGGAACGCCCGGCGCCAATGGTGCGCAACGTCCCGTTCGATCGAAACGCGCTTCCCGCCGCGATCGACCGCTCCCCGCCATCCTTTGACGGGGTGAGGCTCTTGAGCATTCGACGCAAGACGATGATCGTTCGGATCCTGATGTTCGCCGCATTGTGGCTGTCCGGCTGCATGTTCTCGGTCCCGATCGACATCAGCGGGCTGTGGACCGGCACGATCACCTGGACGACCGGTCCGGCGACCGGGCTCGGCAGCCCGCTGTCGCTCGACATCCTGCTCGACAGCCGCGACGTCAGCGGAACGATCACGCTGAAGAGCCACGGCACGTTGATGTTCGATCTCCCGATCACCCAGGGATCGGCGAAGAACTCCACCCTGCTGATCAAGGCGGCGGGAGTCAATCCCCACGTCCCATCGTCCCCGACGGTATCGATCACGCTGGACGGGAACTACCACCCGACGACGATGTCGGGAACCGGGAGCCAGACGATCGACGGGACCGTGTACATGTTCACGTGGGAAGCCACCTTCGTCGCCCCGCCGCCCGAAACGCCGACCCCGGCCGCGCTCTAGGTTCTAGAAGTAGCTCCAGATGCTCTCGTAGTCGGCCGGATCCTCTCCCAGATCGGCCAGCCGCTCCAGGTAGTCGCGGATCGGGACGTCGCGGTACGTCCACGGAGCAACCGGCGCGATCCCCTTCTCCCACGGATGGAACAGGTACGTGCGGCGACCGTCGGCGTCGATGCCGATCCACTCGCGGTCCTGCCTCGCTCGCAGGTGGTTCTTCCCGAGCCCGGGGACGTTGAACACCGGCTCGTCGGTGCGGAACACGCCGGGCAGCAGCCTCGCCTCCTCCTTCCGCTCCTGCAGGAGGCGGGCCAGCGGGACGAGCATGTCGCGGTGCTCGTCCTTCCCCTTGGCGTAGAAGGTGTAGTACGGGTCGATGCCGGCCCGGTTCAGCGCGATCCGGGTGGCGACACCCTGGAATCGGCGGCTGGTCTCGAGCGTGAACACCTGCTGGTTGTACACCTGGATCCGGTGGCGACGCAGGCGATCGACCGCCGCGACCAGCTCCGGCGTGATCTCGGCGGCGCTCTCCACGTGCGTCGTCAGCGAGACGATGCGGCGGCCCGGCTCGACGGCGCCACCGAGGATCCGAGCCAGCGCCTCGGTGATCCGCATCGGCATCGTCACTGGAAATCGGCTCCCGATCCGAATGTGTCCCACATGATCCATCGCGCGAAGGCGGTCGAGCACGTACGCCAGGAGACTGTCGCCCAGGATCAGCGGATCCCCGCCAGTGATCAGCACATCGAGCATCGCCTCGTGACGCTCGAACCATCGCAGCGCCGACTCCAGCGCGTCCCGCGTCGGCAGACGATCCAGCGCCATCGCGTCGGACAGCTGCCAGTCGCGCTGGCAGTACGTGCACACCTGCGGGCACGTATTGCAGACCTTGAGGATGGCCACCGAGGGGTAGCGCCGGGTCACCCGCTCGACCGGCGAGGTGTCCGTCTCGCGCATGAAATCGAGCGCCGTCCCGCGGTCGGCGCGGTGCTCCACCTGGACCCGAACGGCATGCAGCCCCGGAATCACCTGTGCGCGCACTTGGCCGTCGTGGCGGCGATCGGACCGCTCGAAGTCGAACAGAGAGAGGTAGTACGGCGTGATGCCCCACGGGATCCGATGCCGCGCCGTCAGCCGCAGGGCCGCGCGATCCTCGGCGCGCAGCGGCACCAACCGCTGCAAGAGATCGACGCCCGCCTCCCCGCGAAGCACGTGGGCGTATTGCCATTGCGGCTCGAGCCAGTCCCGTCGTGTGCCTCCGAACTCGGCGAGGATCCGATCCCGATTCCGCGCCCGCCTCCGGACCTCGTCCTGCGTCAGTCCGGACGGGAACCGCGCGATCCCGGCTTTCATCTCACTCGCGAGGTCGTCCAGAGCCTCCGATCGCTGGATCCCGGCCCGCCGTCCGGTCTGCGGCAAGCCGCGTGCCTCCAGCGACGCGTAGTGAGGCATCTCGCGGAGCCACCCCTTCCCGAACTCGGCACGCCCGTGAATCTCACGAAATAGGTGGATCCACTCATCGATGAACGCGGGCGACACCTCGTCGTCGGCGCCCCGCGCGAGGCGCCATAGGTGCTCCAGTGTGCTGAACCCGGCAGCGGCCTCGTTCTCGGGGAGGATCATCCGTCGCACCACGTCGATCGCATCGAGCGCGAGCGCCCAGTCGGAGCGCCCGAGATCGAGTTCGCCGCTGGAGATCGCCTCCGCCGCATCGTCGAGGCTCATGAGCAACTCGAGTCGCGCGTCCTCGATCGTCTCGGCGGCGGCGAGCGCCCGCTCGATCTCGGGTGACTCGCGCCACAAGCGATCGACCTCCGCGGTTCGGTCTCGTCGCGGCACGTAGCGTCCGGCCATTGCGACCTCCCGGTCCATGACGTGCTCATCGAACCCGAGGCATCCGGGTCCCGATACTCTTCTCGTTCGTCGGTCGCGATCGTTCGGCCCGTCGGATGCAGGGCGTTTCCCGATCGCTGCAGTTAGTGCACGGCGGCGTCGCGCCACCGACAAGGACTACCTTGTGGACTGCGTCGATGTATTCAGTATACCGGCAAACGCGGAGAAGCAAAAATGACGACTAGATGCGCTCTTCTCTTCGATCCCGAGCACGCTTCGCGTCGTCGCGCTCCCTCGGTGGCCCGAAACCACCTCCGCCGGGCGTTCGAATGCTGATCGTTTCGCCGGCGCGCAGCGAGATCGAGCCCTTCGAAGGCAGAGCCTGCTCCTCCCGGTCGCGGAGAAGAACGTTCTTCCCCGGTTCCCCCGGCTCGCCCCCGGCGACGCCGTACGGGCGGCGGGTCCGCCGCTCGGTCAGCAGCGAGACGCGCGCCGTGTGATCGATGGCCTTCAGGTCCCGGCGCAAGCCCATCCCGCCGCGGTGGCGTCCGTCTCCGCCGGTGCCCGGCCGAAGCTCGTACCGCTCGACCCGTAGGGGGTACGCGATCTCCAGCGCCTCGACGGGCGTATTCAACGTGTTCGTCATGTGGGAGTGGATCCCGTCGGTTCCGTCCCGGTCGATCCGGCCTCCGAACCCGCCGCCGATCGTCTCGTACAGCGTGTACGGCCGCCCGTTGCGCGGATCGATCCCGCCGATCGCCACGTTGTTCATCGTCCCCTGGCAGGCGCCGAGCGCCCGGTCGGGCAACAGCCGGCCGAGCGCGCCGAGCATCACGTCGACGATGCGCTGGGCGGTCTCCAGGTTCCCGCCGACCACCGGCGCAGGCGGCAGCGGATGGACGATCGAACCGCCAGGGGCGACGATGTCGATCGGTCGATAGCAGCCGCCGTTCGGCGGGATCGTCGGATCGGTCACCGCCCGAACCGCGTAGTACACGGCCGACGCCGTCACCGCTTCGACCGCGTTGATCGGGCCCGCGACCTGGGGCGAGCTTCCGGTGAAGTCCGCCGTCAGCTCGTCGCCGGCGATGCACACCTCGACGCACAGCGGGACCGGCTCGGGACTCACGCCGTCGTCGTCGAGCGCATCCTCGAAGGTCGATGTGCCGTCCGGCAGCGCCTCGATCGCATCGCGCATTCGCCGCTCGGAGTAGTCGAGAATCGCCGACATGCCGGCCTCGATCCGACCGAGTCCGTATCGATCGATCACCGCCCGCATCCGCTCGATTCCGACCCTGCACGACGCGTGTTGCGCCCGCAGATCGCCGAGCCGCTCGTCGGGCGTGCGCACGTTGAGAAGGATGAGCGCGAGGAGGTCCTCCTGGAGCCGTCCCCGCCGCCACAGCCGGACCGGCGGAATCCTCAGGCCCTCCTGGAAGATCTCCTGCGTGTCTCCGGCCAGGCTCCCCGGCTCCCGGCCTCCGACGTCGGCATGGTGCGCCCGGTTGGCGACGAACCCCACGACACGCTCCTCGACGAACACCGGCGCGACGAAGGTGACGTCGGGCAGATGGGCGCCGCCGGCGTACGGGTCGTTCAGCACGATCACGTCGCCCTGTGCGAGAGAGCCGTCCGCCCGTTCGGCGGCGGCGCCGCCAGTTGTCGCCTGGATCGCGGCCGCGACCGAGTACGGCATCGCCCCGAGGTGAACCGGGATCGACTCGGCCTGGGCGACCATCTCCCCGCGAGCATCGAACACCGCGCACGAGCAGTCGCGCCGCTCCTTGATGTTCGGGCTCGACGCCGTCCGGATCAGGTTGGCGTTCATCTCCTCGGCCACCGACATCAGCGCGTGGCGCATCACCTCGAGGGTGATCGGGTCGATGGATGATCCCTTTGCTCTCATCCGACCTCCAACGTGATCGTCCCGAGACGATCGATCGTGCCTACGGCGCCTGGGGGCACGACGATGGTCGTGTCGCTGCCGACGATCAGCGCCGGTCCGTGGAACGGACAAGCCGGCGCCAAGGCGCGTCGCGTCATCACGCGGGCTTCGACCGGTCCTCCCCGGTCGAACCACACCGCGGCCGCGTCCGCGGCCGCCCGTGTGTCGTCGTCCGGTGCGACGAGTGCCAGAGGATCCCCGACCGCCGCGACGCGCACCCGCGCCGTCACCCATTCGACGCCGCGTTCCGGCGCCGCATAGCCGAACCGCGTCCGGTGTTGGTCGTGGAACGCCTCCTCCAACCGCGCGATCGTGCCTCGCTCGATCGGTTTGGTCGGCTCCCCCGGAATCGCCACGTTGATCTCGTGCGACTGCCCGACGTAGCGCAGATCGGCCGAACGTTCGATCCGCAGATCGGCCGCGTCGATCGCGTCCTCGGCCAGCGATTCCGCTCCGTCCTCGGCCAGCTCGCGGACGAGCCGCTCGACGGCGGCCGGGTCGATCGTCTCGAGCGGGCGCACGATGCTCCGGCTCAGGTCGCGGCCCACATCGGCGACCAGGAGGCCGACGGCCGACAGGACCCCGGCCGCGGCCGGCACCACGACCCTCGGGATGCGCAGCCGCGCAGCGATCGACGCCGCGTGGAGCGGTCCGCCCCCGCCGAACGCGAGCAGCGCGAACTCCCGCGGGTCGTGACCCCGCTCGACGGTCATCACTCGGATGGCGCGCTCCATCGCCGCATCGGCCACCTCGAGGATCCCCAGCGCGGCGACCTCGATCGATACGCCCATCGGGTCGGCCAGCAACCGAATCGCTTCGACGGCCAGCTCCTTGCGCAATGGCGGGAGGCCCCCGATTGGGCGGTCGCTCGACACCCTCCCCAGGACGACGTGGGCGTCGGTCACGGTGGCCTGCGTCCCGCCACGGCCGTAGCTCGCGGGTCCGGGCTCCGCCCCGGCGCTGCGCGGCCCGACCCGAAGCGCCCCGCCGGGATCGAGCCAGGCGATGCTTCCGCCCCCGGCGCCGATCGTGTGGATCTCGGTCATCTGCAGTGCGATCGGGTGCCCGCCGACGCTGCCCGAGGTCGCCCGCGCGACCCGGCCTTCACGGATCAGCGCGACATCGCAGCTCGTTCCGCCCATGTCCATCGTGATCAGATTGGGCTCCGACGCGGCGCGTCCGACCCAGCGGGCGCCCTCGACGCCGGCCGCGGGCCCCGAAAGCGCCAGCCGAGCCGGTTCGGCCCGCGCGCTCGCGGCGCCGGTGGCCGCACCGCTCGACTGCATGATCTGCCAGGTGCTCGGCAGACCGAGCGACGACGCCCCCCGTTCCAGTCGCTCGAGATACCCATCGATCAGCGGGCGCAGCGCGGCGCAGGCGACGGTCGTTGCCGTGCGCTCGTACTCGCGGAACTCGGCCATCACCTCGGCCGAGGCGGTTACCGGCACGCCGACCGCCTCGGCGAGGATGTCCTTCACGCGCCGCTCGTGGTCGGGATTAAGGTACGAGAACAGGAACGCGACCGCGATCGTCTCCACACCCGCGGCCCGCAATCGTGATGCCAACGCCTCGACCTCCCGCGCATCGAGCGGGGTGACGATCTCGCCCCGCGCATCGATCCGCTCATGGACCTCGAATCTCAGATCGCGAGGCACGATCTGCTCCGGTCGCTCGATCGAGAGGTCGTAGAGCGACGAGCGGTTCTGCCGTCCGATCTCCAGGACGTCGCGGAACCCCGCGGTCGTCACGAGCGCCGTCCGCGCCCACCGTCCTTCGAGGAGTGCGTTCGTCACGATCGTCGAGCCGTGGGAGATGCGTCCGACGACGCCCGGCGTCAGCGTTCCGGCGGAGATCAGCTCGGATAGGCCTCGGAACACGCCGCCGTCGGGCGCGGATGGCGTGGATGGGAACTTGGCGATCGTCAGCCCGCCGTCGATCGCCAACGCGATGTCGACGAACGTCCCCCCGATGTCGATACCCAGTGCCGCCCCCATGAGCGGACAGTATAGGACCACCGCCCGGATGCCGCAATCCGTCTTCGAACTACGTTAAGAGCGACAGCAGGATCGATAGGCTCACCAGGCTGAACGCTGTGGTCAGCAGCACGACGCTGGCCGTCAGCTCCGGCCTGCGCTGGTAGTTCATCGACAGGAGGAGCGAGATGATCGCTGATGGCATGCTACCCTCCACGATGAGAACCGCCTGCAGCAGCCCGCCAATCCCGAGGGCCGCCGTCAACCCCCATCCGAGAAGCGGCGGGATCAGAAGCTTCATCGCCGTTAGCCACAGCGCTTCCCTGCCGATCGACCGAAGCGAGATTCGGGAGAGCTGGATGCCGAGGAGGACCAACTGCAGCGGAATGGCCGCGTCAGCCAGCAGGTCGACCGCTCGGTAGATGCCGGCCGGCACCGTCCATCCGACGGCGCGCACGACGAGGGCCAGCCCGAGCACGTAGAGCCACGGGATGCGAAGCACGCGCCCGATGCCCTGTAGGACCTGTGTTCCGCTTCGCCACGACGCAATGCTCGCCCCGAGCGTGCCCTGCATGATCGTCGATGCCAGCATGTAGATCACGCCGAGGTTGAAGCCCGCTTCGCCGAACGCGAACAGCAGCACCGGCAGCCCGTAGTTGCCGCTGTTGGAGAATGTCAGCATCAGCGAGCCGGCGGCCCGGGTATCATCGTCCCAGCCGAACACCCGACCCGCGATCCTGGAGAGCGCAAACAGGCTCCCCTGCAGAAGCACGATGAACAGCGCGATCTGGCCGACGCTTTGGCCGCTGGCCGTCGACGTGTACACCGAGCGGAAGATCAGCGCCGAGCTCAGCAGGTAGAACGCGATGTGCACCAACGGCTTGGCGTCGAACCGCTGGATCCGGCCGAACACGAACCCCGCCCCACCAATGAGGAACACGGGCAGGATCACCGTCAGCAGAATCATCTCCGTTTCCTCACGACTCTAAACCTCCGTCGCTCGGCTCGTTGAACTCCTCGCCGGGTCCGCGACCCCGCTGATGTTCGATCACCGAGGCCCGGCCCGCAAACACCCCTCCAGGTCCTGCGCCATTCTGGAAGGGCCCGCAACACCGTTTGGGCTCCGTGGCTCGCCTCGTGGCTACCTCGTCATGTGGGACTACCGTCGGGCCCGCGGCTTGCGTACAATCCCGCCGCGCACCTTCGATGCGTGCGACGGCCCATGGGCGGCGACGCCGCAAGCCGAGAAGGAGGCACTCAACGTGACCACGAGCAAGAGACGGATTCTCGTCACCGGGTCGGTCGGCCAAATCGGCTCCGAACTCACCCCGGCACTTCGCGAGATGTACGACAACGAGAACGTGGTGGCCGCCGGCCATCGAACTCCGCCGTCGGCCGAGCTGCGCGACGCCGGCCCGTTCGAGACGGTCGATGTCACCGACCGGAGCCAATTCGACGCCGTGCTCGACAAGCACGAGATCAACACGGTGTATCACATGGCCGCGATCCTGTCGGCCCGCGGAGAGCAGAACCCCGGACTCGCCTGGCGGGTCAACATCGAGGGGTTGGTCGCCGTGCTCGAGGCGGCGCGCGAACGAGGGCTCCAGATCTTCGTCCCCAGCTCGATCGCCGTGTTCGGACCGGAGACGCCGCGGGATTGCGCCCCGCAGGAGACGGTCCTCCTCCCAACGACGATGTACGGCGTCACCAAGGTCACCGGCGAGCTCCTGTGCGAGTACTACGCCAACCGGTTCGATGTCGATGTCCGAGGCCTGCGCTATCCGGGCATCATCTCCAGCGAGACGCCGCCGGGCGGCGGGACCACCGACTACGCGGTCGAGATCTTCTACAAGGCGATCGAGGACGGCCGCTACACGTGCTTCGTCCGGCCCGACACGCGACTGCCGATGATGTACATGCCGGACTGCATCAAGGCGACGATCGATCTGATGCACGTCGATCGATCGCGGCTGACGCATCACGCGAACTTCAACGTCGGCGCGATGAGCTTCTCGGCCGAGGAACTCGCGGACGAGATCCGCAAGCACATGCCGGGCTTCGCGTGCGAGTACGAGCCCGACTTCCGACAGGCGATCGCCGACTCGTGGCCGCAGGCGCTCGACGACACCGCGGCCCGCAAGGAGTGGGGCTGGGAACCGAGTTTCGACCTCGCGGCGATGACCGCCGACATGTTGACGCGCCTTCGCGAACGCCTGTAGCTCGGCGGGATTGCACAACTCTCAAAGGAAGACCACCTCGGGCGAATCGCTCGCCCGAGGTGGTTTCTCCTTGTCGTTTGCGCTTCAGCTATCCCTCGACCAACATCAGCCGCGCCATCTCGGCGCCATCGCCGCGGCGGGGTCCTAGTCGCACCACGCGAGTGTAGCCGCCGTTTCGATCCTCGTACTTCGGGCCGATCTCGGCGAACAGCTTGTCCACCGCTTCCTTGTCCCTCAACCGAGAAAACGCGGTGCGGCGGGCATGCAGATCGCCACGCCTCGCCAGCGTGATCAGCCGCTCGGCGTACCGCTGCCCGGCCTTGGCACGGGTGTATGTCGTGTCGACCTTGGCGTGGAGGATCAACGCGCTGGCGAGATTCGCCAACACGCTCCTGCGGTGGCTCCTCACCATGCCGAGCTTGTCGACGTTGTTCCTATGTCTCATCGAGAACCTCTCCTTCGCTTCTCAGGGCGTACCCCAGCTCCACCAGTCGATCTTCGACCTTGCTGAGGGTCTTCCCTCCGAATCCATGGATGTCGAGTAGTTCCTCGCGCGGACGGTCGAGGAGATCATGGAGCGTGAGAATGTCGGCCTCCTGCAAGAGGTTGCAGGCACGCTGATCGATGTCCAGCTCGACGAGCGGGATGTTCAGTTCCTCTTCCTCCGTCTCCTCGGCTTCGACCGTCGAGATCCCGAACGGGTGCTCGGCGAAGCCGGCGAACAGGTCGAGATGGCGTTTGAGAAGGCGGCTCGCTTCGGACAGCGCCTCCTCCGGTTTGATCCCGCCGTCCGTCTCCAGCTCGAGGACCAGCTTCTCGTAGCCGGTCTTGCCCCCGACGCGCGTCTCCTCGACGGTGAAGTTCACCTTGCGCACCGGGGAGAAGTCCGCGTCGATCGGGATGACCGACAGCGGCGCATCTTCGAGCCGGTTCAGCTCCGCCGGGACGTAGCCGAAGCCGGTCTCGGCTTCCAGCTCGATCTCCAGCGCGCCCTTGCTGTTGAGGGTCGCGATGTGGACGTCGGGATCGATGACCGTCACGCCGGGCGGGAAGTCCAGGTCGGCCGCGGTCACATTGCCGGGGCCCTTCTTCGACAGCGTGATCCGATGGACATCGTCCCCCGCGACCCGCAGGGCCAGCCCCTTGATGTTGAGGATGATCTCGAGGACGTCTTCCTTGACCCCCTCGATGGTGTCGTATTCGTGATACTTGCCGCCGAACCGGAGTCGCACCACCGCGGCTCCGGGGATCGTCGATAGGAGGGTTCGACGAAGGGCGTTTCCCAGCGTCGATCCGAATCCCCGCTCGAGAGGCCCGATGACGACCTTGCCGGTGGTCTGCGTCAACTCCTCGGCTCTGATCTCTTGGGGAAAGACCACTTCGTCCATCGTCATCTCCTGTCTAGCGGGAGTAGAACTCGACGATCAGATTGGTGTCGATCGTCTGCCCGATCTGTTCGACGTTCGGAGCTGCGATGACCTGGAACTTCATCGCATCCACGTTCTTCTCGATCCACGCCGCCGAGTCTCGGCCCTGGTTTCCCTCGACGATCGCCTTGATGCGGTCTCGCCGATTCTCCTTGACCGAGATCACGTCCCCCTGCCGCAGCAGGACCGAGGGGACGTTCGTCGCGCGGTCGTTCAGCTCGAAATGGCCGTGGACGATCAGTTGCCGCGCCTGCGCGCGGGACGATGCGAACCCGGCCCGATACACCATGTTGTCCATTCGTCGCTCGAGCAGCGTCAACAGGGCCTCACCGGTGACGCCCTTCTTGCGTTTCGCCTGCGCGACGTATGTGCGGAACTGCCGCTC
>Ga0272441_10014769_pt1 | contig 11009 bp, 8 predicted proteins | sample SSMProp6N_FD_193582 | JGI IMG/M metagenome (GOLD analysis project Ga0272441, IMG submission 193582) | Marine sediment archaeal communities from Little Sippewissett salt marsh, Falmouth, MA, United States - SSM-Prop-6N | ecosystem: Environmental > Aquatic > Marine > Wetlands > Sediment ...
GCCTCATCAAGGCGTGGATGCAATAGTTGCAGCCTCTGCAGTGGTGATGAATCTTCAGTCTATTGTGAGTAGGGAAATCGATCCTTTGGAGACGGCGGTAGTAACGATAGGAAAATTTAACGGTGGTATAAGGTACAATATTATCAGTGAAGAAGTACATATGGAAGGCACTACCCGTTGTTTTAATCTTCTGGTAAGAGAGAAATTTCCTTCAATAATTAAAAGAATAGTGAATGAGACTGTAAAAGCATATCGAGCAGAAGGCGAATTGAATTATATTTTAGGTCATCCATCGGTTATTAATGATACTCAAATTTCACAAGTTGCTTACCAGGCAATAACTAAAAATTTCAAAGAAGAAACTATAGTGAAATTTGAAAAAGTAACCGGTGGGGAAGATTTTTCTTTCTATTTACAGGAAATTCCGGGAATAATGGCTTTCATAGGAGTACGAAATGAAAGCAAAGATGTCATATATCCTCATCATCATAAAAATTTCAATATTGATGAAAATGCTTTAATTGTCGGTACAACTCTCTATAGCCAGTTTGCCTTTGATTACCTGCGTCAGTTTTAGTGTTAGGGGATGCTATATGAAATACGTGATATATTAAAAATATTATTGACTGGACTTGACAGTTATGTTATAATTCTAAAAATTAAAATAACGATTAAAAGCAATTTGTGTGAGAAGTAGCAAAAATCAAATTCTACAGAGAGTCGTGGTAGCTGAAAAGCGACGTAAAGAATTATAGATTTGCAAAATGGACACACAAGCTTCAAGTTGAAAGGATTTAATCATCCGAGTATGCATTGGCGGTCTTTTCCACCGTGAACAGGAAAAGTATATCGGTATATTTCTATTTACCCGTATGCTAACAAGTAGGTTTTTAGTAAAACCTATTAGAGTGGCACCACGGAAGCAACCTTTCGTCTCTTAGAGATGAAAGGTTTTTTGTTTTTTATAGATAATATGATATATCCGTATACTTGATAAAGTGGAGTCGGGTTATTGAAACCTTTAAAATTTAACAACCGGACTCAACCAGGGTGGCACCGCGGAAACTTAGCTCTCCGTCCCTTTTCTTAAGATGATTAGGGATGGAGAGCTTTTTTATTAGAAGACAAAAAAGGAGGTTAGTGTGTATATTTATTAATGCGTCGTAATTTGCACTGAAGGGTTGAAAATGGATTAACGAAGAAACGAAAACATAGAAATAAATAATTATGAAAAGGAGAATAAAAAAATGAAACAAGTAAAATTTACCCTGAGCGAAAAAGAGATGCCCACTGCCTGGTATAATATTCAAGCAGATTTACCAGAACCGCTTCCGCCGGTTATGCATCCGGGAACCGGGAAGCCGATTGGACCCAGTGACCTTGCTCCTCTGTTTCCCATGGAGTTAATAAAACAGGAAGTTAGTACTGAGCGGTATATTGAAATTCCTGAAGAGGTTCAGGATATATATCACATATGGAGACCAACTACCCTTCACCGGGCTCTAAAATTGGAAGAAGCACTCGATACACCGGCGAAAATATATTATAAATATGAGGGAACCAGCCCTCCAGGGAGTCATAAACCCAATACGGCGGTAGCACAGGCTTATTATAACAAAAAAGAAGGTATTACCCGGATTACGACCGAGACGGGTGCTGGACAATGGGGGAGTGCCTTATCTTTTGCTGGTGCCTGCTTTGGATTGGAAATAAAAATATATATGGTAAAAATCAGTTATATGCAAAAACCATATCGCCGGGTGATGATGCAGGTTTGGGGAGGAAACTGTATTGCCAGTCCCTCTATGGAAACAAAATCAGGAAGAGACATACTCGAAAAAGACCCTGATTGTCCGGGAAGCCTTGGACTGGCGATAAGTGAAGCAGTTGAAGAGGCAGTTAGTCGTGATGATACTCACTATTCATTGGGAAGTGTATTAAATCATGTGTTGTTACATCAGACGATCATCGGGTTAGAGACAAAAAAGATGATGGAAAAAATCGGAGATTATCCGGATGTAATCGTAGGATGTGTCGGAGGGGGTTCGAATTTCGCTGGCATGTTCCTACCGTTTGTAAAAGATAAAATTGAAGGATTAAAGCCGGATTTAAAAATCATCAATGTAGAGCCGGCAAGTTGTCCGACTTTGACCAGAGGTCCTTACGGCTATGACTTCGGAGATGTGGCAGGGCTAACTCCTTTGATGAAGATGTATACCTTGGGACATGGTTTTATTCCACCCCCGGTTCATGCCGGTGGTTTGCGTTATCACGGCATGGCGCCGATTATTTGTCACCTGCTCAAATTGGGTTTTGTGGAAGCTCGGGCCGAGCATCAATTGGGCACTTTCGAAGCCGGTGTTACTTTTGCCAGAAATGAAGGGATTATCAGTGCACCGGAAACAAATCATGCAATTAGGGCGACTATTGACGAAGCCATCAAGTGTCGGGAATCCGGAGAAGCAAAGACCATTTTGATGTGTCATAGCGGACACGGACACGTGGATATGGCTGCATATGAAGCCTATTTTGCAGGAAAATTAAAAGATTATGCCTATCCTCAGGAAAAAATAGAGGAAGCTTTAGCAGAACTGCCCAAATTATAAAAGCAGAAACAAAGAAGGATGGTCTCTACAAAATATTGAGGCCATCCTTTTATAAAAATTTTAAATCGTTTGGCTTATTTAAAAACTCACCTTTAATCCATTGACAAATTGATTTAATTCTTGTATTATAATAATGAACAGGAGTTTATTATTATGCAGGTTTTAAAAGAAGAAGTCAGAGAAAAGATAAAAATTGCTGCTTTGAGGGAATTTGAAAAAAAAGGTTACCAAAAAGCCTCAATGCGTTCTATTGCCTCCGGTGCAAAATTAACGGTCGGTAACCTTTATCGCTATTTTGATAACAAAGATAGCCTTTTCAGAATTATCATCCAACCTGCTTTTCAGGAAATTTACCAATTTATTGAAGAATTCGCCCGTATTAAAGAGGACAGTCCTTCTAAAAAAACAAAAAAGGACAATTTTGTAAAAATATTCGAAGAATCTTTAATTAAAATCTATGGTCAGCATCGTGCTGAATTAATCATTTTATTAAATGGCAGCAAAGGGTCCCAGATGGAGAATGCGCGTGAACAAATTATTTATTCAATTGCAGAACGGATAAAGAAAGAAGCCTTTCCAAAAATGAAAAAAGAGATGACAGTAGTTGACGGCTTTTTGGCAGAGGTTTTAGCTATTGGCTTTATTGAGGGCATCTCTTTGGTTTTAAACAAGTATAAAGATAAAGCAAAAACCAGAAAATTATTTACCCAATTTACTCATATCTATTTTAAAAACCTTTTAGATGACCTAATATAATTTTTTTAGTTGAATAATGAACAATTGTTTATTATATGATTATTTTTCGAAGGAGAAAATTTAATGAGAAAAGCAGGTAAAATAAGTCAAAACCTTTATTTTGTAAAGAAAATAATTATGGTAGTGATATTTTCTGTTGTAATGGTTGGAATAAATTGTATTGATATATACGCTCAATCTGATGTTACCAAAAGTAAAAAGGGAGAAACCTTATGCTCTCAAGCTATGGAATTATTTGTTGCGACAACACCCGATTTCGATAAAAGTCTAAAATTATTGGATAAAAGTATTCTTTATTTTATGGAAATGGAAGACAAACAGTCAGGTTATTACCGGTTGGCTAAAGCAGCTTATTTAAAAGGCGTCATAGAAAAAGACAGAAATCATCATGATAAAGCGAAAGAGAATTTTTTTTACAGTAAGGAGTTAATTCTTAAGTCCCTGGCAATAGGAGATTTTAGCGATGGTTACCGTTTAAGGGCTGATGTGGAAGGTCAGTTAATATTTTACGGTGATATATATTATAAAACCAGATTTGGACCCGGGATAAGGAATTTTATCAAAAAAGCCATTGCATTGGACCCCGGAAACAAAAGAGCATATGTCTCTCTGGCCATGTATTACCGCGACGCTCCCATGATTGCAGGAGGGAGTTTTAAAAAAAGCGAAACGACGTTAAAAGAAATGATTGATAACACGTTTTCCGATCAAATAGATTTATTTTCTTTATATCTCTGGATTGATACAGCATGGATTAATTCTGAGAAAGATCGGGAAAAAGTATCGGACTGCATTTCTGTTTTAAATCTATTTACCAATCAGCGTGAAATAATTTTAATGGCCCAAAGAATTGAAAAGAAATATACAGATCGTACAATTCGTATTATTAAAAATCATTAGATAATTAAAGAAGGAGATAAAATGATTGTTATTACTGGTGCAACAGGACATCTGGGAAATGTATTGGTTCGTAAACTATTGAATTGTAATATAAAAGTTAGAGTTCTGGTCTTGCCGGGAGAAGATGTAAGTTCTCTTGAAGGTCTGGAGGTTGAAAAAATAGAAGGCAATGTGTGTGCCCCGGATTCTCTAAGAAGGGTATTTAAAGGAGCTGATACTGTATACCATTGTGCCGGAATCATATCTATTCTTCCCGGAAAACAAAAGGAACTTTTTCGGGTTAACGTAACAGGAACGCAAAATGTAGTGAATGTGTGCCTGGAGGAAAAAGTAAAAAGATTGGTATATATCAGTTCAATACATGCTCTTTCCGAACCTGAAAAGGGAATTGTAATTGACGAATCAAGACGATTTGATCCTGAAAATGTTCTGGGAGAATATTCCAGGTCAAAAGCGCTTGGTACATTAGAAGTCATTAAAGGAATAGAACGGGGACTGGATGCAGTCATCTTGTGTCCGTCGGGGATTATTGGGCCTTATGATTATCATATATCGGAAATGGGAAAATTGATTGTTGATTTTTTTAAGGGAAAAGTAAAGGCTTACGTTGGAGGAGCTTATGATTTTGTTGATGTGAGGGATGTGGCGGAAGGACTTATCTTTGCTTGCAACCAGGGAAAGAAGGGAGAATGTTATATTTTATCCGGCCATCATATAAGTGTTAACAAAATACTAAAATATTTAGAAAGATTAAGCGGAAAAAAAGCCCCTGAAATTAAATTACCTTATTGGGTGGCACGAGCGTTCGGGGCAATCAATGTACTATATTGCAGTTTGATAAATATCAGACCTCTTTTTACTCCTTTTTCAATAGATGTTTTAGCCAGTAATTCCTTAATTTCCTACCATAAAGCAGAGACTAATTTTGGGTATTCACCCCGTTCTGTCTATGAATCACTGAAAGATGCTGTTAATTGGTTTAAGGAGAAGGGAATTATAAAATTGATAAAATAGAAGATTTTTTAAACTATATGTTGTACAATAGATTGGAAGCAGGTAGGCGAATAGCATACTGCTTTTATTGTGGTAATTAATGATTTACAAGGAAGAAAAAAATGAAAATTCTTGTTTTTGGAGCCGGTGTGCTTGGCAGTTACTATGCAGCGAAATTATTTAATGCTAAATTGGATGTGACTATTCTTGCAAGAGGAGAAAAATATAAAAATATAAAAGAAAAAGGAATTGTGCTCGAGAATTATTTATCAGATGAAAAAATTATTGCACCGATAAAAGTGATTGATAAATTAGATTCAACTGATTTTGATTTGGTTCTGATTTTTGTACAAAGCATTCATGTAAAGAAGATTCTTCCGATATTATCAAAGGTGAAAAAAGCAGAATCATTTTTATTTTTTGGAAATAATTTTGCCGGGTTTGAAAAAGTCTGTCAGGTTTTAGGGAAAGAGAGAGTGCTTGCCGGCTTTGGAGCAATTGGAGGAAAAAGAAAGGGGCATACGGTTGTATTCGCCGATGCAGATCGTAGAAAACCGGAGAAAAAAGGTCCGATAATCATCGGTGAATTAAACGGGCTTCTGACGGATAGAATATTGAAGATAAAAGAAATTCTACATAGTGCAGGCATTGAAGTAAAGATATCAAGAGATATAAACGGTTGGCTTAAAACCCATGCCGCAGTCATTCTCAGTCTTGCGGGAGCGGCGTATAAAGTTAATCTGGAGCTTAAAAAATTAGCAGAAAACAAGCAGTTATTGTATCTAATGATTCGGTCAATCAAGCAATCTATCAAAGTTTTGTTTTATGCGGGAATTACTATTGAACCATTTAAATATCGGATTTTAACACTTCTTCCTGATTTTATTCTATACAGAATGTTTAAAAAATTGCTAGGTTCAGAATTTGCCGCCATTGGGCTAGCAGGACATGCAAGAGCGGCTCGTTCCGAGATGAAAGCACTTTGCTTAGATTTTTTAAAACTTGCTAAAGAATCTTCCGTTCAGACGGATGCATTGAATACTATTTTAAGTTACATTTGATATGCTGACTGACTTTAAAAGGCATCAAATTAATGGAGCATATTTTTTAATACATCTTGCTTTTTTCATTTAAAATTGTTCGTCGTTTGTTTAAAACCATTATTCAATGAACGTGAAATAAGTTTTTTAAATCAAGGGGAAATAATATTACTGAGATTGATGTTTTAATTTCTTTCCAGGCATCTTTTCTTCCAAAATACCTACCTGCTGTTTTTTTTGAATGAATACAAATTTATTCTAGCTTTTATTATATAATTTATATCTCATTCCTTGACCCCAAAGAACATACTCGATACTATTATTAGAGAATAATCAATGTAAAAGGAAAACCAATGAAAAGATATTTATTTAAGAATTTTAAACAAATTGAGAAGAAAGGTCTATGGTCATTAATAGTTGAAGATGGCAAGATTAAAGTAGTAGAAAGCCAGGATGAGTTGGATATTTCAAATCAATCATTTTCGAATGTTTACGATTTACAGTACAATTATCTATTGCCATCTTTTAGCGATGCCCACATGCATCTCTCCCTGTATACCATACTTTTCTCCGCTGTTGATTTAAGAAATTGCACGTCGATTAGAGAATTGCAGGAACTATTAAAAAATGAAATCGATAAAGAAATCATTATCGGCTGGGGATTTGACCACGAAAAATTCCGGGAAGAAAGAATGCCTAATCGAGTTGATTTAGATGTTGTTTCATCTAAAATTCCAATTTACATTCTTCGTTTTGACGAACACATCGGAGCAGTCAATTCAGGATTTCTGAAACGTTTGGGAATTAACCGTCATACAAAAGAACCAGTAGGCGGAAAAATCGGACGTTTTTCAGACGGCTTACCAGACGGCATATTAATTGATAATGCGCTTCCGACGGATGATATGTTGAATAATTCCCGGATAAAAGATTCCATGCTGAATAATTTTTTAGAAGTACAAAAAGAACTCCTATCAAAAGGATTGACCAGCGTAAGTGATATGGGAATTGATTTTGATACTCTGGATTTTTATCGTGAAATGGAGGAAAGGGGATATTTGAAAATACGGGTGCATGTCTATCTTACTGAAAAATGCCTTGCCGATAAGGAGAGAATAAAAATTGAGATGCAAAAGTATACTCAAGGATTGGTGCAAGTCCGGGGATTAAAGCTTTTTGTTGATGGCAGCTTCGGTGCATCAAGTGGCGCACTTTACGAATCCTATGCTGACGATCCCGGAAATAAAGGGATTTTGCGCATTCAACCGGATCGATTAAGAGAATTAACTCACCAGGCGGATGAATTAGGTATGCAGTTATCCATTCATGCCATCGGCGATAAAGCTTTAAGGCATACACTCGATGCTCTATCAGTGACTCGAAATAAAAGCTTAAGGCATCGGATAGAACATATGCAGTTAGTGGATGAAGAACATCTGGAAAAAATGAAAAAACTGGAAGTCATTGCCGTTATCCAACCGGTATTTGTTGCAACAGACAGTCCCTGGGCAGAGAAACGATTAGGCAGGAAAAGAGTCCAGCAATCCTATCCTTTAAAAAGAGTTTTTGAAAAGGGTATACGGGTGGCTGGTTCTTCCGATTGTCCGGTAACGGAAGCTGATCCTATGTTGGAACTCTATTTTTCTGTTTCACATAAATACCTGGATGGCAAGGAAATGCCTGACTGGGTCAGAAAGGAAAGAATTAATATAAAAGAAGCATTTAAAATATTTACCGAAGATGCATCTTATGCATTGCACGAAAAAAAGGGAAAAATAGAAGAAGGCATGCTCGCAGATTTTATTGTGTTATCGAAAAATCCACTTCTTTTACCTTTAAAACAGCTCCTTTCCCTTCGTGTATTGCAGACTTTTAGGTCAGGGAAACAGTTGTTTGTGTACAGTAGTTAGTGCTACCTGTTGTAGTGCCATTGTACTAAATAAGCAACCAATTATTAATTATGAATATAAATTCATTGTACAATTTTATATAAAATGAAAGCGATGCTGTTAAAAACTCGATTTGAATTTCTAATAAATAATGATTTAAAAAAATGTAAGAAATAAAGTATGAATAAAAAATAAAAGTAGAAAGAAAAAATACATGTCAACTAAAAAATATTATAATAAAATTCAAAAGCTTAAGAAAAAATTATTCAAACACAATATGTGAACATAGTCAAAATATCAAAATTATTTGCAAGAAAAGTAGAAGAAGATAAAATAATTTATTAGTATGTAAATAATCCTCAGTTGGGAGAGTATGCATGAAAGTAATTATTAATGCTAAAATTGCATTATCCGATAGAGTCATTGAAAAAAATATTTTAGTTTTTGACGAAAATATTACCAATATACTGCCTGTTGATGATATAAGGTTTTATAAAAAAGCCGAACTCATAGATGGCCAGGGAGGCTATATAACACCGGGACTTATTAATATTCATATTCACGGATTTAATGGCCGGGATACAATGGAAGCAAGTTATGAAGCATTGGACTCGATTAGCAGGAGTTTACTTAAGACCGGAGTGACCGGTTTTTTACCGACTACAATGAGTATGGATATTTTATCGATTCAAAAAGCATTACTTAATATTATAGAATGTAAACATCGCGGAGTAAGTGGTTCTCGAATATTAGGCATTAATGTGGAAGGTCCTTTTATTAATTCAAAATATAAAGGCGCTCAAGCTGAAGAATATATAATAGAACCTAATATAGAAATACTGCTGGATTATTTAGAAGATATAAAGATGATTACCATAGCTCCGGAAATCCGAAATTCAGAAGTATTTATTAAAAAAATGAGAGAAAAAAATATTATTGTATCCGTAGGACATTCTGCTGCTACCTATGAAGAAATATTAAAAGCAAAAAAATGGGGATTAAGCCATTCAACCCATTTATTTAATGCAATGAATGGTTTGCATCATCGAAAACCGGGAATTGTAGGTGCTGTACTCACAAGCAATATGACTTGCGAACTTATAGCAGATTTTATTCATTTGCATCCGGCCATTTTAAAACTGGTTACCCAGATTAAAGATGTTAGGGATATTATTTTAATAACTGATTCGATGGAAGCAGGAGGACTAATTGACGGAGAATACTCTTTAGGTGGGCAAAAAGTAATCGTTAAAAATGGAGCAGCAAGACTGGAAAACGGTGCTTTAGCCGGAAGTACTCTATCTTTAAGTATTGCAATTAGAAATATGATTGATGCAACAGGTTTACCAGTAAATGAAATCATAAATATGGCCACTCTAAATCCTGCTAAGCTACTTCACATTGACCATAGAGTAGGAAAAATTGAAAAGAATATGCAAGCAGACTTAACTTTATTTGATGAAAATTTCGAGGTAAAAAAAGTATTTATAAGAGGAAAAGAGATGTCATTAATTGATAAGTGAAAAATTGATGTTTAGATGTTTTAACCGTAAAGCTCTAAAAACTTTTAATATTTCTTTGTCTGTCTAATTAATTCAAAATATAAGTGGCATGGATTAATATAATACAGCGTTTCTCGAAGCATTAAAGCAATTTAGTTGATTTAAAGAAACACAAATAATTTTTATAAAAACAGACCGTAAACTATTTAGTTATTTTAAATATTATAAGTATATGCGTAAAAGTCAGCACTGTTAAAAAATATATTTGCATGCTTGCAACATTTTATTAACTTTAAAAGGAAGATAGCAATGAGAGTGATTATTGAAAAAAATTACCGTGAAATGAGCAGAAAGGCTGCCTTATTATTATCAAGTCAGTTAAACCTTAAACCAAATAGCGTCCTTGGATTGGCAACCGGAAGCACGCCATTAGGAATGTATAGAGAGTTGATAAATATGTATCAGCATAAAGAACTTGATTTTTCAGAAGTTATTACTTTCAATCTCGATGAATATTATAATTTATCTAAAGAAAATGAAGAAAGCTATTTTTATTATATGCATAATAACTTTTTTAAATATGTTAACATACCATCAGAGAATATTCATTTTCTCAATGCACAAGCTGAAAATATCGTGGAAGAATGTAAAACTTACGAAGAAAAGATTAAACAAGCCGGAGGATTAGACCTTCAGATTTTAGGAATCGGGCCGAATGGTCATATTGGGTTTAATGAACCCGGGAAAACTCTCAACGTTGCTACACATTTGGTAAATCTGTCCGAAGAAACTATAAGAGCAAATAGTCGTTTTTTTAATTCTATAAACGAAGTTCCGCATCAAGCAATTTCAATCGGCATGGCTGCTATTATGAAGGCACGAAGAATTCTCCTTTTGGCAAATGGTAAAAATAAAGCAGAAGCAATAGAAAAAACTGTTAGCGGATATTTAGATACTAAATATCCGGCATCTATTCTTCAAACACATCCTGAAGTTACGGTTATTATTGATGAAGAAGCCGCCAGGCTAATTAAAAAAGATAATTCATAATATTCTCTTTTTTAATTTGTTGCTTTCATATTTTTAAAAGTATATTTCAAAATATTTTTTACCAATTTCCAGTATTTTCTATTATATTAAATAAAAAATTCTAGGAGAAATTTGACAAGAACACTATAGAATTAACAAAACTGTTTACTAAAGCAATAACTAATATTAAATTAGAGAATTTAAAGGTAAAGGAATGGTATATATAATATACAAAAATATTAAAAAAATGTTAGTTGAATAAAAAATATTTGACAACTTGAAATAATTGGTGTA
>Ga0272441_10014771_pt1 | contig 11008 bp, 4 predicted proteins | sample SSMProp6N_FD_193582 | JGI IMG/M metagenome (GOLD analysis project Ga0272441, IMG submission 193582) | Marine sediment archaeal communities from Little Sippewissett salt marsh, Falmouth, MA, United States - SSM-Prop-6N | ecosystem: Environmental > Aquatic > Marine > Wetlands > Sediment ...
TTCCCATTATTCTTATGACCCCCTTCAAATGGCTCGGGCATATTCTGGTCTTCCGCAAGCTGCACGCCAAACTCGGGGGCCGTTTTATCGCCGGCATCTCCGGCGGAGGGGCCCTTCCTCCGTACGTTGACCGCTTCTTCTGGGGGGTCGGTATCAAGCTGCTGGAGGGCTACGGACTGACCGAGACCGGACCGGTACTCTCCGCACGAAAGCAGGGTCATCCCGTCTTCGGGACCGTCGGTCCCCTCCTCCGGGATATCGAGTACCGAATCGTGGACACCGATGGAATTATTCTCCCTCCGGGAAGAAAGGGGACCCTTTTCGTCAAAAGCGAACAGATGATGGAGGGGTACTACAAACGTCAGGACCTGACGGATATAGTCCTCAAGGAGGGCTGGCTGGATACCGGCGATGTGGCCATCCGGACCCACTCCGGAGAGTTCAAGATCCTCGGCCGGACCAAGGAGACCATCGTACTGCTCGGCGGCGAAAATATCGAACCGGTCCCCATCGAAGACCGGCTGAATGCATCCGAAGCCATCCTGCAGTCAATGGTTGTGGGGCAGGACCAGAAGTTTTTAGCGGCCCTGATAGTGCCGGATATGGAAAAACTCGAAGAATACGCGCAGCATAACGCCATCGACTATGTGGAAAACGCGGAGCTGCTGGAAATACCGGAGATCCAGGAGTACATACACAACGAAATCCAGAGCCAGGTCAATCCCAAAAACGGTTTCCGCCACTTCGAATGTATTTTCCGCTTCACCCTGCTGCCGGAACCCTTTGAGGTGGGGGAGGAGCTGACCCATACCCTGAAGATCCGTCGTGATGTTGTATATCACAAATATCACCACGAGATCGGGGAACTATTTAAATAGACCGGTGAAAAAGAGTCTGCAAATTTTCACCAACGATCTGGAGGGGCGCTTTATTGGGCGCCCCAACCGTTTTTCGGTCCTCGTAGATACCCCTCGGGGTACCGTCCGGGCACACTGCCCCAATCCCGGCCGCCTTCAGGAGATCCTGCTGCCCGGAACACCACTCATTCTGGAACACGCAGACAGCAGCCGCACTTATCGGCGGAACAGATCTAACGCGCCTCCGCAGCGGAGCAGCCCAACTGAAAGCGGAACCGGACGCGACACTCGGCCCGCCTCAAGCCGAAAAACGGAGTGGACCCTCGCTGCCGCCGAATATCAGGGTAATATCATCCCCCTGATCTCCGTCAGAGCCAACACGGCGGCCTCCCGACTGATTCTGCCCCGACTCTTCCCTGAAGCCGCCCGCATCCGGGCTGAATATACCGTCGGAAACGGCAGCCGCTTCGACTTTCTGGTGGAGAAAAAGGAGGGGCGCGCCGCCCTGGTAGAGGTAAAGAGCTGTACCCTGTCCGCCTGCGGTCGGGCGATGTTTCCAGATGCTCCCACAGAACGGGGCCGCCGTCATGTGGAGCACCTGGCGCATGTCGTGCGGCAATCCCGGTTTACGCTGCGCCTGGAGGGCGGCGCCGCAAAACCCCCCGAAACAACCGTCGAAGGACATATAATTTTTGTGCTGCATCACCCCGATGTCGAACTCTTCACTCCCAACATACACACCGATCCGGCCTTTTCCCTGAGCCTCATGGAAGCATCCCGGGACATCCGGCTTCACGCAGTCAGTCTCGGCTGCGACCCATCCGGTGAATGTCGGATCCTAAATGAGAGCGTTCCCTTCGATTTTGCTCCGGTGGAACATGTCCGCCGTGACAACGGGGCCTATCTGCTGCTGCTTGAACTCGGGAAGTCCATCGAGGCGAAGATCGGGAGCCTTGGTGTCATCCGCTTCGAAGCCGGAAGCTACCTCTATTCGGGTTCGGCCAAAAGGAACCTCTCCCGCCGAACAGCCCGGCATCTGCGGAGGGGCAGAAAAAACCTGCACTGGCACATCGATTATCTGCGGGAAAAAGCCGACCGGGCAAAGGTCTTTCCCATCTACACATCCGAGGATATCGAATGCGAGCTGGCAGCCCGATTGTCAGTAATCGGCGGCCGCCCGGTGCCGCATTTCGGCTCGAGCGACTGCAGCTGCGGGTCCCATCTGTTTTACTTCCGGGACCCGCCGGTGAGCACCCGGGATTTTCAGGAGATGCTCCTGGAATACCGCCACGGTCGGATCTGAATCTTTTACGGCAGGGGCTGCGCACACAGCCGAAGAGAATGGATTCTTATGTCAGCAGAATCAGAATGATAGCCGCCCCGATAATGCCGAAGATGATCACAATCAGCAGGATAAGCCAGAGGGAGCTGCCCTTCTTCTCCGATGGCTGCTGACCGATATCGATATCTTTCACCCCGAGGACGGCCATATTTGAGGTCGAGACGGTCCCTCCCTTGATGGAACGGTAGCCGCAGCGGGGACAGCCGTTGATAAAGTCGTTGGCGGGACCGCTCTTTCCGCAGCGGGGACACATCACACCGTAGAAATGCATTCCACAGTAGGGGCATTCATCCACGTCCACAGGGACTTCCCGTCCGCATGTCTCACAGTAAAACTTGGGCCGCTCTTTCATTCTTCCTTTCCTACTTTTTCATAACTCCGAGGACCGTCAGGTCGTCGTACTGGCTGTCCTCCTTGATCATACAGAACTGCACGTACTCACTCTGGTCGCCGGTCTCCTCCACGGGATCGTGAAAATACTCCCCGTACTGCTTGAAATGCTGTTCGAGAAAATCGGCGATCTTGCGGTCCACCACCACGACATCGTTCTCCGTGGCCGACGGGTCCGGATACATCCGGAAGACCTTTTCGATGGAGACCAGGGCGATGACCACCTCTTCGATTGTACCCTGACATGCGGAGAAATCAAAGACCAATTCCTCATTCGGTACAGGATTGTGGTGTTTTCGGAGGGTGTAGCTGCCCCGGCCCATCAGGGCGTTGACGATATCATATACCCGCGGCAAGCCGAACTCTTCATTATCGGTTCCGACCTGATGATTGTCGTGCAGTTCACCCTCTGCAATTCCCGGCTCGGCGCAGACTGCAGGCTTGAAATTTTCATCCCGAAAAAATCTCTGCGCCTCTTCGAGTCCGTCGGTAAAGAGCAGCATGATGTCTCCGGTATTCAGAAGATGCGGCACCCGTTTGAAGCCTGCCTGCATTTCCACCAGATCGTTGGAGAAGACCCCCGCCGCCGGGGCCTGAGGAAGAGACACCGTTTCCATCTGATGTTTGCCGTTTGCATACAGGTGGACGATATTGTCACCGGCGTTGCACATGACCGCCTTGCCCGTCCGGGTATCCAGTAGGACCACGATGAGGGCGGCAAAGCGCCCTTCGAAGCCTCGCTCCTCCACAAGCCGGTTTATGGCATATACCAGCTCCTCGATGTTGGGGTCCTCCTCCTGGCGTTTGACCCCTTTCCGCGCCGCGATAGCGTCTTTCCTTTTCTGATCTTCCATCCAGTCGTTGAAGTAGTTGCGGAAAATCGTGGCCACCATAACCATGATCAGAGAGGCGGGGACCCCCTTTCCGGCTACATCGCACTTAATCATGCCATACTTTCCAGGGGTCAGTTCGACATAGTCGAAATAGTCTCCGGAGACACCTTTGGCCCCCTCGTAGTACCCGAAAAAGTCCGCGCCCTCGGTGGTGAGGGCCCCGGTGGTAAGCTTGCGTTTACCCGGCTTCTCGAGGGGGATGAACATCTTCTGGTTGTCCTTACCCATGATCAGGTCCTTGTTGGCAATGGCGGCGTTGACCAGTCCCTTGGTCATCTGATTGACCGTGTCGGCTAACACCGCGATCTCATCCTTACTTCGGACATTGATCTCATGGTCCTTGAGATCTTCCTTGTCTTCTGTGTCCCTGATTCGTTCAACCCCTGCCACCAGGCGGCGTATCGGTCTGATAATAATGGTGGCGAGCAGCAGGGCTCCTGCAATACCGAGTATAATGGCTCCCAGGGCAATGAGGGCCGTTCGTCTCACCAGGCTGCTGCGGGAGTTCTCAATCTCGCTGACGATATTCTCGGTGGAGATTCCCAGACGGACCATCCCGTGATAGTAGACTCCCTGACGGGATGAATCCTGATAAACGATGGGCCGGTAGAAAACGTATTTCGTCGGACCGGTCAGAATGTTTTCCGATTTGAATTCGGGCACGCTCCCCACCCGGTCGCTGATCCGGGCGAGTTCCTCTTCGATCCTCGTATTGATCTGGGCGATCTCATCCTGCAGCCCCGTCAGCAGCTGGGCAGTGTCCTGGTCCTGACTGACCACAAGCCTCTGCGCAGCCTGCCGGGCTTCCTGTTGCAGTTCGCGGAGACGCCCAGCAAGTTCGCCGACCCTCTCTGCAGCCTGTGAATCGATCTCCTCCCGCAGTTCCGGGATGATAGGTGAAACCCCATCTTCGACCTTGACAGCCCCGCGAGGAAATGACATCTCGCCGGAGGGCATCACCTCAACGTCACTGTCATCAACGATCTTCTCCTTGATATCGGGATCGTTGGTGGCCCACAGGTAGTCGTAGAAATCATGTTCAACATTTCCCGCCGAGCTCGAAGCCGGACCGGTGAGGATAACGAACTCCGCCGCTTCAGCAGCCCTTGTCTGGCGCGGCAGACGTCCGAGCTCGATGGTACTCTCTTCCGGAAGGAAGAGCTCGGCGCCGGCATTGATGCTCTCAATCAATACCCGGGTGCTTTCCTGGAGTCCTTCGGTCAAGTTCTTCTGCTGGGTCTTGATCATATAGTCTCCGAGAGGCACTGCAACCATGAGCACTATGATGAGCACCAGGGAGGTGGTCAGCAGTGCGAACTTTACTCTCAAACTTCCTTTCCTTTCCATAGCTGCAACTCTCTCCTTCTTCATCTCGTACGATAGACGGCGGTTCTCTAGTATCGCCGTCACATCTCTGCGCATCTGCAGGGCCTCGCGGATGAGGGCGGTCAGTTTTACCAATGCAAATACCAGCATAATCGACAACAGCAGCATAACCGCTACAACCGTGATATCCCCTCCGTACAGCACAACCCTCCGTACCTGTGTGAGGGGGGCTTTTTCCGCCCGGATCAGGGTGAAGTCTCCGAATTTGACCTCGCCGGTAGACTCAAAACTGAGGGTATACCGGGTGAAATAGGTCCCTCGTGTCGGGTGGACAAGGCCGACCCGATATTCCCCTTCCTCTATCTCTTCAATAAAGGGACCGGTAATAAACCGGTCGTTGCGGACGGAGTAGAGATCACTTCCGGATCTGTATACGTAGTCATACGGTTCTTCGCCGTCACGGTCCAGCATGACCTGCTGGATCTCACCGCTCTCGGTAAATCCCCGTCCGGTGATCTCAAGCTCGTATCGGTTGAGCTGGTCCTTTTCCACCCCCACCTGAGTGATGTAGGTCACGGGAATATACTTGTTCAGGCGGAAATAGATGGTCCTGGCAGGCCCCTGATTTCCCAGGTCATCCAGAGGGGCCACTGTAAAGGCCCAGCTGCCATTGTCGAGGTTGACGAAATCGTACCGCGGTTCAACGGTGAGCAGCCTTCCCGCAGGCTCCTGGATATCAAAACCGGTCAGCTCTCCCTCGTACCCCGGTCCGCTCAGGTACTGGAGCCGATAGGTGTATCCGGCCAGATCTTCAAGCTCCGGACTATCCCATTCTATACTGAGGGTGTTGGAGATAAGATATCCATTGTCATCTTCCTCCGGAGGACGGAACTCGACGGGCGGAGGAGGGGTCGTATCACGATAGAACCGCACGGTAGCGGGGGAAGACCAGTTCCCGGCGTAATCGGCGGAAACTATATGGAAATACCACCATCCGTCCCTCCCGATATCTATCTCCGCCCGGCGCTCGTTGCTGCGGAGGATCTTCAGATTCTGAGCCGGCCGTCCTTCCGGATCACGGTCAACCGAGTAGTTGAAACCGGCGATGCCGCTCGAATCCTCGGGGATGTTCCATTCGATCACGTAGGTATCCTGTCTGCTCCGGCTGTCACGGGAAAAGTTCACCGGCACAATGGCAGGGGCGGATACGCTCTGGTCGGGCTCGAGCATAACAAGGGCCGAATCATCGCCGCGTTTGTTTTCCCAGACCACGTGAATTCTGCCCTTCAATTCAAAAAGCCGACCGTACATGCTTTCCCCCGGCATGATGCTCACGTCGGTCTCTTCCCAGCTTATACCCTGTTGATAGGCGAGAAATATCCGGTTTTCCCCCTTACGATTGTCAAACCAGAGGAGGTAGGTCATCCCGTTCTGAATCAGGATGCGCGGATTGCGGCAGACCGCCGAACCGACGGTGATTTTTTGCGGTGATGCCCTGAAACCGCCCTCGCCATTGAGGACTCCGTAATAGATCTGCGGCGCAGTGGCGGCAAACAGATGCCGTTCCCAGGCCAGATGGAGGCCGTCCGGGGCGGAAACCAGGTAGGGACGCTGATTATCATAGTCATCGGGACTATAACCCTGGCTGCCATCGATCGAAGTCTCGTCCGTAATCCGTATGGGGGAGCTCCACGTCCGTCCGCCGTCAAAACTCCGGACCATGTAGAGTTGATAGTATTTGCTCGTCGGCGGCGATCCCTGGAAAATTATAAAATCACGTCCTGAGAAGACCGCGTGTGTCGGAAGGTAGACATATGAAATATTTACCCCCTCGGTGAGAGGTTTGAACTCGCTCCACACCGATCCATCGGAGCTATAGGCATAATTGATACCCAGGGTACGGGCATCTATCCCGGAGATAAGCCCTTCGAGCCCGAGGGGCTGGGTTGCACAGAGCAGAAAGTCACCCGTACTTGTGTAGAAGAGCTTGGGGGAGACAGAGACTTCCCCTGCCTGCCCCTCTCCAACGGAGGTCACAGAGCGGACCTCTCCCCTTGCGGAGGGGATCGAGTATATTTCTATCTTCTGCCCTGAGGATGACACCGCGATCAGTATGCGGCCATCATCATCCACTACCACGGATGCAAAGGGGACCTCTTCGCCGGAAAAGGGGAAGGGACCGATCACATCTCTGCGGAGATCCCAGTCACCATTCCCTTCGTTGATCATGAGAGAGACACTCGCAGAAGTCGGTACCTCATCGGTGTATGCAAACTCATGCCAGAGGACAACAGTCACATTCCCGTTCTGTTCAACCGCGGGGAACCGGGCCCCTGTCGGAACGATACGTTCCGGCTCTTCCCAGTACAGCTCCTGTGCGGAAAGCAAGGGGAGAACATTGAGAGAGACGAGGAGTATTATGATCGGCAATGCATAGAACGGTGTTTTTCTCAAAGCTGACTCTCTATTCGCCGCCTCAGTTCCACGAGCTTGGGATTGCTTCGGTTATCCGGATTCTGCCATAACTGTTCCACCAGTGCGCTGGCTTCGAAGTAGCGTCCGTCGATAAACAGGTTCTCCGCCTGCCGCAACTTTTGCTGGTCCACACTGGAGAGCACCACGGTAATCTCACTGCCGCTTCCGATCTGAATACGGTCCTTCAATACTATCGCTTCACTGTAGTCCGGATCAAGTTTAATCGCCTCATTCAGATAAGTCAGGGCGATGGGAAATTGGGCCCGGATGTCCTGTTCCACGATACGCTGTGCCTGACTGTAGAGCTCTCTCGCCCGGGCCAGGTTCTGCGGGTCCGGCGGAGGCTGACGGATTCCGAGGACGATCTCGGTCCTGTAAATAGCGTCCTGCAGGCCCGGATAATCCTCCTGTATCTCCTCCAGGACCTGTAGTTCCCGGTAGGCCTCTTCCGGCCGGCCATCTATCTTGTTGCGGGCATCGAGGAACCTCTCCCGCAGGATCGATTCGAAGTTTTGCGGTTGGGTGAACTGCAGAATTTGCAGGTAGAGGACCCCGGCAGCCTGATTGTTGGGGAACGGCTCCTTGATGTACTCTATTTTCTGCTCCGCCTGCCTGAAATATTCCAGGGCCGCCGGCCTCTCTCCATCGAGATACAACGCCCTTCCCTTCCTGAACTCCTCCTTTGCCAGATTGAGGACCTGGATCATATCGGCATACAGCGGATCAGTCTCCTCAATGACAACACCGCTGGTAGCCTCCAGGGCCCGGCGTACCCTTGTCAGCCAGAGCTCGATTTCCGGATCGTCCTCGGTGTGGGTCAGCCGCCACTTTGACTGGGCCTGCTTCAGTATCTGCTCAGCCTCGATGAAGTTCTCTGTAAAAAAGAGTTCCCGTCCCTGGTTTATCAATGCACGGACCTCGGCAATTATTTCCTGGTTCTGCCTGAAGAGGATCTCCTCCGCAAGGGCCGGGATCCGTTCATCAATGAGTCTGCGAACCTCGGGGTCTTCGCGAAAGGTCAGCGACTCTGAGAGAGCATATCCGGCCTGCTCCAACCTCTCACGGGCCACTTCGAAACGAACATTGTTCAGTGCGTCCTGGGCCTGCTGCAGACGGATCTCACCTTCGGACAGGGCAATGTCTGCGTTCCGGTTCAGCTCTTCAGCTGTGGCGAGAATACTCCGGGACGTGGTTGACAAGTTCCGGATACGCTCCAGGAGCTCTTCTCCTCTCTGTCTGCTGGAACGGACCTGTTCCTGTCGGGAAATATACTCCTTTGCGTCATCCAGCATGGTGATCATGGTACTGATATTCTCCCTTTCCGGTTGAACATCCTGGAGGGACTGCTGGATAAGCTGGACACTGCGCTGAGGATATTTCACCGTCACCGGTGTCTCGCTCCCCGGTATGGACTCTTCGATTCCGGCTACATAACTGGCAGCATCTTTCACCGCCGCCTCGGCGTTTTCTATGACGGCCTGACTGGCATCAAACTGTCCACCGGCGATGTATACGAGATGGGCCCCTTCGATCAGCCGGGCGCGCTGGACCTGTTCCTGAAATTTCACATCAAGATCAGACAGGACCGCGAGGGCCCTTTCTGCAGGGACTCCCCGGTCCGAATTTGCAGCGGCCTCTTCAAGCAGTACCTCGATTTCGTCATCGGCGCTATCCATCTCGGCGAGAAGGGCATTCAAGCCCTCCTGTTTGAGGCGGATCTCCTCCGTATCATCATCGCCCGGTTCGAGTTCATCCAAGCGCCGGCTGATCTCGATGGAAAATCCATACAGCTCTGCGCTCGTCTCCAGTACCTGCAGATAGTACCGGTCCGAGTCCGTATCGGTCTGTGACGGTCCGATCTTGTGCGGGAGGGAATACTCGTCACGCCGCTCATGCAGATCAAGCCATTGGGTATAAAAGAGCCGGAGCTCCGGAACCAACTCCGCAACAGTTCCGAACTGCCTCTCCGCTGCTTCATACTCTCTCAATTCATGATTTTGCCGGGCTTTTTGAAACAGCCCATCTATAAGCGACAAAATACTGTCCGTTGCCGCGTCCAGGGAAGATACGAGGGGACGTTCAACCGCTCCGGCGATTCCATTCGGTTTTTCGCTCTCCTTCCTGCCCTTGGTGAGGATGGCCAGGGTCGACAGGTAGGGAACGTCGTTATCCTCGGGTTTGATAATGGAGTCTCGCAGCTGTTCCAGTTCGGTCCCTCTGCGGAGAAGCCCATCCCAGAGTGTCTGGTACTGGGCCAATACCAGTCTCAGCTCCTCCCAGGAGGGATCGGGTACTTCACCCTCAGTGGAAAAAAGCTCCCTCTGCTGCCGCAGCTCCTCCAGAAGCTGTGAATAATCGGCACTAAGCTGCCGAATTCTTTCCATCAGGGCATCCGACTGCTGTTCAGCAGCCGCGCCGTACTGGTCCTCTTCAAACCGCCGTCTGTGCAGACTAAAACCGCTCAGATAGAGATCTATCGCATCGACATAGAGCTCCTCTTCGAGCAGTCGATCTGTCTCCGTCATAATCCCGCGAAACCTCTGGTTGTTTACGGTAAATACAATAGATCGCCGGGCCTGGGCAAAGGCTTCGACGGATGCCTGGTTTGGATCCGCATCCAGCTCCTCGAGTTTTCGGATAATCTCGTAGGCCTCTTCTTCGTTGAGCTCCTCTCCCTCTTGTATATCAAGGATATCAATGAGGTGGTTGTAGACCCGGTTGTATTCAGCCCGGGCCGTTCGGATATCCTCCATCAGGCTCTCAGCCTCGTTGAAGTGTCTCGGGTTCTCTTTCATCACCGTGCTGATGATGCTTATGGCGTCGTTGTATCTTCGCTCCTCGATCAGCTGCCGGGCTTCGTCCAACCGGTCTTCCTGATTTCCCGCTGCGGAGACAAAACCCGTGTGCAAAAAAAACAGGGCGATGAGAAGAGTAGATATATAAAAAAGCCGCCGCAGGTTCATATAAACGATAATTATAGTCCTAATTTATCACAATTATCGACAAAAAGAAGGGACCTGGTAAGCCTGAAACTAATTCTTTATGTTAGTGGAAAAAAATGACGATTTAGGGTATATTGGAACCTAGGATGAAACGGCATATTCTGCTTGTAATATGTATAATTCTCTCCTCTATTTCCGTCTCGGCCGGAGATTTGACAGATTTCTACTACGGATACAGCGAATTCGCCGATAATTCTTTTTTTTCAGACCCCAATACCGGCCGGACCCTCTTTCCCACCCTTTTGATCCCCTCAGGGGGAGCGTATGAAGGAATGGGGACCGCTTACACCGCCGTCGCTATGGGATCGGGTTTCCTCGAAGCCAATCCTGCAGGGAGTTCACAGCTGAAAAATACCGAACTGAGCGTCACCCACAACAACTGGATCGCCGACTCCAGTCTCGAAACCGCTGTGTATACCTTTCGGGACGGTGATCTCGGTTTCGGATTCGGGACAAAGGTCCTGTACCTGCCCTTTACCGCCTACAATCCCTGGGGTGAACGGGATTCCCGGGGCTATGTTTCCGAGACTATTGCCACTTTGAACGCCAGCTATAACTTTTTCACCAGTTACTATTTTCACGGTATCGCCGTCGGTACAAACCTCAAAATGGCCTATCGTCATATTCCGGCGAGTATCTACCCGGGGCAGTCCATCGTAACCGGCATGGCCGATATCGGGGCCCTCACCCGTTTCAATCTTCTCAAGTTTTACGCCTCGAGGG
>Ga0272441_10014772_pt1 | contig 11007 bp, 9 predicted proteins | sample SSMProp6N_FD_193582 | JGI IMG/M metagenome (GOLD analysis project Ga0272441, IMG submission 193582) | Marine sediment archaeal communities from Little Sippewissett salt marsh, Falmouth, MA, United States - SSM-Prop-6N | ecosystem: Environmental > Aquatic > Marine > Wetlands > Sediment ...
CGCCGGCCCGGGCATAACTGAAGAGCGAATTTCCCCAATAAACTGTTTCTTTCATTATTTCCATCATACTTCCAGTGTAAGGCCGGGCCCCGGATTAATCAAACCGGGGACTGTTCCGATCGGGGGAAAAAAGAGCCGTCCGGTAGGTTCCGGACGGCTCTTGCTGCTGATAATCGGACGGGATTCTAAATGCCGAGCTGCTTCTTCACCTCGGGCAGAGCGTCTTTGCCGTCCACAGTCTTCACGCCGGTAAGCCATTTCTCGAGGATGGCGGGATTCTGCTTGAGCCACTTCTCGGCGGCCGGTCTGGCGTTCATGCCCTCGGCGATGTCCTTCATGATCATTCCTTCCATATCGAGTGTGAACTCGAGGTTCCTGAAGAAACGGCCGAGGTTCGGGTTCTCCTCCGCGTATCCGACCCGGGTGATGGTGTGGACCGTGGCTGCTCCGTAATCGGGACCGAAGTAGTCGTCGCCGCCTGCAAGGTAGTCAATATCAAAGACAGTGTTCATGGGATGAGGTGCCCATCCGAGAAAAACGAGCCATTCGTCGTCCTGGGTCATTGCCTTGACCTGTGCCAGCATGCCGGCTTCGCTCGATTCGATCAGTTCGAATTCACCGAGCCCGAAGGCATTTGTATCTATCATCTTCTGAATGAGCTGATTTCCGTCGTTTCCAGGCTCGATTCCGTATATCTTGTAGTCAAATTTTTCCGCATGCCTGGCAATATCGCTGAAATTGGTTACGCCGGCGTCGGCGACATACTGAGGAACGGCAAGGGTGTATTTTGCACCGGTGAGGTTCGTGTGATAGTCTATAATTTCGCCCTCGTCGAGGAGGGGGGCGGTGATGGCTCTCATGGATGGTTCCCAGTCGCCGAGGAATACATCGATATCACCGTACTCAGAGACTGAAAGGCTATCGGTACGGCGACGATTTTGGAGGTGGTTTCATAGCCCATAGCTTCCAGTACTATTCTGGTTGCCGCGGTGGTTGAAGCGATGTCACTCCACTGGACTTCGGCGAAGTCCACTACTGTATCAGTATCGGTAGAGGCATCCGCCGGACTTTCTTCCTGAGCGCCTTCAGCAAAGGTAAAACCTGCACTGAGCAGAGCAACGATCAGTAATAAAACGATTTTTTTCATTATTCTCATCTTTTTTCTCCTTAAATAATTATGATTGCTGGTTGGAATAAGTAGATGCGTGCTGTGTATGGTAGTATAAAGGGTTTGAATAAAACATTCAAGTGAAAATATTATAATTGTAATAAATAAAAATTATCTATTATCACTTCATATCTTGAAGGTAAATCTAAATTTTTCTATTTTATAACATAACAAGTATTTACATAATTTTCCTGCTGTGATATATTAGGTGTAGACGAATAGAGCACCTTATATTACAAATATTTTGATTACATATCGAAGTTATATTTAATATTTTTACAAGTTATTTGTTATACTTATAATTTATAGCTAAGTTTTAGCGACACAAGATATCTTTTAAGGAGGATCATGTATGAGTGATCGTTTTCTTGAAGGACGGACCGCAATGGTTACCGGCGGTGCGTCAGGAATGGGGAGAGCTATGGCGCTCGAATTTGCAAAGGCCGGGGCGAATGTAGCAATCGGTTCGCTGCTTTCGAACCGCAGGGCTACTGCGGCTGACGGAGAGCTGGTGAATATGCCCGGTATGGAAGAGATGGAACGTACCAGGGGTGAGATCGAGTCCCTTGGCGTTCAAGCGCTGGCAGTCGAGCTGGATGTGACTTCGACAGAGTCCTGCGAGAACTTTTACCATGAGGTGGTAAAAAGCTTCGGTAAAGTGGATATCCTGGCAAATGCCGCCGGTATCACTGCCGAGCACGGTGTTGTAGACCATCCGGAAAAGCTGTGGCTCAAGGTGATGGACGTAAATGCCAACGGACCCTTCAGAATGAGCAGGCTCTGTCTGCCCGGTATGATTGAACGGGGATGGGGACGGATCATAACAATCTCTTCGACTGCGGGGAATGTAGGCGCACCGATGTCGCCTGCCTATTGTGCGTCGAAGGCGGCAGTCCTGGGTCTGACAAGGGCTATGGCCCTCGAAGGAGCCGAGCACGGTGTGTCGGTGAACGCAATATGTCCGGGCTGGGTCGAGACCGACTTCGGGCGCGACTGGATCACCGACATCGCGGAAAAGCAGATGCACATGAAGGGTGAGGAACTGATTGCTCAGGAGGCATCTAACAACCCGCAGAAGCGGCTTATAAAGCCGGTGGAAATCGGAGCCCTGGCCGCCTATCTCTGCAGGGAAGAGGCCTATGGAATCAATGGTCAGGATCTCACTGTATCAGGGGGCTCTCTATGGTAAGCGTGAAAGAGAGCATCACCCACATATTTTTATATCCGGATGATTACGGAGGAGAAACGAAATGAACAAAAGAACAGAGTATAAAGGTCAGATAAAAATGTACATTGACGGAAACTGGACTGAATCAGTATCCGGCGGAAAGCGGGAGATTCTGTATCCCTGTACCGGTGAAGTAATCACCGAGGTTGCCGAGGGGAACGCGGAGGATGTCAGGCTGGCGGTTATTGCCGCCCGGCGGGCCTTCGACGAGGGGCCCTGGCCAGAAACTCCCGCTGCAGAACGGGGACGAATGATTGAAAAGCTCGCGGACAAGGTCGAAGCGAACCGCGAGGAGCTTGCCCGTCTGGAGAGTCTCGACACCGGAAAGACGGTGGAAGAGAGCCGATGGGACATGGATGATATCGCCGGAATTTTCAGATATTTCGGCCAGCTGGCGGACAAGGAGGGGGGCGAGATCATACAGTCCCCCGTTCCGAATACCACCAGCAGGCTGGTACGGGAGCCGGTAGGCGTTGCCGCTCAGATATCTCCCTGGAACTACCCGCTCCTGCAGGCTTCATGGAAAATCGCTCCAGCCCTTGCCGCGGGCTGTACGATCGTGATGAAACCCAGCGAAATCACACCCTTTACCACTATTCGAATCACAGAGCTGGCTGAAGAGGTGGGATTTCCGCAGGGCGTCATCAACCTCGTTCTGGGAGCAGGTGACACCGTAGGGACTGAGATGACAGTCAATCCGGGAGTGGACATGGTATCCTTTACCGGCGGTATCGTGACCGGTAAGAAGATCCTGAAGGCGGCCAGTGATACGGTCAAGAAGGTCGCCCTCGAGCTGGGGGGCAAGAATCCCAACATTATTTTCGCCGATGCTGACTTCGACACGGCAGTGGATTTCGCCCTCAACGGTGTGTTTTTTCACGCCGGGCAGATCTGTTCGGCAGGATCCAGAATTCTCGTTGAATCATCAATACACGACCGCTTCGTCGAAGCCATCAAGGCGAGAATCGCCGGTATCAGACTCGGCGACGCCTTCGATCCGGAAACCCAGATGGGACCGCTCATCTCCGCGGCCCACCGGGACAAGGTAGAGTCGTATATCGAACTGGCACGGGAGGAAGGAACGCAGATCGTGCTCGGCGGCGGGCGTCCCGAATATCCTCCTCACAGCGGGGGATTCTATTTCGAGCCGACCCTCATTACCGGTGTTCGCAGTTCGATGCGGCTGGCGAAGGAAGAGATCTTCGGTCCGGTCATTACCGTAGAGTCCTTCGAAACGGAAGAGCAGGTTGTGGAATGGGCCAACGACACCATCTACGGTCTGTCCGCCGGCGTGTGGACTGCCGATCAGAGCCGTGCAGAAAGAGTGTCGTCCTCCCTCCGTGCAGGTACAGTCTGGATCAACGACTTCAACGTCTATTTCGTCCAGGCGCCCTGGGGCGGCTACAAGCAGTCCGGTCTCGGACGCGAGCTGGGGAAGTCCGGCCTCGAGGAGTACACCGAGCTCAAGCACATATATCAGAACCACGCCAATGAAGCGGTCGGGTGGTTCGGAGCAAAGTAAAAAAACACGATATCAAGAGCGGCGGATGTATTGGGGAGTACTCCTTCTTGAGGAGCCCCGGCATCCGCTCCGCTCATGAGCCCGCTTGCTGATTCCGCCGCGGGCTTTCTTCTTCCCTATTCGCGCTTCAATCCCCTGCTGCTTGACAGGCGGACCTTTTCGCGTAATGATGTCCGTATTCACTCTTTTCTGCGGGAGGCGTTGATGACAAAGATTGTATCGAATTTCTCGGGGCCTTTTTCTCGTTAGCGGCCGCTGAGGACCTTCCCGTATCATCGGGTTCCTCTGCGGGTATCACGTACTGTAAGGTTAGAGGAACAGACAATGCAAACAGACTATCTGAAGCTGATCGGTTGGGATGACAACCGGGAGGCTGAATTTACTCATTTTATTCAGGACAGGGGTTCTGCGGACACGGCAGAAAAGCGGCTGGTTCCCGGCCGGGTTATCGGTGTTCATCACGACATTTTCGAAGTGCAGACGGCGGAAGGGCGCAGTTTGTGCACGCCGACGGGAAGCTTCCGGCAGTCTGCCGCCCTGTGGCCGGCAGTCGGAGACTGGGCGGTGATCTCTTCCCTGGACAGGGAGAGCGGAGTAATTACCGGCGTACTGGAGCGCCGGTCAGCCTTGAGCCGCGGTGCCTCCGGCGGAAAGACGGCTGAACAGGTCATCGCCGCCAACATCGACTACGTATTCATCGTTACCGGGTTGGACAATGACTTCAAGCTCCGGAGGATTGAACGGTACATTACACTGGTGTGGAATTCCGGGGCCGTTCCGGTGATCGTACTGAATAAGGCCGACCTGGTTCCCGATCCAATGGAGTATGTCCAACGAACGGCGGAATCGGCCCCTGGTGTCGATATCCTGTTGACCCGGGCCCTTGAAGGCGACGGAGTCGAGGCGGTGCGGGAGTACCTTCAGCCGGCTGCGGCCGGCGTACTTGTTGGTTCCTCCGGGTCCGGGAAATCAACCCTCACCAACCAGCTGCTTGATCTGGAGGTTCAGCAAACCCGGGAAGTCCGCGGCGGGGACCAGCGGGGACGCCACACGACTACCACCCGTACGCTCTTCGTGCTTCCGGGGGGCGGGGCGCTGATAGACACTCCCGGACTGCGGGAGGTGGGGCTCTGGGGTGAGGAATCCGCGGTGGATGAAAGCTTCGGCGACATCGCAGCCCTGGCTGAAGCGTGCCGGTTCAGCGACTGCACTCACCAGCATGAACCGGGCTGCGCCGTGCAGGCTGCGATTCGAAGGGGAGAGCTGACTGATGAGCGATTCCAGGCATATCTGAAGCTGAAGCGGGAGATGGCTTATGTCACGGACCGGCAGGAGATGCTGCGGAAAAAAGAAGAGTGGCACAAACAGATCTCGAAGGAAATCCGCAGGTTCTACCGTGACCGTTAAACTGTTGATGCCGGCGGTCTGAATCCCAGGGCGGCTTAGAATCCCGGGAGCTTGAGGTCCTTGCCGAGTTCTTCCAGTCCCTCTCTGGCCTTGTCCTTCAGCTCCCCGGTCTGTTTCTCCACCTCCTCCTGCGCCCGGGACTTCAGTTCAGCCTGCTGTTCATCTATTGCCGTCTCGAGATCTTCGGCATTGCGGATGTTTTCGACAAGTTCTCTGCCCTGCTGAGAGATTTCATCGCTCAGCAGATCGTTGGCTGCGAGCTCTTCGTCGATATAGTCGTAGAAGGCGGTCTCGATCTCTGCGGCGGCTTTGTCAGCCTGTTCACGGGCGTACTCGCCGATTCGGTCGTTGAGCTGCTCATCGATATCGGTGGAGATCTTCATACGATCGATTGTACCATCGGCGAAGCTGAAGGAGACTCTTATCTGTACCATTTCGGTATCATCAAGGATCCGGGCGATTGCGTCGCCGATCATTGAATCCGTCTCGGAGAGATCGATCTGCACGTCGGTCAAATTGATCGCAGCTTCCCCTTCACCGGAGAGGTCCGGCTGTATGGACAGACGGAAGAGGCTGTCGGATTCAGCCCGCAGTGAATCGACGGAGAGGCTCTCGAGGCCTTCGGAGACCTCCACCGGATATGCCTTCAGTTCCGAGCTGCTCTCCATCAGGCTGGCTGAAGCATCCCTCGTGTCTATGATCAAATCGGTGCTCAGCGAGGTGTCTTCCCGGCCGAAGGATGGATTCGTGCTGAATCTGGCTGAAGTCGGTTTGCCCCAGGTTTCCTGGTCCCCTGTCAGGTCATCAATGATGAATTCGGAGAATCCGCTTGAAGCGGCGCTGCCGGTGGAAAGTTCGAAGTGTTTGAGAAGAAAGCCGGGGTATTCCCGATAGGGAAAATTAACGGTAGTTCCTTCTCTTCCCCGGTCGGTGAAACGGCTCTCCTTACCGCTCGAGGATTCGTGCAGACGTCTGTAAATCCTGAGAACCCTCTCACCATAGGTGTAGATACTCCCGAGCCGCTCGCGCAGGACCGGCTGTGCGGCGGATGCAACTATTCCCGCTGCGTCCGATCCGAAGCTGCCGACGGAGTCCTTCAGGAAGGACAGATCCTCTTCTATGGCGGTATTGATCCCCTTCCGGCTCTCGTTGATAAAGGCGGTATCCGCCTGGTACTCCTCATAAGTCGCTTCGAAGCTCTTCTGTGTTTCCTGTACCGATGTCTGGAGTTCCCTCAGCTTAGCCAGGTAATCCTGGACTTCCTGTGCCGTGTCGATGGAGGAGATATCGGTGTCCAGGAGCTGACGGGTGCTGGTCTGAACGGTATCCAGCTGCGCGTCCGTCGATTCGACACGGGTATTCCAGCGTTCGCTCGTTTCCGCGTACCTCTCCTGCACCGAGTCGATCAGCTGAGGGGACTGGAGAGAATCGCGGTAGTCCGCTATGATCTGCCGGGCACTTTCACGCCCGATTTCAAGGCCGATAGTCTTGAGTTCGCCGGCGGTGTCACCGCTTCCGCTGTCCTCCGCCCCGGGCTCCGGCCCATGCTCATCAGTCTTCGCGGCAGCCGGCAGTGCGCCGGAACTTGTCCGGGGAGTGTCGAACCGGATCTCCCGGGAGGCGATCTCATTCAGGATTATCCTTCTCGAGAGGATCCTGCCGGTGTCGAGAGAGAGGTTCGTACGGCCGAGTTCGACAAGATTGCGCATCGGCTCCTGCTCATCGGCGATTGCGACACTGGTGAAGCCGATGGTTCCCTTCAGTATGGAGAATTCGGTTCCCTCTATCTCAACGACGGCGTTGAAGAGCCTCTGCAGTGCGGTCTCGGCGGCGTGCTCGACAAGGCGGTTCTTCAGGAAAAAATTGAATCCGACCGCCGCAATCAGCACGAAGGCAAGGATGCCGGCCTTCCATCCCACGAGCACTCCGCGATTTTTCCTGATTGATTTAGCCAGCTGTTTGAGGTGCTTCCGTTCATCAGCGCTCAGCTCTTCCGGCAGGACATACCGGCCGCTGTCATCCCGCTGGAGTCTGGACATGAGAAACTTTCTCTCACTCTCCACGTGGATCCGGCGCAGAATTTTCTTCTCCAGCTTCCCGGCGGGAACCGGCTTGCGGAAAAGTTTGGGCAGGCGTTTCTTTTTCATCCGCTCCATCCTTGATAGACAGTACCAGCTTTCCGCACAGCCATGGTCAGTTTCCTCAGGAGGGGAGTTTTCTCAAAAAACTTCACCAGTCTGCTCGATGCGATTCTGTCACGTATCTTTCTGCGGTACAGGAGAACCAGAACGCGTCCAATCAGAAATGAGGGGACCCACAACAGGATGCCGGCTGTAAATCCTCCCATAACCAGAGTGTTGTTGAACCTGAGGTAGGGCAGAACCGGGGTATTTATCGCCTGAATAAAGAGAGGTTCAAGCCGGGGCAGCTGCAGAATCCACAGGCCCAGAGCGTCAACGAGGGGATCGGCTACGCCGATGAAGAGTTTGAATACCACGGTAGTGAGAATCATGGTGGCAAGATGCAGCCTCAGGAAGAAAAAGACCGTAAAAAGAACGATCCAGAGAAGATTGCCCGCCGGTACCAGGGCGAGAAGGATCCCGCAGGCGAATCCGGAAGCCGCTTCTCCAGGCCGGCTGTTCGCGTTCAAAGCTGCCAGGAATTTAGCAATCAGGGTTATCATACTTTACTGATAGTGATTGTATGGAGATATGTCAATTCAGGAAACGCTGAATTCAATGGTAAAGGTATTTCCCTGATCGGAATCATACGAAATCGAGCCCTTTACCTGCCGAATCAGTTCATGAACGATGTTGAAGCCGAGACTTTCGGCCCTGGTAAACAGTTCAGGCGAAAAAGTCTCGCCGTCGTCGCTGATGATGAGATGGAGATGATCATCCTGAATGTCCCCGGCTATCGTGATTGATTTCACCTTCCTCGGCCCGAATCCGTGCTGGAGCGCGTTGGAGAACAATTCGAATACGATCAGTCCAAGGGGAATAGCCTGGTCTACCCGTGCATACACCTTGTCCACCTGGATGCTGGTACGGACATCGTAGTCGGAATACTTTTTGTTGGCGAGTAGATAGGAGGTGAGGCTTGGTATATAAGAGGAAATATCTATACTGGCTAAATCATCCGAGCTGTACAGCTGTTCGTGGACCTGAGCGATGGTATAGATCCTGCCGATGTTGTCGTATAGCACGTCTTTGATCTGCTCGTCTTCGATGGAAAAATTTTTCAGGTTCAGAATGCTCAGGATGAGCTGCAGGTTGTTCTTTACCCGGTGGTGCACCTCTTTGATCAGGATCTCCTTCTCCATGAGATTCTTCTTCAATTCCTCTTCACGGCTGGCGATCTTGTTGCTCATCCGGGTAATGGTTCCGGCCAGATAGTTGATCTCGCGGTAGCTTTCCACCGAATCACCGGACTGCTCATATCTTCCGTCAGCGATGGCCCGGGTCGTTTTCATAAGTTGATAGATCGGCCGGACAATCTGCTCCCTGCTGAAGAGGGCCAGTACCGTGCTGAGAACGGCGGCCAGCAGGATGAGCAGTCCGACAGAGAAGAGTACTCTGTAGAGGAGTGCAAAGACTTCTCTCTTGTCCTGCAGGATCAGAATACCCCAGTTCGTCGGCTGAATGAGGGCCGTGCTGCCGAGTACGGACCGTCCCTCGAAGGATGAGTCATAGGTGCCGGTATGGCCGCTCAGGGTCTTTCTCACCAGATTATTCTGAAAAACATTGTGCTGCTGCAGGACCAGGCGTGTATCCGGATGTACGAGCAGGGTCCCATTCTCATCAACTATAATCAGCTGAGGCGAACCGCCCGAAGTTATTTCTCTACCAATAGTGCTGAGTTGATCCAGGTTGATGTATCCAAGGAGATACATATCGGTATCCGGAAAAATGACGGCCACCGTAGGCGAGTTGGTATAAGGCGAGATGAAGGTAGTAGACCATTGAACGCTTTCATTCTCCTCGGCGGCCCGGAAAATCGGCTGGGTGCTCAGGTTGTTGCCGAGGATATCTGAATCCATGGGACTGGAGGCAAGAACAATGCCGTCCTCATCGAGAACTATGGCGGATTCGAAGAAGCTGAAGTTGTCTCTCAGGTGGGAAAGCAGTCCCTGAATTTCATCGGGATTTTCCCTGTGGACCTGTAGGTGATGCGTTATCCATCGCCCAACGGAGTCTACATGGGTGAGGAAGGTATCGACCTCCCGGGTTATGGAGTTTGCAATGATGCGGTTGGTGTCGATGGTGCTCCTGCGGATATTGTGGTTCAATAGCAGACCGAGGGTGACCAGCAAAATGAACAGGGGAATCAGTGTGGCGGAAGAAAAATGAAAAAACAGTACCCCTCGAATGCTTCTATTACTTCTCATATCAACTGATTCTCACATCTGCGGTTCTACGGTGACGAAGGTATCGTCACGAACAGTGTGGATATAGATATTCCTGTCTACATCCCCGTTGCCGTTGAATGAGATCTCCTCCTGCAGACCTTCGAAGGTCGTCGAGAGCAGGACCTCCTTGAGATACTGTGTTCTTTTTTTATTTTCCAGGGCATGTGCGAGTATCATCGCCGATTCGTAGCCCATTGCAGCCCATCCGGTAGGGACTGCTTTAAACCGTTCAATGTAATTCTCTACAAATGTCTGATACTCCTCATTTGTTGTATCCGTGGTGTACAGGTTGGATATGTAGAGCTGCTCCACCAGCGGCCCCCCCTGATCGATTAGCTCCTGGTCTTCCGCCCATTCGCTCCCTATGAAGGGCAGCTGTACATTACGCTTGTAGAGCTGCTGAATGATCAGGGCCGTATTGAGGGGACCGGTTATGAGAAAGAGTCCGTCCGGCCCCCCTTGCAGCAGCTCCTCTACAAGGAAATTGAACTGCGGTTCAGCGGTGGAGTCGTACCTGACCTCGAGTTCCATACTCCCTCCGATTGTTTCGAAGTGCTCGCTGAATCTGGTGAAGTAGTTCTCGGAATAGATCGCATTGAAGGTGTCGATGATCGTATTCAGCTTCCTCAGTCCAAGCTGATGATAGGCGAACTCGGCCGCTGTAACGGCCAGGCGTCGATTGCTGGGGTAGAGGCTGAAAAAGTAATCGTCCTTGCCCATAAGGAATTCCGCCGAAGAGGTCGGACTCAGCATGAGGAGCTCTTTTTCATTGATAAAATCGAGGACCGCTGCGCTCATCAAGCTGTTGGTATGACCGATGATTGCCTCTACTCCGGCTTCGTACAGCTCTTGGTCCACCCTGAGGGCCGTCTCGGGATCCCCCCGGTCGTCCTTGATGATCAGTTCCACGGGCCGTCCGTTGATACCCCCGGCTGCATTTATTTTTTCCACCGCGAGAACGGCGCCGTTTCTGACGATGGTACTCGGGGTTCCTCCGGGACCGCTAAGCATAGCCGAAAAGCCGATCCTGACGGGATTGTTACGGTCCGCACAGCCGCTCAGGAGAATCGCTGTAATGAGTAGTATTATCAGCCTCGAACGCATATATAAGGCTCCTCGCATTTCCCGAAGATAAAACTATTTCCCGCGGCCGAGAGATGCGGAACGCCGCGCGGGAAAGTTTATCGCCTTTAAGTATATGTATCGGGACCGCATTGTGCAACGGATCACTTCCTCAGGACGTCTACGGTCAGCAGCAGTCCCAGGACGACCGA
>Ga0272441_10014773_pt1 | contig 11007 bp, 10 predicted proteins | sample SSMProp6N_FD_193582 | JGI IMG/M metagenome (GOLD analysis project Ga0272441, IMG submission 193582) | Marine sediment archaeal communities from Little Sippewissett salt marsh, Falmouth, MA, United States - SSM-Prop-6N | ecosystem: Environmental > Aquatic > Marine > Wetlands > Sediment ...
AAAACGGCAACATATTGATCACTGTCAACGGCTCCGGCATTTATGAAATCAGCCGTAAAGGGAAGGTGGTCTGGGCGCACAAGGATCGCCAGGCCTCCCACGATGCCGACCGCCTGCCCAATGGAAACACGCTCTATAACCTCGGCTGGCGCAAAAAGGGTGAAGACGTGGTACGGGAGGTCGACCCTGCCGGTAAGATTGTCTGGTCATGGAAGGGGCTGGCCGATTATGACCGGGAACCCTTCGCCGGTATCGATTCCGAAGGCTGGATGCATGTCAATTCCGTCACCCGCCTGGGAAACGGCAACACACTGGTCAGTATGCGCAATTTCAATACCATCGCCGAAGTCGGTCCCGACGGGCGGGTGGTCAGGGACTGGACCTTCAGGGGCAAGGACAGGCGCACCAAGGTCCAGACACAGGGCAAGATCAGAGGGGAACGAAACCACGAGCCGGAAATCCTCGAGAATGGGAATATGCTCGTGGCGCTGCGCAGGCCCAACCGGTTTGTCGAATTCAATCTTGAAACCGGGGAGATGGTGTGGAGCTGGTCCCATCCCGGCGGCGAAAGGGAACTGCACCTGAACCGTGAGGCCAACCGCCTGCCCAATGGCAATACGCTGGGATCGGCGGGGAACAAGCTTATCGAAATCGCACCGGACGGGACAATTGTGTGGCAGATGATCGCTCCCGCCGGGGGCAAGAACCCCCGCAAATTCCACAAGGCCATTCGCATCGGCACAGACGGGAAGGCCTATGGCGGATAGGTTGTAGCCATGACCATGGTCGGCAGGGGCGGCGGCAATCTTCGCGTTGACATTGCAAGGGGGAAACCATGACAACACAGAAGGGGGCAACGATCTCACTGGTCCTCGGCAGCGGCGGAGCAAGAGGACTGGCGCACATCGGTGTCATCAGGTGGCTGGAAGAACACGACTTCCGGATAGCGTCCATCGCCGGCTGTTCCATGGGCGCCCTCGTGGGCGGCATCTACGCAGCGGGCAGGCTCGATGAATTTGAACAGTGGATTCGGGCTATCACGAAGGTCCACATGGTCACACTGCTCGATATTGCGTGGAAAAAGACGGGGCTCGTCAAGGGAGACAGGATCATCAACGCGCTGATCGAACTGATCGGCGATCAGATGATCGAGGACCTGACCATTTCCTATACTGCCGTGGCGAGCGATATCAAGCATGGGAAAGAGGTCTGGATCAATTCGGGAAGACTCTTTGACGCCATCCGGGCATCCATGTCGCTGCCCCTCTTCTTCACCCCCTTCACCCGCAACGGTGTCGACCTCATCGACGGCGGTGTCCTGAACCCCGTCCCCATCGCCCCCACGTTCAGTGACACAACGGAACTGACCATCGCCGTCAATCTCGGCGGTCCCGTCGAAGACACGGTGACGCAGAGGTCCGCTCCACGGCAACCCTCGAATGACTCCCACCATATCGGGGAAATGGTCAGCCGCTTTATCAACCGGTTCCATCTGCCCAAGATGGACAAGGACAGAGGCAGCCGCGACTGGGGGGCCTATGACATCGCCAGCCAGGCCTTCGATGCGATGCAGGAGACCATCGCACGCCAGAAACTGGCCGCCTATCCCCCCGACCATATCATCGAAATAGCCCGGAATGCCTGCGGTACCCTGGAGTTTGACCGTGCGGCCGAGATGATCGAACTGGGATACAGAAAGGCCGGTGAACACCTGGATCATGTAATCGACACAGCAAGGAAGCAATAGACGATGACCTCCCATGTCATGGCTGTAATCAGAGAAGGATAGATCAGTGGAAGATTTGCACCTCCTGATAGACCTTCACAAAGATGCAGACCGGCAGGGTCCGGGCGGTGATGCAGAGACGGAACGGGCCCTGACCCTTGCCGGGATAGAAGGGACGGCGCCGTTAAAGATTGCAGATATCGGCTGCGGGACCGGGGCCTCCACCCTGTTGCTGGCGCGTCTGTTGAACGCCCGGATTACCGCCGTGGACTTCCTGCAGGACTTTCTTGCGGTACTTGAAGACAGGGCCGAACAGATGGGGCTTTCTGAAAAGATAACGACCTGTGGCTCTTCCATGGACAATCTGCCCTTTGAAGAGGCGGAATATGACGTCATCTGGTCCGAGGGGGCGATATACAATATCGGCTTTGAAAGAGGCGTCAAAGACTGGCATCGCTATCTGAAAACGGACGGTCTGCTGGTTGTCTCGGAGATCACCTGGACAACCGCCTCCCGGCCGCTGGAACTTCAGGAATACTGGGAAACGGAATATCCCGAGATAGATACGGCCGCTGCAAAAGTAGGCATGCTGGAGAGAAGCGGCTATTCCCCCATGGGCTATTTCGTCCTGCCCGATCATTGCTGGCTCGACAATTATTATCGGCCCCTGCAAGGCAGTTTTGAGAACTTCCTCGACCGGCACGGCAACAGTGAAGCGGCACGGGCACTGGTGGAAAGTGAAAAAAGAGAAATTGCGATGTATGAACAATACAGAAGCTTTTATAGTTATGGAGTCTATATCGCAAGAAAGTCAGGGTAGAGAAAGCCTGCAGTCGGAGATTCCCCGCAGCACATTGCGGGGAATGCGCTCGCTGTTCAGTTCAATTACTGAAGATGCCTGCCACTTCGGTGTGACACCGGGGACACGCACACAGGAATTACAGTGCATTACCGAATCCACAGCCGGTATGTGATATGCGAACACATGATCTTCAATAAGGTAACTATATATACAATAATCATTTAGTCCTTGACACAGGTAAATGCTTTTCTTACAATGATAACACTTTACATATAGAGTTGCTTTTACATGATATTGATTCTCGATTGATTTTTTCACGATGGCGTTCTTTAAAAGATAGAAGAAAAGAAAGGGGTGAAACTTTATCGGCTCACACAGGGGCAGAAGGCAATTCTTTGCGTGGTCATCATAAGTGTCCGATACTCATAAGAACAGCCATAGAATGTCTTTTTTTATACTGCAATGATCCTATATCAATTCGTTAATGTTCGGGCAGGCATGGATGTCTTCCCGGTATCATCGGGCATAACAGTAGCGACAGGGGAAAATCCTGCACCCTCGATCTTGTTGCCTGTAATCGAAGCGCCTGCGATGTGTCATTTAAAATCTCTGCCTTTTCAGGCAGGCACTCTCCGAATATCCTCATTCCTGTATCCTGACAGACCTGTCTAGCCGAAATATCCCGGGGGGAATATCTCATCTGAGATATTGAACAATATACATTGTCAGCAACCAGTGGTGACATGTATGTGTTATGTGGTTGGGTTGCCATTCCGTACTGTATGCGGGCAAGCCAAATGAGAAATTTACACAAGGAAAAGGAGGAAGTAACATGTTACAGAAAATGAACGTTTGTGGTCCGTTGCGACATATCTTGATAGGCTTTATTGCACTATCCTTCATTGGATTGACCGGCTGGAGTAACGTCGGCGCAGCCGAATATACCATGAAGGTCGGACATGCCACACTGAAGGATGCACAGGATGAACTGGCTATTCTCTTTGCCAAGGAAACGGAACGCCTTTCGGGCGGCCGGATCAAGGCACCTGTCTATGGCGCCAGCCAGCTGGGGAACAATCCCAAAATGAACAAAGATGTGCTCAGCGGTGTACAGGAAGTTCTTATACAGCCTGCATGTTTTTCTGTCCCCTACATTCCCATCCTTGGTGTTCTCGATCTCCCCGGCCTCTTTCCAAACCGTGACGTGCAGGCCAAGGTGCTTTCCAGTGACGCGGTAAAACCCTTTCAGGAAGCCGCGCAAAAACGCGGTCTCGAAATTGTGGCTTTCTTCGGCGGAGGCTTCAAGATTCTGGCCACTACCTTCCCCGTCAAAACAGCCGGTGATCTGAAGGGTCACAAGATTCGTGTCATGCAGTCTCCCGAACTGGTTGGTCAGTTCAAGGCCTTTAACGCCGTCGGCGTACCCATGCCGCTGGGCGAGTGCTACACCGCCATGCAGCAGGGCGTCGTCGAGGGATTCGAGGGAGCGGCCGATGTGGTCAGGAAATTCAAGCTCTATGAAGCGGGGAAATATATTGCCAATACCTACCACGGTTCATTGAGTTCCTTCGTCCTCGTCAACAAGAAATGGCTCGACTCACTGCCGGAGGATCTGCAAGTGGCGGTGCGGCAGGCCGGGAAAAACGCCGAAGGTGAGGCACTGGCAATCTACAAGAAACACCAGTTGAAGGCGTGGGACGTGATGAAGACCCAGAAGGGCGTTATAGCCACCGAATTCCCGCAGGCAGAAAGGGAAAAACTCTGGGAACTGGGTGAGAAATCCTGGAACAAAATCGTCGAAAATGAAGAGAAGGCGGCGGTGCTGGCCATTCTCAAGAAGGCAATAGACAGCAACAAATAACTGCATGCACGAGGGATTCTATGAATCGAAACGCAAGGGGGCATGTATTTTCGGTGGGGCAGACCTCACAGTGGGGACTGAAGCGGGCTCTCGTGATCATGTCCAGGGTCTCTGATGTCATCACGATAGGCCTGCTGCTGCTCCTGCTGTCTGAGGTGCTGCTGATGATAGTGGCCCGGAGCATCTTTAATATCGGCCTTGCCTGGCTCGACGATCTGGCACGATATCTCCAGATCTGGATGGTCTATGCCGCGGCTGTGTCCATTACCATGAGAGGGGATCACATCTCAATGGACGCAGTCTATCTCCGCATGCCCCCTGCCCTTCGATTATGGGTTCGCCGACTCATAGGGCTGGTGTGTCTGATAACCTGCGCCATTGTCGGGTATCACGCCATCATACAGGCCATCAGTGTGGCGTCTTTCGGGGAAGTCAGTGCCAGCGGTGTCTTGCCCGCTGTCTTGGGATACGCATCTCTTCCCTTCGGCTTTCTGTTGATGATTGCGGCATCGTTATACTATCTGCTCTATTATGCGCAGAATGACAATCCCGGTTCCTGAAATATGTCATTGCAGTAACAATATCCATTCCACGGCCCCGTCTCTCCGGCGGGGTCTATGGAATGTATCCCATTGATTTCTTCTCGATGTTGCGAGAAAGGGCTTTTCGTAATGATTCTAACGATGGTTGTGCTGGCATTCGGTTTGCTTCTGGTGGGATTCCCCATCTGGCTGGTATTTTTGGTGACATCCGTTGTGGTGATAAATATTTTTACCACCGTCCCCATGGCGGTAGTTCCCTCAACACTGTTCGGCACCCTCGACAACATTGTGCTTCTGGCAGTACCGGGATTCATTTTCGCGGGGACTGTCATGGAACGCGGCGGCATGACAGGTCGCCTTATCCGGTGGGTCCGTTCCCTTGTGGGACCCATTCCAGGCGGGCTTTCTCTGACAACAATAGGAGCTGGCGGACTCTTCGGTGCAATTACCGGTTCAAGTCCGGCAGCCACGGCTGCTCTGGGCCAGGTGCTCTACCCAGCTCTGCGCGATCACGGCTATTCTGAAAAGTTCGGTTTGGGCCTGATCGCCTCGACAGGGGGCATCGCCATCATTATTCCGCCATCCATTGCAATGATCCTCTATTCTTCCGTCACCGGCGCCCCCGTGGGCGAGCTCTTTCTGGCCGGGTTTCTTCCTGGAACGCTTCTGTGTGTCCTGGTGGGGTCCTACGCCGTCTATGTCTCTTATCGCGAGGGAGTCGCGCAGAGATCACTATGGGACTGGAAAGAAATATTTGACAGTACGAAATCCGCCCTGTGGACACTGGGACTTCCCGTCATCATTTTCGGTGGTATCTACGGCGGCTTTACCACGCCGACGGAGGCGTCGGTGCTTGCCTCTTTCTATGCGCTCTTCATATCGGGCATCATATACCGCGAACTGGGCTGGAAGACCTTGTGGAGCATTACACTGGATTCGGCGGCACTGACTTCAAAAATTTTTCTGATCACGGCCTCGGCGGGGCTCTTTTCATGGCTTCTGACGATCAGTCAGGTACCCCAGGCGCTGGTCGGCTTTATCGACAGCTCCGGCATGCCCCCGTGGGGCATCCTGCTGATGATCAATGTGCTGCTCCTTCTTGCGGGAATGTTCATCGATCCCACTTCGAACATCCTCGTCCTCACCCCCATCCTGTGGCCACTGGCCCAGGCACTGGGACTGGACGTTATTCACTTTGGCATTATTATGGTCGTCAACATGGCAATCGGCATGTTTTCACCCCCCTTCGGACTGAATCTCTTTGTCATGTGTTCCGTCATGCGGGTATCCGCCGATAAGATTGCCGCCAGTGTCGTACCATTTTTCGTTATTTATCTCGCCGGGCTGCTCCTGATTTCCTTTGTTCCGGCGATTTCACTCTATCTTCCCGCTTTGCTGGGATTCTGAGGCCCGGGGATATTCCGAAACGCGACGTACAGCCCACGGCTGTTTTGATTTGAACATACCAGGGTGAGAGGGATATATGACATTCCAGGACATCGTACTTTCGAAGCACAGGATGGTACTCATCGTCGTCGATATGGAACACGAATTCTGCAGGCCCGAGGGACAGTATTACCTGGGTTCAGGAGTCAGTGGCGTCATCGAACGGACGTCCGCCCTGATCGAGCGCTGCCGGCAGGAGGGGATACCCGTCATCTATGTCCGCTCTGTCCGGTATCCCGACGATCCCGTCTTTACGCGATTCGGCAGGGAACATTACCTCATGGAGGGGACACAAGGCCCCGTGATAGTTGAGGAGCTTGCACCCCTTCCCGGGGACCCGGTCATCGAAAAACATACCCACGACTGCTTTTACAATACCGACATGGACAGCCTGCTCAAGCGTATGGGCATCGATCCCGAGACCCATCACGTCATCGTCACGGGCGTCATGTCCAATGTCTGTGTCTACCATGCCGCCATCGGCTTCCATGTTCGGCACTACTACACGGTCCTCCCCATGGATTGCACCATCGGATCTCCGGAAGGCAATGACTTTGTCATTTCTCAGCTGTCCATGCCGGCTTACGCATATAACACGTCGCTCACCACCTCGGACCGGATTACCTTTACAGAATAGTATTGAAGCGCCCCGCAACAAGTTGCGGGGAATACGCTCGCTCTTCAGTGCAGTGCCTGCGGCTCGTTACGCCTGTGCCACAACGGCAACCTTGATCGTCCCCTCGGGCTTGTCCCGGGCAACCTCGAAGGCCTCTATGGCCTTTTCGAAGGGGAATGTATGGGTGATCAGGCGCTCCGGATCGATAATACCCCTGGCTGCAAGGTCAATGGCCGTCACATATTTCCCCTTGCCCCCATTCCCTCCGACGCCGATGACCGTCAGGGCAAACCGGACGATCTCTTCGGTGGGAACAGCGCCGATCCCCTGAACAATCCCTATGTTGACTATCCGTCCCCCTTTTCTGACAAGACCGGGAATCATTGCCACCGTTGCCGAGGCACCCGCCGTTTCAATGACAATGTCTGTTTTTCGTTCTTTCAGTTTGTCATGTGCTTTACGCCCTTCTTCAGTGGATAGATCGATCACATCGGTGGCCCCGAACTCCGTGGCAATTGCCAGTGCCTCGGAACGGATATCTATGGCGTACACACGTCCCGCTCCAGCAATGCCGGCAATCCGTATCACTCCCAGTCCGATCGGTCCCGCACCCAGGATGGCAATGGTTTCTCCGATATTGATACTGAGTTTCCTGAAGGCATTCAACCCCACGGTGAAGGGTTCGAGTACCGATGCCGCCTCGAATGTGACGTTATCGGGCAGGGAGATCAGGTTTGATTCCGGGATGGCCATGTATTCCCGGAAGCAGCCGTCTGAAAAAAGCCCCATTAACTTGGTGTTGGGACAGCCCTCGTAAAATCCGGCCGCGCAGGCACGGCACTGGTAACAGGGCAGTGACGGCCTGACGGCCACACGGTCTCCCGCCTTGAACCCGTCGACTGCCGGCCCCACTTCCTCGACGATACCCGCAAAATCGTGTCCCGGGATGCGGGGCAGCGGCGTAGGGGTCTTCCCCTCCCACTGATGGACATCGGTCCCACATATACTGACAGCCATTACCTTCAACATGACGTGGTGCGGTGAAATGGAGGGCATGTCCATATCTATAAGTTCCAGTTGGTTTCCTTCAATAATCTGTAAAGCCTTCATACTATTCCTCCCAATTCCCATATTTTCCGGACAGCAAAGACAATATGAGACAATTTGCCTGCTTTTTTGTTTGAATTTTGTCCCCTCATAATAGTATATAGTTATATATCATACCTTTATCGGTCGATCTACTGTTTTACACCAAATAAGGGAGGGAATGGCATCATGGCTATCAAGAAAAACCCCGGTGGAAGTCTCACGGAAACAAAGCGCACCTACCCCGATCTCCACGATCATCTGGCAATGCTCAAAGAATCGGGACTCCTTGCCACAATCGACAGACCAGTCAACAAGGATGCACAGATGCACCCGCTGGTCCGGTGGCAGTTCCGGGGCGGTATCAGGGAACCCGACCGCAAGGCCTTCCTCTTTAAGAATCCCACCGACAGCAAGGGAAACACATACGACATGCCCGTCGTGATCGGGGCGATGGCGGCAAACCGTGAAATATACCGCATCGGCATGGGATGCGATCTCGACAAGATAGGCGCCACCTGGGTCAGGGCAATGAACAACCCCATTGAACCCCGGGTCGTGTCCGATGCCCCCTGCCACGAAGTCGTCATCACGGGTGACGAACTCCATGAAAAGGGCAAGGGACTGGACGGTCTGCCTGTGCCCATTTCGACTCCCGGCTGGGACGTGGCACCATATCTCGCCGCGGGGCATTTTATCACCAAGGACCCCGATACGGGCATACAGAATATCGGCAACTATCGCGGCCAGATCAAATCGCCCACACGTCTCGGCATGAACCCCTCCATTGAACAGCGTGCCGGTATCTACCTCCACTGGTGCAAGTACAAGGAACGGGGCGAGCCCATGCCAACGGCCGTCGTCGTTGGCTGTCCCCCCTGCATTTCCTATACGGCAGTCCAGAAAGTTCCCGAAAAGCTCGACGAGGCATGGGTTGCCGGCGGACTGGTGGGTGGACCGATCAATGTGGTCAAGGCGAAGACGGTGGACCTCCTCGTTCCGGCAGAGGCGGAGATCGTCATTGAAGGCCTTATCAGCACGGACATGCTCGAACCCGAGGCGCCCTTCGGCGAATCCCACGGCTACATGAACCTCCAGGAATACAATGCCTTTATGGATGTCACGGCAATCACGCGGAAACAGGATGCCATATTCATGTCCTTCATCAGCCAGGTGACGCCCAGTGAATCGAGCATGATCAAACGCGTTGCCTACGAGCCCATGTTCCTCGACCACCTCCAGACACAACTGGGAATCAAGGGCGTGATTAACGTCTCCATGCACGAACCCCTTACCAGTGTCGTCGCCCTGGTGATCATACAGTTCCAACGGGGTGTGCCGCAAACGGAAATCTGGCGGGCCCTCTACGGCGCGTCGGCACTGCACCGCTTTGCCGGGAACTGGATCGTCGCCGTCAATGACGATATCGATCCCGAAAACTCGGACGCCATCTTCTGGGCCATGTGCTACCGGTGTCAGGCACAGCACGATGTACGCATACTGCCGCGAAAAGATCCGGGACACGGCCCCCGCGGGCCGAAAGACGACGGAGAAAAGGCCTCCGTGCTCGTCGATGCCACCATCAAGGGGGAATACCCCCCTCTGTCTCTGCCCAAGAAGAAATACATGGAAGATGCCCGAAAGCTCTGGGAAGAACTGGGCCTTCCTCCGCTGGAACCTCAGGCCCCGTGGCACGGCTACTCCCTGGGCGAATGGTCCGACGAGTTCGACCGGCAGGCGGAACTGGCGGTGCAGGGAGATTACTGGGAGACAGGCAGGGAGAATGCCCGTCAGCGACGGTCCGACGTTGAGATGAATACACCCGCTTCAGAAGTCACTGAGCGACAGGGTGATTCGTAGCGTTTAAAGAATCAGCCCAGGATACCAGCAAGGGCAGTTCCACAGCGGGGGCACTTCTGTCCCTCCAGATCGATCGTTCCGATCTGATAGCCGCTTCGTTCGATCAGGAGATGACCGCAGTGGTGACAGAAGGTGCTCTCACTGGCATCGCCGGGGACATTGCCGCCATAGATATACCGGAGGCCCGCTTCCTTTCCGATCAGGGCGGCACGGTGAATCGTCTCGACGGGCGTGGGGCCCGGTTCCCGCATCTGGTACCGGGGGAAGTAGCGGCTGATGTGCCAGGGGGTTTCGGCACCGATGGAGTGTATGAACCGGGCGATAGCGCGCAGTTCATCGTCGCCGTCGTTCAGAGACGGTATGATCAGCGTGGTCACCTCCACCCAGATGCCGAGTTCCTTCATCTTTTTCAGGCTGTCCAGTACCGGCTGCAGCCGTCCGCCGCAGTATCGCCGGTAGAAGTCGTCGCTGAAGGCCTTGAGATCGCAATTGACGGCATTGAGGACGGGTGCGATGGCTTCGAGGGCCTCGCCCGTCATGAACCCGTTGGAGACAAAGACGTTCTTTATGCCCCGTTCATGGGCGATGCTGCCGATGTCACAGGCATACTCAAAAAAGACAGTAGGTTCGGTGTAGGTATAGGCGATGGTCAGTGATCCCGTCTTCACGGCGTCGGCCACGATGTCACCGGGTGAAACGGTGCGGCCCGTGATCCGTCCCGTCTCCCGGGGCATCTGGGAGATATCGTGATTCTGGCAGAAGGTGCACTGGAAATTGCACCCCACGGTGGCAATGGAATAGGACCGGGAACCGGGATAGACGTGGAAGAGGGGCTTCTTTTCGATGGGATCGACGCTCTGCGCGACGGGTCTGCCATATACCAGTGAGTAGAAACGTCCTCCCCTGTTTTCCCGCACCGCACACAGTCCCTGCTTCGACGGGGCTATCGTACACCGGTGTGCACAGAGGTTACATTGCACCGAATCACCGGCACGGACGTCGTACAGCATGGCCTCTTTCGTCATTTTTTCATCTCCCTCGTTACCGGTTCATGCTGTTCCTTCCCCA
>Ga0272441_10014775_pt1 | contig 11007 bp, 5 predicted proteins | sample SSMProp6N_FD_193582 | JGI IMG/M metagenome (GOLD analysis project Ga0272441, IMG submission 193582) | Marine sediment archaeal communities from Little Sippewissett salt marsh, Falmouth, MA, United States - SSM-Prop-6N | ecosystem: Environmental > Aquatic > Marine > Wetlands > Sediment ...
CCTCCCCCCCGGCCGGTAGGTGCCCCAACCTGTTTGGCTCCGTGATTGGCACAGTCGACTGTGCCAGACAAAGAGCGCCTCGTAAGTCCCAATTCTTGTGTAACTTACGAGACGCCCGCTTTGCCAATCGGAGAGGGCGGGATTCGAACCCGCGGATGGTTACCCATCACCGGTTTTCAAGACCGGCTCCTTAAGCCGCTCGGACACCTCTCCCACTGCGATTCCGCCGTTCACGGCGTTCTCGTTCGACTTCCCGCAGTAGCAACACCCACCATCCCGGCGGGCTCGGCAGCCGGCTCGCAGCCGCCAACAACCCGGCATCGGACCTCGACGCCGACCGCCTATGCATCGTAGACGCCGCGAAACACGGACGCAACGACATTCGCATGGCAGCTCCGGTGGCCAACCCCCGCTTGACCGATGTCGGCGAAACATGGCTTCGACACAGGATGAACGAACGGGGCCAGCAGCATGTGAACCGACGCCAACGACTGGCCATGCGAAAGGCTCGCCAGCGGAGTCCACTCACCTCTCACATGCGAGACACATTGACGAGGTGGCAGTCATTCGTCGACTGCATCGGCAACGTGCGTATTGCCGAGTTGACAGCCGCGCACTTCCGCCGGTTTCACGAGTGGGCCGATCGCGAATCGGCACACAAGGCGTCCAACCGCTGGCATGGACAGCTCATGTCGGCGATCAAAAACGTGTTTAACTGCACACAAAGGCACTATGCGGATTGGGCTTGGCCAGTTGGCATCTCGGTGTTCACGCATGTTACAGCCTGCCAACTTGCAGACGGCCCAATGCCGCCCTGTATCTCCCAGGCTTCGACCACTTCGTTGCCTCCATGGCCGCTGGGATAGCTACCCGGCCGGGACGACCTTTACCGGGACAGGACTTCCACCTGTTGGAACAACGGACCTTCACGGCACACGTGGACGCGTACAGGGTGCACCGCGGGCGGTGCGCGTTGCTATAGCAACTGTGGGCTAATAACCGATCAATCTTCACGCCGATCATGTATTTGGCATTGCTAATTGGAGCGGAACACGGTATTCTGTTCCCAGTGCAAAGATCAGCGGACACGGGATCGCAGCTCATGTCAAAACCGATGCACCGCCGCATATTCGAGGAGATCCGCAGCCAGATCATCTCCGGTGCGCATGCCGCTGGTGAGCGGCTGCCGACCGAGGCGGTCCTGATGAACCGGTACAGTGCCTCGCGTACAACGGTGGTGCGCGCCCTGCACGACCTTGAGCACGACCGGTTCATTGAGCGTCGCCGCGGATCCGGTACGTACGTTCGGCAAGAGCGCACCGTGGAGCAGCGGGTGCTTGGCTTCTGCGCGCTGTTCGTGGAATGCGGGGCGGACTTGCCCTGGGTCGAGGGGCGCATCCTGCAGCACCTCGCCGACCTGACGGGACAGCGCGACACCCCGCTCGCGCTGCAATGCCTCGCCGCCGGCCCCGAGAATCGGTGTGAACGCATGCTCGCGTCCGCCCGACGCCTGGTCGAGAAGGAGGTCAGCGGCGTACTCTACTATCCGGCCGAGCTGCCGCAGGAGCAGGCCCACTACAACCGTGCGGTCGTTGATGTCTTCACGCGGGCGGGCGTCCCGGTCGTACTGGTCGATCGCGACATTGTCGCTTACCCCGACCGCAGCGAGTTCACCCGCGTCGGCTATGACAATCGCCGCGGCGGCTTCCTATTGACCGACCATCTGGTCCGGGCAGGCTGCCGGCGCATCGCGTTCGTTGGCATCCCCCAAGTATCCACGGCCGTCGCCGACCGTTTGGCCGGGTACCGAGAGGCGCTGCGTCTCCGCGGGCTACCCGAGTTACGAGCCCTGATCCGTATGACGGACGATCTCGGCGAGGGCTTCTGCCGCACGCTGATGAGCGGAGGTCAGCCCGATGCCATCATCTGCAAGTCCGATCGCGTGGCGGCCCGGCTGGGCCGGCACCTGGCGGCTATGGGACTGCGCATTGGCTCTGATATCCGGATTGCCGGTTTCGACGACGACCCGGTCGCCGAACTTCTCCCGATTCCCCTCACGACGATCCGCCTTCCGGTCATGCCGTTTGCCCGGGCCGCCTGCGACGAGCTCCTGGCCCAGATCGACACCCCGGAGTTGGCGCCGCGTCAGATCATCATCGACTGCGAGTTTGTCGCCCGTGAATCGACTACGGGCGGAGCCTCCGCGTCCAAGCGAGAGGAGCCAAACCCGTGAACTGGGCCCTGATCGTCGCTGATGGCGGGGGCAAAGCGCCCGGCGACATCTCGAAGAAACACTCTGAATCGAGAAAGGGCAGCGATATGTTCTTCCCGCGGATGATGACGATTCTGACGGTCGCCGGTCTGGCGGCGACGTGTGCGTACGCGCAAGGCGGCGCGGACAACGCGCAAACGGAGATACACAGGGAGACGCTCTGGGAGATCGGCCGGGTCGATCGCGACACGAGCGAGTTTGCGCTGGGCCCCGACGGCTACCGCGAATTCAAGCACGACGCGTTCTACGTGGTGGGCGAGTCCACGCCCAAAGCGGACTGGCCCTACGTACAACCCGGCCCCGTGGATGGGTGGGGCGGCAGCCGTCCGCACACGTTCACCATCATGTTCGGCCTGCAGGAACCGCTGCTCGCGGGCCCCTGTCGCCTCGTAATCGACCTCGTCGATACACACCACGGCATGACGCCGCGGCTGGAATTGGAGTGCAACGGGACACTCGTGAATCGCCACGTGCTGCCGCCGGGCGCGTCGGACAAATCCATCGGGGGTGCGCCCGGCGAGGGCCGGCCGCACCAGTTCGTCGTGGAATTCAACGCCGAGTTGCTCAACCAGGGCGCGAACGAAGTCGCCATCCGCACCACGGCCGGCAGCTGGATCCTCTACGACGCCATCCGGTTCGAGGCTCCCTCCACAGCTCAACTCGCGACAGTGCCCCAGATGTGCAACATCCGCTCCGTGTCTCCACAGATCTGCCTCGTCGAGCGGGAGGGCCAGCTTTGGCAGCCGGTCGCGCTCGACATCGTCTACGCCGGCGCCGCCGAGAGCATCGATTGTCTGCTGAACGGCGTGGTGCACCAAGCGGTCGAGCTGCAACCGGGACGCCAGACGATTACCGTCCATGCCCCGGCCGTCGATAGCGAAGCCGCGCTGGCTATCGAACTGCAGGCCGCCGGACAGACGCTGGCCAGCGCGGAGATGACGCTTGAGCCCGTGCGCCGCTGGATCGTCCACCTGCTGCACTTCACGCACCTGGACATCGGCTACACACACATCCAGGAACGCGTCGAGCAGCGCCAGATGGAATTTCTCGACCAGGCCCAGAAGCTGATTCGCGAGACGGATGACTACCCGCCCGAGGCACGCTTCAAGTGGCTGCCCGAGGGACTGTGGGCCGTGGAGAGCTATCTGAAGCAGGCCGACGACGCGACGCGGAAGACGTTCATCGACAACGTCAACGCCGGGCGCATCGAGCTCTGTGGCCTCTACGGCAACGCCCTGACGGGCCTGTACACCGAGGAAGAGCTTTTTGCCCTGGTGGACTACGCCACGCAACTGCGCGCCCAGTACGGCGTCACGATTGACACGGCCATGCTCACCGACGTGCCGGGCTGCACGTGGGGGATGGTGCCGGTGCTGGCCCACGCCGGGATCCGACACTTTTCGCTGAGCCCCAATCCCGCGCACCGCATCGGCTGGACGCGCCTGTGGGACGATCGGCCCTTCTACTGGGTCTCGCCGTGCGGGCAGCACAAGGTGCTGTGCTGGATGGCGCCCGGGTACGGGTGGTTCCGGAGCGGACTGGGCGACAAGCCGGTGCAGCGGTTGCTGGATGGCCCGTTGCTCGGCCATCTCGCGGCGCTCGAGAAGCAGAACTACCCCTATGACATCGTGCAGCTCCGCTATGACATCGGGGCCGACAACGGCCCTCCGGACCCGACTCTACCCGACGGTGTGCGGGCCTGGAACGAGACGTACGCCTACCCGAAGCTGGTGATCAGCACGCCGCGCGAGCTCTTCGAGGAACTCGAGCAGCGCTACGGCGATTGCCTGCCGGTCGTGCGCGGCGACTTCACGCCGTATTGGGAAGACGGTGCGGCGTCCACGGCGGGCGACACGACGACAAATCGACGGGCGGTCGAGACGCTGCTGCAGGCGCAGGCGTTGTGGACGTTGCTCGACGCTGGCGGCTACCCGGCGGAGTGCGTCTATGCTTCCTGGCGCAACGCCGTGCTCTACGACGAGCACACCTGGGGCGCCTGGAACAGCATCTCCGAACCGGACTCGGAGTTCGCGCGGCACCAGGCCGAACGCAAGCATCGCTTCGCGCTCGACGCCAACGCGCTCGCCCAACAGGTGTTCGATGAAGCTCTGGCCACACGCCGTTGCGAGAATCAGCAGGTGCGCGCGATCGAGGTCTTCAACACCGAGTCGTGGGACCGGAGCGACCTGGTGGTGCTGCCGGCGGACATGGACTTGGTCGGCGACATCGTCCGGACCGCGGACGGCACCGCGGTCCCATCACAGCGGCTCTCCACGGGTGAACTGGCGTTCCTGGCCAAGAACGTCCCGGCCATGGGATCCGTGCGGTTCACAATCCACGCGGGCCGCCCGGCGGATAGTGGCGACGCAGTCGCGAACAGGACGTTCCTGACCAACGGCCGGCTGCGCGTCACGCTCGACGCACAGAGCGGCTCAATCGTCGCGCTGGAAGCCACAGGCATCCCGGGCAACCTTGTCGGCGGAGATTCGGACGCGGGGTTGAACGATTACATTTACGTCGCCGGCCGCGATCCGAAGCAGCAGAAACGGGTCGACCCCAGGTCGGTGACGTTCGACATTCTGGATCACGGGCCGCTTGTCGCCACGGTGCGAGTGACCTCGAGTGCCCCGGGGGCGCGCGGTCTGGCGCGTACGATTCGCCTCGTGGACGGGCTTGACCGAGTCGAGATCACCAACGTGATCGACAAGCTGCCGATCCGTGAGAAAGAGGGCGTGCACTTCGCCTTCCCGCTGAACGTGCCCGACGGCGAGGTTCACATGGACATGCCCTGGGCGGTCGTGCGACCGGAAAAGGACCAGATCGAGGGCGCCTGCCGCAATTTCTTCGCCGTGCAGCGCTGGGTCGATGTGTCGAACCGCGACCAGGGCGTGACCTGGGCCACGATCGACGCGCCACTGGTGCAACTTGGCGCAATCCGCACCGATATCGTCTCGGCGGTCGCTGCGGACGGCGCCGCTTGGCTCCGACACATCGAATCATCGCAGACCCTGTACTCCTACGTGATGAACAACTACTGGGAAACCAACTACAAAGCGGACCAGGCGGGACCAACGACCTTCCGCTACGCCCTGCGGCCGCACACGGGCCTCTACGACCAGACCGCCGCCAACCGCTTCGGCATCGAGTGCAACCGACCACTCGTGGCCGTCTCGGCACGTGTCGACGGTCCGCCCGCGTTGGCCCCACCGTTCCACCTCGATGCGCGCGGCGTGATCGTGACGGCCCTCAAGCCCAGCCGCGACGGCCGGGCTCGCATCATCCGGCTCTATGCGGCCTCCGGCAAGCCGGAAAACGTCCACTTGGTCTGGCCCGGTACACCGCCGGCTATCTACTTGAGCGACCCCAACGAGACGCGTGGAGAGCGCGTCAGCGGGCCGATCCGTCTATCTGCCTACGGTTTCGCGACACTCCGCGTGGAACCGTAAGGCAAGCCGGCATTCGAGTCGGCCAAGCGACCCGTGAAGATACCAGAAGAGCGCAGCGTGCGACATGAGCACACTCGATCTCCTTGCCGTTCTCACCTACTTCGCCGTCGTGATCGGCGCGGGCTTCTGGTACCGCAAGCGCGCGGCGCAAAGCCTGGAGTCGTACTTCCTCGGTGGCAAGCGGATCCCCTGGTACATGTTGGCCATGTCGGGCGCGGTTTCCAACTTCGACATCACCGGGACGATGTGGATGGTGTCGGTGATGTATATCCTTGGCATGCAGTCGTGGTGGCACCACTGGATGTGGGGCGTGGCGATGCCGGCGTTCACGTTGGCATACATGGCGGTCTGGGTGCGGCGCTCGAACGTGATGACCGCCGCCGAGTGGATGGTAACGCGCTTCGGCAACGACCCCGGTGGCCGCTGCGCCCGCTACGCTGCGGCTGCGATGGCAATCCTGTTCACGACCGGCATGGTGGGCTACGCCTTCCAGGGAATCGGTAAGTTCGCTGCCGTGTACGTCCCGCTGGAACCGCTGGCGGTACACCTTCCGTTCGGCGGCGCGTGGATCGTGGACCACCAGGCCGCGGTGCTCGCGACGGTTGTGTTCGCGATCACGACCTTCTACGTGGTGGTCGGTGGGCTGTACAGCGTCGTGTTGACCGACGTGATCCAGACCGTGATCCTGACCGGCGCTGCGATCCTGATTGTTGTCATCGCCTGTGTGAGCCTCACACCGGAGTTGATCGCCGAGCACGTCCCGGCTGGTTTCGACCGGTTAACGCCCTCCTGGCGTCTGCCGCACCTGGCGGGCACGGAACACGCGGCTTACGAGATGTTCGGGTTCCTGACGATCGCCTGGATCGCCAAGGGGCTGCTGATGAACAGCGGTGGCCCCGGCCAGATGTACGACTTTCAGCGCTACCTAGCCGCATCAAGTGTCCGCGACGCGGCCAGGATCGCTGCTGCCTGGCCGCTGTTCCTGGTGGCCCGCTGGGGCATGGTCGCGGGCATTACGCTTCTGGCGATGACCGGCTTGTTGAACGTGAGAGACCCGGAGCAGGTCATGCCCCTTGTGTTGCAGCAGTACCTGCCGATCGGCATTCGCGGCGTGGTGATCGCGGGCCTGCTCGCCGCATTCATGTCGACCTTCAGCTCGACGGTCAACAGTGGAGCATCATTCATCGTGCGCGATCTTTGGCAGCCGCTGTTCCGCCCTGACGCCGACGAGCGGCACTTGGTCCGCTACAGCTACATCGCCACGCTCGCCATCGTGGTCGGTGGCGTTCTGATCGGCTACGAGGCGCAGTCCATCGCGCAGATCTGGGGCTGGCTGATGATGGCCCTCACTGCCGGCGTGATCATTCCCAACGTCCTGCGCTGGTACTGGTGGCGATTGAACGGCTGGGGCTACGCCGCCGGCGTGCTCGGCGGAATGCTGTTGTCGATTGTCGCCTTGTGGCACAAAGAGGCCCGCGACTACCAGGTGTTCCCGCTGATCTGCCTCGGGTCGCTCGTCGCCAGCGTCGTCGCTTCCTACGCCACCGCGCCGACCGCGACCGACGTCTTGCGGCAGTTCTTCGAGAGCGTGCGGCCCTTCGGGTGGTGGAAGCCGGTCCGGGTGCCCCGGACACTGGAGACCTCTTCAGATGATGGTCACACGACTGGTGCCGCCCGCGCGCTGCTCAACACGCTTGTTGGAATCATCGGCCTCACCGGCCTCTACCTCGCGCCGATGTACCTCGTCGGCCACTGGTTTGCCAAGGCGGCGGTGTGCACGGCGTGTTTCGCGGCGGCCGCGATGATTCTGTACTTCTCGTGGTATCGGCAGCTTCCGCCGCCACCGCGTTCGGCCCCGTTCGTCCGACCTGGCCAGTCCGGCGAGAACCGGTCTTACAACGGCGCAGACTCTCGTGACAGCGGTGAGCCACAAGAAGCAAGCGACGTGCCCCGTCGCGATCTGCGCAAGAACGCGCTAAGCGTATCCGGTCCGCACAGCGCGGCGTCCTCGTGATGCCGTGTCCGCGCGCTCAACAAAGGAGTTCGCCAATGACTGATGCGCCGCCCCGATGTGACCTACCTTTGGCCGGAGCCGCGACCCTGGCTCTAGCGCCAACTGCAATAGTGGCCGACGAACCGCGGCTGAAACAACCTCAGCCGATGTCGGGCCGGGGCGATGTTGCACGATCATGCCAGACCCCTTCCGGCGCCATCGAAACGATGCGCACACGGCGACAGGGCTTCACACTGATCGAGCTGCTGGTCGTGGTCGCGATCATCGCACTGCTGCTGTCGATCCTGTTGCCCGCGCTCTCTCGCGCCAAGCGGCATGTCCGCGAGGTCATGTGCCGCAGCAACCTCCGCCAACTCGCGGTCGGCTACACATCCTACGCGGCGGAGTGGAAGGGGTTCCTGCCCGGCAGCGACTTGGACGCGACGCCCGATCCGGCTGCCCCCCACGGATACCGCACGTACTGCTGGCTCGGTACACACCCCTATACATCGCAATGGGGTTACGGCGGGCACGATCCGCAGCAGGCCCCGCAGCGCGGCACGCTGTTCGCATACTGCGGCCGCGACACGAACGTGTACAAATGCCCCGAGGACCGGCTCGACAACACCGTCCACAGCAACGACTGGTCGCGCACCAAGGTGCTGTACAGCTACACTGGGCCGCCACTTCTCTCCGGGGCCTCACTGAACATGCTGAAGTCCACCCTGATTCCCCGGGAAATCCCCAATCGCATGAACATCCTCCTGAACTGGGGGAATTACTCCAGCGTGGCCCGGCGCTCGCAACCGTGGATGATCGTGGAGGAAGACGCCGTCTACTGGCTGAATTTCAACACGAGTGCCGGCTGGTCCAACGAGGACAGCATCACCGACCGGCACAACGGCCGCGGCTCGATCGCCTACATCGACGGCAGCGTCGACACGCGCAAATACCCGCGCAGCCCTCGGCGGATGTTCGCCAATCACGTCTTCTACGACCTGCGCGACGGCCGACTGGTCGAGGGCGGCTGCTTCCCGGTGTTGATGGGTGGGATCCGTGATCTGCCAGACTGTTTTCCGGAGCGACAACCATGAGTACTGTTCCTGCCGAAAACGTGATCTGCGACACTGGTCCACCTGATTTCGCGCGGCACCCGATGACACTGTGCTGGCCCGGCGATTCTCCGCAGGCACAGGCACACCGAGCCCGTCATTCGCCGCCGCGCCGAGCGCGGGTGGGGGCTTCGGCCAATACGCGAGCTCCACCCGGCTCGCTGCGGAGAAAAAGCTCCGTTTATGTTGCATCGCACGGACGTTCCAGATATCCTAAAAGGGCATGTCGTTACACGCTTTCGTGGCGTGACATGCATTCGATGCGAGGCTGCTGCTTTGCCATACGGCTTCAGCTAGTGTCGTGTCGCACTGGAGCTGTGACTTATAACCGACCGCGAAGCCGACGTTGCGGGATCAGGCAGCGTAGGTGAGCCCTGAACGAATGTCGCACCTCTTGCGAGTCACTACACTAGTTGGGCTACGCATCTCACCATCTCGGAGCTGAAGAGGCAATGGGATCACAACGACCGGGGGTAGAGGAGCACATCATGTTAGCAAGACACGCAGTGGGTATCGCCATCATCGGCGCGCTGTGTTGCTCGCCGACGCTGGCACAAGTCAGCGTGACGATCGACTTTGAGTCGTCTTCCGGGTACACCCCGGGAGCGCTCGCGGGACAGGACGGCTGGTACGTCATCCAGATGGACGGCGCCGAGGCCAACATCATCGACACGAACAACGGTCCCTCCGGTGCCGGCACACAGTGCCTGCAGCTCGACAACCTCTCGGGGTCCGAGGGTCACGCCGTCATCGAGGTCGGGAAGGCCATCTTGGACATGGTTGCCAACGGGGGACCGATCGTCACGATGGAATACGACGGGCTGGTCGTGAACGACAGCCGGCTGCAGTGGAAGGCGCGGGTCCCTGATTCAGGTGCACAACACTGGTGGCGAACCATGCCGCAGTGGAGTGGTTGTGCGACGGTTACGGGTGATGATTGCGGCTCAGGTGGAGGCATCGAGGCCGGTGTCACGGGCGAGTGGTACCATTACCGGTATGTGATTCTCTATGGTGATCACGGGGATGGGCAATCCGGCCAAATGCTGGAGTTCGGTGTTGGCGATAACATCGAGACGCGGTTTCCGTCAAACCGCACGTATCTCTACCCCAGCGCCACGAACGTGATCGATGAAATCCTCCTGTACCTCAACGAGGGCTACCCCGCGGACAACCAGGATGTGCTCTTTATCGACAACATCGTGGTCACCGGCGACCCACTGCCCAGTGCGGTCCCGATAGCGGACGCCGGCCCCGACATCGTGCAGGACCCCGGCGAGTGGACGGGCGTGGTCCTGGACGGCAGCGGCAGCACGGACGATGGCACCATCGTCCACTATCGCTGGAGCAACATGGCTGACCGGTCGATCGTTTACGACGGTGACGAGGCCAGCGTGCGGGTAGCACTTCCCGAAGGGACCTACGAGCTTCGGCTGGAAATCATGGACGATGATGGACTCCAGGACACGGATATCGTGACGGTCGAAATCGGTCCGCTGCCCGACATCCTCGACAACGTTGTCGGTCCGTGGGGCATCATCAACGGGAACATCCACAATACCAGCGCGTCGGATCAAATCCCGGTCCTGATCGGACCGGGCACGAAGTTTGCAATCATCAACGAGTCCGAGGCGTTCTTGAGGGCTGCAGAGCGTCATTCTGTGCCCGTCTTCGATGAGTTCGGCAACGTGTACTTCGTCCAGCGGCTCACGAATGAGCTGCGCTCATTGACCTCCTCGTTAATGCTTCGGTGGACCGGACACTATCCCGGAGGCGGGAATGTCAACCTCGGGCCCAGTTGGGGCAAGACGCCCTACAACGGCTGCGTCATCGCCGGCATGCGTTACATCTATGTCGTTGGCCAGTACATTGGCGGTGCCTCGCCCGCGTACGCCAACGTCTACGCGTTCGAGAAGGGCAGTGGCGACCTCGTGTGGGAGACACCACTCACGGAGGACTGGTACGGCCGAGACGTGGCCCCGAAGATCACGCTCTGCGATGACAAGCTGTACGTCGTGGGTGAGCCGGATCTGAGTTTCGTCAACGACGCCACGATCTATCAGTTAGACGCGACAACTGGCGACCTGGAGTGGTCTCAGACAATCACGGTTGAGTTGAACTGGGAGATGAACGATCCCGGTGGCCTAACGTTTGTGGCCAATGCCTATGGCTCCAACCACGGCATCA
>Ga0272441_10014776_pt1 | contig 11007 bp, 10 predicted proteins | sample SSMProp6N_FD_193582 | JGI IMG/M metagenome (GOLD analysis project Ga0272441, IMG submission 193582) | Marine sediment archaeal communities from Little Sippewissett salt marsh, Falmouth, MA, United States - SSM-Prop-6N | ecosystem: Environmental > Aquatic > Marine > Wetlands > Sediment ...
GTATAGAGGCATTATACGCAATCTAAAGGGGCATTTCGAGCCTTTTTATAAATCTCAGCATCGTGTGTCACCAGAAATCACGCTTATGTACGGATTAGTTGTTCATATGATTTTTTGGACGTTGACGCCTTACTGAGCGCCGGATTCGAGCAGTCTTTTGAGTTCACTCCTACGTTGAAGGTAAAATACACGCTTGAAAATGGTTACGAATTTGTAACAGATGTCGGCGGTGCTCCTTTCGATTTTCCCATCCCATCTGGCGTCGGAGACTCACTTGATGTGACAGCTACGTTCTTCCTTGAAAATCAATTTATAAACAACACAGATCTTGTATTGACACCAGAAATCGCTTTAAGAGCCTTATCTGGCAACGCATCAATATTGGTATGGGACCTGTTTAATTTTGGGCCGGTCTTTTCTGCGGGGATTTCATATCCGATCCCGATAGACATTTTTGATAAGCAGTTTGCTATTGAAGGATTTGAATCATATGAGAGCAATTTTTCGATTGATATCGTCCCCGTACCCTCCGCCCTGATCCTTGGTGCCCTCGGCCTCAGTACAAGCCTTACATTGATGCGAAAACGCAGAATGCTGTAAAGCTAAATATCTTTCCTGAAATTCAAGGGTGTAGGCTGCGGCTTGCACCCTTTGTCTTTATGTCCTGTCCCTGCCCGATGACGTTCGCATCTATAACCAGGCGCTGAGCGCAGAGGAGATCGAGGAGCTGGCGCGTATGACATCCACATACGGCGACATATATTTGCGTGCAACGGCCTCAAGATTCCGACGCTCCATATCCGTGAGATAAACCACATATGGGCTCTCTCTGGGCATTCTAAGCCTTCTTTCTTTGAGACGAAGGATGTCACAAATTTAGAATAGAGTCAAGAATTAGATGTCATCGTAATTACGAATACATGGACTTAGCTAATCCTTGAAAAACTTCCGCCAGTCCCGCTCTTTAGTCAGCCATTCAAGATTGAAGCGGACCACAGCAACGCTCTCGTACAGCTTCTTCTCGCCCCGCTCGAAGAGCAAATAGATCGTCCCATCCCGTCCGGCGGCCAACGATGAATAGGCGCTGGGACCTTCATAGACCAACCGCTTGACGGGCCAGGTCCTCGCACCGTCAAAGCTCGCCCATACCGTCATACGCACCCGCGTTTTTCCAGGATTGTCCGGCGTGCTGAATAACAGGACGTCTTTACCCCCCGTGGCCTCCAAAGGCATACGCACTAATCCGGCGTTGCACCCGTAGCTGGGCTTCGTGCCGTATTTGAAATAAAACGGCTCGCCGACCTCAAACAAGTCCTCGGAGACTTCCCAATCCGTCCACATGTGACCCCCGTCGTAGCTCCGAGCGATTCGCCGGCGATGATCTATCGCCATATGAGAGCGGGAGTTGAAATAGATATGGCCATCGGACAATTCCGCCAGCGTTCCTTCTCCGGTCCCGCTCTGCACCGGTCCGCTCACTTGCCAGGTCTTTCCGCCGTCGTCGCTATAGATGGCTGTGTTGTAGTTGTACGGCCACCACTCCTGGTCATTACTCCCTTCCGGCGGCTGGATGCGGGCGGGCATGAGCAGCCGGCCCTTATGCTTGCCGTAAAGCAGGGTAATTCCCGACTCCGAACAAGTCGTCTGCACGGGAATCCCGCCAGGCGTCCCGTGGCCAACCGCATTGGCTTTGATTGTAATATTCTCTTTTACCCAGGTTTTGCCATGATCCCGGCTCCGCCAGAGACAGCCCCCCTTGGGATTCACGACCATCACATCGCCCGTGGTTTCATCGACGACCGCGCTTCCGGCGGCGTCCGATCCGACTTCCTGAATAGGTCCCCAGTTTTTGCCGCCATCCTTGCCGCGGCGCAGCAATCTCCCGGATCTGGCAAAAGCCAGCACCGTCCCATCGGCAGCCACGGTAATATTCGGAATTCGCACCGATTCAAAAAGATTCTGCATCTCGAAAAGAGGCGCATGACCCTTTGCCGCGAAGCTATCATTTGAAAGTAATGGGACAACAATAAGGCTCATCAAAAACACTCTTTTCATCTTCATGAACATAGGTCTCTCCTGTTAAGATGGATTCTCATTCTAATTTCGAAAGGTTTTATGATGAATATTGTCGTTTACGAAGGATCTCGATGCAAGCCCTATCTCAGAGCAAACGACCCAGAGCCGGAGTGATTTTCGAGAGTGGGTTGTCGCTACAAGGTATCATTGTTACAATACCGACAGAATGAATCGACGAAGCTTTCTAAAAACACTGGGTTCGGGCATGTTGGGCTTTGCCTGCTCCGGTTGCCATGCCCGCTTGTCGCAGAATAAAAGTAAACCGAACTTCGTCCTGATTGTGGCCGACGACCTTGGATACGGCGATATTGGCTGCTACGGCCACAGAAGCAATAGAACGCCCCACCTCAATACGATGGCCGCCGAAGGAATGAAGTTCACAGACTTTCACTCCAACGGTCCGATGTGCTCGCCGACGCGCGCCGCGCTGCTGACCGGGCAGTACCAGCATCGTTTCGGCCGGATCTTCGAGAGCGCGCTGTCTGCCAAGGCGCACGCCGATACAGGTTTGCCCCTCGATGCAATGACCCTCCCCGAAGCCTTACAAAAGGCCGGTTATGCAACCGGTATGTTCGGCAAGTGGCACCTGGGTTACCAATCACCTTACCTGCCCACCGATCATGGTTTCGACGAGTTTCGCGGATTGCTCACCGGGGATGGCGACCACCATTCGCACATCAGCCGCTCCGGAACCGAGGATTGGTGGCACAATGACAACATCGAGATGGAAGATGGGTACAGTGTGGATTTAATCACGAAGCACAGTATCGACTTTATGAAGAGAAACCGAAACACGCCGTTCTTTCTGTATGTAGCCCATCTGGCGATCCATTTTCCGTGGCAAGGCCCAACCGAGCGAGGCCACAGAGTGAAGGGCCAAGACTATTGGAATCTCTCGAAGCTGGGACCTCACAAGCCGGGTCAGGTAAAACCGGTCGTTCGCGAGATGGTTGAGGCGGTGGATCAGAGCGTCGGCGAAATCATGGCCGCGCTGAAACGGTTACGTCTCGATGATAACACCTTCGTCTTTTTCACTTCCGACAATGGCGGCTACCTCGACTATGCCAATCAATTCAAAGGCGAAATCTCAAGCAACGGACCCCTGCGCGGACAAAAAGGCGACGTCTTCGAAGGAGGCCATCGCGTCCCGGCCATTGCCCGCTGGCCCGGCCGGATTCGGCCGGGAAAGATCACCCATCAGACCACGATAACCATGGACCTGATGCCCACGTACCTTGAACTGGCATCAGAAAAAAACTACAAACATTATATGGATGGGAGCACACTTACACCCGTTCTCTTTAAGAGTCAAGCCATGCCGGAACGCGATCTGTTCTGGCGAAAAGGCAAGGAATGGGCAGTGCGTCGAGGCCCGTGGAAGCTTGTAAGCAATGAGAACAGCAACATGATGTTGTTCAATCTCGACGACGACATCGCCGAGCAGAAAAACCTTGCTAAAGAAAAGCCCGAACTTGTCCAGCAGTTACTGGCCACCTATAAAGAATGGGAGAAAAATATTGCAGGGAATGAATAATCACTATGAATAAAAGGAGACAGAAAATGAGTATAGGTCAAAGACTAATCACCGTAGCGATCAGCGTAACCTTGGTCGGCTGCACAATAGCCGCGCCGCAGAAAGGAGAGATGGAAATGCCCGCTTTGGCCAAGCCGGGAGAGAACGGCTATATCCAGGGGGAGTTAATCTACTCACTCGACAACAGGCCGACGCCGGAGTGTCATGCATCCACCATCGTCGAGACCGGGTCCGGCCTCGTCGCCGCCTGGTTCGCCGGCAAGCATGAAAATAATCCGGATGTCGGCATCCGCGTGGCCCGGCATGACGGCACGAAGTGGCTGGAATCGGTCGAAGTAGCAAGCGGAGCCGAAGGCGAGGACAAAGATTATCCCTGTTGGAATCCCGTGCTTTTCCAACCCAAGAAAGGCCCCGTCATGCTCTTTTATAAGGTGGGCCCGAATCCAAGAGACTGGTGGGGTATGTTGATCACTTCCAAAGACGACGGCAAAACCTGGTCGAAGCCGCATAAGCTCGGCGAAGATAAGACGCTTGGAAGTAACAGCAATCTCATCGGTCCCGTGAAGAACAAGCCGATGCAGCTCCCGAACGGCTCGATCCTTTGTCCGTCCAGCACCGAGCACGAGCGCTGGCGCGTCCATTTCGAGCTGACCCGAGATTTGGGTAAAACGTGGCAGGTTATCGGACCAATCAACGACGGAAAGGAATTCGGCACGATTCAACCGAGCATCCTGACGTATCCGGATGGGAGAATGCAGATCCTTTGTCGAAGCCGACAAAACGTCATTGCACAAAGCTGGTCGAGCGACGGCGGCAAGACCTGGAGCGAGATGAGCGCCACCGCGCTGCCCAATCCCAACGCCGGAACCGACGCCGTGACGCTCAAAGACGGCCGACAATTATTGGTTTATAACCACACAGTCCGTGGAGGCCCCTTCCCCTCCGGACGCAACATGCTGAACGTGGCGATATCTAAAAACGGACGGAATTGGAAGCCCGTGCTCACTTTGGAGCGTGCTAAGGGCGAATATTCTTACCCGGCCGTGATCCAGGCCTCCGACGGCAAAGTGCATATTACTTATACGTATCAGCGAAAATCGGTGAAGCATGTTATCCTGGATCCAAAGCAGATCAATTAATTTCGCGATACCGGCAATTGATCCATTTAATGAAAGAAATACGCCACTTTTTTGCGGAAAATTGTAGAAAAACTTGAATTTTATCGTTGATAATTACGAATAAATCTTATATCGTAATTATTCGTAAAATTGCCGGAAAGTCAATTTGATACGATGCGAAGCAAAAATACCGAAGAAATGCTGAATTTATTCCGAGCCAAGTGCAAGGCGAGCGGCCTGAGCATGACCCCTCAACGTCTTGCCATTTACAAGGCACTCATTGAGTCCACGGACCATCCATCCACGGAAAACATCTATACCCTCGTTCGAGCCTCCTTCCCGGATATTGCAATCGATACCGTCTATCGAACGCTCTCAACATTTTCCGAAATTGACATCATCCACATGGTCGAAGGATACGGCGAAGCCAAGCGGTACGATCCCGATACTGAACCCCATCATCATTTCAGATGTACACGCTGCAATAAAATCGTCGATCTTTACGATGACCACATTGAAAAACCCAGGATTCCCAACAGCCTCAGGAAGAAGTATAATGTATCCAACGTCAAGGTTATTCTGGAAGGAGCGTGTGATGGATGTGTTAGGAAGAAGTGAGGTGTTTTTTTTAGAGGAGAAATAAGAATTATTAGCATACAGGAATATTATGTATATAATATTAATTCCTGTTTTTTATGACTTTCGACAAGAGCCTAAAATGAAAGGAGACAAAAAATGAAAGAGAACAAACTCACCACCGCGGCGGGCATACCCATTAGTGACAATCAAAATTCACTTACGGCCGGGGAGCGCGGCCCCACGTTAATGCAGGACCACGTTCTGTTAGAAAAGCTGGCCCATTTCAACCGCGAAAGGATACCAGAACGGGTCGTCCACGCCAAGGCCGCCGGCGCCCACGGTCGCTTCACCGTGACCAGGGACATCACGAAGTACACAAAGGCCAAGATCTTCTCCGAGGTCGGCAAGCAAACCGAGATGTTCGGACGCTTTTCAACCGTGGCGGGGGAAAAGGGATCGGCCGATACGGTTCGGGACGTCCGGGGATTTGCCTTGAAGTTTTACACTGAAGAAGGCAACTGGGATATGGTCGGGAACAATACGCCCGTTTTCTTTATCCGGGACGCCATGAAGTTTCCCGATTTTATCCATACCCAGAAACGAATGGCCCAGAACAATTTGAGATCCGATACGATGTGGTGGGATTTCTGGTCCCAGGTACCGGAAGCTTTGCACCAGGTGACGATCCTGTTCTCGGATCGCGGCATCCCCAAGGGCATTCCGTATATGAACGGGTACGGCAGCCACACCTACAGCTTCATTAACGCCAAAAACGAACGGTTCTGGGTGAAATTCCACTTCAAGACCCAGCAGGGCATCCAATGTATGATGCAGGAGGAAGCGGATCGTATCGTCGGCGAAGATCCGGATTATCATACCCGGCAGTTATTCGATGCCATTGAACGGGGAAAGTATCCTAAGTGGACATTCTCCGTCCAGATCATGCCGGAAGCCGAGGCGGAAGATTATCGCTGGAATCCTTTCGATCTGACCAAGGTCTGGCCCCACGGGGACTATCCGCTGATGGAAGTCGGCGAGATGGAACTGAATCGGAATCCCGAGAATTATTTTGCGGAAGTCGAGCAATCCGCCTTTTCGCCGGCGAACGTGGTGCCCGGTATTTCGTTCTCTCCATGCAAAATGCTCCAGGCGCGCATCTTCTCCTACGCCGATGCGCATCGTTATCGCTTGGGTGTGAACTACGAAAGCCTTCCGATCAATCGTCCCAAAGCTCCTGTGGATAACTACCAGAGAGACGGCTCGATGCGATTCGACGGCAACCGTGGATCGTCCGTGAACTACGAGCCGAATAGCTTCGGTGGGCCGAAGGCCGATCCGGCGTACGCCGAACCGCCGTTGAAGATTTCCGGCGATGCGGACCGTTACGACCAGAAACGCGGCGTGGATGACGATTACGTTCAGCCCGGCAATTTATTCCGGCTGTTGCCGTCCGACGAACAAAAACGACTGATTCGGAATATTACCAACAGCCTCAAAAAGGTCCCCAAAGAGTTGCAGAAGAAAATGGTGGCGCACTTCCGGAAAGCGGATCAGGACTATGGGGATGGTATCGCGAAAGGACTGGGACTGTAACCTTGAGTGTATTTGAAAGCGGAATCCACAGGGTTGTGGACGAATGATCACTTTTTTACGAAAGGAGAACAAAATGAGATGCAGAAAAAAAATTGTCGTTATGGGTGCAGCCGTTTTAGCGGCCCTGGTTCTCTCAGGGAGGTACGTCGGCGCGAAAGAAACGAGCTATGCACCCGTCGTGATCACTGAGGAGTTTGACTCCGTTGTGGCGAGAATGAAGGCGGCCAAGCCCGACGTGATGAAACGGCAGATGGAACTGCTGAATGCAAGGTACGACTTATCCGACAGGCCGGCCCGAGGCGTGACGATGTCTCGCGGAAAGCCCGTCCAGGCAGGGGTGCGCGCGAAGCTGCCCGCCGGAATGACCTGGCAGAGACTGGCCGAGATGGCGCCAGACCAAATCCGGCGAAAAGGTTTGTTTCCGAAGGGATTCCTACCGCTGCCTCACCCCAATCACGGCGAAGGAGGCATGGTGTTTCCCCAGTTCGTGATCGATGAAATCAACAAGCAGGAGGGGCGGGATCTGACGCGTTTCGACCTCGATTTCGATCTGCCGGATCATTTCCTGCCTGAGTTTCCCGCGGCCATCTACCTGACGACCCGCCCCGATCTGGGCGATGTCTCTCAGGGCAACGTCGTGACCATCGATAACTACTACAAGTTGTTTAATGGTATTCTCAACCCAAAGCAGCTTGAGGGCCTTCGATTGCTCGTGACGCCGTTCCCCCAGCAGCAGTTCAATCAAACGGAAGATCGCCGGAGCCTCAGGCCCAGCCGGGGCGTGACCTGCTTCGACTGTCATTCCAACGGGCATACCGCCGCTCCGACACACTTAGTTGGAGATATCCGGCCGCAAAAGTTTCGCCATCGGCTGGACACCCCGCCTCTGAGAGGCGTCAATATTCAGCGTTTGTTCGGTTCGCAACGTGCCCTCAAAACGATTGAGGACTTTACCGAATTTGAACAGCGTGCGGCGTATTTCGACGGCGATCCCGTGATCGCGACCAAAAAGGGTGTCAATGTTCTCGAACGCGGCAGCCAGGTTCATTTCATGGCTGAATTCCAGGCCCTTCTGGACTTTCCGCCCGCACCGAAGCTGGATCTGTTCGGCAAACTCGATCCCACCAAGGCCACCAAGGCGGAGCTGCACGGCCAGGACGTGTTTTTCGGAAAGGGAACCTGCGCCGTATGCCACACGCCGCCGTACTACACGGACAACCTGATGCATAACCTGAAAGCGGAACGCTTCTATAAGCCCCAAATGGTCAACGGCAGATACGCGGCATCAGACGGGCCGATTAAGAATTTCCCTCTGCGAGGCATTAAAGATTCACCGCCGTACCTGCACGATGGCAGGCTCTTGACTTTGGACGATACGGTCGAGTTTTTCAATTTGATCCTTGGAACCAAACTGACCGAGCAGGAAAAGAAAGACCTTGTGGAATTCATGCGTGCTCTTTAGGAACATGCAGACGAATCAAAAAGGTGCCCTCTCTTTTGAATCGTTCGCTTGAGGAGCCGCTTCGTAGGATTCGATGGGAAGATCAATCCTTCGAGGCGGCTCCATTCTTCACCTAATTGAGTTTGACTCTTCGTTTTGGAAGAACTCGGCCAATTGAATCTTTTTCATAGAGGTCCCACGGATAATTCGATCCGTGGCTGTCTCCCGGAAGAGAGGAACCGAAAAAGACCGGCAATCCATAAAAGGCCTTTGTACTGTATTTATTGGTCAGCAGGTCGCTATGTCGTTCCTTTTGCTTTGTCATAGTTCAACCTCCGGTCCATAAATCTCCTCCCGGCTTTCTCGTTCGGATTGGAGGAATGCTTCCGCATCCTGTCCGCCGATCGCTTCGATCAGATCGTGCACGCACGTCTTGAAATCGCCAAACTCATCACAGGCCTTGTACGGATAGGCTTGGATGAGATGTTTGACGGCGGGTTCTCCTATATTACGCAACGCCGCACCGGCCCGTTCAAACAGCGGACCATAGCCCGGAAACAAACAGTTAACTAAGTATCTGATCTCCCTGGGGCGCTTTTGTTCATGGGTCATGATCCTATCGATCTTCTGCATCCTGAACGCCGACCAGCGAGAGGGAAAAAACACTCGGAATAAGAATTCCGGCAAAGGGATGACCATCAGCAAGCCGAGACAAAGAAGAACAAGAATACTCACGGTTTCGAGGACAACAAAAAAGATGTGCCTTACTTTATTTAAGACGGCGTACCCCTGACTAATCGCAGCAAGGGCATTAAGGCGGTTTATGGAACCCTGCTGGAAACCGAGGACCTCATCCGACGTGTTTTGCAGGATGTCCCGGATTTGTTGCTTTTCAAGAGAAGGCTTGAGCTGGAGCATTTTTACAATCAGTCCCGAGACCTTTGGGGCGGCAAACGATGTCCCATTGAGCTTTACGGTGCGTGACTGTTTTTCCATACCGGTGTCCGAAGGCAGCGACACCGCCTGCGTGGTTTGGTAACTTCCATCCGCAAAGATATCTACGTTACCATAATTAGAATATATCTCCCGAACCCCGTGAGCGGAGGCGCCCACACAAATAACTCCATCTAAAGCCGCCGGATAGGTCGAATCCTTCACACCGTCATTGCCCGCGGCGGCTACGACAAGAGCGCCTCCTTCGAGGATCTCTTCGATCAGTTTCTTCTGCTCCGCTCTCGGTGTATACGATCCGAGACTGATGTTTACAACAATTCGATCACTCGGATGATCCCGGAGATAGCTTTTGACTCGGGCAAGGGCATCGAGATACAACCGGCTGTCAACCGCACCATGCATATTATCCACATTGTGAAAGTGGAGCTCGTCAGGATCGCCGTATCGCCTCAACTGGTCACACACGACCTGGCCGTGAGTCAAATCATAAAAAAGGTCCAGAATGCTCCGCTCGTCCTTCATCATGCTGGACGCCGAATCGATAACGAATGCGATGACTTTGGGTCCCCTGTCTTCTTCCCACAATCGAGCGGGATCGAGCAACACCATGCCAATCGTCACCAGAAGAATAAGTCCCAGCGCCCTTCGATATTTACGTTTATGAAACGGTCTCACTTTTGTTAATCCAAAGAGACAGAACCACGGTCAACCTGCTCATTTTAATCCATCTTACAACTCGACAAACAACGCATCTAAGAAATTCTTTATTAATTTCCCATCGCCATTCAGACAATACTTGAAGAAAAAAACATGGAAGGATAGGATAGGGCTTTCTTTTGAAAGAATGAAACAAATGGACCACCACAATACGACGCGGCGTAACTTCCTCAAGCATACGGCCCTCGGCATGGCGAGCATCGCAGGATTCCCGGACATCGTCCCATCGTATGCATTCGGTCGCGATGGAACGATCGCGCCAAGCCACCGTATCACGCTGGGCCTGATCGGCACGGGGAATATTAACACGCACCACCGGAACGTGTTTCTGGCCGAGAAGGACACGCGTATCGTCGCGGTTTGCGATCCGGTGAAGGCCCGGCGAGAGCCTTTCCGCCATCACATCAATCAGGCCTATGAAGGCGATGTCTGCTCCGATTATCGCGACTTCCGTGATCTACTGGCTCGCCGGGATATCGACGCCGTCTGTATCGGCACGCCGGACCATTGGCACGCAGTGATAGCGGTCGCGGCTATGAAAGCCGGCAAGGACGTGTATCTGGAAAAACCCCTTACGCTTACGGTAGCCGAGGGGCGCCATGTGGTTGAGGTCGCAAAAACCTACGGCCGGGTCCTTCAAACCGGCCTGCAACGCCGGTCCGGCGGAAACTACCGTTATGCCTGCGAGCTGGTTCGCAACGGCCGGATTGGGCGGCTGGTCCGCGTTGAAGTCGGCATCATCGGAATTAACAAGGGCGTACAGGCGAGACGAAACTTTTCAACCATGCCTGTGCCCGAAGACTTTGATTACGACCTGTGGTTGGGCCCGGCTCCATTTGCCACTTTTTGCTCACAGCGCGTTGCCCGCGGCAACGAGGTCTGCTACTGGTATTACATCTCCGATTACACCACGGGCTTTATTAGCGGCAACGGCGTGCACTTCGTGGACATCGCCCAATGGGGTATTGACGACGAAATCCGGCCCGTAGAAGTCC
>Ga0272441_10014777_pt1 | contig 11006 bp, 7 predicted proteins | sample SSMProp6N_FD_193582 | JGI IMG/M metagenome (GOLD analysis project Ga0272441, IMG submission 193582) | Marine sediment archaeal communities from Little Sippewissett salt marsh, Falmouth, MA, United States - SSM-Prop-6N | ecosystem: Environmental > Aquatic > Marine > Wetlands > Sediment ...
GATTTTCGGATCTGAACTATTCCCTGTCAGTAGCCTTACCCGCTTATGGACTAGATTGAAAATCGAGTGATCTATATCGATTGAAATAACCATCCCTTTGCCAAGTAAATCTAATAAATTGGCAAAATATTTTGTGCTCCCTCCATATTTACTTCCAATCTCAATGATAATATCTGGCTGTATCTCGTAAATTATCTCTTGATAGATCCAGGCATCAAGTATGTTTTTAAAAGTAGGTGTTCCCATCCAAGTAACCTGATTGAATACAATCTCTCTCTGATGGTAAATCAACCATTGGCGAAGAGACATATCATATCTCTTTTGGTAGTACTTTCTGCGCAAGGGTTTTGTAGAAGTTTTCCCTTTCCTAAAACTCTCGTAAATGTGGTTGCAATATTTCTTGATTACTTCTCTCATATCATCTATAAACCCTAATAACTACCTAATTTTTGATTACTCACCAAGGTAACGATGGGACACACATTCAGACGCGAGTAAAAATAGAAGTTTAAGCCAATAATCCACTAAATATTCTACGATATCCAAGAGACTACCGCAAATGAAATCCAGTAAAGCACTAATTCAGGACAAGTATCCTGTTGAAAGAAACGAGCGTGTCGTTAGCAGTTCGTATTGGTGTTGTTAATCATCTATTTTTTGGCACATACGGCAAATGCGGGACCATTTGGATGATCTATGTGGTCAAAATTAATTTTTAAATCTGAAAATCCAAATTGCGTTAACGCTTTTATTATGCTATCTCGGGTTAACCATTTACTGACTGGTTTAAAACCACCGCAGAAACCTGACCAAGCTAAAGCATCTTTATACGACTGTGTCGAGTACTCATATGAAACCCCATCATATTCAGATGAGATTACGGGGCTAAATTTATGGCTTAGGTCTTTTCTGTTTAAGATAACCTTACGGTCATAGTAATGAGTCCATATGAACAATCTGTCGGTAACTCTTGATATTAATTTTAGCAACTTAATAGGCTCTTCCATGTGATACAAAACACCACTGGCAAAAACCATGTCGTATTGAGAGTTATTCTTTTCGAGGAAAGGCATAAAATCACCTAGCTTAAACTCTACTCTGTCAAGATTTAATATCTCTTTAATACATAAGCATTTTAAAAATGCACGTGTATTGGCTTCAATAGATATAATCCTTTTGGCATTTTTATTTTGAAACATGTAGGAATGCCCGCCTTCAAGCGGACCTAGTTCGAGTATTTCCCAATTAGAGAAGTTGCCTAGAGTTTGTTCTGCCCATACAACCCGACCGTCTTCAAATAATCCGGCCGTACCTGGCTGTGTAACCAACCCAAAGTGCTCAGGAAGTCGAGATGACCATTCTCCCTTGAATATATCGAGCACATTTTGATTGGTTGGTTCTAATAGCACATATGTATCTAAAATTTCCATTTTTCCTCTACTATTTTATCAAAATGATCTGCCGTAAACATCAACGTTAACCCTTCTGCACGCTGAGAGCTGACTGGCTTTATACAATTGTTGATAATTTTCTTTTGAATCTGTAAAATTTATCTAATAAATTATTACTCATCGCAGTATGTAGACGTGCATCTGCAATATTTCCAAGAGCAAATCTTTTACCAGTTCGAGAGTATGAGTATGTTCTGGTCCCCAAAGTAGCTGGTGTGGCAAGATCTATCCAGTACTCTATATCAACCTTAAACTCTAATATAACGGACTTAAAATATTTAATTGCAAATTCTATCGAAAAGCCTGCTTTTTCGATTTCATTATGAGTTTCTTCGGAAATGACATAATTTATATTCTTTAAGATCCACCGTCCTTTAAGTATGCCAATATGAACGTCCCGATTTGAATAACAGAAATGTATCCATATTTCTTCTGTCAAATAGGCCACATGCCCATATAAAAAAGCTTCATTGCTAAACGCGTATGGAGTATAAATTTCAATCTTGGCCCCATCGCAACATACTCTTCCAATTTCTTGGAATATGTGGTTAGGCGCTGGAATGTGTTCCAAAAAATGCGATGAATATACATGACAGACTGAGCGATCTTCAAAGGGAAGAGGTTCATGACTTAAATCTAATACGTAATCAACACAAGAACTGGCAACATAATCTATCCCTATGAATCCCTTTCGTTTATTATTTCCACATCCGATATCGATCTTTAACCCGCTTTTCATATCTTACTTTCCTACTTGACGGACGCAAAAAAAGCAAGGCGCGCGTTTGACAGTTTTTCGTATTTATAATCGAAAATGGTTAATCGTGTATGGATATGGTCCGGCATCAAGTGCTCCTTTACAAGTTCAACTCGCTTCTGCCAACACAGCACGCTTACGATTCGGCTAACAGGTTTACTGAATTTACCGTACAATCGCATCCCTTGATTTCAGATTCGATAATTTCCAGCATTTCAATTCTTGATATGTTTGGTCCTTGACCGCTTCGTCCTAGTGTTACAAAAAACTCGAACCCTTCTGTTTGGTAGAAACAGACTTCTTTCAAAGATGTAAGTCCAAGGCAAAAAAGATCATAAACAATAAGTCTGAAAGAATGAGGGACAAAACACCAAGCATGAATATCAAGATAAGCGTTATCATTTATCACCGACTTCATTCCTTGAAGCGCATTTTCTTTTGAATGAATAAATTTATACTCGCCATTTGTACTAGCACCCCATGAAATGTTTCCTGATTTGGAAACCACATTTAAAAAATACTCTGCTACTGAGCCCGCTGTATGATTGGTGCAATTATTATGGTAATTATCAATAATTTTCGAAATATTAGTGATTGGCCTGTAGTGGTCGAAACAATATCGCTTGTCTGGTAGGACAAGTGATACTACCCCGACGTTTTTAAGTATGCTATCGCAATTGTTGAGGAATCCAATTAGGTCTGGTGTATGCTCAATTACATGTGATGCAATAATCCAGTCGTAGTATTTGGATTTTCCTGTTAATTCTTGGTAATTCTCTCCACGCCAGACAAAATCAACATCCTCAATACTTTTTGTGTTCACGGCGTGATCTTTATATTTATCAATGAGCTGTTCACGGTTCATGTGGTCAATAATGTGCACCTTATATCCATCACTTTTTGGGGCTACAGGATTGTGACTCGGACCTATTTCGATGCCATATCCTTTTTTATCAATATGTTTCAGTATCTTTTCTTTGCGATCCATTTCTAGTTGTACTTTTGTGCCGTTGTGTTAAAAGGACCGGTTATCTGACAGCCACCGGATCAATGGAAGTATTCACTCACTTCCGGTTCACACAGTATGTAGCGTGTAGATTTCCTCTACTATTCTCTTCAGGAATTATTTCGCAACATAACGATAGCCTGCAACTCCCTATAGGCTAAATATAGTTTTGATCGCTGTAACGGATAAGGTTGCTTGATGCGGTGGAATACTTTCCACGTGACATGCTCTTTATGACTGCGTCTACTCATCATTTTACGCCATGAACATTAATACGACCCATGCATCCGCTGAAGTGTCACAAAATTACCAGCAATGCTGAAATGTGCATTATGTCAACGTAATACTATGATGATATTTATTATCCACCTCACCGGCAAATGCCTATACCGATGCATTAAGTCATGTAGATGTGGAAAACTATGCTGAAATCGTGACTTCTCGGAGCGCATTCCATATTTTTAATTGCTCTTTCAGTTGCGCACTCGGAGATACTTGAATGGTTTAGGATGAAGGTTTCCGAGATTTATCTTCTCCAGTATTAGAATACAGAAAAAATAATATGCACTTTAAAAACCTCGCAATAAATTAATAGCATACAGCTTCAGTTTTTAAAATATCATAAAATACTGTTGGAACTCCAGCACGGTCTCGTAGAATCTCATTTCCATATTCATCAAAATGTACGTGTTCATACAATCCTATGCAAGGAATAGTGCCATCCGGCGGTCTGGTGGAGGTTCTTGAGTTCCAAAAGTGTGAGGCAATTCTGTGTGAGTTATCATATTCATAATATGGTCCTTCATCATCCGTACATATTCCGGTCGGTTCAGCCTTGGTGGGGCGTCCATTAGAATCCCATTCAATATAATTTCTATTTACTCCGTCACTGCCAATAGTTGCAATCAGTATCTTTTGGTCGTTATATATATTCGTCAGGTTTCGCCAAGGACCGTGTAGTATATTTGGGACGCGGTCCTCCGCTTCTTCATCTAAAGAGAGGTATAAAATCTTGCCAATAATTTTTGACTCTTCAACGAAATCTGAAACACTCTCATACGACCAAAACTTTTTGAGGGACCTTTCTTCTTCATCTCGATTAATATAATTCGCATAGCATGTTAATTGCAGTGTTGTTTCGTCAAAATCACAATTTACCGAAATCTCATTTTGACCGATTGTTAATTCATCCTCTATATCAGCGCCATAGGATATATATTGAGTAGCATAATATCGACAGTTTGAGTCATCTACATAGTAATACGAATTATCATTACCGCAGCCAATCAAATAAAAAATAGCCATCAGGGATGCGAAGAATGCTCTTTCACTGAATTTATTATTCACTTTTATTTCTATTTAGACAGTTAGGCCAAAATAACTGGCGGTCGGAGATAGTGTGTATTTTTAGCCTTTGATAAATTGAGACTCACCGGCAAAAATCGCAATATTCAAGGCGTGTACATTATTTGTTTCTAATCTTCTCCGCGTGATTTCTCTTAAGAAAAGCGCATAGCTTTCATTTTTTAAAAGAAATTAAATCCTTGAAATCAGCATGTCATGAATCTTCTGCGCCACGTTTAACGAATAGATGATGCATAAAATCAATTATTCTAAAGTAAAATTGCGTCAAGTAGTCCTTCACACTAATATCCATGCGTTCCCCACCTACAGTGATAGTCATAAAGTTCTGACTTTGTCTCTATTCCGACACTATCCGGAGGCCAAGATGACCCCCCTTTGAATATTCATGACCATAGCAAAACGTTTCATTTTGCCCAATTCTTCGTCGGATGTCCCCTTTCGATTAATCCACAATACACTGCACTCTTGGTGGCCAAGCAAGAGAAAAATCTTCTCGCTCTAATGTAAGGTTGGGATTATAAGCAGGATCACTAAAGAGGGTATCAGCCCAACGTTTTTGCATATAACATACCTCGTCCCGGAAGCGCATTTGCTTTTCTGGCGTATCCTCATAACCGCGCGTCGCCGATTCGTGGTGATAAAGTTCTGCATACGGTGTCCAAATATTACGATAACCTGCCTCACGAACACGTAGACAAAAATCAACATCATTAAAAGCCACTTTGAGGTTAATTTCATCCAGTCCTCCAACCTCTTGGTAAATGCTTTTCTTGATAACCATGCAAGCTGCAGTAACAACTGATATTGTCTGGATAAGCTGTGCGCGACCAAAATAACCTAAATGCCCTTTGGGTAAATACCTATGGAGGTGGCCGGCTAATTCTAATATACCAGTAGCACAGCCTCCATGCTGCAGAGTATCATTTGGATACCACAGACAAGCTCCAACAGCTCCTACGCCAGGCAGCGATGCCAGGCACATCATTTCATCCAACCATTTGGGGGCGATCACCTCGATGTCGTTATTGACCAACCCAATATACTCACCCTGTGCATGCAGTACGGCTGAGTTGTTTAATGCTGAATAGTTGAAAGGTCGTTCGTCACGTAGAACACGAATTCGATTATCGCTCACTAGTCCGGTAAGATAATGCAGAGTTTCGAGATCTTCCGAGTTATTATCAACGATTATTAATTCGTAATTTTCATAGGTTGTCTTACCAAGTATACTCTCCACGCACTGCTGAATCAAGCCAAGAGAATTGCGTGTTGGAATAATCAAGCTGACCAACGGCGCAGGCTTTGGAAGATTATAATGAGCCCGGTACATGCCAAACTCTAGCAACTTAGCCGTAGCGGAAACGCCGATGCGGGTGAAGTGCTCGTTTAAGGCACGTTCGCCGGCATGCAGGGCATAGTTTTTTTTACTTCCTGCCTGCGCAGTGCTTCCCGAGTGGCTGCGCCAATGGTAAAGAACTCTGGGTATGTGAACGATTGTATGGGGGGCAATATGTTCGATACAGCGCAATGCTAAGTCGTAATCCTGTGACCCTTCGTAACCCTCCCTAAAGCCTCCAACCCTTTTGATCAAATCAGTTCTATAAACACCTAAATGACTGATCATGTTTTGAGAAAGGAATAAATCAGGATTCCAGTCCGGTTTGAAATAGGGTTCATAGCGACGCCCGGTTTTGTCTATTTTATCTTCGTCTGAATATAGAAGTTGTGCATCTGGATGGTTGTTAATGGTATCTGCAAACCAGAACAGGGAATGTTCTGGCAGAAGGTCATCGTGATCGAGTAACGCGATGTATTCACCTGTCGCCAAGTACAATGCACTATTTGATGCTGCGGAGATGTGGCCGTTTTTTTCTCTATAAAAAACTTTTATCCTTACATCCTTTTCGGCAAAGCGTTCAAGAATAGGCCGAACGTCTTTATTTGTCGATGCATCGTCGGCAATACATAACTCCCAATTGGTATAAATCTGCATTCGGACGGACTCGATTGCCTCAACCAGCCACTTAAGTTCTGAGTTATAGACCGGCATAACTATCGAAATGAGCGGCTTGTGCTCAAATCCTACGATCCGTTCGCGCATCCTGCTGCGACTTTCATCTGACAGGGTGTCGTAACGACGAACCCACTCCTCGTAGTCGTTACAATCCACTCCTTGCCCGTCCGCAACGATGATGGCAGTCTGATTCACCGAATGCTGAACAGCAATAAAACGCTGCTTGATCCCCTTCCCGCCATCGCGCTTAAAAACTTCGAAAGTCTTAAAAATCGTTTTGATACTGCCACCGTCACGCTGAAAAACCTGCGACAGTAGATGCCAAAATTTTATTATCCATCTTACTTTACGACTTATCACCCGGAGAGGTGCGGTAAACCGCCAGCTTCTAGTCCTGAGTAATTCCCCAACCTGACTTTCGCGATCCCTCGCGGTTTGAGCGAAGCCAGCGGTCTGCATATCGCGTTCGGCTACGGTATGGTTGAGGCTGACGATCTGCTCGTCGCGCTCGGCTACAGTATGGTTGAGGCTGGCGATTTGCTCGTCGCGCTCGGCTACAGTATGGTTGAGGCTGGCGATTTGCTCGTCGCGCTCGGCTACAGTATGGTTGAGGCTGGCGATCTGCTCGTCGCGTTCGGTTAAGGCCTGGTTGAGGCCGTCGATTTGGAAGTCTCGCTCGGTCACGGTTTTACGCAGCTCACTCAATTCAATACGTTCAACTTGACGTGCGCCAAGTGCAGAAAAATAATTCTTCAACACCTTTTGTTCGAGCGCCCCGGAATTAAGCCAAGGAATATTTTTTACGCCTTCCGCATCATTTAGTTGAAGCACCCCCAATCCATGTGAGTGCGTAAAATCTAAATTCAGAGGGCACTGTACCTGGATCTCCTCCCAAAATTTCCAAACCCCGAAGCCATATTCACGAACATTTGTGTCATGAATCAGTACTATTGCCCCGGGCGCTAATTTGGGCAACCAAGTTTCGAAATCATGTTTAACAGCTTCGTAAGTATGCATACCGTCTATGTGCAATAGATCAATCGATCTGTCAGAAAAATACACAACTGCCTCATCAAACGACATGCGCAACAAGCGAGAGAATCTTGCGTAGAGCTCTTTATTATGGGCATCGACCTGCTCGAATACATCCTCGCCATAATAGCCGGTATGTTCATCACCTTTCCACGTATCCACTGCATAGCATTTAGTAGAAATATTTGCTTCGGCAACCGCCTGGCAGAAAGAAAAATACGAGTGGCCCCAATGCGTACCAAGTTCAACAAGGAGTTTTGGCACTGTTTCCTTGATTAACCATGCCGCAAACGGTATATGTCCAATCCAAGCACTTGGAAACGGAAGGGGGGTAGGTAAATACGATGCGGCAAAAATTAGGTTGTTCTGATTCATGATAACGCTTCCAAAGTTTGAAGTTTCACATCAAGCATTGGAATCCCGACGAGGCCCGTTGCGACACTACTTGATTCTGACCTAAAAAAAACGACATCGTGGATCCAATGGTGTTGAACGTGCTCTACTTGTATGCCGTCAGCAATAGCGGCTGTAATGCTGTAATCACCTGCCGGAAGTAACGGCATATAGAAAACAAAATCTGCTTGAAGTTCACTTCCCTTCAAACAATGAACAGGCTGATCGATGTATGATAAAAACGTGTTGTCCGAAAATAGAATCTGACCTAATCGATCTTTGACAAAGAATCCGATAATTGGCGCATCTATATCTTGATGCGCCCGGGCGTATATTCGAAGAGTGATTTTCTCGCCACCTACAATCCAAGCGAGCGGTTGCATGTTGTCATCCAAAAGTTGGACGAGGTAAATTTGCGCTCCCCCTTTTCCGAAAGATGCTCCATCAGGATCAAAATTAAAAACCTTTAAATCATTGCGCAAGTTACTAGTGTTAACTAAATCTAAACGCTTGTCCTTTACTGCTGCAAGCTTGACTGGTTTTTTTATGGTGCGAAACATAGTCGTGCTGCTCTTGCCTTGTTGTTCTTCGTAAAAAGCCTCAAGGTATAGCTCACATACCTTTTTTGGTACACCTTCATGCAACACCATTCCTCTTTCGAGCCAGATGGCGTAATTGCACAAATTTTTTATGCTATTCAAATCATGACTGACAAATAGAATAGTTCCGGTTTTCATGAATTTCCGCAGGAAACGCATACATTTTTGTGTAAAAAAGGCATCACCCACCGCTAATGCCTCATCAATCACCAATATGTCAGCGTCTACATGTGCGATGACAGCAAATGCCAGGCGGACCATCATGCCACTGGAATAAGTTTTGATGGGCTGCTCGATGAAATCGCCGATGTCCGCAAAGGTTGCGATGTCATTAAATCGCTCATCAACTTCTTCCTTTCTCAGGCCTAGCACGGCGGCATTCATGTAGACGTTTTCTCTTCCGGTGAATTCAGGGTTAAAACCTGATCCTAGCTCTAGCAAGGCGGCTATGCGTCCATGGGTCTTTGCGCCACCGGAGGTTGGTGCGAGGGTACCGCAGATAATTTGCAGCAGAGTGGATTTGCCGGAGCCGTTGCGGCCAATGATGCCGACGGTTTCACCTTTCTTGACCTCTATCGACACATCCTTGAGCGCCCAGAATTCGAAGAAGTATTGTTTGGGCGCTTGTCCGGCGATTCTTTGAATCCGTGGCACAAGAAATTGCTTAAGTCGGTCGCGCGGAGCACCGTAGACTTGGTAACGCTTGTTTAGGTTTTCAACTTTGATTGCAATATCAGAGGACATCGGCAAACCCTTTACGCGTTTTCTGAAACCATGCAAACCCCGCCCATGCAACCAGAACCCCCATTAAAAAAATAATGCCCCATTGCTTAAAATCGGGTAATTGCCCGTAAATTAGAGTTTTACGTGCTTGCTCGATGACAATAACGAGCGGATTAAGTTTTAGCCAAAATTGATATTTCGCTGGTAAAGCACTTATAGGATAGAACACAGCGGAGACAAACAATAACACGGTGGTAAATATGCCAGTGATTTGTCCGATGTCACGCACATAAACGCCAAGGGCCGCGAGAAACCATGCAAACCCCATGGTGGCGAGCGATAATGGGAGCAAAATAAAGGGAAACAACACCACAGTCCACGGCATTTGTTGGCTAAAGACTAAATGGGCAAGCAGCAAGATTATGAGACTGATGAAGGTATGAAATAGGGCTGAACCCAAAACTACACAAGGAAGAATTTCCAACGGGAAAATTACTTTTTTGACATAATTTACGTTGGAAAGTATCAAGTTGGGTGCGCGGTTGACACATTCGGCAAAAAGACCATGAACGATCAAGCCGACAAAGAGGATGATGGCGAAATCGGTTTTGCTTTCATCTCCACCCATGCCCCAGCGTGCTTTAAATACAACGGAAAACACGAAGGTGTAGACAACAAGCATGAGCAGGGGGTTGAAGAACGACCATGCGATGCCTATGATTGAGCCACGATAACGCCCAACGACTTCGCGCTTGACCAATGCAGTAATGAGGTTTCTATTGTGCCAAAGGCATCCGATCATTTCTTTTAGTGATACAGAGAAGTCTTGCATTTTGACCTTATTTACTCAATTCTCTATCTTCCGCTCTATTCTATGATGTGCCTTCATATCTGCCCGATGATCCCATCAGGTCTCGGCAACCTCGAGCAGGGAATGGAGTGACAAATTTCGTCCTCTGTATTGTCCCCATCTTTTTTGAATATGAAGGTCAACTTCCTATTATCTCCTTAATCACCTTGGCTATTTTATCGCAAAAAAAACTTGTATCTTCAGTATTCAGACTTTCAACCATCACCCGACATTGGGGCTGAGTGCCAGAATAGCGCACGAGAACCCTGCCCTTACCGTCGAGTTCTTTTTCAACTTTTTGAATTGCAGCCATTACTTTGGGAAGCGAATCGAGGGGGGGCTTACTGTTGACATCAACATTCATAAGTACTTGAGGAAAAACCGTCATTACCTTTTTCAAGTCGGATAGTGGCTTGTTTTCAATTGACATGATTTCAAGCAGCTTCAGAGCGGTCAAAATGCCGTCACCTGTGGTCTGATGTTCCAAGAAGACCGTGTGGCCGGACTCTTCCCCACCTAAAATAGCACCTTGCTTGCGCATTTCCTCCATCACATAGCGGTCGCCGACATCGGTTATTACATTTTCAGCGCCCATTTCTTGCAAGGCTTTTCCAAGCCCCATGTTGCTCATGACCGTGCTGACCACCGTGTTGTTTTTCAACTGTCCGTTTTCTTTCAAGTATCGGGTGCAGATAGCCAACACCTGATCCCCCGTGAGAACTGCGCCGGTTTCATCCACGGCAACTAACCGATCCCCATCACCGTCAAAAGCCAATCCGATATTTGCATCTGTATCTTTTACTTTTCGAGCCAGGT
>Ga0272441_10014778_pt1 | contig 11006 bp, 16 predicted proteins | sample SSMProp6N_FD_193582 | JGI IMG/M metagenome (GOLD analysis project Ga0272441, IMG submission 193582) | Marine sediment archaeal communities from Little Sippewissett salt marsh, Falmouth, MA, United States - SSM-Prop-6N | ecosystem: Environmental > Aquatic > Marine > Wetlands > Sediment ...
CGTGGATTGAAAGCCTCAATGGGCCCATACCTTTTCTCCTGCCTCTATATGAACAAACCGATCCGTTCTGAGGATATGCTCTTCAAACCGGATTGGTTCTCATACTATGAAGAAGAGCCCACAGACCTTCTCTGCTACACGACGGTGGATCTAGGTGGTGATCCTCAAGAGACGAAAGGTGAACCAGATTGGAATGTGGTCCTTACTTGTGGACAATCTACAACCACAGGCGTCGTTTATGTGCTTCACTATTGGCGAAAGAAGACAAACCCCTCTGAGGTAATAGATGCTATCTTCAAGCAGGTTCGGTGCTATCATCCCGTAGAGGTTGGGATAGAGGGGGTTGCGTATCAGCGATCTTTGAAGCACTGGATCTTGAAGCGAATGCGAGCAGAGAACACTCACTTTATGGTAAACAACCTCTCCGCTGCTGGTCGTGCAAAGTCCTATCGCATTATGGGCCTTCAAGCTCCAATCGCTGGAGGCTCTGTCAAGTTCAGAATAGGGCATGGCCCCATTATCAATGAGCTCTTATCCTATCCTTTAGGGGAGCATGATGATCTAGCCGACTGTCTTGCATACCAGCTTGATCTCTGGCGGCCCATTGTACAGATGGTCAGAGCTCGTAAGGAGCAGCTAGGTCCTGATCCCAATACCTTAGAGGGTATTAAGAAGGATATTAGGGATAGAAAGACGAGGGAGGCTTCGCGGGAGCATCAGGGAGCCGTTGGTTGGGGTAAGTCTGTAAGGGAGCATATGATAGGTACTTATGATCCCTTATTGCTTAGGGTATGATATGGTTAGTATGTTCTTATCGCTTGCATTTGTTAACTGAAAGGCTTTTTCATGAGAAGAGATTTTTCCTTACTGACAATAACTCAAGTACCCATTAGCCAGTCTAGTGCAGGGTACACTACTCTCGCTGCCCCTAAAACAGGGCCTGGAGCGATCTCTACCCCTGTTTACCTGCTTCGTCTTCAGGGGACTATGACCCTTGGTGGGACAGTTGGGGTGTACTCCTCAGATGATGATGCGGGTACTAATGAGGTCGCTATGATTGGAGATCAGCCTGTAGGAGCGAATGGAGGTCCTCATGCTGTACGAGAGGATGATATTGCAATTGCTCCTGTTGCTCCTGCTGGAAAATACCTTTTGCTAAAGACCGCTACGGGTTTGTTCAAGGGCTACGCTGTGATAGCTTACCTTCGGGATAGGGGCTAATCCATGAGCGTTAAGACTAGAGTGGGGAAGAAAGCTCCTTTTGTTCAAAGGGATGAGAGGGGTAAGATTGTACAAAGTAGCACGAACCATACCCAGTCCCTTCTAGCGACGGAGATTCCTCAAGGGGCCGAGGTAAAGGTTCAGGTTGTGGTAGATGGGTCCGTGGTGGCCTCCTCTGGGGTTTGGGTTGCTAAGGTAAAAAGAAACCGAGTAGCCCAAGCTAGGGTCCGTTTTCATGTAACGGACGATGCTGCTCCTCCTGGGAAGAACCAGCCCTTAGTTTTCCCTGAGGGGTTTGAGGGGGGTTCTTGATGGCTTATACGACTGATGGAGACGGGGATTGGGATAATGCAGGTTCTTGGGACGAAGAAGGTGTACCTCCTAGTCCTGCGGATGCGGCGATTAGCATCCTGCATGATATCTCTATGAATGATGATGTTGACCTGGGAGGCCAAACCCTTACAATCGCTGCTTCCAAGACCTTGACCATCGAGGCTGGAGAGACCCTAACCCTTGCAGGTGGGGCAGTAGCCATTAGTGGTACTCTTGCAGTAGAGGGAACTATAGCTTCGAGCTTAGGTTCTATCACTGTGGCCAGTGGAGGGGAGTTGTTCCTTGATGCAGGCTCCACGTATAGCTTCGTTGACAACTTGACTGTGGATAGTGGAGGCGTCTTTGATGTAGATATTGATCTCATCTTAGGTGGAACCTCTACTGTAAATGGGGATATGGCTTGCTCTGGCTCTTTGGAATATGCTGAGTCAAGTAGTCCTGGTGGTGCAGGTACTATCACCTTTGATGCATCAAGTGGTGATCCAACACTTACTTGTAATGGATATCTTATCCCTCCAACAGAGGTAGATAACAGTCCCGACTCCTTTACCTTGGCTGATGCAGCTAGATTCACCTCCTCCATCTTTACGGCAGGCTCCTTTGATGATAATGGAGAGACTGTCTCTGTGGTTGGGGATTTGAAGGTCCTTGATGGAGGGTTGACTTCAACCGGGATTTGGACTACTTCTTCCTCCGGGGATGTTCAAGTAGCTTCTACCTCTCCATTGTTCAAATGGGTTGTTGCAGCAGGAGCAGAGGCTACTCTTACAAACGACGTTTGGTTAAAGTCCCTTGGTGGTTCTGGTACGATCGTTGGGGACGGGAATGATCTCGTCTTTTTCAATGAGGAAGAAGACTTCTGGGACTTTACAGGGACGGCCGAGACCAACGTAGAGTTGTATAACTTATCATCCTCTACTATGGGGAGGGATATGGTTGTCGACGGAGACATCTGGTTCAGGAGTTCTAGTACGCTGCAATACACTCCAGACAAGTCGGTTGATTGTTCTGGAGAGGTTCTCATCTCTGGGGACAATGGGGGCGATGTAGGTGATAGCTTCGAGTTGACCCTAGATGGGACAGGGTTCCGTGCTGGCTCCTTGGTCTTAGGTAGGGTTCAGAATAAGAATCATTTTGGTATTCTCAACTGTGGCTCTGGTCCTATCTTTATTGAAGGTTCCATTGCACGAGGACATGCGGATAATGGTGCAAATGAACTCAACCTAGAGAGTTGTTACTTGGAGCTTGGAGGGGAGTTTGATGGAGATGGGATCACCGTGACGGCGGATGCTGGGGCGGTCCATGTGCAAGGAGTTGGGGAGTCCGCTAGTATCACTAACGTAGAGTCTGATAGTCCTATCTTTGCACATGATTGTGAAGACGGTGGAGATAATGTCAATGTGAGTTTCGATGAACACTGTCCACCCAGTTCTTTGACCTTGCTAGGGGCAGGGTGTTAGAAAGGTTTAAGAATGAGTGAGTCATGTGAAGAGAATGTGAGTGTGTTAGCCTCAAAGGTAGACGGTCTCCTTAAAAGGACAGAGAAGTGTGGTGTTCAGTTTATAGATATTAGGGATAAGCTAGAAGGACTAGCTGTTAGTGTAGCCCTTGCTAGACAAGAAATAAAGCTGCTTAGATCAGGGTATGACTCCTTTGGGCAAAAGTGTTGGCAAATCATCTTAGTGATCGTGACAGCTTTAGTTGGCGGTTTCGTTGGTGGTATGTTATCTTAAGGAAAGGAAGCTGATGAAGTGGGTAAAGAGTATTGCTCTGGGTATGGTTCTCCTTAGCGGGGGCTGCAGAGGTGTTTACCTCAATCCAAAGTATAGTCAGTTGCTCGATCAAACGGCTGGTCTGAGTAGGGCAACGGCTAACAAGGCCCTTGAAGGAGAGTTGGATGCGAATGACATGATCCACGCCCTCGACAAACAGGCGGAGGTTTGGAGAATGTTTGTTGATGCTAGAGATGGGAGGTTGAGCAAGTGAGCTTTGAGAAAGCTCTTCGCAAGCTGCCTGAATCCCTCCAAGCTACTCTTGAGCCTTTTGTGTTAGTGCTAATGGAGAAGACGGGCGATGAGATTGCTGCCTGGATTGATCTTCTCTTGAATGGTAAGACACCAGAGGCTTGGTATTGGGTTTACTCGGAAATGAATCAAACTGCGGCTTGGGATGAGCTAAAGGACTTGTGGAAAGAGGCTAATGCAGAGCAAGTAGAAAGCCTTATGGTTCAGAAGAACGCTATCAACCAAATCCTAACAACGCTGCTCGCACTGATTTTTGGGGTGGCTAGGGAGGCTATCAATGCCGAGTCCGAAGGCTACGTTAACTAATTGGAAAACGACACTATGCGGTGTTTGTATTGTCCTTGGTGTTTTGTCCCAGGTGCTGTTGATGACACTGGATGGTGATGCTGAAACGAATCCTCAATGGGAGTTGGTCGTCCCTGAAATCTTGGCTGGTATTGCTTTGATCTTTGCAAGGGATGCTGACAAGAGCAGCGAAGAGAGTGGGATTAGCAAATGAGGATTCGACGAAGGAGAGCTGTCACACCTGAGGATTGGTTTGAAGAGATCGAGGATGGTCTTGCCTATCGAAGAGATTTTGGGTTAGAAGATCAATGGGCTTCTATTGAGGCTATGTTTTACTCTGTAAGTGATCATACTCGAAGTGGGCCTAACTTGATCTACTCTACAGGTGATGCTTTCCTTGCGTCGATCACTGGAGCAAATCCTCGGGTCATGATCCGTCCCAAGATGGGAGCTGATCCTCACAAGGCTCCTATTTTGGAAAGCGTGGATAATGAGCTTGTAAAGGAACTAGAGCTAGAAGAAGCTATTGCTACAGCATCCCTTCATGCTTATCTGTGGGGAACTGGGTTCTTGAAGTTTGGTTATGATAGTGAGTATGGGTGGGAGCCCCTTCTTGACGTTGGATTGGATCAAGGAATGCCTTTAGGGGCAACCATGTCTCAGTTCAACGAGCAAGGTAAAAGGATTGAGTTCTCCTCGATGGTTCGGCCGGGTTGGCCTTGGGGCCTTCCTGTACTACCCCATGATATTGTGGCTCCTTGGGGTGTGACAGGTGTTAGGACATCTCCTTGGATTGCTCATAGGATTGTTCGACATGTCGATGACGTGAAGGCCGATGTCAAGTACGAGAATACAGGGAACCTCCAACCTAATATCTCAGCTAAGGCATACACGGAGTCCTACTTAAGCCCCATTAAGATTACTGGGGTCAAGAGTGGTCGAGAAAGGGCTAGCTCTAAGGATGCCGGGAACCCAGAGTTTGTGGAGCTTTGGGAGATTTCTGATCTGAGAGATGGTCATGTGAAGACGATCTCTTCAGAGCATAAGAAGTTCCTTAGAAATGAGCCGGATGAACTCTTGCTCAACGGGATCTTGCCTTTTGCTGAGTTGAATTTTGTTCCAAGGACTAGGTCTTTGTGGACTACTCCTGATGCTCATTACTTAATGGCTGCCCAGATTGAGGAAGAGGACATAGCCAAGCAGTCACAGAAACAGAGACGGTGTTCTGTCTTGAAGTTCCTTTATCAAGAGGGGATGATTGATGATGAGGAACTAGAGAGAGCTCTGTCCTCTGGAGTAGGGTTGGCTGTGAAGGTGAAGCCTGCGGGTGGTCCTATCAAGGAAGTCATCCAATCCCTTTCCTTTCCTAATAACAACCAAGCTCTTCAAATCGACTCGGAGTATAACCGGCGAGGGGCGAGGGAGTTGGTTGGATTTAGTCGGAATCAGATGGGTGAGTTTATGGGAGGGCGGAAGACAGCTAGGGAAGTGTTGGCAGTGAGAGAGGGGAATACAATGAGAATGGGCCGAAGACAGAAGGCAGTTAAGAAGCTCTATCTCCGGTCTATTGCTATTCTCAATGAAATGGTCTTCCGTTACTGGACTACTCCGAGATATGCAGAAGTGGTGGGAGAGGGTGGGGCAATGGAGTGGGTTCAGTATACAGGACAGACGCTTGCTGGTCCTTGGAGTTACGAGGTGCAAATGTCTGTTGAGGAAGAGATGACGAAGTCGGAGAGGGAGTTGGCTGCTTTGCAGTTGTATCAACAGCTTGCGGCTGACCCAGCCTTTGATCCGATTGAGCTCAGACAGTTCTTGACAGATTCCTTTAACGATCAGAGAATCTCGAATATCTTTAGTGGAGGTGGGCAGAATGCCAATCTACCAGTACAAATGCAAGGAATGCGGCAAGGAGGTGGAAAGGTTTCGGCACAAAATCCTCAGCAAGCCGGGGGCCTCAAGACCCAAATGTAAATGTGGTAAGAGGATGACATTGACTGTGCAAAAGAGTCGTCCTGATCCTATCCTTTATAGGTTCCCGATGACGTTAGAGAACATGGGACCAAAACCTGTTACGTTTAACACAAGAGGTGAGTTACTTGGGTATTGTAGGAAGAATAAAATTGCTAGTGGAGCTTTGTTATGAGTGTTGAGAAGGCGGACCCTCTGAAGGGTCCAAAAAGAGTGCTGATTAAGTATAGTCCAGAGACAGGTCTTACTGCGGAGTTTAAAGGTGAAGGCATTAGTATGTCTGACCTGCGTAAGATGCATAGGGCTCTGGACCTTGGTTATCGAAAGTATAAGCTCAGGAATAGAGGACTGGTGTAATGGCAGAACAAAGCAAGGAACAAGAATTTGACAGTCTCATCGACGAAGGGCTTGAAGGTCTTAGCGATGGGGATTCTTCTACTAAGGAAGAAGTAGACGAGGCTCGGCGAAGTAGAGAGTCCTCTGATATAGAAGATGTAGAGACCGAAGAAGATAAGCTCGAAAGGCAGGTTTCCACGCCGGAAGAGCGAGAGAAGAATGACATTCTCGGGCGAATGTTAGCCGATCCAAAAGTAAGAGCCATCGTTGAAGCTTCCCGAGACGGACGAGATGTAGAAATTGTTGATAGGGAAGAGCTGCGGCGACTTCGAGAACTTGGTCTCAAAAGCAGGGAACGAGAGCAGGAACAAGAAAAGCCAGAGAGTCTTGAGGATGTAGACCTGGATGATCTTTCTCCAAAGGAGTTTGCCTCCTTTCTCCTAAAGCAGGTGAAGGGTGTGGTGAAGGATGAGCTGGGGACTTCTCTAAAGGGTGCTCTTGATCCTATCCGTGGAACTGTGGAAGAGATTGAGAAGGAGAGAGTTGCTGCAGCACAGTCTGTGGTTCGTCGGCAGGTGGAAGAATGTCTGAAGAAATATGGACAGGAATTTGAGCAGGCAGGGCCTGATTTGCTGACTATGCATAGGGCCAATCCTGGACTAAGTGTTGAGGAACTGTTCCTAGTCCATAAAAGGCGAAACATGCCTAAGAGTTCTGGTAAACAAAGAAAACAACGAGAGAAGAGTCGTCCTTCAGCGGAGAGGGAGAGGCCATCTGTCTCAACAGCACGACCTTCAGAGCGGGAGACTGTTGCTCGCGGGGAGGTTGGGTTTGATAGCTTACTCCAGGAAGCACTCCCTGAAGTTCTAAACGAACTTGAGTTGTAGGTAAGGTAAACTAGGAGAATCGGGATGAGTACACTCCCTACAATGACACGCACTGTTAATGATGCTTTCACGCGAACCTGGTATAAGATTCGTGAGAAGGCCATTGACAACATTCTTACGGCTAGGGTTGTTTGGTCTGCCCTGAAGGCAAAGGGTTGTTTCAAGACTCAAGTGGGTGAGGATCGGATTACTGATACGATCTTGCATGGGACCATTGATGCTGTGGAGGCTCAAAAGGGTCAGACCTTTGAGGCTTCTGAGCCTGATCTGTACACCATGATGTGGATGCCTTGGTCTCACACTGTTGTTCCTCTGTATCGAGCCATGATTGGGACTAACTCTGATCAAGAGAACAGAGGTGCGAACAAGATCGGTGATCTGGTTAAGGACAGGATTAGGGCAGGACGAGAAGGTCTCTTGACTAGGTTTGAGACTGACCTTGTGAAGGCCCAGATCTCAGATGAGTCTTTGCACGTTTTCCGTAGCTTTAAGGATATGGTTCCGGACTATGATGATCGGGCTACGGGAACGTATGGCAATGTGTCCCGAACTAACACATGGTGGCAGCCGATCTATGCTGAATATACAGGTACTCCGGCTGTCAACTTCTTGGCAGACTGGCGAAGTCTGTATAACTCGATCGGCCTCAACGTAGAGTATCCAGACCTTGTTGTTACTAGCCAGCTCTGGTGGGAGTACTATGAGGATACAGTTGCTGGGACTATCCAGATCGCGAAGGATGATGGAAAGTTCTCGGCAGACCTTGGATTCCAGACCTTTAAGTTTAAGGGTGCTGATGTTATCTGGGATCCTCAAATGAATGATGATACGACCGCTAGCTCGAATGAGCCTGTTACCCGGATGCACACGACGAGTAAGATTAAGGTTACTTATGATCCAGGTTACTGGTTTGAAATGACTGGTTGGAAGGAAGCTGCAAGCGAGTTGGAGAGACAAGCTCAGATTCTGTGTACGAAGCAGATGCACTGTAATGAGCTTCGTCGTCAGGGTGCCATCTATAAGCCGTAAGGAGTAGAACAATGAAGCAGATTTTCAATGTGGCTCTGACAGGAGTTAAGGATAGTTCCTGGACAGATGTTGAAGGTATTGGGGAATTGCGATTCGGTTCGGACGGAAAGGTCTATCGTTTCGTGAAGAATGCTGGTGCGACAACGATGTCGGCTGGCTACCCTTGTTGTCATAAACTGTCGGATGGTGAGAATTATGACCAGTATGTGTACCAACCGACGGATGCGGAGAGAAGCAATCTGGCTGGTATCTGTATGGCCGCTATTCCTCCCTCTGGCTTTGGTTATATTCAGGTGTATGGGTACAACCAATCCGTGTATGTGACTAACAATACCTCAGTTACGGTTGTGGCAGGGGATAATGTTGCACCTCCCACTGCTGCTGGTTGGTACTTGGATAGGGTTAGTGCCAAGTCAGAGTCCCCAACGTTCGCGAGGCATGCTAGGTGCTTCGAGGGGGTACCAGCCACTACGGCGGCTGCTGCTGTTGCCAAGAAGTGCTTTGTGGATTGTCTTTAGGTCAGTGTGGGTGCGAGGGGTTGGTAGCTCCTCGCACCCAACACTTTAGGAGCTTAGAGTTATGGATAAGGAAGAAAAGATCTGTATCGGTATTCCTGTTGCGGGTAGTGTCTGTCCTGAGGTTTTGACGAACTTGCTTGCACAGGCTGTTTGTTGTGGTAGGAGAGGGAGGGTTACGATCTCCATTGCGGACAATCTGTTCCCTTATGATAGAGCTAGAGAATGTATTTTGGGACAGGCTCTTGAAGAGGATTGCAACCTCTTGTACTTTGTGGATGCAGACATTAAGCCTCCGCCGAAGGCTTTTGAGCAGTTGTATAGGACTTTGAGGGATAACAAGGCTCAAGCGGTGAGTGGTTGGTATGTCCGGCGAGGAAGACCCTTTACCTGTGTTTGGTCTGTTAAGCTGGATCATCCTGGGACAGGTAGGAAGATGGTTTGCACTGTGGACGCTAGGGCAGGGGTGCATAAGATCTACTCATCTGGTCTTGGGTGTGCTTTGATTGACCTAGCCTGGTGTAGGGAGAACATGGAGAGACCTTACTTTTGGTTGGAGAGTTCTAGAGAGACTGGAACGATTGTTTGGGAGGATTGGTCTTTCTTTGAGCTTCTTAATGAAAGGGGAGGCTTGGCCTTGGGTGATGCTAATGTAAGGTGTCAGCATAGGGTAAGGGATATCTTTGTAGATGATAAGAATGATCAAGTTCTCAGGAGCTTGGACTTCCAAGAAGAACACCCAGAAATCGCACAGGGTGGTGAAATGGTAGAGGTGAAGTGATGAATAACGTTTATGGTTATGCAACGCATGTTGGTCCCTTGGCTTTTGCTATTAGTGATAGTGAGGGTTATGTGTTTGAGGTTGGTGCTGGGATGGTAAGCACTCCCATTATCCACACTATGCTGATGAACACAGAACCTCAGAGAGAGATAATCTCTTTTGAGAATAATGATAGGTGGTTTGGACCTTTGGCTAGGGATTTCAGATGTCCCTGGCATGAGTTTGTTCACTATGTAGATTTGTCCCGGGTGTTTGATTTGTTTAAGGGACCTGAAAAAGGTCCTGAGAGTGCAGGGGTTATCTTGGTTGATAATGACCTGCCTGGAAAGACTCTGGAAGAGGTCCACGGGGCTCGGTTGGCTGTTGTACAAGAGGCTCTTAAGTGGGCAAAGTATGTTGTGGTACATGATACAGAGGAAAAAAGTGTTAGGGAAGGTTTGGAGAGGTTTGAGCTGTTCTCTGTTCCGCACCTAAGCTTTAAGACGAACCCTGAAACAACGATTTTCAGCAAGAAGGTTGATCCTCTAGAGAGGTTCAAGGCTTGGATAGGAGTTTGAAATGGCTATGGATACGCTTCTCAATCGTATTGGGACTCGGCAGCTGTTGAAGAAGAAGTTGGGTAGGCAAGTTATTCCTGGAAACAACTTGAAGGGAGTTATTGTCTTCATTGGTGCAGGTGATCCGACGAATGATACGGACATCGCGAGTGCGAATGGAGACCTTTATTATGACAGGACTAATGATGATGTTTGGGTGGCTAGTAATGTGAGCACAGACCCGACTGGTCTTACCACTACTTGGACCGAAGTCTTGACGTAGGAGTGGATCGTGACACGTGCAGAACTCCATGCTGCTGTCCTGTCCTATGTGAAACGGGATGATAAGACGACAGAGATCAATACTTCCCTCAACTTACAACTAAAGGAGCTTTGTAAAAGGAAAGTCTTTAGGGAGATGGTAAAGAGAGGGAGTGATATCGCGATAGCTGAGGATGATGCTTATGTCTCTGTTCCGTCAAATACTTGGGCTGTGAGGTCTGCTAGGCTCATTAATGGAAGCATCCCTTCAGTTATCACGATAAAGAGTCCTACATGGTTGGAGCAGAGATGGCCCTCGGTGGCGGATCTAACTTCTGGCATACCTCGGTATGGTTGGCATGATAAGGAGAATGATAGGTTCTACCTTTATCCGGTGAGCAATGGGAGTTACGATCTTAGGTTGGTTACAGTAGAGTTGCCTGAGGACTTTGCTGGAGATACAACGGAGATTCCCGTTGAAGGCTTGGATGTGGCTTTGATTCATATGGTTACCTCTGACATCTTTGTCCAGGTTAAGTTGTGGAGAGAGGCTGAAGCTCATAAGATTTTGGGAGAAAGGGCGTTGGCGAACGCTGTAGGGGCTGATGCGTTTGAGCCTCCTGAGAGACAGCATGCGGGTGCTGGTCCTTTAGCTCTAAGGAGCACTTCAGAGAAGCAGACAGACCCCTGGTATAAGGGAAACTGATATGGCTATTGGTGATGGAACAGGTTGGGATGAAGCAAGCCCGGCTAACTCTGATAATGTGAGTGATGGCCCTGCAGAGATTCGTGATCTGCGGATAGGAGCGGCGAAGAGGCTGGGAAGG
>Ga0272441_10014780_pt1 | contig 11004 bp, 8 predicted proteins | sample SSMProp6N_FD_193582 | JGI IMG/M metagenome (GOLD analysis project Ga0272441, IMG submission 193582) | Marine sediment archaeal communities from Little Sippewissett salt marsh, Falmouth, MA, United States - SSM-Prop-6N | ecosystem: Environmental > Aquatic > Marine > Wetlands > Sediment ...
GGGCTTTGCATAAACGATATTCTTGACATCGTAACCATCTCGTTTCAAAAGATCTCCGGGCAATGATTCCGGATATCCGGGATCAAAAACAGCGATCCGTACCTTTCCCGGATTCTTTTTGATATGGCCCAGCATGCCCTTGGCATCGCTCCAGGGGGCCTTGGGATACATGAACAGCGTTGATGGAACATACTGTAATCGTACCAGGGGCTCAATCTGCTGGGGCATCTTGAACTTTGCCTTTTTCCCATACACCCACTGGAGCTGTGAAACCGTCTGCTGCATCAGTGTGTAACCATCGGCCGGTTTGTTCAGGAATTGAGACATGGCTGCCAATCCTCCACTCCCCGGTAGATTGGAAACGACTACGATGACACCGAGAATCTGGCTCAATTGAGTTGCAACCTCTCGGGATATCGTATCGCTGCCGCCACCTACACCGGCGGGACATATGATTCTAATCGATCGAGTGGGATAGTTATCTGCAGCCCACACACGCTCAATGTTGATCGCGGGACCTATTACTAAAAAATTCATTACGAGTATTGCTATGATAACCGTGTATATTCGTTTCATACATCTGTCCTCCCTAAAAAAATAAACCATTCCTTTAAAACCTATGCAACGCGCCCATACCAATAATCACTATTTTCTATCACCTCCCTTCGCCTGTTCAGTGTATTGCTGTGTATCTTTTTTGAATGTTATGCTTGTCACCCGATATTTCCCTGCCGCCACTAATCATACCGGTACTGTTTCAGTTTCGCCTCATCGATTACCACACCAAGCCCCGGCGCAGAAGGCACCGCAATGACCCCTTTGTCCATCATGGCTGCCTGTGTCACAACATCATCGGACATTTTCAGAGGACCAACTGATTCACATCCCTCGCAGACAGCATGAGAACAGGCTGCCAGGTGGATTTCAGACATGGTATTGATACTCAAACCAAATCCATGACCAAGGATGACGGGAATACCGAACGATTCGGCAAGCTGAATGGCCTGATGCGTCTTCCACATGCCACCGAATTTTTGAACCTTTACCTTGACAAAATCCGATGCCCCCGATTGAAGAATACGGAGGAGCGTTTCAAAATCCCATATACCTTCATCTGCCATGAGTTTCATTGAACTGGACCGGGAAATGATCCCAAAAGAATCCAAGTCATGTCGTGGCGTCGGCTGTTCCAGATACAAGACATTACTGTTATCCAGCCCCTTGATAAAGGCAAGAGCACTATCAGTAGTTAGAGACTCATTGGCATCTACTCTAATCTCCATGCGATCCCCCACTTCCGAACAGACAGCCCGTACACGTCCCACAGCGGCATCGAGATCACTGTTGACCTTGACCTTAACAGATCTGAAACCTCGAGACAGCCACTCCCGCACCTCGTCCCTGGCCTTGTCAGGAGAAACAAGTCCGACCCAGCCATTGAGAGATACGACATCCTTCACCTTGCCTCCAAAAAAGAGATGCACGGGGACATTGAGTGATTTGCCCATCATATCAAAAAGCGCCATTTCGATAAGCCCCTTCGAACCGAGGTGTTTTTCAGTGGCCTGGTCCATCAGGCTTAACAAACGCTTGATCTGGAAGGGATTTTGACCGATCAATACAGGAGAAAGAATATCTCTAACCGTTTGTGCAATTTCTTCAGCCGTTTCCTCATCATATCCTTCACACGGTTCAACAGAACCGATACCTTCATGCCCTTCTGAAGAAAAAATCCTGACTACGATACTTTCCTGGTCAACGGTAATACCGTGGGCACTCTCCGCCGGTTTCTTGAGTGGAATACGAACGGGTATAACCTCAATACTCTTTATTGTTTCATTCACCATTATTGTTCTCCTTTCGTTCTACAAACAAACATTATACTCTGCTCTGCCCCTGCATGCCCGATACCACGGGTATGGTGGCAGATATTTCATTCACCTATCGGAACCGATGCCCTTCCTGGGCAGCCCTTCATATGCGACAACCCATCAGTGACCCATTCAGGCAAAGACCTCTACGTGCGACTGTTCAGGATATAAAAGGGATTATATTCCAGATCAGTCCATCCGTCATACCACTTCTGGTAAAATGGTTTTATTTTCTGCAGATTCTCGGCGTGGATTCGTTGCGTGGAACCGATGCCTCTGGATGCCTCTTTTCTTGCCTCTTTGTAGACGGTCTCCTCATCGATATAAGGGAATCTTCGATCTTCCATGACTACCCTGCCACCCACTATGGCCGTATTCACATGCCTTCCCGTGGCACGATGAATGAACACCTCGGCAATATCCGCATCGGGAGAAATCCATGGAGTTTCGAACATTTCTTCGCAGTCAACAAGGATGGCATCCGCCATCATCCCCGGTTTCAACGCCCCTGTTTCTCCATTAAAACCGCAGACACGAGCAGTATTAACCGTTCCGATTTTCAATACGTCGTATGCATCCAGGGCAGGCGTATTGATCAGATCAAATCCAGACACCCGATGAAGCAGATGAATCATCTTTAATTCCATAATGCCGTCATCGTCGTCGTTAATCCCTTTATCATCAATACCCAAGGCCACATTGACACCGGCCTTGTACATGTAATACACCGGGGCAAGACCGTTGCGCATGGCAAAGTTGCAACTCGGGTGATGGGTCACCGACACCCCCCGCGCAGCCAGGAGCTCTATATCCGACTCGGACAGATAGACTGCGTGACCCAGAGTAACATTGTCATCAATAAGTCCAATATCATCAAGGTGTGCAACGAGAGATTTCCCATATTTTCTCAGCCCGAAAGATCTCTGGATGGGAGTCTGGAGCGTATGAATGTGAACGGGCACCTTGCCCAGCCCGTCGGCACGATCTTTGACCCGTTGAAGAAAATCATCAGTGCACCCGTGAGCCCAGCTGGGGCTGAAGACAATCCTTGTCATGTCGTCATTATAACGACGGTAGCACTCCTCGAAGATCTCAAAAAAATCGTTCACCACGGCTTCTTTGTCGTAACACACCATGGGGCGTGCAATATCCTGAAGTTCCCGCGGAAGCGTCTTTATGAATTCAGTATCATCAAGGGCAAGGATATTGATGTCGCGTACTCCCGGTGAGTAGGTGCAGCGTATCCCTGCATTTCTGTATGTTTCTATTGACTGGACAGCCGATTCCAATATATTCGATGTTTCACCAAAATTCATGTGATGAATTGTCGTGCACCCTCCCCGCAAATGCCTCATTGTACAGAGCGCTGCGCTTATTTCAGGATTCAGTGGAAGATTAACGGCCCAGTCATATAAGGTATTTTCCAGAAAATCATAGGAAAGCCCCTGTTGCGGTCGAGTCAGTCCCATTCCATGGGAGTGGCCATTGATAATACCCGGCATAAGCAATTGTTTCCCATTGCCCTTAACAATTGCATCGGGATAGTGAGCCCTGAGTGCTTCATAATCACCCGTCTCGACAACACGGCCTTCGGAACAGTAAACCGCACTGTCAGTCAGAATACCGTCTTTCCCTGCTTCCGGATCAGCGATCACATATTTACCCCGCGCAAGGATATCCATCTTATTTCTGTCCTTTCTCCATAATAGATGCAATCAATCTCACGGTCTATTATACATAGTCATAGGACCCAATCTGCAATCTTCATCAAATCATTATTCTAGCATCCCTGGTATGCTGAGACCTTAATCCGGATTGACGGGCCGTACCTGAACAAGTTCAAAAACCATATCTTCCGGTCCGGCAAAAAAAGCTACCCGAAAACCGACAACATCCTCTGGTGGAGCAGTAAATTGGTATCCCTTGTCACGCAGTTCCCGATAGCTTGCATCGACGTCATCAACGAGCAAGCCAATATGATGATAGCCGTATGTCTTCCCTGAGGGATTTTCCATGAAGTTGTCACGCGGCTGCTTTACCCGAAGATTTATAAGGGTTCCTCCAAGATCGAGGGAGGCACCATCGACACCACCAAATATCTTCATCCCGATCAATCGGGCGCCAAAATCTCCCGTGAATACTCTAATCATGTTATCCAAATCGCGGCAGACTATATGAACATGATCCAACTGACAGTGCATGAATCACCTCTCGGATTCTGATTAACCAACGGTTCGATTATCGCTTGACGACATCATCAATGATACTTCTGAATTCGTTGTCGGACAGAACACGTCGTTCCCGTCGGGTTATTTCTCGAACTCTTTTGACAATTTCTTCAATATTCTGTGAGCTCGTTTCGATTCCACGTTCAGCTAAATTGTACTCTACTGCTTCACGGGTTACTTTTTGTGCCATTCTGACGCGAGATTTATTCCCGACAAATTCCGGTAAAAAGGGAAACCATTTCTTCTCCAGTCCTTCACGGGTTACATCAATCAGGGCATTGATGTCCTTGATTTCCTCTGATTTCACAAAGGCCTGATCCCCGACAACAGCCTTGTGCGGTTGCATGCTGATACCAGTAAATGATTCTACTCTTTGTGCCAGTTCATAGAGTCTGTCATAGTGAATACCGATATCCACACCAAATCCTATCTTCAACGCGACGGCTACCTCTTCCAATGCCGCCATTCCTGCATAATGCCCTTGCCCGCAGACAGTTGTATGGACAACTGCGGCACCAGCCGAGACTGCGGCACATGCGTTTGCCACGCCAAGACCGATGTGGTTATGACAATGTACCTGGATGGGGATATCAAGCCATTGCCTTACCCATTCAACGAGATGCTTCATACCGAAGGGGGTCGCAACGCCCTGAGAATCAGTCAGACACAATTCGTCAAGTCCCACTCGTTCATGTATGCCCAGTATGATGTCTTGAGCCATTGTACTGTTTGCCCGTGTTACATCCTGGGCCATGTGAGCGACATGAAGCCCCTTTTCTTTTGCGTACGAGGCAAGGGCCACAAAATCATCAATTTTTTGTTTTACCGGCTGATCTGCAGGAACCATATACAACGCGCTTACGGGCTTACGAATGATCACACCCCACACATTACACTCCAGAGCCCTTTCGATATCTTCCCTGGTAGAGGCAAGGGATTCCAGTTTGGCATGAAGGCCAAGGGTAGAAATTTCTTTTGCGATTTCAACCTCTTCTCGTGACACGGGGGCGGGAAACCCGAGGGTCCCTATTCGATGTATTCCCATTTCATCCAGCATCTTTGCTATTGCTATCTTTTGATCCCCTGTCAAATATGCCCCCACCATTCCTTCGCCATTTTCGTCTAGCGTGAGATCGAGAATTTCAACCGTGTCAGGCAACTGAAACGTTTCTTGTACAGTGGGATCAAAGTTAAAGGGACTTGCATAGTACATCGAATGTTCTGATTCATCGGCCATTATAGGTTTCTCCTCTCGTGTCGCAGACTGACGTCTTTGTTATTATTCATGACTCATAATCCCTGGTACTGGGGCTCTCGATGTGTTACACCTGTTAATAGTTTGATTCTTCCCATACATTGGAAATGTATGTCAGAAACATATCCTGCAATGGTTAACTCCTCAGAATTTTTTGCCCTAACCGTTCTTCCAGCACATTGTTACTCTCGTAAATCAAATTCCCTCGCAGCCAGGTTGCCTCAACCTTCGCACATACTTCAATGTCTTCGTAGGGAGTAAAATCTGACATGGAATGCAATTGTTCCGCTTTAATGCGATATGGTTTATTCATATCAACCAGTACTATGTCCGCATCGGATCCGGGACGTATCGTACCTTTTTTCGGATAGAGCCCGAATATCTGTGCAACATTGTGCGCACATGTTTTGGCTATTTTATCGTAGGAAATATTTCGACGTTTTGCCCCGGTTAACACAAGTGGAAGCAGCGTTTCCACTCCCGGAAATCCGGGATCACCGTCCCATGGATGTTCTTTTTTACACTTCAGCAGCGCAATGTGATCTGTTCCGATAGTATCGATCTCTCCCATATCAATGGCCTTCCACAGTGCTTCCACACTTTCTTTCTCTCTCAGCGGAGGAATGACCTTTACTGTTCCCCCCTGCAGTTGGTTCCCCTCATCTTTTGAAAAAGTGAGATAATGTGCGCACGTTTCCGTAAAAATAGGCCGAAGGCTGGTCCCCTTCATTTTACGAATTTCATCCAGTGATTCTTTGGCACTTACGTGGCATAAATATATGGGACAGGAGGCATTATTTGCCAGATAGCAGGCACGCTGAATACTTTCCGCCTCTGAAAAATTGGGCCTCGAATTGGCCCATTCCAAAAAGCTTGCGTTCCTTTTATCGTCTATTTTTTCTTCAAAGTATTTTATTATTTCCTCATTTTCAGCGTGCACACAGGCGATGGCATGCCGACCTGCCTTTGAAATCTCTGACAAACCACCATAAATCAATCCATCATTTATTCCCACGGCACCCCGTTTCAATGCCGCTTCTGACCCCTTATATCCCAAATAAAATTTAAAGGACGAAACACCCTGACGGGCATAATCATTAATTTCCGAAATATGTTCAGCCGTGCTGATCACACAATGAAACGCCACATCAATGGAAGACAATTCATCAATGCTATGAAAAACATCTGAAAATATTCTGTTATATGAGACCTGTTCACTTACGTGTCTCAGGATTTTCAGATATTCTATCACCGTTGTCACTCCACCCATTGCAGCCGAAATCGTCTCAGATTTGCAATCATCTTCAAAAACGTTGTAATTACCCAAGTGTACGTGAGGATCGATGAATCCGGGGAATACATACTTCCCCGATGCGTCATATACAGTGTAACTGTTGTCCCCCAAATGTGATCCCAATGCCGTGATTACACCATTTTCAATGGTGACATCCGTTTCAATGATGCCCCATTCAGGAGATACGATATGTCCTCCTTTAATCAACCACTTTTTGTTGTTCATCATATGATCCCCTCCTTCGATAATTCACTGAGGCTGGCCAACTGCCTTCGCACGGGGTTCCGCGTATCACTATGTATCGGCTTAATCGCAACCTTTTATCACTGCGGCAGAGCTCACATCTCAACTAACTATCTGTATGGCATACACGGGCACACTTATGTACTCTCAATCAATCATTTTTACATTCACAGCAGTACATACTGAATACGGATATGACACCGCGGGATGGGTGCTGCTCCTGCCTTCTACCTCGATCGATCATCAGGAGGACTGACTGACATAAACCAGTCGGCAATCTGGCTGCCTGTCATAAATACAACATCATCTCGAGATTCCAGGAGCGTAAGCATCTTTTTCAGATACACAAAACGATGAGGCACTCCCATCAAATAGGGATGTAGGGCGAGAGTCAGTACGCGCGGTTGCGACTGCAGTTCATCTTCGAATGTATCGAGTGTATCAACGAGCCTGTTATAAATCTCCGGTGAGCTGTGTTTTTCCACGGAATAGACAACGGCATCATTTATCTCAAGATTGTATGGCATGACGATGAGATTGCCGTGTTTTGTAGGTATCCAGCAGGGTAAATCATCGAGGACCCAGTCACAGACATAGTCGTACCCATATTTCTTCAGAAGATCAGCTGTCTGAAATGTCTCGTGCAATCCGGGACCGAGCCAACCCCGTGGTTGAATCCCCGTGTAGGCTTTCAGTTTTTCAGTAGAGCGACTGATAATGGCGGCCTCATCGTCTCCCGGCTGGATCGCCCGCTGGTTATATCCGTGGCCGATGAACTCCCATCCAGCCTTCAACATTGCATCGGCACATGATGGATATGCATCAATAACGGCGGCATTGATATTCACACTGGCAGGAAGCCCTCGCTCGTTCATAAATTGCAGTATTCTCGGCAACCCACAGCGCATACCGTATTCGGCCCAACTGAAGTTAGGTACATCGGGAATACGTTCGACATTTTTGGCCAGGGTGATGATCTTGCGCGGCATATCCTTATCAAATTCCCAGTTTTCTACGTTGAAGACTATATGAACAATGAGCGGTTTCCCATCGGGTATGGGAAGGGCCTTACGTTCATTCGACATTTGAAAAGTAATGGGTGGTGTAATCATTTGTTCTTCCTTTCCATGATGATTATGCACCGCAATAAAAAACGGCACCGTAGGGTCAATAGATCTCCCGTACCATACTGCTATAAAATGACTCCCCCGTCTATGAAAGACCGTTCCGTTGCTGCCTCCATCATACTGGGGACAACAGTACATACATGCTTTTCATTGCAGGGGAAGAAACTCTAACAAATATGTCCAGCCTTCCCCCTGCATACCTACTTCATTATCTGAACAAGGTATAATGATAGCTGAGGAATCATGTATATGAATCCCAATGAAATAATCATTGCGATTACCAACGGAACTGCCTTTTTTGCAACACTCAAAGATGAAATATTAGCCACACCAGATACGACAAAGAGATTCATGCCATAGGGAGGTGTTGTGTATCCAATCGTGAGCGTCGTCACAAAACAGATACCCCAGTGTACCGGATGAAAGCCGAGGTGGGTGGCAATGGGCATGAAAAAGGGCCCTGCCAGAAGCACTATAACGATCGCCTCAAGGACACACCCCAGCAACAACATGATTACGACGATCAACATCATCAGTAAAACAGGAACATTTGTAAATCCCAGCATGAAGGCAACGAACGTGTCAACAAGACGGAGGATAATGATAGGTTCACCGAGAATTTTCGCCATGGCAATAATGGGCATGATGAACCCTGAAATCACGGCACTATCCACGAGTATATCGGGCAGGTGTTTCAATTTCAGCTGACGGGTCACAAAGAAACCAACAAATCCGCAATATACCGTGGCGATAACAGCAGATTCTGTTGGAGTAACTACACCGGTGTAGATTGTTCCCAGTATTAATGCCGGTGCCGCCAATCCCCATTTCGCTTCCCATGTTGCTTTCCCGAGCGCTTTAAAACTGAATTTACCACGGGGAGGATCATAATCATTACATTTACACATTATATAATGGGCTATTATCATCCAAGTTATCATTACCAGCCCTGGTATCACTGCCCCGATAAAGAGTGCGCTGGTGGAAACACCAAAAATGGCCCCATAAATAATAAGAATAACGCTTGGAGGAATAACTATCCCCATACAGGAACCGGCTGAAACAATGGCAGATGCATAAGATTTGTCATACTCTTTTGTCATCTCCGGTATCATTAATCTTCCAAAGGCCGCAGCAGAGGCAGCATTAGAACCGCAAATGGCGGCAAAAAAAACAGAGGCAACAAGGACTGCCATGCCCAGACCACCGCGAATGGCACCAAGAAGTGCGTAGGCGAGATTAACAAGTTGTCTCAAAATTCCACCGTATGAAACTAATTCTCCCGTTAAAACAAAGAGTGGTATCGCGAGATAGGGGAACGTATCGATTGCGGTAAAAGTGACTTGACCCACCGTCACGAGAGGAAAGCCAGATAACAGCATAAAGATAATGGCTCCGAAACCGAGAGCTGCCATGACGGGGATTCCCAGAACGAACAAAAAGGCAGTTATCAAAAGACCGATGGTTGCTTCCATATTTCACACTTTCTCTTTCTTGTCATTACATTGTCACACACTGTTGTAAATAGGTCTTTAATCTTCCTTCCAGCGGATATACATCATTTGAGCGGATCGCAGAATTATGAGAATACAACTAAAGGGTAACGCCGCATAGGCATATGCCATATTAAAGTTGAGTTCTATCAGTGTCCACGCCTGCGCCAACTGTTCCATCTCCAGTTGCATCTTCATGATTTGTAATGTCGTAACCATGATGACTATACTCAGGATAATCATGCACAGGTGACCAAACAAATCGACGATCTTTTGCCCCAGCGGTGGCAGATACTGTCGAATGATATCGACTTTGATATGCTGATTTCTCTTTACGGCCAGCGCCGCTGCTATGTAGGACATGTAAACGAAGATATACCGGCTTAACTCTTCCGTCCAATCAGTGGGTGAATGAAAGAGATACCGCATACATACCTCATAGAAGATCAGACAGGTAAATGATGTCAGCAACAGTGCAACCAGGATATACTCAAACTTATCATCGAGTAATTTCAGTGATTTACGGAATACTTGCAAATAACCACTCTCCTTTCCATAGAAGATCACATGAAAAACGATGACAGTATCCCGAGCACATCTCGCCCGGGATACTGTCTCGCGATGAACAGACCAGAAAAGCCGATGATTATAATTTCTCTACCGCTGCGGCAATTTTTTCGTAGGTGTCGCGACCATATCGTTTCTTGATATCATCCCATACAGGTAGCTGGTGACCACCCTTGTCCTTCCAGACCTTCAGCTCCGCCTGTGTGGGGGTGTAAATCTCTACACCAGCTTTTCTCACTATCTTTTCTGCTTCTGCTATTCTTTGGGGAACGGTCTTGGCATGCCATTCAAAGGCCTCACTTGAAACCTCTTCAAAGGCCTTCTGAATATCGGAAGGAAGCTGCTTCCACCATTTCATGCTGGCAAAGACAACGGCATTATTTAACATGTAATTGATTTCCGAAATATACTTCACCGGTTCATATAAATTGGATACGTAGGTGGTGGCAAATGAGTTATGCACGGCATTAACGACGCCCTGCTGTAATGCGCTATACGTCTCATCCCATCCGACAGGGGTAGGATTGGCGCCAAAGATTTTAAATGCTCGCTGTTCTATTGCAGAGCCCGTAACCCTCACCTTCAGGTTCTTCATCTGATCGGGGCGTTTAATGATCTCAGGTGCATTATAGACTAACATCCTGAAGCCATCGGGATTGTAAGTTAGAATTTTAAAACCCTTTTGCTCGGCCTGCCGGTGAATGGTCTCATCCATCACTTTACTCTTTAAGATTTCATGTGACGATTCCCAAGTAGGAAAGAGGTAGGGAAGATCGAGTAAATTGTATGTCGGTATAAAGGGACTTAAATTAGCGGTAGAAATAACGCACAGCTCAACCGTTCCCAGCTGTACCTTTTCTGCAACGGCTCTCTGACCGCCCAGTTGCCCTGACGGATAGATCCGGCATTCCACCTCACCATTGGTT
>Ga0272441_10014781_pt1 | contig 11004 bp, 10 predicted proteins | sample SSMProp6N_FD_193582 | JGI IMG/M metagenome (GOLD analysis project Ga0272441, IMG submission 193582) | Marine sediment archaeal communities from Little Sippewissett salt marsh, Falmouth, MA, United States - SSM-Prop-6N | ecosystem: Environmental > Aquatic > Marine > Wetlands > Sediment ...
GTGACCACCGGCTCAAATCGCTTCATGATCTCGGCGGTCTGCGCGGCGTGGCTGCCCGAGCCGACCTCCAGGTTAACGTCGGGCCTCGGAATGCCAAGCTCGTCGAAGAAGAGCCTGCTCATGTTGGCGTCGTAGTGCTGCCCCGTGTGGACGAGCAGCGGCTCAATGCGCGGGTGCGCCCGGTACGCCGCCATGAGCGGCGCAACCTTCATGAAATTGGGCCTGGCCCCGCACACATTGACAATGCGCATGCTTCTACCGCCTTCCGCCTAATCCGTGCTGCAACCCCGCACCACGGCCTTGCGGCCGCGAGTCACCAGCTTCCACACCAGGACCGCCGTTACGCCGACCGCGACGCCGGCCAGGTTGGTGAGTATGTCCGAGACCGATGCCGTACGGCCCGGGATGGCGGCCTGGGCACACTCCAGAACTCCGCCCAGCGCACAGCAGGCCAGGGCGACCAGAGCGATCCGTCCGGCCGTCGGCCTCGCCAGGGCTGCCACGCTCAGCATGGCGAGCAACGCGTAGGCAGGCACGTGCATCGCGTTCTGCCAGGTCGGGCTGATGGCCGCATCCCAACCCTGGAACGCGCCGGGGCCCGACGGCAGCAGGCTGGCAACGATCAGTGCGGCCACGTAGCACAGCGCCATGACCGGCAGCAGCCTCGTTGAACCTCTTGGCATATCGTCCCGCCTTCAACCCTGCTCGCCCGCGGCTGCTGAAACCCCGCCTGCGCGAACTCGGGGCGCGTGGGCCTCCTGGGCCTCCGCGCGAGGCCGGCTGTCCGCCAGGTTCCGACACAGCTCAACGAGCGGCGCCATGCGGGCCGACCAGGTGTATTTCTGTTCCACGCATCTGCGGGCCGAGTGTTCGATGGCCAGCCGGCGCGGCTCGTCGGTCAACAGGCCGAGCACGGCGTCGCGCCATTTGTCGGGCGACTCGGCCTGGAGGAGATCCTCTCCGACGACCACGTCGAGGCCCTCGACCGCCGCCGGTGACCCCACGACGGCCCTGCCCATGGCCATAGCCTCCAGGGCCTTGTTCTGTATGCCCCGGGCGATCCGCAGAGGTATCACCACGGCCCGGGCGGCCGCCAGATAGGGCCGCACGTCTGGCACGGCTCCGGTCACGGCGACGCCGGGCTCGGCGGCCAGCGCCCTGACTGCCCGTGCGGGGTTGCGGCCGACGATGGTGAACTCCAGGTCCGGCACGTTGCGGCGCAGCAGGGGCCACACCTCGCGGACGAACCAGCACACGCCGTCCACGTTCGGCCGGTAGTCCATCGTGCCGGTGAAGACCAGCGACGGGGTGCCCCGGGTGTTGGGCTCCGCAGGCCGGAAGTAGTCCATGTCGACGCCGTTGCCGACGGCCATCACCTTCTGGCTCGTGACGCCCAAGGCACGTGCTTCGGCGTCGCTGACCAGGAGGACGGCGTCGCATCGGGCGACGGCTGCGCGCTCCAGGTCGCGAACGCCTCGCTCTTCCCTGCGATAGAGCCACCGGAGGGGCCACCGGGCCGACTCGGCGTAGCTCAGCCACTTGGCGCTGTCGACGTCGACCAGGTCCATGATCCGAAGGGGGGCCTCGGCGCCGAGCGCGAGCGGCAGCGTTCCCGAGGAATAGGCGAACACGAGGTCGAACGGTTCTCTGCGGGCCTCGTCGTCAAGCAGCCCGGCCATTCGCGCGGTACAGAAGAACCCCTCCGTGACCGACCGGCCCGACATCAGGCGCCAGGCTCCGCGCATGAGCCCGACCGCGCCGCCGGCCGGGGCGAGGACGATCCGCTCGCACCACGGCTCGAGGCCGCGCGCCGCCGCCCGATCGTCCCGGCCGTGGACCGGGGCGGCGAGCGTTATCCGATAGTGCTGGGCGAGCGCCGTGATCTCATGAAACGCGCGCACGCGTTCCCCCTTGTCGGGGGGATACGGTACGCGGTGCGCAATGAACAACAGGCGCTTCATGTCGGCCTCTCGACCAGCACGTGGCTGGCTTGGTAGGCGGGGTGGGATTCGAACCGCACGACCTCCCGGCAGTAACCCCGGGCGCTCTTCCAACTGAGCTACCCGCCTGTTGCTGTTTCACTCGGCGATGTGACACGATCTCCTCATGGGATCCATTTGGTGACCTGCTCACCGGCCGGGCGCGTCACCCAGAGCGGCAGCCTCCGCCACACGCGCCCCGCCAGGGCAAATTTCCTGTTGCTCGGCGTCAGGTTGGGCATCTTGCCGCCCCGGCTCAGCCAGATCTGGTAATGAAGCGGCGTCGGCTCAAACCCGTGGTATCGCTTGAAGTCATACGGCCCTTCGTTGTCGCGTCGCGTGCGGTTGAAGTCGAACTGCCGGAGCCCGCGCTCGATCGCATACTCCATCAGGCGAACGTACATGACGTTGTTGGCGTACTTCAGCATGCCGTCGTCGGTGCTGCCAGAGAAGTAGGGGACAATCTCGTCCCGGAAAACAAAGCTGACGACCCCCGCAATCGGCGTCCCGCCGTCCCGAACCACCAGGGCCACGCAGTCATCGCCGTAGCGGCGCTGGAGGGCCTCGAAGAACCCCCAGCGGTAGTTGGGCGATCCGAGCCGTCTCAGCGTGAGGCTGTAGAGACGGTAGACGGCTTCCAGCCACTCGGGGCCGATGGCGACGGCGTCGTCGCCGAGCATTGCGCGGCCCTTGCGGGCAGCGGCCCGCGTCTTGCGCGGCAACGACGGCAGCACCTGCTCGGTGCGATCCGGAAGCTCCTTCCTGAACGTGTCGTAGCGGCCGATCACCGGCAGGTCCAGGGCACCCCGGTCGCGGTGCCGCAGCTCGATGGACCTGGCGCGTCGTTGTTCGCAGAGCGCCTGGGCGAATTCCAGCATGGCGGCCGCCACGTCGGGCGAGTCCGCCAGGATGCCTCCGTACGTGGCATAGGGGACCGATACCAGGACGCGCCCCACGAACGCGCTGCGGACCTCGAAGAGCGGCAGGACGCCCGCCGGCCGCTCGCCGTCCCACGCGACCACGTGCATCGGCCGGTGGCCGTACGCCTCGACCACCGCCTGCGACCAGGCCATCCGGTGGAACACGGTGGCCGAGGGGTGCGAGGCGACGTACGCGTCCCACGCGCCGGCATCGCGATCCTCAAAGTCTCTGACGTCAGCCATTCACGCAACCTTCGGACGCGCTGCGGCCTGCCGCAGGTCCGGCGCGAGTCGCCGCAGCGCGGCGGTCACGAGTACCGGTACAGGTACCGCGGGATATAGTACTCCTGGTGCGTCAGGACCATCCCGACGAGCCTGGCGTTGACCGCGTGGAGCAACCTGACCGCCTTCTTCACCGAGTCGCGGCTTGTGCGATTGAGCCGGACCACGAGCAGTGCGTCCTGGGCGGCCTGGGCGATCAGGCCCGCGTCCGCCAGGGTGTTGACCGGCGCGGTGTCGATCAGCACGTGGTCGTAGTCGCGCCTCAGGTGGCTCAGGGTTTCGGCCAGTTCCGGGCGGCCGAGCATCTCGCCCACGTTCTCGCGTTCGCTGCCGGAGGCGATGACGTCGAGGTTGGGATACAGGGTTTTCTGAATCACGTCCCTGAGGCCCGCATCGCCATGGAGCAGGTCTCCGAGGCCCGGCGTCCTGCCTGCCTTCAGCAGCCTGGCCACCTGGCCTTTTCTCAGGTCGCAGTCCACGATCACCGTGCGGCCTTCCTGGAGCTCGGCGAGGACGAGGCCCAGGTTGATGCAGGTGACGGTCTTGCCCTCGCCCATCTCGGCGGAGGTGACCATCACGCAGAACCGTTTCTCCGGGAACCGGGCGAGCAGGTTGGTCCGCAGGGCTCGATACTCCTCGGTGATGAGGCTGCCGCGGTCGTGATAGGCCACCAGCGCGGGGTCGAACCCGGTGCCGTCGATGGGCTTGGCGTGCGTCCGTGCGGCGGCTGCGGGGGCCGGCGGGCCATCGTCGGTCGCGCCCTGACCGGCGGTTGTGCCCTGGGCGGGGGCCGACGACTCGGGCGCCCCGTCGGTTGGGGCCCGGGCCGGCGCTCCGGCGGGCGCCTTCTTCGCCTGCTCGGCGAGATGCTTTTTCATGGCGTCGTCGACGTGTCCCACGGCGCTCTCCTACGGCGACTCCCGCACGGCAGGGGCCTGCACGGCCTGGTCGGACACGTGCAGCCCCCAACAGGTCATGCTCCTGAGGACCTGGGCGACGGTGCCCCGGTCGATGCGGCGCGTCCCCTCGGCATAGCCCACCAGCAGGGCGTTGTCGCAGAGCACGTTGACCAGCCGGGGAATCCCGTCGGTGGCCGAATGGATGTCGGCCAGGGCCTCGCCGGTGAACTCGGCCTGGCACTCTCCGTCGGCGGCGACGCGGAGGCGGTGGGCGATGTAGGCCGCCGTGTCCTCGGGCGTCAGCCGGCCGAGGTGATAGCTCAGGACGACGCGCTGGCGGAGCGGCTCCCACTTAGGCTCCAGCAGCCGCCGCCGCAGCTCGGGCTGACCCAGCAGGGCGATCTGGATGAGGCGCCGCCCCTCGCGCTCCCAGTTCCACAGGAGCCGGAGTTCCTCGAGCGACGTGGGCGTCAGGTCCTGGGCTTCGTCGAGGACGACGGCCACCAGGCGGCCGCGGTTGTTCATGCGCGCGAGGTGCTGCTCCAGCTCCTCGGCGATGTCGAGCTTGTCGGCGCCGGAGCGGACGTTCATGCCGACGCGAAGGGCCACCGCTCGCAGGAGTTGCTTGCCCGATTGCGGAGGGTTCATGAGCATGGTCGCCAGGCACCCGGGCCCCAGGCGGTCGCAGAGCACGTTGCCGACGAACGTCTTGCCGGAGCCGGCCTCTCCCGTGACGAGGACCATGCCCTTGCGCTGCTGGACCGTGTAGGCCATGTTGGCCAGCGCCTCGGAATGGACGGCGCTTTCGTAGAAGTACTTCGCCTCGCAGGAAAGCGAGAAGGGGAACTCGCGAAGATGGTAGAACTCAAGGTACATGGTCCGCCCCCTATATCCGGTTCCGCAGACTCTGGACGCCGTCCGATATCCCGCGAGTGATGTAGCCGGCAGGACTGGCTTTCCACCGCGCGTGCTCCTCCGGATAGCGGAGCCACAGCACGATGTTGAGCGTGGCGACGCCCAGGACGAGGACGATCACCAGGCCGACGACCGGCCGGCCGACCCACCGCAGGAGCCGTCGCGTGCGCCTCTGCCGCGGAGAGACGATTTCGCCGGTGACGCCGCAGATGGGCAGGCCGAAGGCCTCGATGGCGTCCTCCGTGGTGTTGAGCGTCCGGTCGAGGGCCTGGAGCAGGAAGACGACGCCGCCGGCGGCGATCAGGCCTCCGAGAAGCGCCGCGGCGAGCACCAGCTCGAGCTTCGGCGAGGACGGGCGGAACTGCTTCTTGGCGAACTGCGTGGTCTCCAGATGCGTGCGCTTCTTGGCGACCTCGGCGGCCAGGGACATCTGCACGCCCGTCAACTGCTTCTGCCAGCGGTCCACCTCGGTCTGTTTCTTCTCCTGCTGGTCGAGCAGGTCCACGTACTTCTGCCGCACCGGGCCGAAATCGGCCTGGAGCTTCTGGAGCGCCGCCTGGCGCCCTTCGAGGCGCGCCAGTTCGTTCGTGGCCAGGTCGAGCTCGGCCCGGGCGTCGGCCAACTGCATCGAGAGCATGGCCTGGGTATCTTCCGACCCATACTCCGTCTGAAGGGTGACCTCCTTCTCCGTCTCCTCGATGCGCTTCTTCACCTGCTCGATCCGTCCGCGCAGGGCCTTGACGTCGGGATGGTTCTCGGTCATCCGCCCGCCGGGGGGCAGCGCCGCTGCGAGCAGGTCCTCGTAGTCCTGGAGCTGGCGGTTCAGGCGGTCCAGCTCCGGGTTGGGGCCCTTGATGGTGCGGAATGGCTCATCGGTATTCGTGGCGGCCTTCAGCACCGCCTCCAGCCGTTCCACTTTGCGCTTGGCCTTCTCCTGCTCAGGCCGCTTGGTGTCGATGTCGGCAGCGATGTCCCGCAGGCGTTCGCCAAGCTCCGTGGGGCTGTTGGGCATGGCGCCCGCGTGGTCGCTCTCGAACGTGATCCGGGCGTTCCTCAGCTCCTTGAGCCGCTCGGACGTCTCGGTCACGCGTTCCTCGAGGAAGTCGTGGCTGCCCGTAAGCCGCGCTACGACCTTGGCGCTGGCCGATTCGATGTAGTTGGTGACCAGTTGATTGGGCAGGGCCTGGGCCAGCCACGGATCCTTGTGGGTGAAGGCGACGGAGACCAGGTCCACGCGGGGGGACCGCACGTTGAAACTGACCCTGAGTCCCTTGCGGAGCGTCGTGACGAGGTCCTGCAACATCATCTCCCCCGCCTCGGTCAGGATCCTGCCGTCGGTCCCTCGCGGCATACCTCGGGTCAGCCCGACTTGCTCGGCGGCCTTCTCGAGCGCCTCGGTGCTCCCCAGTTCGTGCATCAGCGTGACCCTGAGCGACTCAAACGACTCGGCCTCCTCGCGGCGCGACTCCACCGCGCCGAAATCGATCCGGCGCTCGAAGATCGTCTCGCCGGTGTACTTCAGCGGCACGTACAGCGCCGCCACGAGAATGGCGAAGGCGATGCCCGTTGCGACGGACAGGAACACCCGCCAGCGGCGGAAGATGACCCGCAGCAGGTCCCGAGGCGTCTTTTTCTCAGTTTCCTTGGCCACACCTGGCTCCTGCACAACGACTCAAGGCACCGCCAGCGCCGCCGGGGCGGCCGCAGGCACCGTGATCGTCTCGACCGCCGGGCGAATCGGGAAGAGCACCTGCTGGATGGCCAGCCCGATCGCCGCCAGCGGGTTGGCCGGAACGTACACGATATCGTCGGGCTCAAGCAGCACGTTGTGCGACAGGTCTCCCGACTTGATCATTTTGTTGAGGTTCACCGTCATCACCAGGGGTTCCGTCCGGGCCGGTTCGCCGGCCGGCTCGCCGGCCTCCTCGCCGTCCTGGACTTCCACCTCCGGCTCATCGGCGTCCGCACGGTCCTGCGCTTCCGTCCCGGGCTCGACGGCCTTGCTCTCGTCACTCACCTTCCGGCTCCATTCGGCCAGGTCCGGAAGGTATCCTCCGCTTGTCGGCGGTTTGCCCCGGATCAGCCGGATCCGTTGCGGCCACGCCAGGGTCGTGGGAATGCTGTGCGCCAGCACGTCGAGCAGGGTGTTCCGTCCCGTCCACGGTTGGGCCCCGGGGGCACTGACCTGTCCGAACACATAGACCCGCTGAGAGTTGTAGCCGACCACCGTCACCGTGGCATCGGCGATCTCGTAGTAGTCCTTGGCCTTCTCCTTGATGGCCTTCTCGATGTCGTGCGGCGTCAGGTTTGCCACGTACATCTCGCCCAGCAGGGGCAGATTGATCTTCCCGTCCGGCCGGACCTGCTCCTGGAAGTTGTTGATCTCGGGCACGTACAGGGACCGGACGGCAATCACGTCCGGCGGCAGCACGTGGTACTCCGTGGCGGCGACGGCCATGTGCGGCTCCCGCAGGAAGGCCGCCAGTTTGCCCGAGTCGCCGCACCCGCCCAGAAAGAGGCCGGCCGCGATGCCGGCCCACAGGACGATCCGCCCGCCTTGTCTGCCCATCTGACACCTCCCTGCCCGTCGACTCCCGGCGCACACCGCCACCCTCTGCACGGCATCGGCGCCGCGCCTGGTCCGGTCCTGATGCGTCCCTAGACATGCCCTTTGCCCCGGACCGGCCTTGCCGCACGTGTACATGCTCCCACCATTATGCCACAGATTGCCTGGAACGCAAACGCCTCTCGCGTGCCTCACCCCGCATGGGGCGTCCTGCAATCGGGGCATTGACAGCATGTGGGGGGTCTGTGCGGGTTCCCTACCATCTGTGGGCCGCTCGAGGCACCACAAAATGCGCCTGGGGGAGACCCCCTCGAACCTCCAGCAAGCGCAAAAGGGCAGGGCCGCACCCTGAGGCACGGCGATGCCCTTCTTTCCACCAGCGAACCAGGATCCAGCCGGCAGCGCCGCCGGCGCACGCCCTGTGCCCCCGGCGCTCCACAGTGGCAACAGCCTGCACGCGCCGGCTGCTCCATCGTTCACGTTATGTCATCGGCGAGAGATCCTCCCGAGGATCACCCTTGCCGTCGGCGAAGCAGGAGGACGCCGAGCCCGAGGCCCACGAGCACCATGGTCGCCGGCTCCGGAATCGGCACGAACACCTCCATCCCGTGGGCGCTTTCGCCGCTGTCCATGATGGTTGAGGTGCCGTACGCGTAGGCTACGGCATCCGTCTCGACGTAGAACCACGTGGACGTCTGGCCGGGCTCCAGAAGCTTCTCGACGTTTGTCTGATACTGGCTGTCGAGCGCCTCGAACTGGAACGCCAGCTGATCGCCGCCGCTGTTGGGCCGGTACAGCGCCAGGATGTCACCGGTGTCGTACGCCAGGTCGCCGGCGTAGTCCAGGATGCCGGAGTCAATGATGCTGCACGTGTGGGGATAGCCCTTGATGTTCCCCTTCCGGGCCGAGGCCGTACACGCGGCCTTGTTCTCCAGCTGGTAGGCAAACAGCAGGTGACCGTCCGTATGCTGCCAGACCTGGGAGTAGACGGTCACGATCATGGTTCCCTCGATGGGGTCCCCCGCGTGCGACGCCAGAAGCGTCCACGTGGCACCCGGCATGGATCCCCCGGTGAACACGTTGAACGTGTTGCCCCCCAGGTCCAGCGCACTGTCCGGGTGCACCCGTTCGGAGCCGCCTGGCAGATCGGCCGCCGGCGACACCAGCGCGCCTTGGGCCACCCGTGGCCCCACAAAGAGAACGGTCCCAATCACCAAGCCCGCCACGCAGACCCACGTCCATCTGCTGATTGTCACGTCTGCTCTCCCACCCTCCGGTGGTTGATTGGATACACCCCGCCCCAGACGTGCGCGCCGCGTATCGCGGCCTCCAGCGCAACAAAAAACGGGGACGGTGACCCCTTGACCCGCCCTGCGACGAGTCCAAGGTCACTATCCCCGCAACCAAGGCAACTATACCACGAAATACGGCGGAAGGCAAACGGAAAAACCCATTCAGGCCCTGGGCGCCAAGATTAACTCCGCCGCCTCTCAGGCGATGGGCTCTCAGCGTGACGAGGTCGGCGGCACGCATCTCGCAACGTTCGCGCGCACACCAACCGCGGCGCGGCGAAGCCCCAAAAAGAGCTTGCCGCACGCGCGGTCAGTCGGCTTTCACGTGTCACTTCACTGACGCCGCCTTCTTCGGACGTACGCGGCAACGCCGCCCACAGCCATCAGCATCCCGGCCATCGTCATCGGCTCGGGCACAGGCACCAGCACAGGAACCGGCGAAGCGCTGAGTCCGCTGTCCTGCACGGTCGCCCTGCCGACCTGCCAGCTTGGGGCGTTTGTCACGGCATAGAACCACGTGGTGGTCTCGCCCACCGGCAGCAGTTGCTCATTCCGGCCACTGGGCGCTTTGGAGGCCTGGAACTCGAACTCCAACTGCTTCCCGTTCGCGGGCCTTCCCAAGGTCAGCACGTCGTATTCCGCGTAGTCCGCGTCTCCGCCGGGATGCCAGACGCCGACGTCGATGAACTCCCACCCGGCCGCGAACCCGGCTATGTTGCCACTGCGAATGGGGTCGGGGCCGTAGTTCGTGATCTGATAGAGAAACAGCGTATTCCCGTCGGTGCTGCTCTTGTAGACCCGGGAGCAGATGTCCACCGTCAGGTCGTCTTCAAAGTGAGCGTCCAGCGAAGCCATGAGCTGCCATTCGGCAGGCAGCGAGGTTTCGGTGTAGACGTTGAACTTCAGCGTGCCCGACAGTCCCAGATCCGAGTCGGGGTGGACCCGAATCGTGGCAGCGGGCGCGTCGGCCCCGGGGGTGACGAGGACGCTCAAGGCCTGGGCCGGCCCGGCCAACGCCAGGACGAGACCCACGGCCGCAAGCGCCACCAAAGCCGGGCCGCAGTCCCAGCGGCCCGGTAAGGATGGTCTTTTACATCTCATTGAGGCCTCCTTTCTCTGGATGAGACCATCTCGCTGCGCTTACCTGCGCCTGCGGATGTAGCCCGCCAGGCCGCCCACGGCCATCAGCATCCCTGCCATCGTCACCGGCTCGGGGATCAAAGTGACGTCGAATCTGGCCATTACGTCTCGCTCAGGCTGGAGCCAGGGATTACCACCAGCAGGGAAAACATTAGTCTCCGGCGGCAGTCCGAGCGGCGTGACGTCAACTCGGTAACTCTCGACGACGAAGGAGGTCGTAGATCCGACGGCAAAGGAGAGGTCATCGTTGAACCAAGTAACCCAGAGAAGGCCCGCCTGGTTGAGGGAACCAGCAGCCGTGCCGATGGACATGTCGCGGGGTGCGTCAATATCGAACGACGGTTGTCCCCAATGGTCCGGGTAGTCCCATTGGGTCTCGGTACCAGCATAGGTGTAATCTACTGTCCAGCGAAGCGTGTTGATCTTCTGGACGTAGGTGCCCGGCGTGAGATTGAGGGAGCCTGTGTAGGTTTGTAGCTCCACCGTATCACCCGGGTAACCGTCGGAGCCCCATGGAGCGCCGGCCGGTGGTGTGACAGGACCGGGGAACGACGTTGGGCCCCAGCCGTCCACCGTATAACTGACGGTTGTGGCCCCGGCCGTCCCGCTGACGGCCAGTATCAGGCCGGTTACAGCAAATAGCGTTAAAGCTCGCACATGTGCCTCCTTTCGTTGTTTTGCGGCAGGAAGCCTGCTTGCCGCCCGGCTTCCCCGGCGACCGGCCGCACCTTGCGAGCCGGGTCCGCACGGGTCGGCCCATCCGTGGGCCACCCAGATTGGCTTCTTGGAGCGCGTCATGCAGCACACGATGTGCTGCTCATGACGCACGTGATCCGACCGACTTTGACAACACCAAACCAAACACCAATTACGTCACGCCATGCGGCGGCGGCGGATGTAGCCCGCCAGGCCGCCCACGGCCATCAGCATCCCGGCCATCGTGATCGGCTCGGGCACAACGCCCGCCCCGTCCACATGAATATCCTGGATCGTAACGGGATTGCCCGCGAA
>Ga0272441_10014782_pt1 | contig 11004 bp, 11 predicted proteins | sample SSMProp6N_FD_193582 | JGI IMG/M metagenome (GOLD analysis project Ga0272441, IMG submission 193582) | Marine sediment archaeal communities from Little Sippewissett salt marsh, Falmouth, MA, United States - SSM-Prop-6N | ecosystem: Environmental > Aquatic > Marine > Wetlands > Sediment ...
CTCACGGAAGGACTTTTCAATCTCCGCGTCCAGCTCCTCGTTTCCGTTTTTGGCTTTGAACTCCTGCCATTTGGCGCTGTCCTGCTGATAACCGGAGATCACCTGCCGGCGGACGCTCTCCTTAACCTCCACGGTTTCCAGAACGGCCAGCACATAGATATCTTCGCTGGGAGAAATCCACGTGTCCTTTTCCCGGGAACCAGACAACGACTCATCGGTGACCAGTTTGGATACCTGCTTTGAAAAGGCATCCATGGTCTGGTCGTCGCCGATGCCCGTCTGCTGGGCAAAGGTGTTCACCAGTCCGCGGACCTTGACCGACACCTGCCGGGCCAGTTCACTGCGGGCGTTGGCCAGTGCCTCGGTGCGGGCAAACTGGATGCCGCCCTTGCCGATGCGGGCCGAACCCACGGCAGAAAATTTTTCGCCGTTGTATTCAGCCAGCACCCAATCCGGGGCATATTCGTACTCTTCTTCGAAACGTTCGTTGTCGATCTTCTTCACCTTCTTGCCGCAGCCCGCCAGGACCAGCATCAGGGATAAGGATACCAGGGTCAGGACGATCAGTGTTCGTTTCATGATTCCTCCTGCAAAATAGGTTTGATTTCGGTTATCATCACTGTTGGGCCGGTGGTAATTCGGCCGCCACACCCAAGGTATTCAAGGCATGCACAAGCTTGTTGGCGACCTGTTCCGCGACGCCCTCCACTGCACGGCGGGCCGCTTCGCCCTCATCCACATGGGCTTTCCTCACGCTTTCATCGAAGGCGGCAATCTGCACATCGGTGTCCATGTCCAATAGTTGAACGTCGGCCATGGCTCTGATGAATCGTACATCCGGATTGCCCAGGTCCAGGGGCTGTAAACGGATGGTACCGGTGATCAGGCCGGCAGCTTCATCCCGGTATGGGGTAAGCGTGTAGCCATCGCCGGACAGCAGGGCATTGAGACGCCGCGTGAAGGGCGGCGCCGGATTGCCTTCCAATTGAACATACAAGGAGACGTCACGGGTCATCCGTTCGCGCTGGGCGATGATGTCGGAGCGATCATCGAGGCTTGGCGCTGCCGGGCGCCCCAGGACGGAGAGCCGGCTTTCGATGGCTGCCTGGCGAACCATCATTGCGGTGATACGGTTCAGGGCCGCCAGTCGCGAAAGCCGTCCCTTGACCCCGGCGAGGGCTTCCATCTGGCCGTCAATGGTCATCTGGGTCTCCGCCAGTTCCCGTTGCCACCGGCTGATTGCCTGAAGGCGGTCCAGCACGGCAAGGGCCCGGAACCCGCCGGTGGCTTCATCCGGTTGGACACGACTAATGCGGGCGCCTTCCAACTGAACGTTCGTATGGATGCGAACGGTCTGTTCCACCTGCCTGTCAAACTGTTCCGGCAAGCCCTCCCCCATCCACGAGGTGGCCTGCTGGACGGTCCGGGCATAGACCCGGGACTCGAAAATAGCGGCTAACTCGGCCATGGCCGCCCGTTTGGCCTCCCCTTCGGTGGCCCCGACAGCCTCGACGGTCAGAAACCGGTCGTCGGGAAACAGGTCAGCCGCGAGTTCTTCGTCGGCTGGTGTCGATCCCGCACAGCCAACAGCCATTAGCACAACCAGGCTAAGGACTATCCAATGCAGTCGTTTCATCGGCTTTCTCCATCGGCGGCTGCAATCATAACTGCGCCGCTCAATTTGTGGCCTCAATGCTTGCCGAAACCGGGTAGCGAAGGTCCCGGAACAGGTACCGGATGGTTCCCGGTTCCACCGACAGGGGCCCAAAATCGGCCCAGGTTCCACCGCACGCCTGAAGCTCAACCGTATACTCACCGGCAGGGACATGCATCCGGGTCATGTAAATCCGGCCGGGCAGAGTCCGCCAACTGCGGGTATCCGCCCGTTCCACCAGAAGGATATTGACCAGGTTAAGGATCGCCTCGATGGTCCGCTGATCGTTGCGACTGTCGCTGGATCGGGCAATGTGGTGTATGGCCACCTGTTTGGCCACGGCTCTGGCGATTGCCTTGGCCAGTATGCGTCCCTTGCGGTCCTCGAGATTCTTGACGGCGATACGGTTGATGTCTTCCACCAGCACCAGATCCGACTCGAAATAGTGATCGCCGCCATAAAGATTCAGGCGACCCTGGCTGCAGCTGGGCGGCGTGACCACCATTCGCGGAAAGGCCACGCCGATAGGACCATGGGAGGTCGGGACCACCACCATGTCCTGAACCTTCTGGGGCGCATATCCGGCAAATGTGATAAAGACAACCTTGCCCTGGTCCGGCGGTTCGTCGGAGCGGTGCGGCTGATCGATGCGGTCAGCGGAAATGAGGCCCTCGATGTCCGCCATGCGGTCAGCGGCCGATGCCGCCCGCATCAAGTCCGCCAGCAGCATTGCCGGCAGGGCCGTTCCGTATGCCCGGTAGTCCTCCTGGTAGACCTCTGTAGCCCGGCGGTAGTCAATGAAGGCCTCGTCCCAGGCACCGTCCGCCTCGTGGAGGATGCCGCTCAGGTAGCGGGCAAACGCGTCCTCCTTGTAAACATTCTTCTTCTCGTACTTATCGTTGAAAACCGCCAGCAGCGTATCCAACCGCCGGGCTTCCACCAGGGCCTCGTCAGGCTGGTCGGCCTGCAGGTAGCCGACGGCGGCCATCAGGTGAATCATCACTCGTTCGAAATCCTCGCCGGCGTAGGCCTGAACGGTGTCGTTGGTGACCAGGGACAGCACATTCCGGGATATGCTCTCGGTCCACAAGCGCTCGGCAAGGTCCTCGGCACTGCGAAAGTTGGATTGGGCCACATCGAGGTTCCCGCACTGCATGTATACCATGGCAGCATCCAACAGATAGAGCAGCCGCTGGTTGCTGCCGTATGCACCATCGCTCTCGTCGATCAGGGCGATGGCCGCCGGGCAGTCACCACTTGCCAGATTCTGGTCCAGCCGGGAAAAAACATTGCCGCCAGCACAGCCGGAGGCGATCAGACAGATCATGATGATGGGCAGCAGAGAGAGCATGCGGACCTGCAAAAATGATGTCCGAATCAAAAACCGAAGCGGCTGCGTTTGACCAGCTTCTTGATTTTCTTCTCACCGATCCACGCCTTGCGCTGGCTCTGGATGTCGATCAATTCCAGGTTGACCTGGTAGTACTTGACCTCCTTGCCTTCGACCCGGTCGGAGATGGTGTTGATCGATCCCTGAAGCATGAAATCGGCACCGAGCTCTTCACCCTCCGCTTTGGCCGTGGCTTCGGAGGCGTTAGCCGCCTGGTCTTTTCTTTCCTCACGGACCTCTCCGCGCTGGCCGCTGCTGGCGACAAATTCCACTTCGCCGGCATTAATCAGGGCGCGTTCCAGATCCTTGACGAACGTCTGGGTGTTGATGTGTTCGTCACTGCGGTTGCGCACCGACCCCACGATCACTACCGGGTCCTTCCCCGTGCCGGCCCGGTAGCGGTCGATCCAGGGCCGTGAAAGGACGTCGCCGATCATCTCTTCGGACACCAGTCGGGAATCCGTGTCATTCCAACGGCCGCTCAGATCCACCGTCTCATCTACGTCCATTCGATCCACTTTTACTGAAGCGCAGCCAGCCAGAATCAAGCCAACCACCATCACGATCCACAATTTTTTCCACACGGTGATTTCTAACATGCCTGAATTGCTCCTCATGCTATAATTTTTACCGATCAGGGTCTCGACAATCAATATACATCGGTGTGGACACGGATGGAATAAAAATCCTCGGATACCCCTTCACGCGGCCTAAAAATCGTTAATGGCATCCACCAGCTGCCTCAGCCGCCCGAAATCCCGCTTGTTGAAATCCATCACCAGCCGGGGAAGATGGGCCAGTTCCGGCTCGTTGATTTCATCGTCGAGGGGGCCGGACAGACGCATATCCCCCCCGGGGATTAAAATGCCCACAAACGCTTTTTTAAGCGTGTCCACGTCTTTCTGATCCAAAGGCGTGGACATGCGGATGACCAGCTGGTCGTCTACGTACCGCAGGCTGTGATATCGCGAGTAGAAATGACGGATCCGGGCCACGGCATCCGCAGGACGGGTCACCCGTTCAATCAGGCCGAAGTCGTCATGTGAGATGTACCCGTGTCCGGAGAGTTCGTTATCAAGGAAACTGAACAGGTGTTCCCAATAGGTCCCGGCTGGTTCGTCAATGCAAAACAGGGGCAACGGATAGAGTTTGCCGGTCTGCAGCAGGGTGATGGACTCCATGGCTTCGTCCAGGGTGCCGAACCCGCCGGGGAACAGTACCACCGCATCGGCTTCTTTCAGGAAGGCCACTTTGCGGTTGAAAAAGTATTTGTAGGTGATGTGGCGGGGATTGCCCACCAGCACGGGGTTGGGTTTCTGTTCGAAGGGAAGCCGGATATTGACGCCGAAGGAGTGTTCCGGGCCGGCCCCTTCATTGGTGGCTTGCATGATTCCGGGGCCGCCGCCGGTGATCACCATGAATCCGGCCTCGGCCAGCTTTTTCCCCAGATCGGTGGCCATGTGATACAAGGGCGAATCGGAACGGGTCCGGGCCGAGCCGAACACCGTCACCTTGCGCACCGTGCGATAGGGACCGAAGACTTTGGCGGTAAAGCGCATCTCCTTCATGGATGAGTTCATCAGCTTCAGATCGGCGCGACCGCCGTTCTCCTGCCCGGCCTTCAGGCCGGCCAGGATGATTTCACGCACAATATCCGGGTGGGCAACATCGCCCACCTGGGCCATCAGCCCGTCGATGGCATCATCCACCGGGCCGTTGGTACGTGTAAAATGCAGTTCCACGGGTTTCGAAAAGCCTTTTTTGCTATCCGGCATCAAATGGATTCCTTTGCTGGGGGTTAACTCGTGTCGATCCACAAATACCCAATTTGCCTATTTCTGGATGGACACTGACTCGCTTCTGAATGCCCACTGACTGTGAAATGACTATTGTAACCGTTTTTTCAGGATTCGCAAGCGCCGGGTTCCCTTTCACCGGCGGCTACCCGCCATCGGACAGAAAACGGGTATGGATGGTACAACACCGTTAAATGTGATTATAATGGGATAAAAACGAAATAAAGGAGGCCCGCCATACAGCTTTCAGCGTTCACCGGTGCGGGAAACGTACTGACCCTCGACGTCCGGTCGGAGATTCGCGCGGCCCGGTACAAGGCCATCTGCCGGGACATGGACCAGGCCGTGGCTGCACTGGGTCGTGTTCGTCTGGTGCTGGTGATGCGGCACTATCCATCATTTAACAGTGCCGAAGATTTTTACGATGATCTTCGATTCCTGCGGATCTACGACCACGCCATCGACAAGGTGGCCGTCGTGTGCGACCGGTTCTGGAAGGACACCTGGGTGGGAATTTTCAGTCTCTTCAGCGGCATCCGCATGGATTTTTTTGAAATGACGCAGGTGAATGAGGTGACCCGATGGATCCAGAGCGAATAGTCGTTTAATCTGAATTCGCCAACGTGAAGAAATTATGAAATTCAAGACGCTCAGCTTTCAGAATGCCAACGGCGAATCGCTTTCCGGACGGCTGGATCTGCCGCTGGGAGCAGTGCCGGACGCCTATGCAATCTTTGCCCACTGCTTTACCTGCAGCAAACACACCAAGGCCGTGGCGGCCGTCAGCCATGCCCTGTCACGCAAGGGAATTGCCGTGCTCCGGTTCGACTTTACCGGCCTGGGTGACAGTGAAGGCGACTTTTCAGATACGACGTTCTCCAGCAACGTGGCCGACCTGATTACCGCCGCCGGATATCTGGAGGCGCATTACGCAGCACCGAAAATCCTAATCGGTCACTCCTTCGGCGGCACAGCCTGCCTCAAGGCGGCCGGCCATCTCCCCGGTGTGAAGGCGGTGGCGACCATCGGATCGCCGTTCGACCCGGCGCATGTTCGGCACCTCCTGGGCGACGCCCGTGCAGCAATTGAAAAAAGCGGTGAGGCATCGGTGACACTGGCCGGCCGGCCGTTTCGAATCAAGCGCCAGTTTTTGGAGGATCTGGATACTGCGGAGATACTCAAGGTGCTGCCGAAGCTGAATCGTGCCCTGCTGGTCCTGCACTCGCCGGTGGATGAGGTGGTGGGCATCGACAACGCGGCACAGATCTACAGGGCGGCAAGGCACCCCAAGAGCTTCATCTCGCTGGACACCGCCGATCACATGCTGGGCCAGCCGGCGGATGCCGAGTATGCGGGCAGTGTCATTGCCGAATGGGCCGCCAGGTATATCGATGCCCGGGAGAATACAGCCGACCGGCCCCCCGCGGGTGAACACCGGGTGGTCACCCGCATCGGCGGGTCTCGCTACCGGACCGAAATTACAGCCGGCGGCCATAGCCTGGTTGCTGATGAGCCGGCCGATGTGGGGGGAACAGATAGCGGATCGACACCCTACGATCTGCTGGTGGCGGGCCTTGGTGCCAGCACGGCCATTACCCTTCGCATGTATGCCGATCGAAAGGATTGGCCACTGGAAGCCGTCACGGTATCACTGGTGCACCGCAAAGTCGATGCGGCGGAGTGCCGCGACTGTGAAACCAGGACGGGTAAGATCGATCGTATCGAACGAGTGATCGATATGACCGGGCCACTTGAGACGGCTCAGCGGCAGCGGCTCATGGAGATTGCCGGTCGCTGCCCGGTGCACCGAACACTTCAAAGCGAGATTGATGTGATTACCCGGGAAAAGGCACCGGAGAACAATGCAGGAACGTAGTCCATGGCTGATTTGAACCGCGATAGCGAGCGCACTCCCCTGCGGTTTGTCGGAGCGAAACAGAGATCACGCTCATCGGGGCCGCGGGGAGGGTTCAATCACTCCTTGAAGCCATAGTGAAACATCTCATAGTGGGTCTTCCCACCAAGCAGGGCGTCCATTTTTTCTTGAATCGCCTGCCTTTCTTTGCTCAGCAGCCATTTTTCCCAATCCGATGGAGATTCCCAGGTGCTGATGACCAGAAAAACATCGGGACGGTCGTTGCTCTTCATGGTTTCCCCGGATATATAGCCGGCCTGGGCCGTGGCCAGGGAGCGCATTTCCCTGAACAACTGAAGCATTTGCCTGCCCTTGTCCCTGGGAACGGTGCGGGTGATCAGAACTTTGACACTCATGGGAGCCTCCTTTTTCCTGTAGGGTGAAGACGCGTGCTATCGCCCGTAGTGAATGAGTTGATATATGATTTCCCGGCAATTGAGAGGGAATCGGCTCAAAAAGGGATCGATGGATAGGTGTATCGGCTGCCGGGAGAAACGGTAATCTGATTTATTAAATGACGATATGGATGGATTGTCAAACGGATATTGGGTGTCTCCTTTTTATCAATGCATCAATAACATTTGCCGGCACCAGAATCATGGCGCCGGAAATATTGAGTATATGGGGGGGAAACGGAACCAGAGGGTCATTCGCCCAGATTGACCACCACTCGTCCTTTCTGCAATCCTTTCAAAATCTGATCGATATTGTCGCCTAGCCCATCAAGGGTGATCTCTTTGGAAAGATCTGCAAGGCCGTCGAATTTCCAGGCACCGGCCAGATGTTCCCACACTCGGAGCCGGATGCCCATGGGGCAGTTTTGCGAGTCGATGCCGATCAGCCGGACGCCGCGAAGGATGAAGGGAAAGACAGTCAGCGGCAGGTCCGGCGAAGCCACGTTGCCGCAGCAGGTGACGATGCCCCAGGGATGCGTGGACTTGATGGCCGTAGCCAGGATTTCCCCACCCACGGTGTCCACCACCCCGGCCCACTGGGCCTTGAGCAGCGGCCGGCCGCTGGTGTCGGCGGCGTCCTCCCGGGCAACAATCTGCGATGCGCCGATGCCGTTGAGAAATTCCGCCTCGGCCGTTTTGCCGGTGACGGCCGCCACCGTATATCCCAGCTTGGCCAATACGGCCACGGAGACGCTGCCCACCCCTCCGGTGGCGCCGGTGACGAGCACCGGGCCGTCTTTGGGCTTGACCCGCTCGGTGAGAAAAAGAATGCCCATGCCGGCGGTGAAGCCGGCGGTGCCGAAGATCATGCTCTCTTTCAGGGTGAGACCGTTGGGTAGCGGAACCACCCACCCGGCCGGAACCCGCACGTACTGGCCGAACCCGCCCGACGTGTTCATGCCCAGGTCGTAGCCGGTCACCAATACCGGATCACCTTTTTTGAAGGCATCCACCCGACTGTCGGCAACGGTTCCCGCGGCATCGATACCCGGCGTGTGGGGGTAGCTGCGGGTAACCCCTTTGTTGCCGATGGCCGAGAGGGCGTCCTTGTAATTCAGGGAGGAGTAGTTCACACGGATGAGCACATCCCCGTCGGGCAGATCGTCCACCGCTCTCTTTTTGATCTGTCTGACAAAGGTTTTGTCTTCACCGGCTTCCACGACCAGGGCGTTGAATGTTTCAGATGTCATCGCGCATTTCTCCTTTGGGCTATACGTTTAATTACCTTCAGGTCCGGGGGGTATACTGCCGCTTGAGCCACAATGCCAGGCCGTCCAGTCCCGGGAACAGGGTTCGCTCGGTAATATTGGCCTGGTCGAGCTTGTCCCGGATCTCCCACTTGAGTTCCCGGGGGATGATGATCCGACCGCAAATTTCCGGATGCTTCTCCAGCCACAGATCCAGCTGTGCAGTGGGACTGGACATGACCGAGAAAAAAGCGAACTGGTTGACAATGCGGGCGTCGATGGACGGCGGCTCGAAAAAAAGCACCAGGTCATCGCCCAGGGCATCGAAGCCCTTGATATCGCCCAACGCGTGTTCGAGCATCTCCAGGGTGAAAGCATTGGCCCCGACGTTGATCAGTTCGTCCGAGAGCGGGCGGGGCAGCATCTTGTTGATCTTGACGTAGTCGGCAAACCAGATGGCACCGTCACATTTGAAGTGATCCGTGTCCGCCGTGGCGAAATGGGCCGCCACAAACGGGGAATAGGTCCAGTCCAGCAGTCGGGTGGGCAGACCATGGTGCTGGGCCACGGTGAGCCAGCGCCAGTTCGAGGCATTTTCTCCGGTCCAGGGCATTTCGGCATATTTGCTGAAATTACGCAGCAGGTGGTACTCCAGGTGCGAGTGGGCACCGCATCGCCGCGTGAAACTGGTCTTCAAGTCATAGGACGTGTCCGAAAGCCCCCGGAAGGCGTAGTTGGAGCGAAACCGCAAGAGTGAGTCCTGCCAGGAGTTATCGTAGAGGCGTTCGCACAGCTCGCACCAGCTTTCCACCCGGACATCATTGCTTCGTTCGGATGCGTCAATCATTCTTGGCCCCGGCGCCGTGCCTGATGAATGACCCGTCCCGATATTCCCGAAACGCCGTCTCCAATTCCGTCTGGGTGTTCATGACAATGGGCCCCTGCCAGGCCACCGGCTCCCCGATCGGCTTACCGGAGATCAGCAGAAAACGGAAACCATCGTCGGCGCTGGCTGCGGCGACACGGTCGCCGCCTTCAAGGGCCACCAGGGTGCCGTTTTCCAGGGTCGGGGAATCAATCGTCTCTGCAAAACCGCCTCGGCCCGCCACGACATAGGCAAAGACCGTGTACCCCGGGCTGACGGAATGGCTGAAACGGGTGTGTGGCGGCATGGACACGTCCAGGTACTGGGGATCGATGACGATATCGGTGACCGGTCCGTTCACATCGCCCACCCGGCCGCACACCACCCTGACGCGAACCCCGCCATCGAAAAGAACCTCGGGAATCTGACGGGACGGAATCTCCTGATAGCGTGGGGCCATCATCTTGTGGCTGGCCGGAAGATTGGCCCACAGTTGAAATCCCCCCATTTTGCCAGTTGCGTCGCCACGGGGCATTTCCTGATGAACGATGCCGCTGCCGGCAGTCATCCACTGCACGTCCCCCGGGCCGATGGTTCCCGTGTTGCCCATACTGTCACCGTGCACCACGGAACCGTCAAGCATGTAGGTAATGGTCTCCATGCCCCGGTGGGGGTGCCAGGGAAAACCCTTGAGGTAATGATCGGGCCGCGAAGACCGAAAATCGTCCAACAACAGAAACGGATCGAACCCGGGAGCCTCGCTGTGGCCGAAGGCCCGCTTAAGATGAACACCGGCACCCTCGATCACCGGCTGACTCCGGGTCGTTCGCAGGGACTTTCTAAGGACACTCATATGGACACCTCTCCTGTGGATTGGATCATTTAAAATAGTCCAAAGAAGCGCTGCCGTCAAATGATTGTCTTATGGCATGGGAAAAGCACGGGTGGGGGAATTTGCCGCGGATTGAACCCTCCTCGCGGCAACTCGCGGGGAATGTTCTGCCTGAAACGGCAGTGCTGCGCAGCACCGTAAGGATGAAAGTCAATTTCCAGTCCGCTCGCTAACCCGGTTCAAGGCCGGTAAGGCGGCGCGTCCTGCAGACTCGACGTTTGTATTTTCTCGGGTATTGACCAGGCGGTCAAACCGTTGCGTCATGCATGCCGCCGGGGCATGCATGTTTAGCGTTTCAGCGTGTGCATGGCATGCAGCGAGACGCTGCGAAGGATGGCGGCCGCCTCTTGTCCCCATCGATCACCGTCTTTTTACCGGCGGCACAGGCCTCTGTCAGCCAGATGCGACCTGCGCCGCCGGAGGATTATCGCGGCGGCATGGACTACCAGTGCCCCTCGGCATTGGGTTCGGAGGTCAGCTTGACTTTCCCGTCTGCAAACGCGGCGACCGCTTCACGAACCGTACCACTCACATCACCGGCAACCTTGACCCGTGCCGCTTCCAGGGCTTTGAATGCATTGGGGCCGCAATACCCGGTGAGCAGAACGTCGGCGTGTTGGTCACTGATCATGGTGGCGGCCTGAATACCGGCCCCTTTGAAGGCGTTGACATTTTCGGCGTTGTCCAACACCTGGACAGCCAGGGTGTCGGCGTCGACGATCAGGATATAGGCTGCCCGTCCAAAACGGGGATCCATGGGGGAATCCAAATCCTTTCCCGTTGAGGTAACGGCAATTTTCATCGATTTTCCTCTCAATGTGAGTTTGTTTGATTTAATTGGACAATTGAT
>Ga0272441_10014783_pt1 | contig 11003 bp, 9 predicted proteins | sample SSMProp6N_FD_193582 | JGI IMG/M metagenome (GOLD analysis project Ga0272441, IMG submission 193582) | Marine sediment archaeal communities from Little Sippewissett salt marsh, Falmouth, MA, United States - SSM-Prop-6N | ecosystem: Environmental > Aquatic > Marine > Wetlands > Sediment ...
TGGCATCTGTATCGTGGACGAGTTCCAGTGTTTCGTAGCCAAGTTCCTGTGCTTTTGCCGATGCGATCTTCAGCTCTGATCCAAAGAATGGGTTCTCCAGCTCTGGAACGATTACGCAGATCAAGCCCTTGCTATCACCAGCAGCTGCTTCATCCTCACCTGCTGCGGCTGGTTCCTCAGTGGCCTGCCCGCCGCAAGCGCTCATCAGAAGGGTGAACACAAGCATCAGGCTGATAAACAGAATTCCTTTTGTCTTAGACATCTCTTTCTCCTCTAATTAATAAGTGTTATCAAGTCTTCAACACACATGCTATAGGAAATCTTACTGACAGGCACCTCCTTTTGAATAGTGAAACTCACAATCCGAACTAGCCCAATTCTTGTTGTTTTTGTAATGCTATCCGTTCCTGCATTCGAGCCTGGACCTGGTCAATGATTACAGCAAGAACAATCACGACGCCCTTGATCACCTTCTGCCAGAATGAGGAAACGCCCATCATCACAAGACCATCATTCAATAAACCTATCGTGAACGCGCCGATGATGGTTCCCCAGATACTTCCGCGTCCACCTGCGAGGGACGCACCACCCAGAACGACAGCGGCGATGGCATTCATCTCAAAGAGATCGCCGACTGCAGGATGGGAGGCCACCAGCTGGGATGTTACAATCAGGCCTACCAACGCAGAGCAGAAGCCGCTGATGCTGTAGGCAATGATCTTCGTTCGGGCAACACGGACGCCTGAAAGCTCCGCCGCGCGCTCATTTCCACCCGTTGCATAGACATGACGGCCGAAGGGGGTACGCCTGGTTACGAAATGCGCCACAATCGCGAAGAACACCATCAACCAGATTGAATAGTTAATTCCTAAAAAGTCGCCAGCACCCAGAATGGCGAATCCGGTATTACCAAATTCGGGGCGCCCAACCAGGTTAGGGAACGTATTTCCGCTGTTCCGTAGGCCGGCAATGCCGCGTGCTGCGTAAAACATTCCCAGCGTCGCGATGAACGGGGCAACATTGAACCGGGTGATGATATACCCATTGATGGCACCTGCCAGGATTCCAATCAACAGCGAAATAACAATAACCATCCAGGTATGAGGGTAAATAATGATACCGAATCTCTCCAGAATAATACCCTCATTAATCAACCCACCTGCAATCATACCGATCATTCCCACCAGCGAACCAACAGACAGGTCGATTCCAGCGGTGAGGATGACAAAGGTCATACCTATGGCTATGATCGCATTGATAGCGATGTGCTTCGACATAATCACAGCATTACTTGCGGTAAGGAATTGTGGTGTCAATGATGTAAAGACGATCAGGACCAGGAACAGTGCGATGAAAGCTCTCGCGCGCAACAGGAATGACTGTACGTCCGTCTTGGATATTTTGCGCTTCTCAATCACCTGCTCCTGATTGATACTAGATTGCTGAGGCATGATGATTTCCTCCGTTTGATGTGCCATGACCTATGGCTGAAGCTGCGACCAGTTTTTCTTCAGTCGCCTCATGATGTAAAAATTCTCCCGTGATTTTTCCCTTGGACATGACCAGAACCCTGTCGGACATGGCAAGGACCTCCTTCAATTCTGAGGAGACAAATATCACCCCGTATCCCTCCCGTGCCAGACGGTCGATGATATCGGCAATTTCTGATTTCGCACCGACATCAATCCCTCGGGTTGGCTCGTCAAGCAGCAGGACTTTGGGATGGGTCTGTAATCCTTTCGCCACTACAACCTTTTGCTGGTTGCCGCCACTGAGTGAGGTAATCGGTTGTTGTGGATTCGCTACCCGGATAGACAGATTTTTAATCTGGTTATCGGTGGCTTCCTTCTCCAATCCAGGCGCGAGAAACCCTGCTTTAAGGTATCGTTGCAGACTGGCTAGCAACAGGTTCTCCTGGACCGAGAGTGTTGGAACAATGCTGTCCCGCTGACGATCTTCGGGCACAAGTATCAGGCCGGATTGGATGCGACCCTCAACAGTTGAAGCGGAAACAGGCTCGCCCTGCAGCCAGATTTTTCCTGTAGCCTGTGGACGTGCGCCTGCCAGATACTCCAATAGATCGGAGCGTCCGGCTCCCATCAATCCATAAAAACCCAGAACTTCGCCCTCGCGTAATTCAAACGAAATGTCGTCAAGTAAAAACCCACCGCCAGCACGGGGCAAGGTCAGATTCTCGGTTTTAAGCAGCACATCGCCGAGCTCGTGTTCCTTGCGTGTAAACAGGGTGGCCGGGTTGCGTCCCACCATGTTCTCAATCATCCAGGTGAGACTGACATTCTTTATTTCATCTTCAGCAACCTTACGCCCATCCCTTAAGATGGTCACATAATCACCAATTTCTGTCAGTTCTTCCAATTTGTGGGAGATGTAAATAATCGCCACACCTCGCTCTGTGAGGTCCCGAATCACACGAAACAGCACGTCCACCTCGGAAATACTCAGAGCAGAAGTCGGCTCATCCATGATCAAAATACGTACGTCTTGAGCCAGCGCTTTGGCAATCTCCACTATCTGCTGTTCACCGATACGCAGATTTCCGAGCAATTCTTCAGGATCGATGTTCTGTTCCAGTTTGCCGAGCAGCTCACTGGCGCTGCTTCTTTGTGTTCTGCGAGAGATCAAACCATCCCTGCGGGTTATTTCACGTGCGAGGAAAATGTTGTCCACCACACTCAGGTTGTCACAGAGATTCAGTTCCTGAAAAACCATACCGATCCCCAGACGGGTGGCTTCAAGCGGAGAGCGTGGATGGATCTCTTCTCCGTCAAGGTAGATTTTTCCACTGGTAGGAGATTGCACTCCGGCCAGGATCTTCATCAATGTAGATTTGCCGGCGCCGTTTTCACCAATAAGAACATTGACTTTGCTCTTACGGACATTAAAGGAAACATCATCGAGCGCCACCGTCCCGGGGTAGACCTGGGTGATGTGTTGGGCGGTAAGAATGATGTCATTACTTCCACTCGTGGTCATACCAGACCTCGTCTCAGCAATGGGGGCTATTTCAACCATTGATCAATCTCCCACGCTCATCTCAACAGGTACGATACTGATTTCCTGAAGTTCGATTTGAGGCAGGTTGAAAGTGCGGATATTAAAGGCACCCATGAAGGATATGGTTTTTCCTGCCAGGTTTTCCATATCCAGATCCCCAACCACACCGGTTAATACCCGCTTGTTCAACTCCTGTCCTACTTTCCCGTATTGCATTTGATCTCTGAAGTCGTTAATTGTGATAAAGCCCACAGAATCTCGTATTGAAGTCTCATCATTGGGAATGCGCGACCCAATATAGATGATGACCTTGACCGGGCCGTCATAACCATCCAACTCGACCTCTATCGTCCCCAGGCTGGTCTCGGTGTTGGCATTAACGATCGTACCGGTCCCTCTTACTATGTACATATGCGCTTCACCCTCAGTGATGAGTCCATTTTGTTCCGTAATAGGAATGAGATCCTCTTTGGAGACCTTTCCCTCAGCATCCACCTCAATAGTCGACAGAACTGTTGATAGCTCTACAGACCCCTCTTCAAATGTCGGCATGATGCGTGAATCCCAAATTTCATCTACATAGGAGATGGGATCGAACTCTTCGCTTTGGGCCATACTTTCTGCTTCTTCAATACTGACTACGGTAAAACCGTGTACAGCTGCAAAATACAGAAAAATCAAAGCAGCTACGAGAATGATGATGGTTGATGTTTTCAGTTTCATGTACTTATCCTTGTATAGGTTGATACAGAACCTTCTGCACGGCTGCCTTCCAGCCTGAATAGTATGTGTCTGCTTTTTCGCGATCCATTTTCGGTTCAAAATCAATTGACTCGATTGGAAGCTGCAACAAAGCTGCGGTTGTCTGAACTGCACCGATGCCTAACAAACCGGAAAAGACAGCTCCCAGAGCGGACAACTCGGGAAGACTGGAAACACGTACGGTAATTCCAAGCATATCTGCTGTAAACTGCATCAGAAACCGGTTTGCTACCGCTCCTCCATCTGCATGAATAAACTGAAGCGGCAGACCAGCCTCATCTGCCATCATTGCAAGGACATCACGAATACGATAGGCAATTCCTTCGAGGCCGGCGCGCACCACATGTGCGCGAGTTGATCCAGGGGTAAGTCCCAGGATGGCACCTCTCACACCCGGCTCCCAGTAGGGAGCACCTAAACCGACAAATGCAGGGACGAGATACACGCCGTTGGTATCCGGGATGGAGGTTGCATGCGCCTCAGAGTCAGCTGGAGATTCCAGTAGTTCAAGTTGGTTGCAGATCCAGGCAATTGTTGCGCCTGTAAAATTCGTAATCCCTTCCAGTGCATACACAGGTTTCTGATTGTGCACCCAGCCTATGGTTGTGACGATTCCACTCGAAGACATGACGGGATCTTCACCAATATTCAGGAGAACTGAAGAACCCGTACCAAAAGTCACTTTACTTCCGCCCGGATCAAAACACCTTTGCGCAAACAATGCGGCTTGTGAATCACCCATCACTCCGCAGATCGGGATAGGCCTGTCCAGGACATCCTCGATGGTTGTTTCTCCAAAATGTGCACTGCTTTCCCTTACTTCAGCCAGGGCAGATATCGGGACATGGAACAACCTGGTAAGTTTCTCATCCCATTTCAAGTTCTTAATATCGAATAACAGTGTCCGGCAGGCATTGGTATGGTCTGTAGCAAAGACAGCCCCCTTCGTTAATCGATAGATCAAATAAGTGTCGATCGTGCCGATCAGCGCGCTGCCATCGTTCAACCTCTTCTCGATCTCAGGATTATTGTCGACAAGCCATCGGAGTTTTGGTGCTGAAAAATAGGTGTCAACCTTCAATCCTGTGGACTGCTGGATGTACTTCCCCTCTCCAGCCTTTTCCAGTTCCTTGCATAGAGCTTCGCCGCGCCTGCACTGCCAGACAATAGCATTGGCAACTGGCTTTCCGGTTTCACGATCGAAGATGACCGCTGTCTCTCTTTGATTTGTAATGCTCAAACAGAGCAGCTCGCTCACGAGAACTTCATTCCGCGAAAGAAGAGATGATACCGCCTTGATGGTATTCTGGTAGATTTCATTTGCATCGTGTTCCACCCAACCTGGCTGTGGATAGATCTGCTCGTGAGAAACAGATTCTTTATCCAGCAGTTCACCGGACGTAGTAAACAACAATGCCTTTGTTGCCGATGTACTCTGGTCAATCGCCAATATTACTTCGTTCACATTCATTTCTCTTATGAATTCCTCAGAACCTGTTCTGCTGTGTTTGCCAGACCTTCAGGACTGATTCCATAATGCGTGAATATCTCCTCCTGGCTTCCCGATACCGTATATTCGTCAGGGATTCCAACTATCTTCAAGGGAACACATAAGCCTTGCTGCATCAACAGAGAAGCACAAAGGCCACCCAGACCGCCGTATACGCTGTGCTCTTCAACCGTGATAATTACACGAGACTTTTTTGCCGCCTGGAAAACAGCCGCTTTGTCGAAGGGCCTCAGTGTATGCATACTGATTACCCCTGTCGAAATCCCTCTCTCTTCGAGAATGTCTGCCGCCATCCTGGCTCTGGATACCGGCTCTCCTGTTGCAATAAAGGTTACATCTGTCCCTGTCAGGAGTGTATTTGCCTTCCCGATTTTGAACGTTGCATTTCCATTGTACAGATCAAGCATAGGCTTCTTGCCAAAACGAATATAAATGGGTCGAGGGTAATCCACCACTGCCCTGATCACTTCACGAGTCTCAAAGTTATCGGCTGGCGCCACGATATCAATGTTGTTTATTGCCAGCAATGCTGCATAATCATGCAGTGAATGGTGCGTGGATCCCAGGGCTCCATAGCTGACGCCAGCGCTGATTCCTATAAGCCGGACAGGCTGGTCTGAATAGGCTACATCATTTTTGATCTGCTCCAGCGATCGGGCTGTAAGGAAACTGGCGGGAGATACTGCAAATACCAGTTTGCCTGTTGAAGCAAGGCCCGCTGAGATACCGACCAGGTTTTGTTCAGCAATACCAACTTCTACAATCTGATCAGGGAGCTGGTTTCCAAAACCAACCAGCTTCCCTGATCCTCGCGAATCCCCTGTAACTACATAGAGATCCAGATGTTCCTTGCCAAGATCTAATAAAGTATCCGCAAATACCTGCAGATTGGGACTACCCATTTGCATAAGTGCCATGCTTTATTCGCCATTTCTCTTCATATAGGTTGAGTTCATCCATTGCAAGAACATACTCTTCATCATCCGGCACATGATGGTGCCAGCCTACATTGTCCTCCATGTAACTGATGCCCGCCCCCTTGATGGTGTTTGCCAATACCAGACTCGGTTTTCCATGTTCAAATGGAACCTGTGTAAAGATGTCGACAAGCGCTGTAACATCATTCCCATTTACTGATCTGACTGCAAATCCGAATGATTCAAATTTTTTGTCCAGAGGTTCCAAAGCCATGACAGTTTCTGTTCGTCCGGTTATCTGCAGGGTGTTCCGGTCAATGATGACAACCAGGTTGTCCAGTTCATAGTGCGCTGCTGCAATCGAAGCTTCCCAGTTGGACCCTTCCGATAATTCACCGTCGCCAAGTAATGTGAAAACATGGTAGTCAAGATTATCCTTTTTCCCTGCGAGAGCTACCCCAACAGCGACAGGCAAACCATGCCCCAGTGCACCGGTATTTTGTTCTATTCCGTTAATTTTTCGTGTAGGATGGCCAATAAAATCTGATTGATATTTATTAAGAGAATCCAATGCTTCCGGAGGGAAGAAACCTTTGTCAGCCAGAACAACATACAAGGCTTCGACTGAATGCCCTTTGCTCTGTATGAAACGATCCCTTGTCGGGCTGTGGAAGTTCTCTGGTGAAACATTCATAACATTGTTATAAAGCACATTCAGGATATCAACACATGAAAGACTTCCCCCTGTATGCCCCGCATTTGCCTGCTTAATAATCGATAGTATCGATCTGCGATATTGGATAGATTTCAATTCCAGCTCTCGTTTGTCCATAACAACCCCTGCATTCGTTGAGTGCATAAGCTACCTTGAGGAATATTTATTCATTATCAATATTAAATTCATATTAACAAAATACTTGATTAGCGGGAGTGCGTCAAGCAGAAATGAATAAATTTTCATGATTTGATTTTCATTCAAAGTGGCGTATACTAGTTCACATCACAGAATAAATACCAACAGGAAATCTTATGACACAGACAGATGAACTCAGATGGATGGCTCGAATAGCACGTCTTTATTACGAAAAAGACATGAGCCAGGCACAGATAGCCAATCAACTTGGATTATCCCAGGCATCCGTTTCCCGCATGCTGAACAAGGCAAGGAAAGAAGGCGTGGTACGGATCAGTGTCAGCGTTCCTACCGGTGTATACAGCAAGCTTGAAGAATCTTTAATCAATAAATATGGCTTACGGGATGTCATTATTGTCGACACAACTGAAACGGATGATGAAAACCTCATAATGAAGGAGCTCGGCTCTGCCGCAGCATATTATCTTGAATCATCCATAAAACCCAACGAAATAATCGGTCTGTCGTCCTGGAGTGATACTCTCCTAAGACTTGTAGAAGCAATGCATCCAGTTCCCCGGAAAAAGGGAATAAAAGTGGTTCAAATACTCGGTGGAGTAGGTAATCCTGAAGCCGAAGTCTACTCAAACCGAATGGCTGACCGCCTTGCGAATCTATTAAAGGGAGCAGCTGTGCCCTTACCCGCCCCCGGCATTGTTGGTTCACCGGCGACATTGGAGGTACTCCTTCAGGATGCCTATGTCCGCACAGCGATTGACCTGTTCGAAAGTGTGTCTATGGGCCTGGTGGGTATCGGCTCTGTTGAGCCCTCTCCTCTCCTAGCAAAGAGCGGTAACATTTTCTCCGAAGAAGAATTACAGATGCTTCGAAACATTGGTGCGGTCGGGGATATTTTACTCCACTTCTTCGATAAAGATGGAAACCCTCTAGAATCTTTCCTCAATAATCGAGTCGTTTCAATGGATCTGCCCCAACTTTCCAGGGTGGACAAAGCAATTGGTGTCGCCGGAGGAAACAGAAAATTTGAAGCGATACTTGGAGCCCTGCGAGGAGGCTGGTTGAACATCCTTGTAACCGACCAGCACACAGCCAAACGTCTTGTAGAATCTCCATAGGCCAGAGAAGCGTGGTTCGGAAAGAACGGGATCATTGCTGTCCGATTTCTTCCGTTCTGATGCTCCGGGCGAATTTTCCTATTTCATTTTCATTTATCGAAAAGATGTTAGCATGTCAAATTGCAGGCAGCTGGAAAAGGTTTCCAGCTGTAGATTTTCTAAAGAAACTATCCTTTATCTTTCCAGGTGTATGAGATACACATTCCAACCAAAACTTCAATCCAGGCTGCTGCAGATATCTTCCTGAAAAAATGGTTTAGGAGTTTTCTAGTTGAGCTCCTTTATTACCCGCTCAATTTTTTCTATCGCCGGAAAGGTGTCTGTCCCCCCAACACCAGTTACGGTGAAACCAGCAGCTGCACAAGAAAACAAGAGTCGTTTTTCCAGAGGCCAACCCTGTAAAGTGCCATATAAAAAGGCTGCATCAAATGCATCTCCCGCACCAATACTGTCAACCAGCTTCCCCAGATTCACAGCAGGCTGGAAATAACTCATCTCCAGGGTATATCCAGCAGCTCCCTCCGCACCCTGTTTGATAACAACAGTTCGGGGCCCGGAATTGAGCAGTATCTCTGCACACTCCTGAAGTGAATCCGCGTCTGTCAACTTCCTGGCCTCGGTTTCATCGCAGAAAAGAATATCGACATAAGGCAGTATGTCTGTAATGGCTCGAATCCACGGAGGATCCATGACAAAAAGAGGGAATTGTGGATCCAACGTGGTGATAATTCCCCTCTCCTTCGCTTCCTTAAACAGGTCTGTTGCAGCTCCATTCCAGAGATCTTTAAAATGAAGAAGCCCGCCGCAATGAAGGATCTTCGTATTCAGCATTTCGTCAACTTCTATATCTGTTAAGACGTCTGGCCAGGCCTTGTGTGTCGGCAGACGGTATACCAGGGGGCGTTTTCTGCTTCCGAAGAGCAGCATATAGACACCAATCCCGGCTTCGGTACCTGGAATTTTCCGAATGCCGGATACATCGACTCCGTCTCTCTTTAATGAATCAATGATAAATAATCCAAGCGGATCATCCGGCACATTGGACACAACCCGAACATCCAAATCCAGTTTTGCCATATCGCTAATGGTATATCCTACCGACCCCGCCGCAGTCATAGTCATGTCTGCCGGGCCATCCCATACAGGCAAATCCGGTAGATCTTCCGGTCCCTCACCTACAATCAGGAGGTCGATATTCAGCGGGCCAAGAACGGAAATATCTCTTGTCATGGAAACCCTCTAAAAGTTTAATAGCTGTCGGGGAAGTAAGCGCACCTCCCCGACACATAATTTCGGCGTTGCATACTAATCATCAATCAGTGGGTATCCTTCGGGAACAGCCAGTTCCAGACTTTGGCATGTCGAGCAATATTTGCTCTCTGGCAGTCAGGATTGATATCACCCTGTGCAACCGCGCTGAAATACGCCAGAAGCTGCCCTGGAAGGATTGCCAGAATTGTAAAGATGTTTGGATCAGTCTCATCCATACGGAAGACATCATCCACCTGCTCCGCCACGCGTTCATCCTCTTTGCTGATAATTGCAATAGAGGGGGATTTGAGCATATAGGTAACCTGTGCAATATCACGCAGTGCCTCGTAATTCGGGTCATCCAGAGGTGCTACCACGATCGTCAGGATATCATTTTGTGTGAGGCCCAATGCGCCATGGATGTGTCGGCCGGCACACATACCTTTTGTTGGTATATGCCCCATTTCATCATATTTTAAAGCAATTTCCTCTGCAGTACCTTCATTGGAACCGCTGCCGACTGCGAGGACGCCGCGAATATCTCGGTAGCGATTTGAAAGTATCTCCGCCCGCCTGCTTACCCAATCAAACATCTTTTCATATTTATTAGCAGTCGCAAACAATTTCCCGCGTAGAACATCCCAATCCCTTGCATCCGGCTTTGTGAGTGCTCCAATCTCTATAGCAAGCCAAATGGAAGCGGCCAGACGAGTTGTGTAGTGGAAAGTATCCGATCCTCCGGTATCAAAACCTCCAGCACACACCACTGAAAGGTCACATTTCTTTGTAATCGGACTTCCTTCAATGCTGGTAAATGCAACCTGAAATGCACCCTTTTCCTTTGCCATCGCCGCTGCTCTATTACTGTCAACCGTACTTCCGCTTCCAGAGTAGGTAAAAAACGCTGTCTTCTTAAAATCGATCGGATGTTCATAGATGGCATACTCGAGGGAATCCAGATCGCGCGCATCCCAGCCTGCGTATTCCCAGAAAGCACCGGAGGCAGCCTGGGCTACAAACTGTGAAGTCCCAAGGCCATGCCCAGCCATCCCTGTAAATCCCCTGTCAACGAGCACCCTGGCGATTTCCGGAATGTTATCTCTGTTTGCTTCAAAAGTACCGCGAAGCGCCGCCCCCTGGCTCTTAATATCGCCATACAGATTATATGGATGCTGTGTCTGTGGATCAGTCCCCAAAGCGCGATACATAATAGAATACTCTGCGGTATTTTCAATATGCCGTGCAATATCACCTTCAATCCCCCACTTCTTGATCCTCTTACCAATATTACGTTCGTAGTCATTCTTTGACATGTTTTTTCTCCAATCCATGATTCATATGTCAGCATAAAAAAGCAGACCGGGCACCGTGAATCCTATCCCGTGTCTCCCAATGCATAGTTCAGGATCTCTTCCTGGTCGGTCTTTGATACCGGCAAATCAGCTGTAATACGTCCTTCATTCATCACAAGGACCCTGTCCGCCAGTCCAAGAATTTCTGGTAATTCTGACGAAATCAACAGGATTGCACGGTTCTTTGCTGCCTGTTCCAGGATAAAC
>Ga0272441_10014784_pt1 | contig 11002 bp, 14 predicted proteins | sample SSMProp6N_FD_193582 | JGI IMG/M metagenome (GOLD analysis project Ga0272441, IMG submission 193582) | Marine sediment archaeal communities from Little Sippewissett salt marsh, Falmouth, MA, United States - SSM-Prop-6N | ecosystem: Environmental > Aquatic > Marine > Wetlands > Sediment ...
AAAGCTTCCGACCATCCCATGTTCTGAATAATAGTAACGGGAATTTGAACGGTCTGAGATAAAACAGAGCCCACACAGTTTTTTAAAGTACTCCGCCGGTTCGTAATTATAAAAGCTTCTAATTTCATAAAATTTGTATTTTCTCCTGAATTTCCTTTTGAAAACCGTTTTTTGCTAACAACAAATTTTCAGACTCGAATGGCTTTAACCAAATAGTTCCTCCTGGATTCAGATGAAGCAGCAACTCATCCAACAAATATTGGTATTGAGAAGGTTGCCAACGTTCCCGGAGGTTTTTACTTTTATCCTTAATTTTGTCCCAACAAATATCAAAAGAGGTTATTACGTCGAAACTACCCTCAATTGGTAATTCTTTACATAAATCAATCTTAAAATATTGACAATCTAAATTTAATCTTTCATGTATATTCTTATACTTTAACTCATACCCAGAACCTTTAATTTCTGTGCACTTTACAGTATGGCCATTTTCTGAACATACAAACGGGAATAATCCAGTGCCAGTACTAATATCTAAAATAGTTTTTGGATCTGAATCTAATAATCCTACTTTTACATATCTTTTCAAAGCCCTTCGCAAATGAAATTGCCATTTAACTATATACTTACCGTAACTTTTAGGATGATCTTTCCAAAAATATTGAAGATCCCTATCTATCAGAGAATCCATAATAGGCTTCAATTTCTGAGATAGTTCTTCATAAGAAATCACAGCATTACTCCTAATTCTTTTGCCTTAGCATGGAAATCATCTTTTCGATCCTGTATACCAAAGTAGTGGAAGAAATACTTACTGCACTCAGGAAATTTACTTCTCCCGCCGCCGTGCCAATCAATATTCAAAACATTTAATGCAGCATTCATAGGCTTCTGATCTCCGGCCCCAAAATGTCGATTAAACTCGTCAAGGTGAGCTATCTCCTTTGTATACTCATAAGTTGTTTTTAATAACTTTTCATGGTCCTTAGGATGCATTAAATATAATCCAGCTACGCACTCAGTTTTCGGCCAATGAGACATTCCATACTTAAGTAATAAATAAGCAGTAGGTGCTGGAACCCACCGAGAAAGACTCTCATAATTGGTTACGTCAACGTCCTTTTCTGTAATTCCAAATTTCTTCTGAGCTTTGACAATATAATCCTTGCCGTGATGGAACCATGTTTTATGATCGACAGTCTTCAAAAACTTTGTTGGATTCTGAAAGAAAAGAACATCTCCGTCGAAGAACATCATGTGGCGTTTTGGAATAGGTTTGCCAAAGAACTTAACCAAAGAACCTATTTTAAACATCGAATATTTGCGTTTCCCTCTCTCGTAGGTCCATTTGATATAACTTAGATCCTCTCGAGTCCGATGTAAATTCTGTTTAATCTCAGGAAGAAGCTTTTTTACTAATTGTTTATCCTCTTTATTGTTCACACAGACATGGACATCCTTAGGAGAAACTCCAGCTTTTAACAATGATTTTACAGCGTATTGTCCGAAGTTCCTAATAAAAGGTTCCCCAGACATAGCTGTTACGTAGTAGTATTTACTCATTTTGTCTTTTCCTCCTAATTTTTCCAATCTATTGTATCCCTAGATCTCTGAGGCAAAGTATCAAACATATTTGGATATATACGTGCAGCTAATAATCCAGTCTTTGCAAACTTCTCCATTAATCCACGCTCACGAAACTTTCTTTGATTAGCTTGAATAACAGGAACCAGCCAGGATTTCATAATCGTAGGATTAAATGTCGCGTGATAATTATACTTCTTAAACTTATATTTGCCCATCCTCTCTCGATGTACAAAAGCAATATCTTCCCCCGTAACAATATTTCGTTTCTGGTCCCGTTTCTCATTCAAACGAACATAACCAACATCTGGATTATCGTCCAGATACTTTTCGATCAAACCAAAAGGTACAGTTCCCCGACAAGGAAAATCATCCTGAAGATTTAAAATAAAATCGTACCCCCGCTTATATGCTTCCTCCCAAAGTGGTAGTGTCCCTCGATAAACACCCAAATTCTTTGGAAAAGAAATAACTTCGTACTTCTTTGACTTCAACCAGTCTACCGTTCCATCACTTGAACCGTTATCGAGAAATAAAATATCAGAATATCTACCATTGTGTTTATACAATAGCTTCAATGTTTCCTTCAGAACCGGAAGTCGATTCCACGTAAGAATTGTTATACACGTTCTGTTTTTCATACTTGTTCTTTTTTCCTGCGGCGAATTAACCATTTTCCAAATTTAGTTTCCTGATCTATATTATACTGCTCAATAAAATTAGTTCTTAATTTCACTTGCTCAGACAATGGTTTAGAATACTGTTGCATCTCGTCCCGAGTTGATTTACGGTGAACTACTCGAGCCTGTCGGTTCCAAATACTTTCGTACTTTAATTGTTCGTCCCACGACCCGCACGTATGTAACCCCACCACACTGGAATCACGAAAAATACTGTATCCAGAATATACCAATCTTCCAGATACTATTTTATCTACCTTTCCGTGTCGATCCGCAATAAATCCTCCAACGTACTTCAGTGCTTTAACCGAATAGATTTTAACTCCAGAAATAGGCTTGTTTGTCCAATCCTCCCACAAGTGGGAACTAAATATCCCTATTTGATCTCTATTAGAAAGATGGGTAAATCTTCTCCACATATATTCAAAGGCTCTGGGGTGAAAAACAAAATCGTCATCTACTTTAACAAAATGAGAAGTTTCACATTTTTCCAAAGCTTCATTTAGAGCATCTACCAGAATCTCCCTCGAAAGGACCTCAATTCCCTTTAAGGATCTTTGCTCCTTAGTCGTTCGCAAACTATGCTCAAATGTACTTCTTCCGTTGGTGAATAGATATGCTTTAAGCTTCACGAATTAAAACCCTTATGTTGTTAGAATACCAACTTTTTGTATTCTTTTTCTTTAAGTAGTTTTGGAAATTCCTCGTCTGTTCTTCATCTTCTTGAAAACAAAACTTCTTAAACTTCTTCTCCCAATATTCCCAAGGCTGTTCATTTATATGGCCTACGCCACCTTGTCCAGGAGGAGCCGCTGAGAATACTAACACATTCGTGTTATATATAATATTTTCGATTAGAACATCTGAAAATTCTTCTGGAATATGTTCGGCAACTTCTATACATATAGCTACATCAGCTTTTTGTATAAAAAAGCTACAGGAAGATTGAGTTAAATCTGCATGTCTTCCAAATATGATAGATCGTTTCAAATTCTCATCCATCTGAACTTTAGCAGCATGAACACTAGGTTCAAATCCTAAAATCTCTTTAACACCTAATTCAGACAAATATTTCAAAACCCATCCACATCCACATCCGTAATCTACTACACAGAAAGGGGTCCAAGCCTCCCAAATATAGTTAGCCATTGCTTCGTAGGAAGGTTGCCTATCTGGACGTATTGACTTCTTATAAAAATCTATATCATATAATTCTAATTCATCCATCTAAAACTTCCTTAAAAAAGGATAAGTATTCCTTAGCTGTATTTTGAATATAAAAAGGCTCTGGATTTAGTACTCGATATCTTTCCGGATGTAAAACAAATTCTCTTAAAACGTGGCTATAAATCTGAATATCTACTTCTGGAGGATTATAAATGTCTCTAGGACTTAAATCATAAGATGTGTCTTCCCAATCGAGTATTGTTCCTCCACCAGCTTCGACAACTATTTCTGCAGGCCCCGAAAAATTTCCACAAATAACAGGCTTGTTAGCACAGATAGCTTCTACTACACTATTAGGACAACTATCTATCCAACTTAAATGGATCAAACCTCTACAACAACTACTATAGTAATATGTTTCCAATTCTTTAGGATCAATTTTTCCAAGAAATTTTATTTTACTGTTCGAACTATACTTTTCTACTTCCTCAGCAGATAGACCAGATTTAGAAACATCCCCTATGATGTATAGAAAATGATTCTTTAACTTAGCATCTAAAAAACCTTCTATTGTCTCTCGAAGTCTCTTGAAGGGTCTCCAACGAGCTACCGCTAAGAAAAAAGGCATTCCGCAGGAATCATCCTTAATTCTCTTATGCTCAGCTCCATTATAAATTATTCTCCACGGCTTGTTCGCTTCTCCCAAATACTTATCGCAAAGACGTTTGGAAAATTTAGATTGGTAAACAACAGCGTCGGCCAAATCGAAGCTCTTTTTTATAGATTTATTTAACTTTTCCCAATCCTGATCTGTATTAAAATAAACTCCGTCGAGTCGAAGAATGTCCTTTCCTAAAGAAGATTTATCCTTAATTTCTATATTATGTAATCGTACTTCGGCTTCTTCTGGAGAAACGATCTCAACTTCGGACATACTCTGCATAGCTTTATTTAAGCGACTACAGAACAATTGAGGACCAGCTATCTTTTTACTTGTTGGGACACTTATTTTCATTTATCCTCAGTCTCTACATAATCAATATGAATAGATAAACCACAAGCATCGCAGTATAAATAATGATCTGGAGGCGACAAGCATTCATCTAATAAATGGTGTCCTCTTTTACACATACACTTTTTCCAAATCCAGAGAACTACCTTGTGCCCCAAGAAAAAGGGATATGATATGTTTAAGTATTTTCCCTTCTCAATAATCATATCTTCAACATCTCCAGCCCAGAATAATTTCCAGCCCTTCTAATTTCTCGTTTCTTCCTAATATACTTCTTCAGAGCTTTCTTCTGCTCTTGTTTCTTCTTACTAGTAGACATCTGTTTACTGTGAACTCGATAAACAGCAACATCCTGATCTACGGTTTCTATTCTAAACCCAGCATCAGCAATACGATAGAACATCTCCCGATCTGCAGAAGCCCACAACGACGGATCATAAAGCCCTATTGTCTTATGGATAGCTCGAAACATCATAACACCCTGAGCGTGTATCCACTTCGGGTCTTTAGTATCTAGCCATTTACCCCACATAGGGTCTCGGAACAATGGTTTATTAGGTTCCAATCTTAAACAAGGTCCATGAACTAAATGTGCTCCAGTTTCACATATTCTATTATATCTCAGGGATAAACTATCAGGACATGTTAAATAATCATCTGCGTCTAAAAGAACAAGAATATCTCCTGTGGCTGCCTTAATACCTGTGTTTTTGGCTCTGGAATAATTAAAGTTATTTTCGTGCCTTATCACTTTGATTCTATCATTATTCCTGTACCGCATTAAAGCGGGCCAAGGATTATCTGTCGAAGCATCGTCAACAATAATCATTTCAGAATTCTTATAATCCTGAGCCAGAAAAGATTCTACACATTTCACTATATAATCTGCATAATTGTATAGTGTAGTTATTACAGATATTTTTTCGTTCATTACTTCTTAATCCAAAATTGTTGTCTTGAGGATAATTCAGCCAACTGCTTCTCGTTCAGTATAGGTTTCAAATGTTCACGTTTAGCAATTTTACTAACGTCTTCGGGCCTTACTGCCGATACATAATCATGACAAGCTATAATAGATCCCGGAGTTAAAAATTTAGAATATACATCTATTTCTCGAGTTTTATCTCCCCCGTCACAATAGATTAGACTTTTATCGTCCCCAATCCAATGTTTAATATACTCTATACAAGTAGGATTGAAATCATTCTCATATCTTAGTTCAACATTTGGTTTCAAACGATTCAACAGCCTTTTAGCTGTATCTCGAAGATGATCACTTAAATCCAAACTAAGAAACTGAGCATTATTTGCTGCGGCCCACACACCGAAAAAGCTTGTGGTACCTCCCCATCTAGCTCCCAATTCTACTATCTTCTTGGGGCGTAAATTGATTAGAATATTCTCAAGAACATACATAGCAATATATGAGTGCTGCATGCGTGTCCCGGAGAAGTAAGAACCTACCATACGCTTACTACACTTTATTGATATTTCCTTAAAACTTCTAACTACGTCCGGATTTTCTTTTTTCTTCTTGCTCATTCATAAAACTCCGTATCCAACCAGTCCTCTGAAATGTTTAGAAGGTCTCTAATCTTAACAGAAACTGCAGTGTCGCCAGGACCTCCTACTTTATTATACTCAGAAAGCACATGTTTCTTAATGTCTTTATAATTTTTATATGGTAAAGCGTTAGGAAGATCTCCATTAAATACACATTTTCGTCCGCACAAACCCATTTCTAAAACAGTATTGGGCAAACCATCATGAGCTGTTAATCGAAGAGCTATAAAACATCTGTTGTAAACTTCCTGCATCTGAGAATAAGTTCGATAAGTTTCATGTTCCAAACAGTGACTACGAAAAGTGATATAAGGAAAATCTGCTTTTAACTTCTCGATTAATTCTCCGCCGTACTTTTCAGGCTTTCTATCGTACCCATAACAGTAGATCTCTCTACCCAATGAAGTGACCTGAAAGTATTCCGGAAGGACGGGACTTACTCGAACAAAATGATATTTCAATCCTATTGAATCAAAATCTCGTTGAAGTTGAGCAGACCTACAAATGTGATGAATATTTTTTCTAGAAGCTATTAACTTATACTTTTTTGTCTGGCCCCAGTCAGGTTCCTGGAACGCTTTTAAGAGCCTTAAAACGTCCGTTCCTGCCCAAAGAACCACAGCTAAGGACTTATGAGCTAGGATTTTAGGAGGGGAGGCGGAGAAAGCCCCGTAGAAGATTGCGGGAGAATTTTTATCATTATATTCCCGTAAATTGTACTTCTTCTTCAACCTATCTCCAAAAGTTTGAACTCCTGGAGATGTGTATAACTGTTTTATTCTCATGATGCTAACCTAAAGGCCAAACAATATTTCTTTTTGTTCTGTCGTGATCTAGTATTCGATCTTGACGTTTAAACACTCGAGCTTCCTCATGTGTCTGATCCATTAATTCCTTATATACCCCAGGGTGATAATGATTTACTAAAGCCTTCGGATCAGAAATAAATTTCTTGGACTTAAAAGTCTCACAAAATCTTAATATCTCTTGACAAGCAAAATGATAATATGCCGGACAGAACAAAGCTTTTTTTGGATAACGATTTAAAAATTTACTTCCAACTAAACCAACTCCAGACGGATGGAAACTCTGATCCTGAACAAATCCTACTACTCCGTCGTCATCTGGAAATTTTCGATTGAAAATCTTATATGCGTGCTCTATAGAACCTTTAGTAAATTCAATATCGTCCGTAGCATACAATAAACCATCCTCAGGTGGATATTTAATTAAAGCAAAGTTACGTGCCCGAACAGAACCTGAATGGTCTAAATACACTAATTCTACTTTTTGAGACTGATGTTTGTTTCTCTTCTTCAACTTCTCATATGTTTTTCCGTCCCCATCACAAACAACTAAAATATTTAGAAAAGAAAGTTTTGGTATAGACTCTAGTGTTTTTATCAACTTCTCCCATCTGTTCCGGGTGGGTATCAAAATCTGAATATTCTTCATCCTAAGATTTCCTAATAGCTTTTTCTACTGGAACATACTTAAAAAACTTATTTAACTTACTTATAGGAGAGCAACTAAAAACTCTACAATTCGTTTTCTCTTCAATCTCTTTAACTGCATCAGGATAGGGGAGAAGAAACTTTTTAAACCTAGTATCCATAGTTCTTAAATCTGATCGACCTGTAGATTTATAAAAATGGGTCTTTCCTCCTAAACCTAATTTCACAACTGTAGATTTCCCCTGCTTTGGCGGAGAAAAACTTACATGAGAATTATACGATACTTCCTTCGTTCTACATCTAACAGTAGCTAAATCCATCCCTAAAAGATATATTCTTTCATACCCTAAAACAATCGCTAATTGAAGAGCACTATATCCACTTTCCCGACCACATCTAAAATCTTCAAAAGTTGTTCCTATTCCCCCATATTGGGAAGCGTGTATAGTTTCATCTACTACTCTCAAATCATACTCCAAATTGAAATTTCTATCTATAACTCCGTGCTCTGTTTTTATACATCGGTCTCCTTTAAATCCCACAACAAAATACTTCTTAGCCTTACTCTTAAAATAAGGAGAAGATACTCCGTATTCTACATTATTTTTCAGAAACCAAGTATAATCCATCGAAATGAAAAAATCAGGATTGGGTACGAAGAAGATAGAAGAATTGACTACAATAGTAGTTTTGTCACGAAGAAGATTAAAATAGAAATCAGATAAGGACGGTCCGCCGCCGACTACAAAACACGTACGTAATTTTTCCTTACCCATCCTCTTCTCTTTCTTCTTCTCTCTTTTATATTATATTAAAGTTACAATAGAATTTATAAAATTCCTTTAATATCTTTCTTAGAAAAACAGTTCAAGGCACTGTTTAAATTGCAATTTATAACTTTTATCCCTAATTTTTCTATATTGCCAGCAAACCTTTCAAACTCCATTTTAAACCGTTCTAAAGCTTTAATTAGATTTTTTATGTTCTGCTTTCTATACCCTTCGTGGAAATGAGTTTTTTTCTTCTTCTCATCTATTTTTAAATCAACTCCAAGAAGATATATTTCCTTACATCCTAAAGCTATAGCAAGCATCATTCCCCCAAATCCGGAATTGTTCCCAGCATATATTCCATACTGAACATCTAAACTAATTACAGGTTTTTTCAGAGAGTTGACGTAGAAAACACTTTCATCTAATTTTGCTTTTCTGTCGTATTTTAGAACCACTTTCCTACCAGAATACCCCTTCCATAGATTGTGTATTCTGTTACTTTCAGAATCATTTCTATTTGGAAAAGTTAAAGCATCATAGAATCTGGCATCCATAGAATAATTTATTGTTGTAGGAAAGTATAAAAATGACTTGTTTATTCCTATGGAGTGTTCCTCCCTAATTTGGCTAAAGTCAAAACCTTCTAAGCTCGGACCTCCGCAAAGAATAAAACATCTTCTCCCCTCCCAGGACTCAGAATTCAAAATACTAGAAATAGGTTTCGCCCTACAAGGAGAAGGTTTTCTCGGAATAATTCTAGTCGTTTTTCTTTGTTGTAGTAAATAACCCATCCTAACTACCCACCGGTAACCAAGAAACTGTTCCCGCACCGGTAACTTTCCAATAATCTCCTTTTCTAACGGGCATGCACATTCCCATTAAATTAGAAGTTGAGCCGTCTTGGTTCCCATGCCTTTGAGTCGTTGGAGGAGATGATCCGTCTGTGTATCCTCGAACTAACCCGGATATTCCTGAACTCATTGCCAAAACAAATCCATCAGTACTAGCCAGATAAACTGTATTATTTAGTTTGGTCTCCCAATTGCCAAATATATTTCCCACGGATAGATTCCCTACGTCATCTACTTTTACTGATGTTCCATCATACCCCGAAGGCCTCGTCAAAAAAGAGCGAACATCCCTAATTCGACTTGCTGGAATACTTGTATCCCCATTTACTACAGTGACTTCAGCTACTACTAACTTTCCACTATAACTAGGTGCCGAAGGAGAAACCGCAGCTGTTCCCTGTTCAATAGAAACCGTCCCGTCCGTATCCACATATACCAAATCTATTCTAGAATTGGGCGAACTCGGAGCTGTAAAAGGCCCCACTTGTTGCTCAGGAACGAAAACATGCCCAGAACTATTTTGTATTCTTCCTGCCCTAATCCAAACATAAAGGCCTGAATCTTCTTCTACTTTAAGAAATAGATCCTGAACGTTTAGAAAAGTTCTATCTGAGTAGTCAAAGCCAGTTAATGTGGCTCCTGAAAACTCACATTTCCCAATTATAATATCGTTATCCTGAGCAGCACTTACTGAAGCTATAGCATGTATCTCAACATAATTGTGTTGTTGAGCAGCATAAGACCATCTCAGAACAAGATAAGGTGTGGCCGCATCTATGTCACCAGAGTCTAAAGTTGCTGCCTTAAGAGTAGCTGAAGCAGCAGTTTTAACACTAATTTGAATATCGTCATCTCCTAATTCCGCAGTAAAGGGGGATAAAGTGACCTCTACATCCGACACTCTGGTAAGATGTCCTCCCGAGTATATTCCTCTCGGAACAATGTCCACGTTTCTTTTATTCACTGCGAATGAGGAAGCTGTTTCATAATATTCGACAGTTATTTCCTGTGTACCATGATTCGTTGTTCCCATATCTTCTCCTTTCTAACTATTAAGACGAAGGCAATTCAATAACTCTAAAAACTCTAGTAGAACTACCACTTTTATTCATATAACCAGTTCCGGCCCCACTTAACTTACGCCAATACACCGTAAAAGTGTGCAGCCCAGCAGAAAGATTTTTCTCCAACCAGGTCAAGTGAACAGGAGTCCTGAAAGTTGCACTGTTTCCATAAGGGCCGTGTTCTCGAATTCGAGTCACTTTAGCGCTTCCATCTACTCTTATTTGGAATCCTGCCTCCACATTGGAATCTAAAGATACATCCGTATCAAAATCTATCTCCACATTTCCCCCTGTCGTTGTTAAACTAATCGACATACTGTCTACTTGATCGTAGGAGGAGGGGATAGTCTGTTGAGAGGAAGCAGAAGCTACATCAGATTGTCCAGTTACGTTGCTCTTTAAAGTTATCTCTCCGCTGCTTCCAATTTCAAAAATATCACTGTCTAAAGGATAAGTCATATTTGAAAAATCACGAGTATCTGTAATATTAGCGGCAGTAATATTTGTGGCAGTAGAAGCAAGAGTAATTTCTGCTAATACTAATTTGCCACCATAGTCCGGAGCGGAGGGAGAAGCCGCTGCTGTACCTGAACTATCTACAAGAATAGCTCCTGAAGCCCTATTCACGTATACAAGATATACTTTACTATTGGCCGCCGGCGGAGTGAAAACGCTTGTTTTCTGATCGGAAATTTGAATAGTCTGCTTTCCATTTTGAACCCTTCCGGCCCTAACTCTCACTCTTAATTCTGTTGTTTCCGTAGGTTCAACTTTAAGGAATAAATCTAGAACGTTTGGAGTCGTTCTTTCAGAATAATCAAATCCCTGTAAATTCCCGCCCCCTGTAAATGTAC
>Ga0272441_10014785_pt1 | contig 11002 bp, 8 predicted proteins | sample SSMProp6N_FD_193582 | JGI IMG/M metagenome (GOLD analysis project Ga0272441, IMG submission 193582) | Marine sediment archaeal communities from Little Sippewissett salt marsh, Falmouth, MA, United States - SSM-Prop-6N | ecosystem: Environmental > Aquatic > Marine > Wetlands > Sediment ...
GGGTTTCGTAAAACCGGATGGCTTTCGTGACATCGAGGACAGGAACGGTGACCTGGTTGAGATTCATGCTTAGACCCTGGATTTTACGTATAATCTTCCATCTACATGGCAGCTTTCACCACCTCGAGCTGGCTGTTGAGTTCCGCAAAGCGGTCCACCGCGTCTTTCCCGGGCAGTTGATCAGCCTGGTTGAGCATGAAATATAAATATCGCCATTGGTCTGCCAGCATGGGCTGCATATAGATTCCTTCCTCTGTTTTGATCTTGCTGAGGGTTTCCTCTAGCAGCTCCAAACGTGCCTCCTGGGTCTGGTTTCGTTTTTCTGCCTCCAGGGTTTCGATCTCTTTTTCGATCTTATCCTGCATCTGCAGGGTTTCGCTGACCTTATCCCGTACCTTGAGCTGCAAGGCAACCTGCGCATCTACGTCCTGTTCAGACACCCCGGCTTCCAATACCCTCGGGTCCATTTCAAGTTCAAAAGTCTGGCTGCTACTCACCTTCCCAACGGTCAGAACTGCCGTGTAGGTCCCCGGTTTTGCCATAGGGCCGTTCCGGTAGCGCCTTGTTTCAGATTTGTTCCATGGACCTGCATGGGTCATATCCCATCGGAAACGATTCAGCCCCTTTTGGTTGGTCAGGGATTCGGTGACCAGGAATTCCGTGAAATTGGTGCCCATATCCCGAACCATTTCGTTTGCAGGGCTGGGAATGGTATCGCTGGAATAGGCGGTCAGCACTTGTCCTTCTGCATTCCTGATTTCTAATTTCAGCGGTTGGTCGGAGGCCTCCGGGAGGATGTAATCCAAATGCACACCGGGTTCCGGATATTCGGGCATACGGCTTCCCCAGGATCCCGAGGGCATTCGAAAACGAACGGCATCCTGGGGTTTCAACAGCTTGGGCTGCTCCACTTCAAGGTCTGTCTGACGCAAGGGGCTGATGTTGTCCAAAATCCAGAAAGCACGGCCCATGGTAGACAGCACTAAATCGCCACGATGAATCTTCATATCCGTAATCGGGGTGACCGGCAGATTTTGCTGAAAGGACTTCCAGCTGCCCCCATCATCCATGGATACAAAAACCCCGTATTCGGTCCCGGCAAAAAGCAGGCCCTGACGGACCGGATCTTCCCGAACCACCCGGGTGGGATAGTCCAATGGTATGCCATTCTTCCCATCGGTCAGCAGCTTCCAGGACTTCCCGTAATTCTCTGTTTTATAGATAAAGGGCTTGGGATCGCCCAGCTGGTAGCGCAATACTGCGATATATGCCTTTGCCGGATCATGAGGGGAAGGCTCCACGGCATCCACGCGCCCTCCCGGGGGAAGGTTCTTGGGGGTTACCTCGTCCCAGCTCTGGCCTCCGTCCCGGGTTACATGTACCGGACCGTCATTGGAACCCACCCAGATCACCCCTGCCTGCACGGGGGATTCCCGGATGGCATAAATGGTACTGTAAAACTCCTCTCCGGTAATATCCCGGGTAATCGGGGCTCCCGAAATCACCTGTTTGTCAGACTCGAAAGCGGTGAGGTCTGGTGAAATTGTTTCCCAGGTCCTTCCGCGATCCGTCGTTTTGTGGACATACTGGGAGGTGTGATAGATCACCTCAGGATCATGGGGAGAGACATGGATAGGCGATACCCGCTGGAAGCGGAACTTCAGGTCTTTGGGATTGTGCCCGTACATGTTGGAGGCCCCGACGTAGTAGGATTGTTCCGTTCCGGTTCGTTTGTTGTAGACCGTAAATCGACCCTTACAATTGGAGAATACGATATCCGGATTGGTCGGGTGCGGAACGGCCGGGCCGGTTTCACAACCACCCGTGTTTTGAATAAAGCCTATCCCTGGGGCCTGCACCCCATAGGGAGGCATACTGGGTACAGCTACGGTGCTGTAGTTGTCCTGCTGCCCACCATAGAGCCAGTAAGGATACTGGTTATCCACCTCCACCTGATAGATCTCTGCCGTGGGTTGGTTGAACTGGGTGGACCAGGTTTGCCCACCGTTATGGGTGACATTTGCACCCCCGTCATTGCTTTGGATGAAAAGCTCAGGGTTATCCGGGTTAATCCACATGTCATGATTATCCCCATGCGGAGGACGCATCCGATCCCAGGTCTTTCCGCCATCTTCTGATTTGAAATATCCGGTGGCCATGGCGTAAATACGATCCGGGTTCTTTGGATCCACCTTGATGTTCGTGTAGTAGAATGGCCGGGTGCGAATTCCCTTATGGGAGGATACTTGCTTAAAGGTCTCTCCCTGGTCCACCGATTTGTAAAGGCCTCCCTCCTCCCCCGGTGCCTCCACCAGGGCGTATACGATACGGGAATCGGAAGGCGCGACCTCGATGTCGATCTTGCCGATCAATTCTCCGGGAAGTCCGCTGGTAATCTTTGACCAGGTCGCCCCCCCATCCAGGCTTTTGTACAGCCCTCCTTCTTCAGGGGTACCCCCGCTAATAATCGTCCAGGGCTTTCGTTCCGCCTTCCAGGCAGCCGCAAATACCACATTGGGGTTCGTAGGTAGCAGTTCAACATCAGAAACCCCGGTCTTCTCCGAGATGAAGAGTATTTTTCTCCAGGACTTCCCACCATCGGTGGTTTTATAAAGCCCGCGCTCCGGGTTTGATCTGAAGGCCTTCCCAATGGCAGCCACATATGCCGTGTTGTAGTCCATGGGGTGTAAACGAATCCCGCCGATCTGACCTGTGTTTTCCAGGCCGATTTCTTCCCAGTGCTCCCCTGCATCAATGGATTTATACATCCCCCTGCCTTCGATCACGTTGCTTCTCAGACCGTCCGAACCGGTTCCCACATAAAGGATGTTCGGGTCGTTTTGAGCGACTGAAATAGCACCAATGGAAGGGGTAGTGAAAAATCCGTCAGAAATGTTTTCCCAGCTCGTACCATAGTCATCCGTCTTCCAAACCCCTCCTCCGGTAGCCCCGAAGTAGAAGGTGCCAGGCAGGGATGCGATACCGGCGACAGCCGTAACGCGACCGCCCCGATACGGGCCCACATTGCGGTATTCCAGGGCGGAAAAATCCTGGGCGATCAGTCCAATAGCAGAAAAGAGAAAACTCGAAAGGGTAAGGGCAAAGTGTCGCATATATTTTGGGTTGTGCTTAGGGAGGGGAAGATACGGATTGTTCTAAAATTAAAGGCATGACCACGGAAAGAAGAAATGCAATGGGAATGCCCCCCAACAGTCTTTCCTGAAGCAGGGTGGGAAAGCATATTCCACCCATTGTTTCTTCAATTCCGTTAGAAATATTTGGCATTAATTTCTTACATTTGGATGTTAACCATCTATGAAACTTTAAATCTGAGAACATGAAAAACATTTTAACTTTCTTACTGGCTGGCGGTCTTTTCCTTGCTCTTACTGGCAATGCATTTGCCCAGGAAAACTATGGAAATGCCCTGAATGCCTTTGTGAAATTCGGGGATAATTCCAGCCTGGCGGCGAACTATGAGTTCCAGGTGGCTCCCAGCCTGACCCTCTCGCCAGAGGCTCGGGTTTGGTTCAGCGGAGACAACAACCTGGCCCTTGGAGGTAGGGCGGATTATTATTTCGACAGCCTCTTTGGCCTGGTTGAGCCCTGGGATATCTGGGCAGGTGTGGACGCTGGCTTCATTACAGGGGACGGGGATGATGATTTCAGCCTCAACATCCATGCCGGTGTGGAATATAAAATAAACGACTTCATAGGAATTATCGCAGAATTTGGAGGAGGTACCACTACCGCAGGAGGTATTGGTGTCGGCTTCCACTTCTAGATCCGGCATATACTCACTGAAAGGCCCGCTTTTGAAATAGCGGGCTTTTTTATGGTCAGTACTTACCCAAAGGTGTAGTTTCAGGACTGGAATTTTAAAGCCTGAAATTATACCTGATTTTCAATAAAACCTGTTGATTCTGCAACTGCCAGCCCTGGCCCATAGTATTGTCCAGGGTATTGTGGTTAATCACCAGGAAGACCTCTCCCAAAGGGGAAAAGATCCAGTGGATGCGCGCATTGAGTCCCAGGGTACGGCTTACAGTATCGTACTGCAGATAGCTGTTTAGCTGTAGGTCAGAGGTCACGTTAAAGCGCACGCGCAATCCTGCGAGGGTTTGCTCAAAATCTCCAAAGGGCAGACGGGCATTGTTGTATAATCCGCTGAACTCAAAACCCAACAGAGCCGTGGGATTCCAATTGAGTTCCAGTTCTATTTCATCCAGATTGCCATCATAAAATGTGCCGAACCACCAGGATGCCTGTCCATTCAGCCTGCGTTTGGCCGCGAATTGAGCCTCCACCCGATATCGGATGAAATGGTATTCATCCTCCGGAATGATCACCCCATCTGAGATTTCAAAAGGTTCCAAAATATTCTCTCCCTGGGGCCGGACATTGAACTCAACCCGGTCACCGCTTTCCAGACGCCAGTTAATAGGGGCTGTAAATATATCATACGTTTGCCACGGACCGGAGGTATTGCGCACATAGGTCACGAATAATTCATGAAACATCTGTCGAAGCCATTTGGTTTTTGGGCGGGGAGCAAAAGTGGCTCCCGCCCGGGAGTAGTGCACCCCTTTCCTGCGTACAAATCCCAGAGAGGGGTCGAATTGCTCCCCTATCCGGGAGTAAATCAGGGCCACATCCCAGCGGTCATTTGGGTAATCGATCTTGAATCCATAGGCTGATTGGTCTTCAGTAAGGTCAGCACGATCTGTATACAAAGCCCAGGCACCGGCAATAAAATTTTTATCCCCGTTGAACTCCGTGGTTTGATAGGTAAAATCAAGACCCGACATCCAGCTCCCCTCCCTGTTCAGAGGATCGCCTACAGAGCCAATAAACCCAATGGTACTTTCTCCAAGCACATTCTGGCGGACCCTTGCAACTCCCATGTTGGTAGCATCGTATGTGATCCCTTCCGCGTCTACTTCCTTTGTACGAACCCCCAGCCCTCCAAAGGCTGTTTTCCCGATCCGGCCGTTGAGTTTGCCCCCAAACAGGATAGGGATCTCCTTATTGTCGATCAATCCGATTCGACGACTGAAAAAAGGCAGAACGGTATTGCTCCCCGTTCCAAAACCAAACTCAAAGATGTCTGATCCTTCGAGAAAGAAGGCCCGTCTCTCCGGAAAGAACAGTGGGAATCGCGTCAGGTTGGTTTGCCGCGTATCCACATCGGTCTCAGCAAAATCAGTGTTGGCCGTGAGGGTAGCCACTACATTAGGCCCAATGCGCTGGCTTGCGTCCAGGCTGGGTTCTAACTTGGCATTCACAGGTTGTCCTTCACCATCCCTGTTTAAGGATCCGATCAGGGAGGGCCGAACATTCAATCCTATTCCATAATTGAAGGAGGGCAGGTCCTTGAGCAGTCCGGCTTTGCTGGTTTGCCCGAAGAACTGGTCCCTTTGGACATTGGCCCATCTGATGGTTTCCAGATTCCGCTGGATCCGGCGCTCAATATTAAAGCCCCAGGTAGTCAAATCCTTTCGAAATGAAATGCTCTGTATGGGGATCCGGATTTCTACGGACCATCCTTCGGAGTGGATTACTGAACGCGCTTCCCAAATACCATCCCAATCCTCATTTTCCGATTCCCCCCGGTCGGAAACCAGCGCGTCGTATCGGGCTGCGAAAGCATTTACCGCCAGAATATAACCGGACTGTCCGTCGAGGAAAGGATCGATGACCACCTTTACATGGTCTTCGCTTCGAATGTCTGCATCCCGGATCTTGGAGAACTTAACGATTTCTTCAGGATTGGGATCCATACACTGAATCCCAATAATCAGGGAAGTACTATTCGCAATAACGCGGACATAGGTAGACGCTGAAGGGGTCCCCTTCTCCACGGGAACCGTTGTGAGAAACTGATCGAGCACCGGGGCCTTTTCCCAATCAGCTTCGTCCAGCAGCCCATCTATGCGGATAGGCCCGGTTAGGCTACCCGCCTGGAAAGAAGGCCTACCTTCCAATTGGGCCGATAGGACATTAGAGGCCCCAAATAGGATGGCGCATACGAATGCCGTACTACCCTTGTACCATGCTCCCAGACTCAGGTCATACCGGGCACAAAAGATAAGGGCTTTGGTAACTTTCAAGGAAGTTTGGGATTTTTGGCTAGAACAAGATAATTGAATTCTATGTCTCTTCTTCGGTAAGTAATTAATTCCTGTCCTGCTGGTCTATCTTTTCGGGAAGAACTCAGTTCACGGGGATCTAAAGGGAAATCCTGGCTACTTAAGCCTTTTAATCACGAAGCCATTTTGAACCTTTTCAAATCCAATATGCGGGTAGTATTCCATAGCACAAGGTGCGGAAAGAAGCAGCAGCATGCATTTCTCACCTATGACATCCCTGGTGAACTCAATGAGCTTTTTCCCAATACCCCTATTTTGATTATCAGACCTTACCGCCAAATCCGAAAGATAGCAGCAATAGGCAAAATCGGTAATGGACCTGGCTACCCCCACCAGGACCTCATCGTCCCAGGCAGTCACCACCAGGTTTGAATTTTGATACATGCGCCGAATACGTTCAAAATCATCTATGGGCCTCGAAATCCCTGAACTCCTGTAGAGCTCTATAATCTGTTCCGTTTTGGGTCGCTGTTCACTGCTGTATCTGATCTTATGTTCCATTATTTAAATAGCGCTATTAATCCATGACTCTACGAGCAAGCGGGTAAGATATTCAATTTGAAAGAATTAAATTCCATAATTGCATTGGGAATGCATGGGATTGCTGTAGCTTTGGTTTAGGGGGGCGGGGGCATGCCCCTGTGCAATCTTCTACCCATAAAAATGATCCAAAACCCTCAACCGCCTTGTTATTCCTCCTCTAAAGAGCGATCCTCCGGTTTCCCGTAAAATCTATAATAGTACCATGCCGCCCCACCCCCGATCATGGAAAAGGCAGCAAGCATCCAGAAAACATCCTGATGCCCCCCTACCCCCGGGGAACGCTCGAGAAGCACCCCCATAGCAGGACCAGCAAATATGTCCGGAGTATACCCTATAAGCGAGATCAGCCCCACCGCTGTACCCGTGAGTACCACTGGGATCCTTCCGCGCTCCATGACTGCAAAATATAGGGCGCGGGCAGCATAGATCCCTGTCGCCACAATTAGGACCGACAAAAAGAACAGAGACGTAGTGGATGCAGATATGAGGTCGGTGGCAAACAATAGCGCGCCTAAAAAGGAGATCACGAAACTGATGAATAGCCACCAGGTCGTATTGGTGCGGTCCGCCAGAATCCCGATCAGCACGCCTACCACAGGGCGGATAAACAACAGGAAAGTACCTACCTGAGCGGATCCCACCTGGTCGTATTGCATCACATCCTGGGCGTAGAGCGAAAATACATCGGTAATCTTATACCCCACATACGCACAAAGGATAATGACCATCAGCAACCAAACAGCACGAAGTTGAAGGACCTCACGAACCTGTGAAAAGGTAATACGCTCCAGGATGATTTCTCGTTCTACCTTTTGATCCAGCCTCATAAAGAACCACACCAATACCCCAACCACGGCAACAATACCCGAAACCACCAAAATGACCTGCCTGAAGGCCTGCCGGCTTTCCAGAAGCGAGGCTGTCTCCAGGTCCTCCGATATCATATAGGTAAAGACCAGGACGCCCAGAGACCCGAAAAGGGCACCCACCAAACCCCTGCCACCATCTAAGAACCCGAAGGCTTTCCCCTGGGATGCGGCCCCCCCCCACACCCGGGTAGCCTTGATCATGGGCGCCCAAAACAGAAAAATGGTGGTAAACCCCCAATACCCGTAGAGGACCTTCAAAACGGAATATTCCGGGAATGTTCCCAGCAAAATCCCGCCCAGAGCCGTCATCCACAGGGCAGATGCAATTAACTTGCGGGGAGGATATTTGTCCGCCAGAGGACCGCCGAATAAATAGGAAACCAGGGCCACGAAGCCATACACAGAAAAGCAAATCCCCAACTCGATATTATCCAGGGCATAGGTCTCCAGGACCGTGGGCCGGAACACCCTTGGAAGCACGAAGGGGAGTATAAAAATAGATTCCCCGGCCAGAATGAGCAGGAGCAGGAAATACCAGCGGGGAGTTTTCTCAGCAAAGGATTGCTTTGGAAGGGTCATCTATGCCCAAGGATACGGATTTCTAAGACAAAATCACAGCGCCGGGAGAAATCTGTATCATGGTACTGGCTATAGAAGCCTGGAAAGAAGGATGCAAAAGGGGGTTACTTATATAGATCATCACGGTCCATATCGCCCAGCTCCATGAAAAGTCCTGCAACGCTACTGCAAATGTCCCTGAAAAAAGCAGCACCTTTTTCGGAGGTGGCCCCATGGGGATTGCCCACACCGGTATCCTCGCTGATCTGCGACCAGGGCCGTTCCGTCCAGGCCCAACCGTCCCGAAATGCCTGGATCCGGTTCTTTTTTTCCCGACCTTTCCCCCACTCGGATTTTGGCAGGACCCACTGGGGCGCCAGATGAAGGATCAGGCTGGTTTCCATTTCATCAGCGTGGTCCCCGGGTTCTTCAAAATAACGGTTTCTGTCGAGGATGTTCACCCATTCACAAACACACAAAAACATCTCAGGGAATTGTAAACCCAATTCCCGGATAATGGCCTTCCAGTTATTGCCCCCGTGGCTGTTCAGCAATACAAACTTGTAAATGCCCTGCCGGCTCAGGACCGTCAGGATATCCCTGAGGATAGCTGCCTGTGTACTGGGGTTCAGGTTCATGTCCAGGTATATGTCGCTTTGGCCAGTATTGACCCCAAAGTGAATGGTAGGCAGGACTATTATACGAGTTCCGGATTCCCAGGCAATCCTGGCGGATTCTTCGGCAATCGCCGTGCCTTCAATCACGTCGGTCGCATAGGGTAAATGATAATTGTGTGCCTCCGTGGCCCCCCAGGGCAGAACAGCCAGATCTACCTTAGCATCCTTAAGATGCTTCCAGTTCGTTTCGGAAAGTACATAGGGTCTGATCATAGTTTCAAAATAAGATATTGCGCCGTGCTTGCAGGTGCTGACTTTAAAGATAAGAAGTGTTCCGCGTTTTGCAGGAATTCGACCAGGGCTGAAACCATTTTTCGTTGGGGCTTCCAAAGCCTCAATTAAATTCTTTGGACTATATTTAGGCGACCAACCATCCTTTGCCAGCCATGTTTGTGCTTAAAACAACGCTATTCCAGAAAATAGGGGTTTCACCCATCCGCCTGGTTGCTATTTCATTGCTTATCTGCATGGGGGTCCTATTGGTTTCCTGCAAGTCCATGGGCCCTAAGACGATTCCCAACGATGGGTTTAATTACAATCAGCGGATCGCCGACCAGGAAAACGAACAGATGCTATTGAACATCGTTCGGTTAAGGTACCTGGAAGTCCCTCGTTTCCTCAATGTGGCCTCGGTCATCAACTCATATACCCGTGGAGGCTCGGCCGGTGTGAATGCCAGTGCTGCTCCTTTCGGGAATTCCTCCGGGGCAAATGTGGGCGGAAACTGGTCAGACCGACCAACAATTACCTACACCCCTATGACGGGACAGGCCTTCTCCAGGAGCCTGCTTACGCCATTGCCCCCTTCTGTAGTTTTCTTCCTGATTCAGTCAGGTTGGTCAGCTGAGCGGCTGATGCGCCTGACCAATTCCATGATCAACGGCATCCACAATGAGATTGGCACTCCTGGGGAACGACGGCAAAGCGATCCGGAATTCAAGGAGTTGCTGTAGGTCATCCACGAATTGCAGCGTGCCGGTGCCCTGGGCATGCATTTCAACGGAGACTGGCCCAAAGTAGATGTGGAGCTTGTATTCCCTGAAACCCCAAGAACTGAAAAGGACAGGCAGGCCATTGGGCGGTTTAAAGAACTGCTGGGGCTGCAGCCCGACCTGAACGTATTCGACATTGAATATGGCGTTATCGTGGAAAGCAGGGATCAGATCATGGTGCAAACCCACTCCATTATGGAGATGCTTGCCAACATCTCGTGGTATATAGAAGTGCCCGAGGAACATGTTACCGAGGGACGGACCCTTTCGACCTTTCTCCCGGAGGATCCCGACCTTATCCATATCCGGGTCTCTAAGGAAAAACCGGGAACAGCTTTTCTGACCATTAAGTTCCGGGACCACTGGTATTTTATCGACGATCGGGATGTGAAATCCAAGAACACTTTTGCCGTAATGCAGATCCTGATGAGCATGGCCAATGACGGCTCCGGCTCCGTGGGACCGTTGATCTCTATCGGAAATTGACCATCTCTGGTATCACCTTCCCCCTAATCTGACAGGGCTTTAATGGCATTTAGGATACGCTTCTTATCTGCGTCCAGATCCGCTTCAACCGCCCGGAAGAAGGTTTGGCGGTCCCTTGCATATTCCAGATCGTAGTCCGGGAAGATGCCAATATTCTCATAAGGGTTCCCCTTTGTGTCCATATAGACCTCATTGGATATGGAAAAGGCCCAGCCATTGGGGAGTCTTTTTTCAAGGGCTGTAGACATAGCCCCTGAAGTGGCACTGCCGATCCTCTGTACATGGGGCATGGCCAGGGTTGCGATGGCAAAGGCCTCAGCAGCGCTCCCGGTTTGGGGAGAGGTCAGGACGAATACCGGTCCGGTATATGCATTTTCCGCCCCCTGGATGTATAGTGGCAATGGAGGTGTGAAACCATCCTTGTATCTCAATTTCTGAGCCGCCACCTGCTGGCTTCCGGAAAGAAACTTGGATAAGATCTCAAAACTTACGGCGTCCTGCCCGCCTCCGTTAAAGCGGACGTCGATGACGATGGCGTCCATTTGACTGAGGTCTTCCATCACCCGGTCCATGATTTCGCGAACCCCCTCCACCTCTTTGCGGATATAGGCTCCTTCATATAACTTGTGAAAAGTATCCACATAGGCATCCACATAACCAACTTCAGTGATCCGTTCTTCCGGTATCTCGAGATCGGCGTACAACCACATGGCTTTGACCTGTATATA
>Ga0272441_10014786_pt1 | contig 11002 bp, 7 predicted proteins | sample SSMProp6N_FD_193582 | JGI IMG/M metagenome (GOLD analysis project Ga0272441, IMG submission 193582) | Marine sediment archaeal communities from Little Sippewissett salt marsh, Falmouth, MA, United States - SSM-Prop-6N | ecosystem: Environmental > Aquatic > Marine > Wetlands > Sediment ...
CATACTCCATCCAGTTTATAATGGCCAGTCGCTGTGTCCCCGCCTCCAGAAAACCGGAGTAAACCAGATTCGGCTGGGTGCCGGCGCTGACGGTGGCATTATCAGGCGCTTCACGCTGCTGTGTATCCGACAGCAATGTGTCGGTTGGTAAAAACGGATCTTTTTCCCATTGGCGCTCGGCGCTGCGGATGGTGAACAGATCCTTGGTCAGCGACGTGTCCGCCTTAAGCTTTTGGATGACTTTCTGGGCAAACTCGAGGGCCTGGCCGTCAGACTTTTTTTCGACTCCCTGTCGACCGCCGGTCGTCACTGGCCCCCAATACAGATATCCACCCAGCAACACGGTTGTCGCCATGATAGAGACGATAATTTTTTCCCGTTTAGTCATCGATACCATGAATCCTCGTTGCGCACTCGACCGAGATCAACGGTGCAACAGCGACACGGAGAGCTTGATCCATTTGTATTCTTCTGCGCAGCGGACCTGGATTTGATGAATCCGGTCCACAAAAGACTGCTCGACGATCGTATTGATCAGCGGCTGAACATTTAAAAATTCACCCCGGAAGACGACCTCTACCATCAACAGTCCGTTTCCCTGGTCAAAGGTCTGTGCATCGGGAGTCACACTTTCGAGCGTCAGATCGGCGGTAATGGCAATTTTTTCAAAAGTTTGAGCCAGCCGGCCGGTGTTCTCGATATCCAGCGCCTTTTTTTCAGGAGATTTCAACTGTGTCGACGGTGCGATGCGTACCTGATCAACCAGTTTGCTGTATATGGGAGACAGGGCCTGGCGCAAGGCAATTTCTCCGTTCAGCGCGGATATCTGCCGGTCGTAATCCTTCATGTTGCGATAGTTCGGGTAGATCACCAGGGCCAGAAAGGCCAGCAGGCCGAAGGCGCAAAGAATCACAAGAATGGGGCTGCTTTGGTTTTTCGTGTCGGCCATCGTATTATCGCACCGGTCCTGTTTTTTATTGCCGGTTGTCGGTTATGCGAGTTCGAACTGGATTGAAAACCGCAAAACCGGCCGGTCATCCAAGAACTGAAACCGCTTGTTTTTGACAACGGGCTTGTTGAACAGCGGTGAATCATCAATGGTGAGCATGAAGCCCGCCAAATCCGTTTCGAAGCGGATCTTATCACCCGTGACAACGCCTTCAATCACCAATGACGAGCCTGTTTTCGTTTTTGAATTCGGCAAGGGTGCATCCATGTCGGCACGCAAAGCGATCAATTGAATATTCGCCGGTGTGAGGTGGATGACCTCTGCCATGACCGCGGAACTGTAATATCGCTGGCTCAGGGTGGTGATTAGATCTCGTTTCTGGTTCACCTTTGCATAGAGGCCCATGACCAACTCCTGTGTCAACGGTACGTTGAATGCATCCCGTTTTTGGATTAAACGGCGCACCTCAGCGGCTTTCACGGATATGTGGTGTTCCTGCCACAAAAAGCCGCAAAACAGCAACGCCAGAAAACCGATGCTGGCGGCTGAGATACCGATTCGGATCTGGCGCGCCCGGTTCCTTTTTTCCCGATGACGATAGGTGAATAGGAAATTGGGGGTCAGTTCGTTGGAGGATAGTCCGATTCCGATAGCCGGAACGAAACTCTCTTTATCCGCCGGAAGGTCCGGTATGGTCACTTTTTGGGTAAAGGCATGCGGATGGGGAAACGGGTTCAGAATATTGACGGGTACACCCAGTTGAGACCCGATGTGTGAAATGACTGTCGCGTTGGCCGTCATTTTACCGGAAATGAGAATATCGCTGACGCCGGATCGTTTGAAATGCAGGGAAAAGTGTGCGATGGTTCGCTCCACTTGCTTGATCAGGCGATCGATGGCGGGATAGATGATCTGGAAAATATCGACCGGCTTACCATCTTGAGGCCGGGTGGCGGTGGTGCTGTCGATATCCAGAAACCGGTAAAAGTCCTCCTGGGCGGCGGCATAATACGCATCTTTTTCTTCGGGAGGGGTACCATCGCGGTCCTCCATGACCAGCGTCGGCGGCATGTTGGTGGGTGACGGGTGTCGGTATTGTTCGGCGATGGCATCGATCATGCTGTGCATTCCGGCCTTGATCCCCCGCGAAAGGATAAGGTCGCCATTGGCGTAAATCGTGATGCGTGACCAGTCCCGGCCGATGAACAGGCAGCAGGTGTTCTGCCCGGTCTCCTGAACGATACCTGTCTTCAACAGATTTTGAATGGCAAAGGGAACGATTGAAATACCGGTAAGCGGATGACCGGTCCTGCTGAAAAGTCTCTTCAAGGATTCGGTTTCGGCAATGGGGATGGTGAATGTCATGACTTGGGTTTTGGTCATGCCGTTTTCATTCACATCGCCCAATATCCTGAAATCCAGCAGCATCTCTTTGTCGCTGAAAGAGACTTCTTTCGAAAATGTCCAGAAAACCGCGTTGGGAATCTGCTTTTTAGGCAGTTTGGGAATGCGGATGCACCGGGTTTCCACTTTTGCCGATGCCACGCAACACCAGATATCATAACGCTTCAGGCCAGTACAGAATCGGGTCAATAGGGTAGCCAGCGCCTTGGCCAGATGAGGCGTATCGGTTTTGTCGGCCTGTTCGACATCGATGGTATCGTAGTCCAGAAGCTCAAAGGACTTGTCCGAGATCCGGTTGATCTTGGCGATCTTGATGCAACGGTTGCCGATTTCAATGCCGATCCCGATGGCTTTCTGGAAGGTCAACGCCTTCATCAGCTTCATCTTTTGGGACGGTGCGGCAGGTTCGGTTGGGTTGTTGGTTGACTGGGGGGGAGTATTGTATCGGATCAGATCCAACAGTTTTTCAGTGGAAGAAATCTCGTCCTTTCGCACCAATTCAGTACCCCGTATCGATATGGCTGTCGTGTGTCGAAAACGCGCTTCAGTTTATTGTTGATATCGCCACGCAAACGATAAACTTGAGAAGGATTGAGACTTAACTTCAGTTGGTTGGAAAAGAGATCCTTTGCCTATAGCGTCCAGGGACATTGCGGCAAGAGCTGCGCAAAGCCGGTAACACATTCAAACGGTTACGATTTTGAACTATTCCAACGGTGTTTGTCAAGGCTTAATAGTCGGGGGCGATGGGGCTTATGATTCTTTTATTATTGGATATTTGCTGGGTCGTCAGGGGGTGTTCCAGCTTTTCGCGATCATATTCAAAACCCCTTCATCCGACGCTGGAATCACGAAAATTCTGCGGCGTGGCGTATTAGTTCTTGAAAAAATGTGACCTGCCTTCTATTTTCATCAGGGCGACGGCTCTGGAAAAATCGACTTTGCCAGGGTATTGAAAAATGCTGGAAGCGTTGGCAAAACCGATCAGACTTTAATTCGAATGTGACATGGCAACAGGATAAGATTACGAGCAAACATTTTCCCGGAAAGACCTTTATGAAGACGCCCAACCGTTCTGTCCGCCTGACCGACCACATGATGCTGATCGGTTTTATGCTGGCGGTGGTCTACTGGATTCTTGACTCCATCCTGTCTATTTTTACCAGCTACGGCAACCTGCTCGAACAAATGCTTGGCGTAAACCTGGACGAGGTATGGACGCGGATCATCGTCCTGTGCCTGTTTGCCATTTTCGGTTCCCATGCACAATACACCATCAATGAACGCAAAAAAGCAGAAGCCACGCGCGAACGTGATGCCGCCACCCGTGAACGATTTCAACGCCTGCTCTCACCGGATCTTGCCGAAAGGGTTGTTTCCGGCGAACTGAAGGTCGAAAAAGGCGGTAAAGACCGGGTCGCAACGGTCCTTTTTGTGGATATCCGGGGTTTTACCACAATCAGTGAAAACAGTCAGGCATCTGACGTACTGCGCCTTCTCAATGAGTACTACGAAGTGTTGGTGGAAGTGGTGTTTGATCATGAAGGAACGGTGGATAAATTCATTGGTGATGAGATGATGGTGATCTGGGGGGCGCCGGTCGTTCATGATGACGATCCATACCGAGCCGTGATGGCAGCGCTGGAAATGAAAACCGCACTCGCCGAATTCAATCGAAAGCGCCTTGATACGGGCCGTGCGGAAATCAAGTTCGGCATCGGCATCAACACCGGCAATCTCATGGCCGGATATATCGGTTCTTCGCATACCATGAGCTACTCGGTCATCGGTGATACTGTCAATACTGCCTCCCGGCTATGCGCCGCGGCACAGCCTGACCAGATCCTGGTCTCCGAGAATACGTGGAACCAGGTAAAACACCGATTTGATGCCAATCCATTGGGTCAGATTCATGCCAAGGGCAAATTCAAGCCTGTCCGCGCTTTCGCCGTCACCCGGCAAAAACCACTCCCCGGGTGATTGTCGTGCACTTGCTTTCCTGTTGAGGCTTCCTATTGTACAATGCCAGGTGCTGCTTTACGGCGAATGCCAAGTATGCTAAGAAGCCTGCTCTTAACCTTGCATAAAACGAATATTCGCTCATTATGACACGTATTGGATTGGGATATGACATTCATCGGCTGGTGCCGGGCAGAAAGTTGGTGATCGGCGGTGAGACCATCCCATTTGATAAGGGGTTGCTGGGGCATTCAGACGCGGATGTACTGGTGCATGCCGCCTGCGATGCGCTTCTGGGCGCGATGGGAATGGGGGACATCGGCGACTGTTTCCCCGATACAGATCCCCGCTACCTCAATATTTACAGTATCGATCTGTTGACGACGGTCTACCGCCGGATAAACGCATCGGGATTTGAGTTGGTCAACATGGATGCCACCGTGTTTGCCCAGGCGCCCCGCATATCGCCATACAAAGACCGGATGGCGGCCCTGATGGCTGACAGCATGTCCGTGAATAAACGGATGATCAACATCAAGGCCACGACCACCGAAGGGCTCGGCGCCATCGGCCATGGAGACGGCATTGCCGCCATGTGTGTGGTCCTGCTTCAATCCACAACGCCGGAAACCGGCAACTAGCGCCCATCCAGAAACGACGGATAATGATGGTTATGCGTATCTACAACACACTGACCAAATCAAAAGAGACATTTGAACCGGTGGTGCCCGGTCAGGTCAGGATATATGTGTGCGGCCCGACCGTTTATGATTCATGCCACGTGGGGCATGCCCGCTCTGTGGTGGTGTTTGATGTTGTGGTTCGTTATTTGCGGGCCATGGATTATCAGGTCACCTACATCCGCAACTTCACAGATGTGGATGACAAAATCATCAACCGGGCCAACACGGTTGGCATGGATACGGTCCAACTGGCAGAGAAATATATCAGCGAATTCCATCGTGACATGGATGCGCTCAATGTCATGCGGGCCGACCAGGAGCCGAGAGTCACCGAGCATATCGATGACATCATTGACATCATCGAGAACCTGGTGGAAAAAAAGGCCGCCTACCTGGTCGACGGTGATGTGTTTTACGCGGTGGAGACCTTCAAGGACTATGGAAAACTATCCGGTCGCAAACTGGCCGATATGGTTGCCGGCAGCCGGGTCGAGATCAACGAGAACAAGCGCAACCCTTTTGACTTCGTGCTTTGGAAAGCCGCCAAACCGGGTGAACCGTCATGGCCAAGCCCCTGGGGTGAGGGGCGACCCGGCTGGCATATCGAATGCTCGGCCATGAGCAGCCGGTTTCTCGGCGAAACTTTTGATATCCACGGAGGCGGCAAAGACCTGATCTTTCCCCACCACGAAAACGAAATCGCGCAATCCGAAGCCGCCCACGGGAAACCGTTCGCCCGATATTGGATGCATAACGGGTTCGTAAACATCGACAACGAAAAAATGTCCAAATCCTTGAACAATTTCCTGATGATCAAGGATATCGTGCAATCCTACCACCCCGAAACGGTCCGACTGTTCCTGCTCTCAAGCCATTATCGCAGCCCCATCGATTTTTCCGACCAAAATCTGAAAGAATCGGAAAAGGCGCTGGACAAAATTTATGGCGTACGCCAGCGCCTGGATCAGGAGGCCGGCATTGCCGACGCAGACGATGAAGCGACCAGCAGCAACCACTGGCCGGCCTTCTGTGAAGCCATGGACGATGACTTCAACACGGCCAAGGGTGTCGGCATCCTGTTTAACCTGGTGAAAGAAGCAAACCGGATACTGGATGATGAGGGGCAGTCGTTGAAAGCCATGGATACGTTAGCATCCCTGACCGCTGACCTGAAGCGAATAGGCGGTATCTTAGGGATTCTCCAACAGCCCTGGCAATCCTTTTTCGAAGAACGGGCCAACAGCCGGCTGCAGAATATGACGGTCTCTGCCGAAGCGATCGACGCACTGGTGGCTGAACGCGCCGCTGCCCGCAAAAACAAAGACTGGCAGCGGGCCGACGAAATCAGGGACCAGCTGGAACAAGCCGGAATCCTTTTGGAGGATAAGGGCGACGGAACCCATTGGAAAGTGGCCACCTGATTCCACATGTCATCTTTTAAGCTCGTATCCGAATTTACACCCTGCGGCGACCAGTCCCGGGCCATCCATACCATCTCCGAACAGATCCTCAGTGGTACCAAAAGTCAGGTTCTGCTGGGCGTTACCGGCTCCGGCAAGACCTTTACCATGGCCAATATCATCGCCACGGTCAACCGCCCGTCGCTGATTCTGGCGCCGAACAAAACCTTGGCGGCCCAGCTCTACAACGAATTTCGATCCCTGTTTCCGGACAATACCGTCGAGTATTTTGTCAGCTACTACGACTATTATCAGCCCGAAGCCTATATCCCCACCACGGATACCTACATCCAGAAGGATTCTTCCATCAATGAACTGATCGATAAAATGCGCCACTCAGCGACCCGTAACGTGCTGTCTCGATCTGATGTGGTGGTGGTTGCCAGCGTCTCCTGCATTTTCGGCTTGGGCGCACCGGAGGATTACCTCTCCATGCGCATCGACATCACGACCGGCACGGATCTGCCCCGGGAGCGGCTGCTCTATCAGTTGGTGTCCATCCATTACCAACGCAACGACATGGATTTCCACCGCGGTGTTTTTCGGGTGCGCGGGGATCGGGTGGAAATTTTTCCCGCTTACGAGGAGGACAAGGCGGTCCGCATCGATTTTTTTGGGGACGAGATCGAAAATATCTTTGAATTTGACCCCCTGAAAGGAACCACCCTCAGGCGCCTGAACGAGGTCACCCTGTTTCCTGCCAGCCATTACGTGACGCGCAAATCGACGCTCGAGCGGGCCACCAAAACCATTGTTCGGGAACTGAAGGATCGCGTCGATTATTTCCGGAATGAAAACAAGCTTATCGAAGCCCAGCGCATCGAAGAGCGCACGCTCTTCGATCTGGAAATGATCCAGGAGATTGGGTACTGCAACGGCATCGAGAACTACTCCAGGCACCTGACCGGCCGTCTGGCGGGCCAGCCACCGCCAACGCTGCTCGATTACTTTCCCAAAGACTTCCTCGTTTTCGTGGATGAGAGCCACATCGCCGTATCTCAGATTCGGGCCATGTATAAGGGAGACCGTTCTCGCAAAACGACATTGGTTAACTATGGCTTCCGGCTGCCCTCAGCCCTGGACAACCGACCGCTCAAGTTCGATGAGTGGTCCAGCCGCGTCAACCAGGTCGTCTATGTGTCCGCCACCCCGGCAGAGTACGAACTGACCACTTCGGAAGGCCAGGTCGTGGAGCAGATCGTCCGGCCCACCGGACTCATCGACCCGGTGGTACATGTGCGGGGCGCCAGCAATCAGGTGGATGACCTGTATGGCGAAATTCGGGATCGGCAGCAGCGCGGGGAGCGAATTCTAGTCACCACGCTAACCAAGCGAATGGCGGAAGACCTCACCGAATATTATACGGATCTGGGGCTGTCCGTGCGATACCTGCATTCCGATATCCCCACCATGGAACGCATGGACATCATCCGGGATTTGCGGGTAGGCAAGTTCGATGCGTTGATCGGCATCAATCTGCTGCGTGAGGGGCTAGATATCCCTGAGGTGTCCCTGGTTGCCATTCTGGATGCGGACAAAGAGGGCTTTTTGCGATCCAAGCGATCACTGATTCAAACCTTCGGCCGTGCGGCCAGAAACATCAACGGCACCGTGGTGCTTTATGCCGACCGGATCACCACCTCCATGAAAGCGGCCATCGAAGAAACCAACCGGCGGCGGACCATCCAGCAGCAGTACAATCTGACCCATCACATCACCCCGCAAACCATACACAAGGCCATTACGGATATATTCGACAAGGCCTATCAATCCGCAGAAATCGAATCGATGCAGGTGGCGGAGACGCCGGTTGCCTTCGGCCTGGAAGATAACATCGAATCCGTCATTCGCGATTTGGAAATCCAGATGCAGACTGCAGCCAAAGCGCTGGCCTTTGAAAAGGCCGCCTCGATCCGAGACCGGATCAAGGCACTTCGAAAACGGCTGCTGTTTGAATCGTAAGCATCGGTGACTGCCATGGCGCAACCGCCTGACCGTTCGGATTCATCAAACAACCTATCTGGGATCATTGGTGCCATTTCCGACGGTCCCGGCGTCTATCTGATGAAAGACGCCGGCGGGGAAATCATCTATGTCGGCAAAGCCATCAATCTGCAAAAACGGGTGGCATCCTACTTTCAGCGGCAGGACGCCCATGGCGCGAAAACCGCTTTGATGGTCGCCCGTGTGGCTGACATTGAAACCGTGGTTACCGCCTCGGAGAAAGAGGCGTTGATCCTCGAATCCAACCTGATCAAGCGACACCGGCCCCGTTTCAATGTGGTCCTCAAGGACGATAAGCGCTATCCTTCCCTTCGCATTGATATCAATGCAACCTATCCCAGAATTGAAATCGTCCGAAAAACGTTCAAAGACGGCGCTGTTTATTTCGGACCGTATTCATCCGCCCAAGCCGTGCGACAGACCGTCAAGCTGATCAACAAAACGTTTCCGCTGCGAAAATGCAGCGATCGCACCTTGAGCCACCGCACCCGGCCGTGCATCCATCATCAGATGGGCCAATGCCTGGCTCCCTGCTGCCTGCCGGTCGACGCGAAAGCGTATCGGGGGATTGTTAAAGAAGTCATCCTTTTTCTAAAGGGACGCACACCGGAATTGATCCGACGGGTTCGTCGCCACATGTTAAAGGCCTCTTCTGCGCAGGAATATGAAACGGCGGCGGCGCTTCGGGATCGGATGGTTGCCCTGGAAAAAACGTTGGCGCGTCAGGCAAGCGTGACCACCGATTTTCTAGATCGCGATGTGATCGGCATCAGCGGTAACAGCGACTTCCGGTTGGTGACCGTGATGACCCTTCGTCGCGGTTTTCTGCAGGGGGTCCGGCATTTTGAAATTATCCATGCCGCGCCTGAGAAGGGTGAACTGGTAGCGCAGTTCCTGGCGCAGTATTACCAGCAGACCCACAGCATTCCAGTCGAGGTGCTGGTGCCTGAACTGCCGGAAAATTACCAGCTGCTGGAAGAGACCCTGTCGGAGTGGCGGATGAGGCGGGTCCGGGTTCGTCACCCGCAAAGGGGTGAAAAACGACGGCTTCTTGAGATGGCGGAAAACAATTCAGAAAACACGCTTCGTGAGCGACTCCAGAAAGCGACCGGCGAAGCCGCCGTCCTCGAAGCCCTGAAACGGCGGCTTCGCATGGATCGCATACCGGAACGTATCGAGTGCTTCGACAATTCCAATCTGGCCGGCTCGAATCCGGTCTCCGCCATGGTGGTTTTTGTCAATGGCCGGCCGCACAAGGCCGGCTACCGCCGTTACACCACCCGCACGGTCTCTTCCCCGGACGATTATGCCAGTATGGCCGAAGTGCTGCGCCGAAGGTACGGAAAGCTCGGACCGTCCAACCCTGAACCGGACCTGTTGCTGGTGGACGGCGGAAAAGGGCAGGTAAACATTGCCGTTGCGGTAATGGGCCAGTTGGGCTTGACAGGGCGGTTTACCATCGCCGGCATCGCTAAAAAGGACGCGAAAAAAAAAGAGGCCGAAGATAAGATCTATCTGCCCAATCGAGCCAATCCCGTCAACCTGGGGGCGGATGGCCGATTGTTGCTGCTGCTTCAGCAGATTCGGGATGAGGCCCATCGCTTTGCCGTGACGTTTCAGCGCAAACAGCGGGGCCGTAAGATGGTAACATCAGCATTGGACGGCGTCGCTGGGGTGGGACCCAAACGAAAGCGCCTGCTGATGAAGCATTTCGGCAGCCTAAAAAAAATCCGGGCAGCCACCGAGGATGAACTCAGCAGACTGCCCGGCATCAATGAATCCCAGGCCAGGGCCATTAAGCAGGCGCTATCCTAATGTTCATCTTGTTCTTCCAGAAATGGTGGATTGTGGTTCAGATCAAGGCCGCAGGGTTATTGAAACCGCAGGCGTAGCAGCGCTACGTCGAGGATTTCAATAACCCGAGAACGCAGATCTGAGCCGCAGGATGCCGTTTCTGGATGGACATTAGCCTAATTTGGCCAGATCGTTCTTTAGTTCCTGAACGGCCGCAGCAGATTTCATCAAGGCGACCTTCTCCTCTGCGGTCAGGGTGATCTCGATCACCTGTTCCATGCCGTTTTTCCCCAGCTTGACCGGTACGCCGATAAACAGGTCGTTGATTCCGTATTCACCCTGGAGATAGGCGGCACAGGGCAGCACCTTTTTCTTGTCTTTCAAAATGGATTCAGCCATTTCCACGGCGGCGGAAGCCGGTGCGTAGTAGGCGCTGCCGGTCTTCAGCAGACCGACGATTTCAGCCCCGCCGTTGGCGGTGCGTTTCACCAGCGCATCGATGCGATCCTTGGGCATAAGCTCGGTGATGGGGATCCCGGCCACAGTCGAGTAGCGGGGCAGGGGAACCATGGTGTCGCCATGACCGCCCAGCACGAAGGCGTGGGTATTTTCTACGGACACAGCCAGTTCCATGGCAATGAACGCCCGGAAACGGGCCGAGTCCAGCACGCCGGCCATACCCAGAACCCGATTCTTGGGAAACCCGGAAGCCTCAAAAGCCACATGGCACATGGCGTCCAGCGGATTGC
>Ga0272441_10014788_pt1 | contig 11000 bp, 9 predicted proteins | sample SSMProp6N_FD_193582 | JGI IMG/M metagenome (GOLD analysis project Ga0272441, IMG submission 193582) | Marine sediment archaeal communities from Little Sippewissett salt marsh, Falmouth, MA, United States - SSM-Prop-6N | ecosystem: Environmental > Aquatic > Marine > Wetlands > Sediment ...
GGCTGTGCGTGGCGTTCCAGTATTTCGCGGTGGTGGTGTGGGTGCTGGTGCCGTTGGCGGCGCTGCTGCGGGTGCGGCGAGGGGAGGGGAGCGGGCGGCAGGCGGCGGTGGGGGTGGCCGTGTCGCTGGTGGTGATGGTGGCGGTGTTCGGCCTGACGTGCCCGTATCATCTGCTGCACGCGGACACGTTCATCAGCGATTTCCGTTCGGAGACGGTGCACGTGGGTGGCGGGCTGCTCGGGCGGGTGGCGAGCCTGGGGTGGGTGACGCATCTGCCCCGGATGCTGCCGGCTCTGGCCACGTGGCCTCTGGCGGTGGTGTCGGGGCTTGGGGTGGTGGCGGCTCTGGTGCGGCGGGAGAGCGACGACTGGCTGCTCCTGGCGTGGCTGGCGGTGTGGGGAGGCGTGGTGGGGTTCGACGGGCGTGTCTACTCGCGCTACTACGTGGCGGTGCTTCCGGCACTGGCGCTTCTGGGGGCGCGTGGGCTGGTGTGGGCGTGGGGGCTGCTGGGGCGTCTGGAGCGTCGGCCGAGGCTGGTTCGGGCCGCGGGGGCCGTGGGCGTAGCTGTGGTGCTGGCGTGGCCCGTGGCGATGACGTGGGCGTGGGCCGAGCTCTACTCCCTGGAGAACTCCCGGACGCTGGCGGGGGAGTGGATCGCGGAGACGGTGCCGGAGGGGGCTCGGATTGGGGCGACGGAGTGGCCGTGGCAGTTCCAGATGCCGCCGTTGGACACGCAGCGGTATCGGCTGGCGGTGCTGGCGGATTCGCCTCGGAAGGACCCGCTGGACCTGCTTCGCCTCCAGCAGGTTCGGCCCGATTACTTCGTGACGAGCAGCCTGCAATCGGGTAGAATCGGGGCTCGGGGTGAGCCGCGGACCGCCGCGGGGCAGTTCTGGCATTTCCTGCTCGTGAGCGATGAGTTGTATCGCCTGGCGGGGCGGTTCGCGGTGTCGCATCGCTTCCTTGGGACGGAGCTGTGGCGGCTGCCCGAGGACATGCGCTACGTGAATCCCGTGGTGTACGTGCTGGAGCGGCGGGTGGGCGAGGCGCATCGGCGCCGGGCTTCCGCCAACGGCTGGGCTCGCGCAGCGGCTCGCCCCGGGCAGTGAGGGCTCGATATGGCGCTGGGCTGCATCACGCTGTTGAGCGACTTCGGGACGGCGGACCCCTACGTGGCGGCGATGAAGGGGGTGGCGCTCTCGGTGAACCCCGAGGTGCATCTTGTGGACATTTCGCACGAGGTGACGCCGCACGACGTGGCCGAGGCGGGCTACGTGCTGGCCTGCTCGTTCCGCTACTTCCCGCAGGGCACGGTGCACGTGGCTGTGGTGGACCCTGGCGTGGGGAGCGAGCGGCGCATCCTGGCGGCCGAGGCGGCGGGGCACGTGCTGATGGCCCCCGATAACGGGCTGCTGGACGTGGTGCTGACCGACACGCCGGCGACGCGGATGGTGAGCGTGAGGAACGGGGACTACTTCCGCCATCCGGTGAGCATGACGTTCCACGGCCGCGACATTTTCGCACCCGTTGCAGCACACCTGACGCTTGGGGTGGGGTTGGGCGCGCTGGGGCCGGAGGTCGACGACCCCGTCCGCCTGGAGGCAGGCCGGGCGCAGGTGTCGGACCGCCGTGTGGTCGGCGCGGTGATCCACGTCGACCGCTTCGGCAATCTGGTGACGAACATCTCGCGGAGCCACCTGCTCGCGGTGGGGGGCAACGGCCTGGAGGATCTGTGTGTGAGGGTCGATGAGACGGAGATCGAGGGGGTGCGGCGGACGTATACGGAGGTGGACGTGGGGGAACTGCTGGCGGTTATCGGAAGTTCTGGACTGCTCGAGATTTCCGCGAATCGGGAGTCGGCGGCGGACGTGCTGGGGGTGGGGCGCCGCACGGAGGTGGCAGTGCGCTGCGGCTCGGAGCCGTGATCGCCCGTTCGTGAGGTCGCACGGAGAGCGATATGTCGGATGGCTGCGATGTGATCGTGGTTGGCGGCGGCCACGCGGGCTGCGAGGCTGCCCATGCCGCCGCTCGCCTGGGCGCGCGCACGCTGCTGCTGACAATCAACCTGGACACGGTGGCGAAGATGCCCTGCAACCCGGCGATCGGTGGACTGGCCAAAGGGCAGCTCGTGCGGGAGATCGACGCGCTGGGCGGGCTGATGGGCCGCGTGATCGACGAGACGGGGATCCAGTTCCGCCTGCTGAATCGCAGCCACGGGCCGGCGGTGCACTCGCCGAGGGCTCAGGCGGACCGCTGGCTCTACGCCCGCACGATGAAGGAGCGGCTGGAGGCCGAGGCGAACCTTTCGCTGGGCCAGGCGAGCGTGTGCGGCCTGCTGATGGCCGACGGGCGGTGCGTGGGCGTCCGCGACACGATGGGACGGGAGTACCGCAGCCGTGCCGTGGTGCTGACGACGGGCACCTTCCTCAACGGGGTGGTGCATCTGGGCCAGCGGCAGGTGCCTGCGGGGCGGGCGGGGGAGCCGCCTGCGACGGGGCTGTCCGAGCACCTGCGTGAGCTAGGCTTCGAGGTGGGGCGGCTCTCCACGTGCACGCCGCCACGCATCCACGCCCGCTCGGTGAACTACGGCGTGCTCGAGCCGCAGTTTGGGGATGTGCCGCCGCCGCCGTTCTCGTTCGCCACGAAGGCCATCGAGCGGCCCGACGTGCCGTGCCACATCGCCCACACGAACGCGGAGACCCACCGCATCATCGCGGCTAACCTCTCGTGCTCGCCGCTGCTGAGCGGGCAGGCTCCGGGTGCGGGGCCGCGCTACTGCCCGTCGATAGAGGACAAGATCGTGCGATTTGCGGACAAGGCGTCGCACCAGCTTTTCCTCGAGCCGGAGGGGGTGCATACGAGCGAGGTCTACTGCAACGGGCTGTTCACTGGTTTGGCTCCCGAGGTGCAGGACGAGCTGCTTTGGAGCATCGAGGGGCTCGAGGCCGCGCAGGTGGTTCGCTACGGCTACGCGATCGAGTACGACTTCGTGCCGCCCTGCCAGTTGCGGCCTTCGCTGGAGACGCAGCGGGTGCGGGGGCTCTACCTGGGCGGGCAGATCAACGGCACGTCGGGCTACGAGGAGGCGGCGGCGCAGGGGCTGATGGCCGGGATCAACGCGTCGCTGGGCATCCGCGGGTCCGAGCCGCTGGTGCTCGACCGCTCCGAGGCCTACATCGGGGTGCTCATGGACGACCTGGTGGCCCTCTCGCCGCGGGAGCCCTACCGGATGTTCACCTCGCGTGCGGAGTACCGCCTGGTGCTCCGCCAGGACAACGCGGATCGCCGCCTGATGCCCCACGGGCATCGGGTCGGGCTGATCGGCGATGAGCAGTGGGCGGAGCTCGAGGCGAAGGAGCGGGCCATCGCGGGGACGCTCGAACGCCTGCGGAAGCGGCACCATGGCGGCGCGTCGCTGCTGCGGGTGCTGCGGCGTCCTGAATCGCGGTTTGCGGACATCGAGGCTCTGGACGCCGAGATCGCGGCCCTGCGGCTGCCCGATGGGGTGAAGGAGCAGGTGGAGATCGAGGCGAAGTATGAGGGCTACATCGCCCGTCAGGGGGCGGACATCGAGCGGATGCGCAGGATGGAGTCGCGTCGGATTCCCGAGGGGGTGGACTACATGGGGATGGAGCAGCTCCGGCTGGAGGCGCGGGAGAAGCTGTCGGCCGTGCGGCCGGCGTCGCTGGGGCAGGCGGGTCGCATCGCGGGGGTTTCGCCCGCCGACGTCTCGGTGCTCATGGTCCACCTGGCGCGTGTGAAAGCGGGAGGGAGCCGTTGAGCGTTATGGGTCTGAAGAAGTGGCAGATCGTGGCTATCGCCGTGGCATGCGCCGGGGTGACCACGTGGCTCGGGGTGAGGCTGCTCACCACGGACCGCCAGCGCGTGGAGCGGGTGATTCGCCGGCTTACGGGACGCATCGAGGCGCGCGACGCGGGCGGGTTCTGCCTGCTGCTCACGGAGGACTACTCGGACAATTCGGGGAGCAGCCGCGCGGCGCTCAGGGCGAGCCTGAGCCGTGTGCTCCCGCAGCTCGGGTCGGCGAGCATCCGCATCGAGGACCTCGAGGTCGAGGTGAGCGGCGAGACGGCGAGGGCGGACTTCCTGGCATCGTGCGTGGCGACGGCTCGCCGCCACGGGCGTCAGCCGCCGTGGCGCTGGGAGACCCGGGTGCGGCTCGAGCTGCGCAAGCACGAAGGCGAGTGGCGCGTGCGGAAGGCGGCGTATCGGCTACCCCCGATTGCCCGGCGGGCGCTTGGGAGGCCGTGACCGCGACGAGGATCGGGCAGACCGGGCTGCCCCAAAGGAGCTTGGAGACGACGATGCCCGACCGCAGCCTGGCGGTGGTGCTGGCCAGTGGTGGAATGGACAGTTGCGTGGTGGCGGCGCTGGCCGCGCGCGACCACGAGGTGGCGATGCTGCACGCCTCGTATGGCCAGCGAACGGCGGCTCGGGAGGAACGGGCGTTCCACGCCATCGCCGACCACTATGGCATTCCCGAAGCCCGGCGGCTGGTGGCGGACCTGAGCCACCTGGCGGCGATGGGCGGATCGAGCCTGACCGACCGCTCGATCGCGGTGTCCGACGGGGCGCTGGGCCGCGAGGGCATCCCCTCGTCCTACGTGCCCTTCCGCAACGCGAACCTGCTGGCCACGGCGACCTCGTGGGCCGAGGTGCTCGGCGCCGGGACGATCTTCTTCGGGGCAATGGAGGAGGACAGCTCGGGCTACCCAGACTGCCGGGGCGAGTTCATCGAGGCCTTCAAGCGGGTGGCTGAGCTGGGGACGCGGCCTGCGACGCGCATCGAGGTGGTCGCGCCGCTCCTGCACCTGACGAAGGCGGAGGTGGTGCGGCTCGGGGTGCGGCTGGGGGCGCCTTTCGAGCACACCTGGTCGTGCTACAAGAGCGAGACCGTCGCCTGTGGACGCTGCGATAGCTGCCTGCTCCGTCTGCGCGGCTTCCAGCAAGCAGGGGAGCGCGACCCAATCCCCTACGCCGCGCCGACCGACTGAGAGCGCGGGCACGGCACGCGACACGTGCTTTTTCTCCTCCGCCGTGCAGCAATGTGCGGATGCGGTGTATCCAATATAATGTGTGGAACCCATCGATGGAGAGCACACCCAGGGGGGCCGCGGGCGGCCCGACGGATGCCGACCTGGTGGCACAAGCCAAGGCGGGGGCCTCGGCGGCCTTCGACCTTCTGGTGCGCCGCTACCAGGGCCTGGCGATGGCACGGGCTTACGCCCTGGTGGGCGAACGCACCGAGGCCGAGGATGTGGCCCAGGAGGCGTTCCTGCGAGCCTACCGCCACATCGGGCAGCTTCGCCGCCCCGAGGCCTTCGCGGCGTGGCTTCTCCAGACGGTGAGCAACGTGGCACGCCGCGCGGCAACGCGGCGCGCACGGCGAGCCGCGGCACCCCTCGGTGCGGACGTGAGGGTGGACCCCCCGCCCCACGACGACGTGCTCGAGGCCATTGCCACGCTGCCCGAGGGACTTCAGCAGGTCATCCACCTGCACTACGGCGAGGGGTATAGCTGTGCGGAGATCGCCCATCTGCTCGGCCTCCAGGTCGGCTCGGTCACGTCGCGGCTCACCCGGGCGCGGCAGCGGCTGCGCAAGACGTTGGAAGAGGACTCGTGATGGACTGCCAGTGGGTGCGTGAGCACCTGGACGACTACGAGCTCGATTGTCTGCCCGAGCCCGAGCGCGCGTGTCTGGCGGCGCACCTGCGCGACTGCCCTGCGTGTCGCGAGCGCCTGGAGGCGTTCCGCGCGGCGGACGCCGCGATTCGCTCCGCGCTGGCCTGGGCGCAGCCCACCCCCGGATTTGCCAGGCGCGTGGGTGCACGCGCCCGGCGGCGGCCCCGCGTTCGCCGCTGGGTGCTGGCGGCGGCTGCTGTGGCTGCCGTGGTGGTCGCCCTGCGTCTGGTGCCGACGATGGTGCGCTCCCCTCGCGAGATCCCTGAGGAGCCGGCCACGGCCGAGGCTGAGGGCCGCAACGTGCTGGCCGGCCACGTGTGCGACACGTTTGGCCGCCCCGTGCGTGCCGTGACCGCCGGGCGCTCGTACTGGGCCAGGGCCGACTCGGCGGTTCAGTTCGACGGGCACGCGCTGGTGGTGCTGCGCAAGGGCACCGAGTTTGCACCCTCGCCCAGCCGGTCGCTGGCCCTCTCGATGCACTCGGGTGCCGTGCTGGCCCAGGTGACGAACCGTCGCAAGGCAGTGGCCATGGAGCTGGCACCGGCTCTCGGCGGCGCCGTGGCCCGCACGAAGGGATGCCAGTTCTACTGCACCGGGATGTCGCCGCAGCGCCTGACCAATGGGTCGGGGATTGGCGCGCCGGACGAGCACATCCGCGTCCACGTGTTCCGGGGCAGCCTGGAGCTTCACCTTGGGCGGCGGAAGCTGGTGCTGCAATCGGGCGAATCGGCGATCATCTCGGGCGGCGCGTCGGCGGGCACCACGCGCTACCTCGAGGCGCGGGTGCGTGAGTTGTGGGGGACGCTGGGCGATGCACTGCTGGAGCGGCGGCGCGTTCGAGCCTTGCGCGACCACTATGCGCAACGCCTCCTGGCCCTTGAGGCCGCGGTGAGCGACAGGCCGTCCGAGGCACTGGCCGCGAGGATTGTCCGGCTTAGCGAGGCGGCACGCACGCACGCCGAAGAGCTTGGGCGGCTGGAGAACGAGAGCCCCGCCTTCCGCGAGCTGGACGCAGCGGAGGCGACGCTGCTCCGCCACGATCTGCTGCGAGAGGAAGCCGGGTCGGCCCTCGATGAGACACTCGTACTGCTGGCTGCCGGATGAACACCCGGGGCACGTGTGATGCCCTTCGGCCTGGAGCATTCGGCCAGAACGAAAGGAGCGAGGAACATGAGGAAGGCATTGCTGGCGGCGCTTGTGGTATCGGCCCTCTCGCCGCTGGTGCTGGCCGGCGGCCCGCCCGATCGCGGGCAGCAGGGCCGCGGCAGGCGCGGGGACCCGCGCGGGTTCTTCGACCGCATGATGGGGCGTCGGGACAGGATCGACGTGTTCAACACGGCCGAGCGCTACTTCGAGGTCACCGAAGAGAAAGAGGCCCCGCTCGGCATGCTCGATGGCCAGTATGAGGCCGAGGAGCGCGCCGCCATGGCCGCGATCCGCCTCGAGCTCATCAAGAAGTATGCCCCGCTGATCGGCGATGTTCTCGGCGGCGAACAGAAAGCCAAGTTCGAGAAGGTCGTCGAGGGCATGCTGGCGCGGTACGACGCGGTGGAGGTGGCGAAGAAGGAATTCCGCGAGGTGCTCACGAAGCTCGAGACCGAGCAGGGCGTCGAGCAGAAAGCCGCCCCCGACTACATCCCATATGCCAAGACGGACATCGTGCGGCGCTTCATCAAGCTCAGCGATGAGCAGAAGCGTGGCGTGGACGACATCCGCCGCGACGGGTGGGGCGGGATGCGCGAGAAGATGCGCGCGATCCCCAGGCCGCAGGACTGGCGCGACGCGGCCGCACGCCAGAAGTATATGGATGCCGCGCGCAAAGCCCGCGAGGAAATGTCCGAGCAATCGGCCGAGACGATGGTCAACCTGCTCAGCGACGAGCAGAAGAAGGGCTATCAGACCGCCGCTGCGGCCTACGAGGCCTATCAGGCCAAAGTGAAGGCGGCCGACGAGGCGTATCAGAAGGTCCTGGTGGAAGCCGTGGGCGAGGAGAAGGCGAGGGGCAGGAGGGACCGCGCGCCCCAGCGCACCCGGGGCGGCGAGCTCTAGGCCACTCGCCGGATCGCCAACGGCAGCCCGTGTGGCGCAACCGACCCCGCCGCGCCACACGGGCGCGTTTGCCTGCGCCCCGTTCCCACACGTGCATCGTCGTGCAATCGTGGTATAATCGCTGATGGGCCGAGGCGAGTGGCGCCTGGAACCCGCATACCACAACTGGTGTATGAGGTGCAGGAGCAAGGCTGATCGCACGCAAACGGAAGCCGGCCACACCCGAGCCGCCGCCCGCGCCCAGGCGCGTGGCGACCGCACTCACCGTCGCCCAGATCGCACTGGCTGTGCTCATTGGGTGGTTCCTGGTCCGCTCGGACTTCGTGCTGCGCGTGAGCGACTCGCCACGGCTGGGCGCGGGCGGGATACTCATTATGGCGGCGATGCTCTCCTGCCTGGCGCTTGTGGTGTTCGTGTTGGGCTATTGGCAGCGGCGCCTGACGGGCGCGGGGCGGGTGCGGGTGCTCCTGGCGTCGCATCTGAGCCTGGTGGTGTGCTTCTGCGGCTTCTGCTGGCACGACGTGGTGGTGGCCTCGGCAACGGTGCCCCAGGGCGCTGTGCTGGATTCGCCGGCTGCCGTGCTCGAACGGACGGTTGCGGCGGGCCTCACGATGGGCTCGCTGCTTGCCGGGCTGGCGGCCATCACGGTGGTGCTCTGCCTTGAGCGACGGGCCTTGAAACGCCGGGCATGACGCGCTATAGTGGATGTAAGATCTACACATGAATGGAGATATGGGAGCTACATCAATGCACAGGATGCTGCTCGTCGTGCCCCTCGCCGCACTGCTCGTACTGGCCGGGTGCTCGGACGGCGGGAACGCCGACCTCCAGGAGCGGGTGACCGATCTCGAGAAGGAAAACGCCACCCTGCGCACCACCGTCGAGCGGCTCAGCGGCGAGCTGCGTCCACTCCGAGCAAAGGTCGATAAGCTCGACCAGGACCAGCAACTCATGGAGAAGACCCTCATCAAGGCCAAGAAAGACCTCGAGGCCCGCGTGACCGACATGGTGCAGCAGGAGGTCCGTGGGAAGCGGCCCCGGCACGTGCCGCCCGTCGCTCCCCGGGTGCGTTTCGAGGTGCGCCCGTACATGGGCTTCGATGGCCAGGACATCGAGGCGGACGTGGCGGAGCACCTCAAGCTCCAGGCCAAGGCGGGCGTGCTGGTGACCGACGTGCGCGAGGGCTCGCCCGCCGCCGTGGGCGGCATCAAGAAGAACGACGTGGTCGTGGCGTTCGACGAAGCGGAGATCAAGGTGTTCCAGGACCTCAAGACCATTCTGGCGAAGAAGAAGCCAGGCGAGATCGTCACCCTGGTTGTGCTGCGCGGCAAGGAGAAAGTGACGGTGAAGGTCGCCTTGGGGACCCGGCGCGTGCGCGTAGAGGGATAGACCACGCAGGGACATACTGCCAGGGGCGGCGGCCAACGGCGCTTCGGCGTGGAGCAGCAGGTGCGTAAGGCAAGTGCTCACACACACGGGTTCGCGCGGCTGGCTGCGATGCTCGCCTGCCTGAGCGGAGGGGCGGTGTGGGCCTCGGCCGCAGATGGGGAGATGGTGTGGCGCCGCAGGTCGCTGCGCCAGCCGGCGCCTGGGGGCTACCTGGTCGTGGCCACGCTGAAGCCATCGAAGGGGGGCACCCCGCGAGCGGCAGTCGCGTGCAAGCAGGAGAAGGTGGAACTCCAGGCCCATCCCGGCTATTGGGTGGTCCTGGCCGACGGCACGGAGGTGGTGCGCGAGACGCTCGCGGACGAGCCGCGGAGCTTGTTTGTCAAGCGCACGCCAGCGACGCTGCTCCTGGGGCTCAACGGGCGCTGGGTGCACAGCCTCGCGGTTGGGCGGGGGCAGGGCGCTCCCGAGGTGTGGCTGGGGGCGTCGCCAGCGCTCGAGGTCGCCTCGTTCCGCGTCCTGGCGCGCGAGCCGGTGCGCTTTGCGGACGACTTCCCCGACGCGACGCCGAAGACGGGGGTGTGGGAGCCGGTGCGCGGGCGGTGGGCGCTCAGCTCGCTGTCGTTCGCCGACCGCAGCGCGAACCCTGCGGAGCTGGCCGCGGTCTTCGATCGGCCCGACGACGAGGCCTCGCGCGGGCGCACCCGCCAACGCTTCATCGGCATTGGCGTGCAGGTGGGCGGCGCCCACCCCACGGGGGTGGTTCGCATGGCCGGGGATTCGCCAGCCGAGCGGGCAGGCATGCAGCAGGGCGACATCATCCGGACGATCGACGGCACCGACGTCCGCTCGGCAGGCGACGTGACCGCGCTGCTCGACGGCGAGATTGGCCAGCAGGTCCAGGTCGTGGTCGAGCGCAATGGCAAGCGGATCCCGTTCAAGCTCAAGCGCGACCTCGTCATCTGGGGCAAGACGCGCCGGTTCGTGCCGATGCTCCCCTGGTGCGAAGAGCCGGTGGCCCTCATCGTGGCCGGCTACGACTTCTGGACCGACTACCGCTTCACCGCAGCCGCCCGCACGCACGACGTGGGGGCCTTCGGCCTGGTGTTCGCCTACCTTGGCCCGAGTGACTACCACGCGTTCCGATGGCTCGGCGCCTCGCAGGTCGAGAGCGGGCCGGGTCGCTGGCAGATCGAGCGGGTGCGCAACGGGCGCACCACCGTGCTCGCACAACGGGAAGGCGGCTTCTATCCGCGCGACTTCTACACGCTGAGCGTGGCGATCGCCGGCGACCAGCCGGGCAAGGTGAGGGCTCGCTGCTCGGTGGACGGCAGGATGGTGTTGGCGGCCGCCGACGACGCCATCGTGCCCGGCAGGATCGGCTTCGTGGCACACGCTCCCGGCACCGTGTTCCTCGATGATGTGTGGGTGGGGGAGAAGGCCCACGACCCCACGACGACGGGCGGGACCAGAAACATCGTGCAGCTCCGCGACCCGACGATGAAGAACTGGGCGGACCCGACCTACCTGTGGCGGTTCAGCGGCACGCAGTGGTGGTATAAGACCCGAATCCCCGGCGACGTGGCGTTCTCGTCCGCCATGGGCCACAGCGACCTCACGCGCCTGGTCATCTGTGCGTCGAAGGAGGTGGCTGCGTCGGGCTACGCGCTCGAGGTCGCGAAGGAAGGCAAGCAGGCGACGCTGCGCCGCGAGGGCGCCGTGGTGAAGCAGAAGGCGATCAAGGGGGCGCTGCCTGAGAAGCTGACGCTATCCCGTTCCGCGGGTCGCGTGAGCGTGGCGTTCGACGGCAAGGCGTGGCTCACCTACGAGGATGGCAAGCCGCTCCGCGGCGGCCTCGTGGGCGC
>Ga0272441_10014789_pt1 | contig 10999 bp, 14 predicted proteins | sample SSMProp6N_FD_193582 | JGI IMG/M metagenome (GOLD analysis project Ga0272441, IMG submission 193582) | Marine sediment archaeal communities from Little Sippewissett salt marsh, Falmouth, MA, United States - SSM-Prop-6N | ecosystem: Environmental > Aquatic > Marine > Wetlands > Sediment ...
ATATGGCGCGCCACTATCATCGCCTGCCTTGCAGCTCTGGTGCTGGCATTTCTCTTCAGCAGGCTCATCACCGGGCCCATCAACAACCTGCGCGATTCGGCTCGTCGCATCCGTGACGGCGACCTGTCTCAGCGAGTTGATGTGGAAACCAACGACGAGTTGGGGGAACTTGCGGTTGCCTTCAACGACATGGCACACCAACTGGACACGAAGGAAGAAGGACGTCGAAAGCTATTGGCCGACGTGGTTCACGAACTACGCACTCCGTTGAGCATCATCCAGGGAAACCTGGAGGCGTGGCGCGATGGCGTCGTCAATCCCACTCCCGAAGCCATAGCCTCCGTGCATGACGAGGCGGTGGTCCTCTCCAGACTCATAACGGACCTGCGGGACCTGTCTCTGGCAGAGGCAGGTCAGTTGCATCTGCACCGGGAGGAAACCGATCTCCCGCAGCTGGTGACTTCAGTCGTAACGGCGTCCCAGGAGCGGGCACGATCGCTGGGTATCACCCTGAGTCTACAAGCTGAAGATGCTGTCGCATCAGCGATGGTCGACGCCGGACGCATCAGGCAAGTTGTCGCGAATCTCGTGGACAACGCGTTGCGACATACGCCACGCGGAGGACGAATCGACGTCGAAGTGCAGAACACCTCCCGAGGAGAGATCAACGTCCGGGTGGCCGACACGGGCCCCGGTATCGCGCCGGAACACCTGCCCCACATCTTCGAGCACTTCTACAAGGCCGACCAGTCTCGGGAGCGAAGCAGGTCCGGTTCAGGCATTGGCCTCGCGATAGTGAAGCAACTTGTGGAAGCTCATGGAGGGCATGTCGCCGTGGAGAGCGACGTGGGGCAGGGAAGCGTCTTCGTGGTCACCCTGCCGGCTTCATCCAGGTAGCAGGGTTGGTTTTGACACGCCAGGTCACAAGGCCATAGACTGGTCAACCCCTCATCGAGCAGGCCAGACGAAAGGGAGTAGCCGATGGAAACCATCAACGTTCTTGTAAACGACCAGCTCACCGAAGACGTGATTCCGAGAATCCAGGCAGTTGACTCTCGTCTCAAGGTCACACACGTGGGTCAGCTCATCAAGGCTGAGAAGGACGGGGACAAGGAAGCAGAAAAGACGCTTGACGATCTTCTAGCCGAGGCCGAGATATACGCGGGCATGTACTTCCCGCCAAGACTTCTTGCCCGTGCTCCCGGGTTGAAGTGGGTCCAGGTCGCACAGGCCGGCGTAGACAGGATTCTACTCGATGAGGAGTTCCGCAAGAGTCCCGTAATGCTCTCAAACGTGGGCGGGGTACACTCGTTTGCGCCTGCCGAGATGGCCATACAGCTATGCCTCGCCTGGGCCAAGGGAACGGTCGAGTGCGCCCGACAGAAGGAGGCTCGTCTCTGGCAGCCGTTCAGTCCGGGCGTTCTGCGGGGTAAGACCATGGGAATCGTGGGCTACGGAAACATCGGACAGAAGGTGGCTCGAGTCGCAAAAGCGTTCGATATGTGGGTCATCACGACGCGGAGATCAGCGAAGAAGCAGGGAAAGTCGCGCTACGCCGACCTGGTACTGCCACCTTCGCAGCTTGGTCAGCTACTGACTGAGAGTGACTTCGTAGTGCTGGCAAGCCCGCTCACTCCCGACACGTATCACATGATGAGCACGGCCCAGTTCAAGATGATGAAGAAGGATGCACTCCTGGTGAACGTCGGCCGCGGGCCGGTCGTAGATGAGGCCGCGCTCTCGGTCGCACTCAAGGAAGGGGACATAGGCGGCGCCGCACTTGATGTGTTCGAAACCGAGCCACTCCCTCAGGACAGTCCCCTATGGGATGCGCCAAACCTGCTCTACAGCCCTCATATCGCAGGATACATATCAGCGTACCCGGGAATGGTTCAGGACCTTTTCGTCAGAAACCTTGAGCGCTACGTGCGCGGAGAGAAACCACTGACCGTCATTGACAAAAAGAGGGGCTACTAGCGGGAGTGCAGAACACTCTGCCTGAAAAGGCGAGGCCCCGAGCAATCTCCTCGTCTTGACAGCCTCCCCCTTCTTTCGGCTCCTCCCCTACCTTGCTGCGGGCCGTTTAGCTCCCACAGCGTTTCGGGGTTTCCCTACTCGGTTGAGGCTCACCAGCTGTCAAGTTGCCAGTTGACCACTCGGGGCAGCGGGAGTCTAGCGCGCCCCTGCCCACCAGTCAAGTATCCGCAAGGCGTCTTTGACACTCCTACTACACCAGCCTAGACTGGATTCAGCAGCACGGAGGTGGAAGATGGCATTCGAGAATCCACCCTACAAGGTAGTTGAGCGCGATGGCCATTTTGAGATTCGACAGTATGGCGACTACATCGTTGCCGAAGTCACAGTCGAAGGTGATTTCAACGAGGCTCTTTCGCGGGGGTTTCGAATCCTGGCGGACTACATATTTGGCAACAACATACGTAGTGAGCATATCGCAATGACCGTGCCCGTTACTGAGAAACGCCACTCCGAATCGGAGAAGATAGCCATGACTGCGCCGGTGACATCGGAGCCTCATGGAGCGGGAGCATATCTCGTCGCTTTCATGATGCCCTCGAAGTACACCCTGGAAGGACTACCCAGACCAGCAAATGAACGAATCACGTTCAGGACAGTGGGCGCGCATCGAGCCGCGGCAGTGCGTTTCTCAGGTTCCATGGACACAAGAGAGGCAGCAAAACGTCGAGCCGAATTGTTGGAGTGGCTTGCGGCCAGGGGCATCGAGAACCCGGTCCCGATTCTCTACGCAAACTACAGCCCACCATGGATACCGCCTTTCCTGCGCAGGAACGAAATCCTCGCGGACCTGTCTTGACCTTCTCCGTTGACACGCTGTGTCGGTGTCGGTAGAGTGGCAACCGCCAAGCCATGAGAACCTGGAAAGCTTCAACCGCCGCCATTCTGGAACTGGTAGCAGGCGCCCTGAACCTTGTAGCAGGAACGCTAGTGATTCTACTGAGCGGAGCTCTGGCAGCCGGGCTCGAACTGGCGGGGCTTTCAGACATCTCAGCCGCCATATCCGTGCCGGTAGCGGCGGCGATAGGTATCCCGTTGCTGTTGCTGGGTGTCTTTGCCCTCGTCGGGGGAATATGCACTCTGCGAACGAAACACTGGGGGCTCGCACTGTTCGGAGCGGTATGCTCCATTCCTCTATTCGCGGGAGTACCTGGCATTGTCGCGATTGTGTTGGTAGCTCTCGCGCACGAGGAGTTCGAATAGGGAGCGTCCAATCCCAGTGCATCCGGCGAATGGCACCTGAGCAAGGAGAACGCAGATGGAAAGAACGTGGAAACCGATGGTCGCAGGCGTACTCAGCATAGTTGCAGGAGCTCTGTCTCTGGCGTTCGCGCTGCTCTTCATGCTGGTAGGAGGCGTTGTCTCGGGCGCGCTCGCCTCAGCAGGACTCCCGAACTTCGCGTTCCTGTTGCCACTGCCCATAGTCGGCGGAGTCTCCATTCCGTTTCTCATACTCGGCTCTCTAGCTATCGTCGGAGGCTCATACGCGGTACGACGAAGGATGTGGCCACTGGCACTCACGGGAGCGATATGCGCTCTGTTTCCCCCTCAGATTGGAATCCTGGGAATTCTTGCTATAGTTTTTGTCGTGCTGGGCAAGGACGAATTTGCGTAGGCACTACAGATAAGCGGAGGTGACTCGAGATGGAAAAGACATGGAAACCGGTCGCAGGCGGAATACTCGCGATCGTTGGCGGCTCCCTCAACCTGCTGACTGGTCTTGGTGTCGTACTAGCTTTTCCGGCCGCCGCGCCCTTTAGAGTTGCTTTCGCAGCGGTCAGTGTCCTTGGCGTTCTGTTCCTCGGCAGCGGGGCAATCGCGCTCATTGGCGGCATCAGCGCCGTCAATCGAAAGAGATGGGGGCTTGCGCTGGCTGGCGGCATCTGCGCCATCGTTCCTCCCTCGACGTTGCTCGGCATCCTGAGCACAGTCTTCCTCGCTCTCTCGCGTGATGAGATGCAGTCTGCTGACACGGAAGCAGTTGAGCCCGCAAAGAAGTTGTCTGAGCCCGTTCAGGCCGTCCCTGCGACAGAGAGCGCAGAAGAGGGCGCTCCCGCCGATGACGGGTGCGGATGCGAACCGGACTTCAGTGAGCCGAGTGAGGCTGAGCGCAACGCCTGACCGTAGCCGTATCAGCCTGCGGCACTCGACAATGCTGCTGGCGCCCCATTGTCACAGCGGGTAGTAGTAGGTCCACACCAGGGCATCGAGCACAACGGTCTGCCAGCAGAAGAGGATGCATCCAAGTACTGCGAGACGATACCACCGTACAGGCGTCTTCTGAGGAGCGCGCAGCAACACCGCAAGTATCCCGACCGCACCGATTGCCACGATTAGAAGGGTAATCCTGATCGCAAGCCAGAGTAGTGCAGAGGGGGCTTCAATCGCGGCGTACGTGAGGGGCATCCACACGGCTGAGCCTGCCAGAGCCAACAGATACGCGCATAGTAGAACTCGGTAGCCGGTCCAATGAGGCATCGAACCATCGCCGTGGTCAACACGCAATAGCAGGAACGTAGTCATGGGAAAGAAGCCGGCCGCCGCAAGGAGCATTGACACGGTGTAGACAGGCCGCAAAGACAACGGGATACCGCCCCAGATGTCCCAGCGAGTCTCCGGATGCGACAGGAACCCCCAAACGTAGCTGGCGACAACCGCCAATCCGCCCACTACCAATACCGCGACGAGCAACTTCTGTCTACGCGTCATCTCTACACCCCTCCTCTCCATGAAGCTTCGTGTAGTAGCACTGATGATACTCCTCGGCTGGCCAGAATCGACCGGCCGGCTCGATACGAGTGACAACACGGCCTGAATACCGCTCTGACAGGTTCATGTCCGCGACCACGGCCTCCACTTCAGCCTGCTGACAGCCATTGTGGTAGAAGACCGCCGACCGGTACTGAGAGCCAATATCCACTCCCTGGCGGTCGAGTTGAGTCGGATCGTGTAGCCGGAAGAAGAGCCGCAGTAGATGGGCATAGGTTACGCGCCTGGGATCAAAGACGACCCGAACGGCTTCCGCATGTCCGGTAGAACCCGCACAGACTTGCTCGTAGGTCGGGTTCTCGGCATGCCCTCCAGTGTAACCGGACACTACGGACACGACTCCAGGAACCTGGCGAAACGCGTCCTCAAGTTCCCAGAAACAGCCCCCCGCAAAGGTGGCCGCCTCGGCTCCCGGGTCCTCGTTTATCTGCCCGGGTTTCGAATCCCGACCGGGCATAGTCCGCATCGCTAGTCTGCAGAAGGGAAAGGAGGACGATTCCGAGTTCTGCGGTCCTTCAGTGCCCGATCGCGAACATTCAACAGCAACCTCTCGAGTTGCCTATGCTCGTCCTCGTCAAGGACGGACAGTATCTGGCGCACCGATTCGCGTACGAATACTTTGCCACAGATGTTCTGCCCCTTCTCCGTTAGAACGATTGAGACCGCGTTCTTACGTTCAGGGTCTGGTACCCGCTGGATGAGTCCGTTGTTCTCCATACGAGTGAGGAGACCAGAGATTGAGTGCGGTTCACGCACAAGCCAGCGTGCGATTTCTGCAGGCCTTGTGCGCCCTCCCATGGTATCGATAACCAACATGACGCCGGCCTGGATGACAGACAACCCGTACTGTTCCAGTTCGAGTTCGCGCGCCTTGTAGATGGCATTGCGCGTCTGCTCCAGCAGAAGCCACAGGGTTTGGTCTTCGTCAACTGAGTTGAATCTCTTCTTGGTTGCCACTCTCGACTCTCCCGATACTAAACAATCCGGGCAGGGGGCGCATCCTATCCACGAAAAGACGGTCTTTCGCGAACGGGAATGCTCGTGTGTGACAATAGTAGCAAAGGACATCGAGGCAGTCTAGGCGACACGAGCCTCGCCGAAATCCGCCAGGGAAGACCCCCTCTACACTAGAGAGCGGAGATGTCTCTGGAGTCGTGACAGTGCAGTCGGCATACCGAGCAGGTTCCCGTCCTCATCAACACGAACGCTCCAGTATCGCCTCAGGCCCTCTCTGCATTCTGGTTTGTCCAGACCCGCACGCCACTCTCTACAGGAAGAAGGACGCACCTCGTGCACGCTGCAGAGGTAAGTCCTCTCATCCGCTCCTCGTTTCAAGAAGACACAGTGGCCACCCTCATGGCGAACAAGGTAACTGCGCGGGTCATACCATCGGGGGTCACAGAAGCGGCCAACCCATTCGTAGAACTCCATCGACATGTGGGAGGCGAGCACAGTGGCTTCTTCTCTGCTGATGCGCACCTGGTAGATACTGCAGCATATGCCACAACGAATGCATTCGAACGGCACTGTCGAAGGTTGCCCTCCCGGGTCCGCAAGCGGGTTTTCCATAGTCACTCAACATAGTATAGTCGCACCCTCGGAACATGCGAAGACCGCAACTTGAAGGGAGGTGCATCCATGGCGTACGCGGCGGGCGCAGCGATGGCCGCAATGGCGCAGGCAACAAAGGCCTCAGGAGCAATCGTGGATATGGAGCCCGAAGACTTCCTCACGATTCTCTCTCACTGTGAGAAACCGCTCCTGGTGGTCTCAAGAGGGGGCTTTCTCGACCGGTCCTTCCGATACCTATTTGGGCACAAGGGATTCGTCTTCCACACGAAGACCAGGACTGAACTCATGCTCCCCAGCAGGGTGGAAATCGTGGCAGCCAAGAACATATGGATACCGAGTTAGGCAATCTGAACGTACATGGTAGAATGGCAATCCGCATTCTTGCAGCAGCAGAGCAGTCGCAGTGAGCATGGAACCAGACATCAAGCTTCGCAGCCTATCCGAGGCAGCAGCACTCATCAAGGATGGGAGCCGCGTCCACTTTGGTGGCATGGCGGTGCACAACCATCCAATGGCCTTCGTTCGCGAGTTGCTACGGCAGGGAACAAAAGACCTGACCGTCGTTTCCCACGTTAGTGCGAACGATGTGGACATGCTGATAGGCGCCGGCAGAGTAAGGCGTCTTGAGTTCTCCTACGTTGGATTGGAGGAGTTCGGAACGGCTCCATGCTTCAGGCGGGCGGTCGAGTCTGGACAGCTCGAGTTGTCCGAATACAGCGAACCGGTTGCTTTCGAGCGTTTCGCGTGTAGCGCACGAGGCATGCCGTTCTTCCCGACAAGAGAAATGGTGGGCACAGACCTGCCCAGGGTCAACCCTGATATACGTGAAGTCTCCGATCCATTCGGAAGTGGTACGTATCACGCCGTATCGGCGGCCGAACCGGAGTGGGTGGTGATTCACGCCCCGATGGCGGACAAGTACGGCAATGTCCTGTTCTTTCCAAACCGCCAATTGCCTGAGGACCTCGACCTGACCGCATCCCGCACCACGCGAAACCTGATTATTACGGTGGAGCAGATAGTGCCGCACGAAAGGGTACGGGAACTGCCGTATCTCAACCTCATCCCCCGCTTCAGACCAACCGCAGTGGTGGAAGTACCCTTTGGGGCGCACCCATGCTCCTGCCTACACGTGTACGACCAGGACCGAGAGCATCTTGGGCACTACGCCAAGGTAGGCCGAGAGCAACAATCTTTCGATGAGTACCTTGAGACCTACGTCTACGGCGTGAAAGACCACGACGCCTACCTCAACCGCATCGGCGATGCGAAACTGACCAGGCTGCGCCACGTTGGAGGGGGGCTACAGTGACAGCTCCGGCAACCACCTATGAGGTCATGGCCGCCACCATCGCACGCGAGCTGCGCGACCGCGAACTATGGTTCCTTGGAATGTCGACCGGGCCTGAGACAATCCTGCTTCTGACCCGCCTGCCCATAGTCGCGATGGAGCTGGCTCAGCGCACTCACGCGCCAAATTCCTGGATGCTGGTGGCCGGCTGGATCATGAACCCCGTCGTCGGCAAGGCTCCGAACAGGATGGAAAGCGAGTTCGGTAATGCGCTGGGCGAGTGGCCCTGCGAGGGATACAACAACAGCCTCACAATGTCGTACATCGCCGCGCGGCACGAAATCGACGTAGGTTTCGGCTCGGCTGCGCAGGTCGACAAGTATGGCAACTGCAACACGGTTGCAATCGGCCCGTACGAACGACCGAAAGTGCGCCTCGTCGGCCCCATCAACCAGCCGGGGCATTTCTCCCTGTTCGGCAGAGAGATAGTCATCATGCCTCACGAGAAGAGAAACTTCGTCGACCGGGTGGACTTCATCTCGGGAGCCGGATATCTGGATGGGCCTGGAGGACGCGAGAGTGTCGGGCTACAAAGAGGTGGCCCCTGCATGATTCTCACAGACAAGGCCGTATTCAGGTTTGACGAGCAGACCAGGCTCGCGATGCTGGCTTCGATTCACCCGGGCATCACCCTTGACGACGTAGTAGCCAACACAGGATTCACCCACGACTACATTCCTCCGGAAGTGGAGGTAACGGCGGGGCCGTCCGCCGAAGAAGTGGAACTCATCAGGACCGTCGTCGACCCTGACGGGGTTATGCTGCCGCGCTGACGCTCAAGAGGAGAACCCGAACCGTCTGCGCCTCAGTCGCCTGTTCAGACTACCCTCTCCCTGCATCGTGAGATACAAGCCGGTATCGTGTGAAGTGATAAGGCCCTCCTCGAACAGCTCCTCAAGGATGCCATCCACGTTCTTGCGATAGTCGAACCCTGCCGAAGGGCTTCGATGCGTGGAGTATGGCAGGTCATCGGGCGTGAAGGTCTCGTCGTAGCGCAATATGAGATCGCGTCTGCTTGAAGCTTCCTTGAGTGTCATCAGGGTCCATGTCTTGAAGAAATTCCAGCGATGTCTGTCGAACGTTCCCTCATACTGGCGTCCGTCTGTGCCATCGGCTTGATGGTTGAATCGCAGGACATGTCGCAGTTCGATTGCCAGTTCGGCCGTTGCCCGTAGTAGCAGCAAGGACACAACGAAGGCGACTATCGCGTCCACGGCATACACGCCCATGCGGGCGCACAGAAGCGCAACCAGCACCGCCACAGCCTGAAAGGCGTGACCACGACTATCAAGCGACTGAGATACAAGAGCGAGGCTACCGCCTCTCTTGCCGACCATCTGCTGATAGACACCCATGACGTGCGAGACCGCGCCGGAGACTCCGGCGGCGACAAACGCGGCAATTGAAGCCTCAACTATCGTGCCCTGGGAAAGTCGCTGCAGGGCTTCTACAAGGATGTAGATGCCTGTGAGTCCCATAACAGCAATGAGAAAGGCCGCGGATGCAATCTCCTTGCCAAGCCGCGCTCCCAGCAGCACACCGGACGATGACAACACATCAACCAGACTGTCCAACCCATCGGCGACCAGCGCGAGACTGTGGAACGTGAAACCTGCCGAAAGCTTCAACAGGGCAAGAAGCCCGCTCGACAAGACCGATAGCTGGGAGGCCACCGAGGGACTGTAAACAAGAGTGGTCAATCGATCTTCCCGGCTGCGAGCCCGCAGATAGGCTGCTTCGGCTTCTGCTACGCCGGACGAGGTAAGCGAGTAGCTGCCCCCTTCCTCTATGACGAGCCCTCGTTTGATGAGGGACTCGAGGTTTTCTTCCAGCTCCCGGTGGAAACGCCACCCACGGTCGTTCGAAGCGAACGTCACAGGCAGGCCCATGTAGTGCAGGAGCCGCTCGTACTTTCTGCGAATTCCCTGCTGCGACCTCGGACCATGCCGCAATGTCATGAGAATAAAGGGTTGGTGGCCTTTGAGGCGTTGCGAACTCACATTGATTCCCTGGGTCCGAGAGCAGGCAGTTCCTACGTTCGCACACCCGAGCCATGCCGGCATATCCCACGGTAGTGGATCGGCGTCAGCTACCTCTCATCGTCCACTGCAGACCCTGCAACCACCAATCGTACAGCAAGGTTGCCGTCAGGAGAAGCGAAACCAGTCCAGAAAGACCAGCGCCGGACTCGGCCAGAGCAAGGATGCCACAACCTCAGCCATCAAGGGAGAGCCAGACATCAACGCTATCTAGCACGTGCAAGAATAGCTCCACTTGAGGAAGCGCGCCGCCCATCGTCCTCGGACTGTATCCAGGTCAAAGGCTGCTCCTTGACCAACACAACTTCCCTCCTGCCTTCCTTGTTCGGGCGGGGAGCCCTGAAGGCAATTGTCCTCGGGCGAGGACGACAGGCAGCTTCGCAGGCAGTTATGGTAGCACACTGGCACGCAGCCGCAACCATTGCCCACGAACGAAAATGGTCGTATCAGACAGATTCTCTGACTGTAGTCGGGGGCTTCCATTGAGCAGCCATTTGCGGCCTTCCCCTGCCCTTGCTATGCTGAAATCAGTCCCGGGCGACCGAGCCAGCAAGCTGGGCTGACCTGAAAGGTGGATGCTGTGGGGAGCTGTGGCAATGAACACCACGGTGGAAGTCGGGCCGATACTGCGAGGGTCACCGGCACGGACAAACGGTGAGGCCACCCGGGGCGCACCTTCTCACCTGGTTTTCTCTCAGGTCGCTCTCGCCAGCGCAGACCACATTCCGTCTCCACGCCCTCTGATGTCGCGGCGTCCTGCCAGGACTCACCTCCTGGAGTGTTCCCCCTACCCAATATGGCGTAATGGGAGGCGCGCATGATTACGACGATACTGGCACCGGTTGATGGATGCGAGCAATCCGAGGCAATAATCCCTCACGTGGCCGAGCTGTGCAAACGCACGGGTTCACCAGCGGTCCTGTTGCACGTGTTCCCTCCTGAACTCCATGAACAACGCCCTGTGCATGAGCAGTACGTCGCCAAGTTGGCAGAGCAACTGCGACAACTGCTGGCGCGCGATGACATCGGGGTTGAGAGCGTCGTCCTGGAGGGTAGGCCGAACCGGGAGATAGCAGACTATGCGGCGCGCACGGATATCGGACTTATAGCGGCGGCTCCTCACAGTCAAACCAGCAGTGGCCACTGGACGATCGGGCGAACGGCCGACAAAGTGATCCGAGAGACCTACAAGCCGGTACTCCTGGCACGACGCACAGAGACAGGCGGCACAGAG
>Ga0272441_10014790_pt1 | contig 10999 bp, 6 predicted proteins | sample SSMProp6N_FD_193582 | JGI IMG/M metagenome (GOLD analysis project Ga0272441, IMG submission 193582) | Marine sediment archaeal communities from Little Sippewissett salt marsh, Falmouth, MA, United States - SSM-Prop-6N | ecosystem: Environmental > Aquatic > Marine > Wetlands > Sediment ...
TGATCGCCGTCGCGGTCATGAAGTAGAAGAACCCGAGCACGAACCCGACCGGGAACGCGAGCTCGGGACCGCGGAGCTGTGAGAAGACCCCCAGTGCGATGCCGAAGCCGACGAAGCCGCGGACGATCAGCACCTTGCGGTCGACGCGCGACAGGAACGTGCCGACCGAGATCGCCCCGAAGAACGCGCCGGCGCCCCAGATCGCGTAGAGCCAGCGGTACGTGGCGCTCGCCGGGGAGATGTCGAGGTTGAGGCGCACCACCGACGGGAACAGGCCGATGTAGACGAGGCTGAACAGCGAGAACAGGAACATGCCGAGCAGCAGGCGGCTGAGCACCTGGCGGTGCCGGGCGATCGTGACGCCGGTGAGGAGGCTGCGCCAGCCCTTGGCGGTGTTGCCGCTGCGGACGTCGGGCATCCTCACGATCAGCAGCGCAGCGATGAAGAACAGGTAGGTCGCGGCGTTGACGAGGAAGATGCTCGACACGCTCATTCCGGCCACGGCGAGGATCGCCGCGAGGACGGGGCCGATGACGCGGGTGCCGTTGATCATCGCGGAGTTGAGGCTGATCGCTCCAGGCAGGTCCTGGCGGTGCACCAGCAGCGGCATCGACGACTGGAACGCCGGCGCGTTCAGTGCGTTGGCGACACCGATCCCGAGCTGTGCGATGAAGATCGTCCACAACGCGGTCTCCGCGGCGACGAAGTAGGCGATCGCGATCGTGAGCACGACCGAGGCGCTCTGCATCGTCAGCTGCAACTTCTGCTTCGAGACGCGGTCGGCGAGCACGCCGCCGGGAATCGAGAGCACGAGGAGCGGGCCGAGCTGCATGAACACCATCAGGCCGACCAGCGCGGGGCGACCGGTTCGGTCGTCGATGTAGGCCGGCAACGTGAAGTTCTGCATCCACGTGCCGATGTTCGACAGCGCCAGCCCGATGAAGATGATCCGGAATCCCCGGTACGAGAGTGCGGCCCGGGCGGTGCCGGGTGTTCGGCCGTGGGTCGGCGGAGCGTCGATCTCGCTGGGAGCGGTCATCGTTCGGTCAATCGTTCGGTCATCGTTCGGTCATGGTGCGGTGATGGGCGCCGGTCGTGACTTGACCCGCGGGTCAAGTTACCGCACGGCGGCCGATGCCGGCTCGCTGATCAGCGGAACTGTCGGAAGCAGGTGCGGATGTCGTCGACGTAGAGGTCGGGCACCTCGAAGGCGGCGAAGTGTCCGCCCTTCGGTTGTTCCTGCCAGTGGCGGATGTCGGTGAACGCTCGCTCGACCCAGCGTCGCACCGGCGGGACGATCTCCTTCGGGTAGACGGCGAAACCCGACGGGATCGTGACCGTCTTCGGTCGAGGACCCTTGCCGAAGCTCTCCCAGTAGATCCGCGCCGACGAGGCGCCCGTGCCGTTGATCCAGTAGAGCATCACGTTGTCGAGCAGTTCGTCTCGGGTGAGGACGTTCTCGGGGTGCCCGTCGCAGTCGGTCCAGGCCCAGAACTTCTCGAGGATCCAGGCCGCTTGCGCCGCCGGCGAGTCGACCAGTCCGTAGCCGACCGATTGCGGTCGGGTCGACTGCTGTCTGGAGTACCCCGAGTCCCAGTCGGCGTAGTACTTCAGGCCATCGAGCGCCCGCTGCTCCTCGTATGTCGGCTCGCCGTCGGGCACCGGACGGGCGCCCATTGCCAGCGTGACGTGGACCGCCGCGCAGTGCTCGACGTCGTCACCGCCGATCGCGGTGGTGACCGCAGAACCCCAGTCGCCGCCCTGCGCGACGTAGCGGTCGTAGCCGAGGCCGGCCATCAGACGGGCGAAGAGCTCGCCGATCCGCTGAACGGTCCAACCGGTCGCCAGCGGCTTGCCGGAGAACCCGAAGCCGGGGAGCGATGGGGCAACGACGTGGAAGGCGTCGGCCGCGTCGCCGCCATGTTGCGTCGGATCCGTCAAGGGCTCGATGACCTTGTGGAACTCGACGATCGAACCGGGCCACCCGTGCGTGATCAACAACGGCATCGCGTCGGTGTGCGGTGAGCGGACGTGTACGAAGTGCAGCCCGGGATCGTCCAAGCCGCCGACCGGGACCGTGAACTGGTCGAAGCGGTTGAGCAGGGCCTCACGCGCTCGCCAGTCGTACCGGTCGGCCCAGTACTCGCACACCTCCTGCACGTAGCCGAGCGGCGTCCCCTGCGACCAGTCGTCGACCAGTTCCCGTTCCGGCCAGCGGGTGTGGTGCAGCCGTGTCCGCAGATCGTCGAGCACACCGTCGGGAACGTCGATGGTGAACGGGGCGATGTTCATGCGTGCGACCCTACGGCGTGGACGCGCCGCCACGGCTGAGTTCGACGAAGGTCATCCCGCTGTCGAGGAACACCGGCAGTCCGGTCGCCGGGTCGTAGAAGGAGAACCGGTCGTAGACGGTCGGACGCGTCCAGTTGGCCTTGATCGCAATGCCATTGCGGTGAACGACAGCCGCGCCCGTTCCCACGGTGATCGGGACCGGGGAACGACTGTCGACGGCAGAGGGGACGTAGTCGGTGGAGATGTGCACGACGGTGCGGGCGGCGATTCGTGCGCCCGATTCGGCGAGATGCGGTGCGCCGTCCTGGGAGCGCAGGTACCTGCGGGCGAGAGGATCCCAGGTCCACTCGACCGCGACTCCGTCCATCGGAACCGTGAAGGTCGAGTCGGGAGCGGTGACCGCGCCCGCCGGCGGGGTCCATGCCGGATCGATCGTCCACAGTGGCCCTGCCGGGCCGGCGGTCGGCGACGCGTTCACCGCGCAGAGGGGATCGTTCAACAGGTTGTGTGGCCCCGGCCGGGAGGGCTCTCGGCGGTAGCAGGGCCGTTCGAGCGCGCTGAAGGGGGCGAGCACGCCCGAGTCTGCTGCCGAACGAATCCACGAGGTGACGCCCGCGTTGGCCCCCGAGTACGCGAACACTGGTCGATTCATCGCCGCCAACAGGTCGAGGTCCCCGGTGCGCGCCGATCGCACCGGGCCCAGTGCGGCGGGCAGTTGCGACTGGAACAGTGCAATGAACCGCGTCACGCCCTCGGCGTTCAGCTCGATGATGGCGTCTGCCTGGTCCAGTCCGACCTGCGGTCGCGCGCGTCGGTAGTTGTCGATCTTGACGGCCAGGATCGGTCGGCTCGTCACGGTTCGGTTCGCTTGCGCTCCGGTGAGTGCTGCGATGCCCTCGAGTGCAGGGGCGGTCTCGTACGTCGGCCAGATGGGGATCGCGCCCGGCCCGGCCGGAAGGACGGGCTCCACCGGTGAGAGGGGCGCCCGAGTGTCGACTCGCCGATTCGGGAACGCTGCGATCGCCTGGTCGGAGGCGACGGCGCTCAGGTCGACGACGATGGCGGTGGGTTCGGACGCGAAGACGCAGACGTCTCCTGCATCGTCTGCTTCCACGATCAAGCGATTCGACGCGACCGGCGCGACGTTCCCGTCGAAGTTCAGATCAGACCTCGAGATCGCGCCGGCGTCGTTCCGGGGGAGCCCGTCAGCGCAGGCATAGGCCGTGAGAAACCCGGCGGTGTCAGCCCCGTCGACCGTGAGCTGCCCCAGTACGATGCCGCCGCCGACCGCCTCGGGGACGTTCAGGCGCAGTGGCTCACCCGGAGCGACGAGCCGTTCGTCGAGGGCGGCCCGTCGGGTGTCGACGCGACGATTGGGAAACGATTCGATGCCGGTATCCGAGATCCCGTTGATGTCGACGATCAGGGCCGCTGGGGCAGAACTCAGAAAGCAGACGTCACCGTCGTCGTCGGCGCTCACGATCAACCGGTTGGATGCCACGGGTGACACGTCACCGTCGAAGTTGAGATCCGATTTCACGATTTCGCCCCCATCGTTCTGCTCGATGCCGGCGTCGCAGGCGTAGGCAGTGACGTAGCCCGCGGTGGTGGCCCGGTCGACCGTGAGTTGGCCGATGACGGTCTTGCCCATCGACGCTTCCGGGACCGCCACCCGCAGCGTCCCTCCCGCGGGGATGATTCGCCGGTCGGTCGGTGCCGAGCGGGTGTCGGTGCGGCGATTCGGGATGGAGGTGATGCCCCGGTCGAAGGACACGGCGCTGACGTCGACGATCATCTCGACGGGAGCGGAGGTGAAGAAGCACACATCGCCGGCGTCGTCCGCCTCCACGATCAGTCGATTCGAGGCGAACGGCGTCACCCGCCCGTCGAAGTTGAGATCGGATCGGCCGCCGCCGCCGGTGCTGCTCGACAATCCGTTGCTGCATGGGAACGCGGTCACGAATCCGGTCGTGCGAGCGCGGTCGACCGTGACCTGGCCGATCACGGTCTTGCCCCCGAATGCTTCGGGAACCGACACACGGAGCACCTCGCCCGCCGAGACGAGACCGTCGGCCGACCTCCCCGGTGGTGCGAGCATCGTCGTCGCTGACGCGAGGAATGCGAGCGTGATGAACGCGACGACACGCCGATTCGATCGAGACACGGATCGAAACGTACTGGATCGGCTCGTCCGCGTGCCTGCGGGCGCCAGTGGGGGCGGATCGTCAGGCGCGACTGGGGGCGGGACCGTCGGAGGGCGGGCCGGCGAAGAGTTGCGCCTTCTCCATCCAGTCGCGGGCGGCGGCGCCGGTGACCACGAGCTCGGTGTCGTCGACGTGGCGGCGCTGGGTGGTGACGAGACAGAAGTCGACCGCCGGCCCGACGATCGACTCCGATGCGTCCTCGGGTCCGAATCGCCATGTGTCACCGGACGGTGCGACCAGCTCGACGCGCACCGGTGCCGAGGGAACGTCGAGGCCACGGTTCAGGTAGGTCCAGCCACGGGTGATGAACCCGAGTTGCGAGATGTGACGGAGTCGGTCGGTCGGCTGGCGTACGGCGTCGCCGCCAGCGATCGAGATCGCGTCGACGACGTCCTGGCCGTGTGCCCAGGCCTCCATGAGGCGGGCGGTCAGAAACGACTTCGCGCCCATCGACGGCCCGTACCAGGCGACGCGCGTGTCGTTGTCGAGCGTGGCCCCGGCCGTGGCGAGTGTGTCTCGGTTGGCCCGCCACGCCGCCAGCAGTTCCTCCGGCGTCATCGCCCGGTACGGACCGAGCGTGATGTCGTCGGCCGAGCCGCCCGTCGTGCCGGCACCGAGCAGGATGTTCATCTGCTCGGTGAAGCCGTCGGGATCGACGATCGCGAGCGCAGCGGTGCCGTCGAAGTAGGTGAGGTGGCCGATCTGGTCGGCGATCGTCCACCCGGGGCTCGGTGTGGGGAGCTGCCACTGCGAGGTGGTGAGCGAGGCCACCACGTCGTCGAGTGCCTGTTGTTCGGCCACCAGGTCGTCGAGCACGTCACGCACGTCCATGCCCCAGGTGTACCCGATCAGCCCGGTCCGGCGAGAGCCAGGACGGCTCGCTCGGCCGAGCCGACGCGGCACGGTGTCGTCGAGGGCGCCTCCACTACGGTGACGTTCGTGACCATCGGGACCGTTCTGCGAAGCCGACTCGACACGAGATCTGCCGAGTACCAGGACAATCTCGCCCAGATGCAGCGCCTGTGGGACGGCGTCGCCGCGGAGCTCGCGTCGGTGCCGACGATCGGGGGCCAGCGTTACGTCGATCGGCACCGCAAGCGGGGCAAGATGCTCGTGCGGGAGCGCATCGAGGCGCTGATCGATCCCGACACGCCGTTCCTGGAGTTCAGCCCGCTCGCCGGCTGGGGGACGCAGGATCCGGTCGGGGTCGGCTCGGCCTGCGGGATCGGCATCGTCGAGGGCGTCGAGTGTGCGATCACCGGCTCCGACATGACCTACCGGGGAGGATCGGCCAATCCGACCTCGTGGAAGAAGACCGCGCGGTTCAACGAGATCGCCCGCGAGAACCGGTTGCCGGTGATCAACCTCAACGAGTCGGCAGGCGCCGACCTGCCGCGCCAGGCCGATCTGTTCATCCAGGGCGGCGGGAGCTTCCGTGACCTGACGCAGCTGTCGAAGCTCGGGATCCCCACGATCACGATGGCATTCGGCCCGAACACGGCAGGCGGCGCCTACACGCCGGGGATGAGCGACTACACCGTGTTCGTGAAGGAGCGGGGCACCGCGTATCTCGGTGGGCCACCGCTGGTGAAGATGGCGATCGACGAGATCGTCGACGAGGAGACGCTCGGCGGCGCGGAGATGCACTCGCGCACGAGCGGGTTGTCCGACTATCTGGCGGTCGACGAGCGGGATGCGATCCGCATCACCCGCTCGATCGTGCGACACCTGCGCTGGTCGAAGCTCGGGCCCGGGGCGACCGAGCCCGACGACCCGCCGCTCTACGATCCCGCCGAGTTGCTCGGGTGCGCGTCGGCCGACGTGCGTATCCCGTTCGACATCCGAGAGGTGCTCGCTCGCCTGCTCGACGGCAGCCGCTTCGAGGAGTTCAAACCGCTGTACGGCGACAAGCTCGTGTGCGGGTGGGGGTCGATCCACGGGTTCCCCGTCGGCATCCTCGGCAACAACGGGATCCTGTTCTCGGAGGAGGCGTCGAAGGCCGCACAGTTCATCCAGCTGTGCAACAAGCGCGACATCCCGCTGGCCTTCCTGCACAACATCACCGGCTTCATGGTCGGCTCGAAGGCCGAGCAGGGTGGCATCATCCGCAACGGCGCCAAGATGATCAATGCGGTGTCGAACTCGACCGTGCCGCACTTCAACCTGATGGTCGGTGCGAGTTACGGCGCGGGCAACTACGGCATGGCGGGCAAGGCGTACAACCCGCGGTTCATCTTCTCCTGGCCGAACCACCGGGTGGCGGTGATGGGGCCGAAGCAGCTGGCGGGCGTGATGGAGATCGTCGCCCGCAACGCCGCGGCCGGCCGCGGGATCGAGGTCGACGAGGAAGCGCTCGCCGCGCAGACCGCCGGGCTCGAGGCGCAGATCGAGCACGAGTCGACGGCGCTGTTCTCGACCGGGCGATTGTGGGACGACGGGATCATCCATCCCGCCGACAGCCGAACCGTGATGGGGATGGCGCTGTCGGCGGTGCACAGCAACGTGGTGCAGGGCGCCACCGAGTACGGCGTGTGGAGGCACTGATGGAACCACTGCCACACGGGATCTCCCGCCTCCTGATCGCCAACCGCGGTGAGATCGCGGTCCGGATCGCTCGCACCGCGCACCGACTGGGGATCGACACCGTCGGGGTCTACTCCGAGCCCGATCGCAACGCGCTGCACGTCGACTCGGTCGACGTCGCGATCGCGCTGGGTCGGCCGGGGGGTGGGGCGACCCCGGCCGAGTCCTACCTGCGCGGCGATGCGGTGATCGACGCGGCGCTCTCTGCCGGAGCGGATGCGGTCCACCCTGGCTACGGCTTCCTCGCCGAGAACGCAGGCTTCGCGCAGGCGGTGATCGACACCGGGCTCACGTGGGTCGGGCCGACACCCGAACAGATCACGCTGCTCGGCGACAAGGTCGCGGCGAAGCGGGCGGCGCTGGACGCTGGTGTCCCGACCACGTCGATGATCGAGGTGCGCGACGGTCGCGTCGTCGATGGCGCCGAGGTCGCATACCCGGCACTGGTGAAGGCCGCAGCGGGCGGCGGCGGGCGCGGCATGCGTGTCGTGCGGAGCGCTGCGGAACTCGAGGACGCAGTTGCAGCGGCATCTCGCGAGGCGTTGTCGGCGTTCGGCGACGGCACGGTGTTCATCGAGCCGTACCTGGAACGGGGCCGTCACGTCGAGGTGCAGATCATCGGCGACCGCCACGGCAACGTCGTGCACCTCGGCGAACGGGAGTGCTCGATCCAGCGCCGCAACCAGAAGATCGTCGAGGAGTCGCCGTCGGCCGGGATCACCCCCGAGATCCGGGCGGCGTTGTGCGATGGTGCGGTCGCCCTCGCTCGCCATGTCGGCTACGAGGGCGCAGGCACCGTCGAGTTCATGGTGGGGGTCGACGGGACCATCACGTTCCTGGAGGTCAACACCCGCCTCCAGGTGGAACACCCGGTGACCGAAGCGGTGACCGGCCTCGATCTCGTCGAGTTGCAGCTGCTGGTCGCCGCAGGCGAGCCGTTGCCGATCGCGCAGAACGATGTCACCGTCAGCGGACACGCGATCGAGGTGCGCGTCGTCGCCGAGGATCCGGCGGCCGGCTGGATGCCGTCGACCGGGACGATCGACCGCTTCACAATGGGCGACGGGGTCCGGGTCGACTCCGGGGTTCGTGACGGCTCCGAGATCTCGTCCGACTACGACTCGCTGGTCGCCAAGGTGATCGCGCACGCCCCGACCCGAACGGGGGCCGCCCGCCGGCTGGCCCGAGCGCTGCGGGCGTCGCAGCTCACGGGGATCCGCAGCAACCTCGACACGCTGGTCGCGATCCTCGGCGAAGCCGACTACCTCGCTGCCGCCACGCCGACCGCCTACCTCGATGAACACCCCGACGTGCTCGCGGCGTCCGGCCCGACCGGTGACGATCGGATCGCGTTGCTGCTCGGCGCGGTGTTCGCACTCGAGTTCGAGCACCGCAGCGCCGACCGCGTCACCCGTTTCGCGCCGTCGGGCTGGCGCAATCTGCGCACGCAAGGGCAGCGGCAGGTGTGGGTCGATCCCGGCGGCGAGCACCTGCACGTCGAGTACGAGATGGCAAACGCGTGGCAGTCGGGCGGCGGCGAGTTGCACTCGGCGACCGTCCGGCTCGGGCCGTGGCCGGATCCCGACGCCGTCACCGGCGCCCTCGATGCCGACGAACGCCCGGTTCTGACCGTGCGCCTGCTCGATCGCAGGTCCGACCGCCAGGTGATCGAGGTCGACGGGCGACGCCAGGTCGTGCACGCCGAGGTGGTGCACCACTCGCTCGGGCTCGACGACGACGGTGTCGGCGCGGTCACCGTGCACGTTCGCAGCACCGCTGGCGCGCTCACGTTGACACGGGCTCCCCGGTTCGTGTTGCACGACGCCGAGTCGGCGACCGGTGGACCGATCAGCCCGTTGCCCGGCACCGTGATCGCCGTGCACGTCGAGGCGGGTGCGTCGGTCGTCGACGGTCAGCTCCTGATGGTGGTCGAGGCGATGAAGATGGAGCACAAGATCGTTGCGTCCGGTGATGCGACGGTGACCGAGGTCCGCTTCGCCGTCGGTGACCGCGTCGACACCGGCGACCTGCTGGTCGCCCTGGAGCACCACGAGGACGTCGGTTCGTGACCGCCGCACCCGGCGAGCCGATCCGCATCGCCAACTGCTCGGGCTTCTTCGGGGATCGCCCGAGCGGCGCGCTCGAGATGGTCGAAGGCGGTCCGATCGACGTGCTGACGGGCGACTGGCTGGCGGAGCTCACGATGCTGATCCTCAGCCGGATCCGGGCGAAGCAGCCCGGCCGGGGTTTCGCCCGGACCTTCGTGACCCAGATGGAGCAGGTGATGGGCGCCTCCCTCGATCGGGGCATCAGGGTCGTGTCGAACGCCGGGGGCCTCGACCCCGGTGGTTGTGCCGAGGCCGTGGCCGAGGTCGCCGATCGCCTCGGGCTGTCGCCGACGATCGCCTACGTCGACGGTGACGACCTGATGCCGCGCGTCGTCGAGCTCGCCGAGTCCGGTGCGCTCGCGCCGTTCGGGTCGGCGACCGACCTCGGCGACCCGACTCGGTTCCTCACGGCCAACGCGTACCTCGGCTGCTTCGGGATCGTCGACGCGCTCACCAAGGGCGCCGACATCGTGATCACCGGCCGCGTCACCGATGCGGCGGTGACCTGCGGCCCGGCTGCGTGGCACCACGGGTGGCAACGCACCGACTTCGACCAGCTCGCCGGCGGCGTGGTGGCGGGCCACATCATCGAGTGCAGCGCGCAGGTCACCGGCGGCAACTATTCGTTCTTCCACGAGATCGAGGGTCACACGGAGGTGGGTGGGCGGGCCCGGTTCGGGTTCCCGTGGGCCGAGGTCGCGGCGGACGGCTCGTGCGTGATCGGCAAGCACGACGGAACGGGCGGCGTCGTCAACGTCGAGACGGTGACCTCACAGCTGCTCTACGAGATCGGTGGCCCCGAGTACCTCGGCCCCGATGTGACCGCCCGGTTCGACACGATCGAGGTCGAACAGGTCGGGCGCGACCGTGTTCGTGTGTCCGGCGTGAAGGGGCAAGCTCCGCCTTCGACGCTCAAGGTGGCGATGAACGAACTCGGCGGCTACCGGAACTCGTTCACCGTGGCGCTGACCGGCCTCGACATCGACGCCAAGGCGGCGTTCGCGCAGGCGACGTTCTGGGATGCCTGCCCGTACGGGCCCGACGACTTCGCGTTCATCGAATCGAAGGTGATCCACACGAACAAGCCCGATCCGGCGACGCAGGAGGAGGCGACGGCGATCTGGCGAGTGACGGTGAAGGACCCCGACGAACGCAAGGTCGGGCGCGCCTTCGCCGATGCGATGGTGCACACGGTGCTCGCCGGGATCCCCGGCATGTACGGCCTTGGTGGCGGCCCGAGTGCGGCGTCACCGTTCGGTGTCTACCGCCCAGCGACCGTCCCGAGCGATCTCGTGCCGCAGTACGTGCACGTCAACGGCGCGGCGGTCCAGGTCGAGTCGGTCGCACCGACCGGCGATCCGATCGAGGCCCAGCCGGCCGCGGTGGGCGAGAAGACCCCAACGTCGGGCGGGGAGCTGGTCGACGTGCCGCTCGGGGCATTCGTGGGGACCCGGTCGGGCGACAAGGGCGGTGACGCCAACCTCGGGGTGTACGCCCGCAGCGATGCCGGCTGGACGTGGCTCGACGCCGAGCTGACGGTCGAACGACTTCGGGAGCTGCTGCCCGAGACGGTCGATCTGGCAATCGACCGATACCGCTACCCGAACCTGCGGGCGTTGAACTTCGTGATCCGCGGGCTCCTGCAGGAGGGCGTTGCGGCCTCGACCCGACAGGACGCGCAGGCCAAGGCCCTGGGGGAGTGGCTGCGGGCTCGCGTGGTCGGGGTGCCGGAGTCGGTGCTCAGCTGATCTCGTTGCCGTGGGGGTCGGTGACGTGCCAGGTGCCGTGGTCGTCTCGGTGGACGTGGAATCC